>OOAG01001745.1_pt1 | contig 15387 bp, 24 predicted proteins | sample 1671461 | NCBI WGS metagenome assembly OOAG01 (sample SAMN06348159, study PRJEB24527) | human gut metagenome | biome: human gut; feature: ankylosing spondylitis patient; material: feces | host: Homo sapiens | place: China | collected 2015-10 | reverse complement strand
CGACTCGCACCCCCGGAATTCGAAGAAAACTGAACCCTCAACCCTATAACCCCTAACACGGGTTATAGGCTTTGACGCACGTTTTACACAGCAACTAATGAGAACTAACCCTCTAGAAAGGACACTCCCATGTCTGTCAAGATCTCACTCCCCCAGGCTGTTGCCGGCGCATTTGCCGTCTTCTTCTGCTCCGTCGCCCTTGGTGCTAAGCTCCAGACGAAGTACCTTCGGTACCTCCTCAAGATCACCAGCACCTCTGACGATAAGAGCAAGCAGAAGCTTGCCGCTCGCCTGGTCCACAAGAACTTGAACCTTAAGTTCGATCCCTACGAGGAAAACTAACCTCTCGCCTATAACCCCTAACACGGGTTATGGGTTTTGGCATATAAAGGAGTATATTATGAACGCCCTACTCGTATCTGTTGCCCTAATCATGATCATGTGCGTACCCGTTCTCGTAATGGGCATTTTCGCACTCATTGCCGAGTACACGAAGAACCCTGTGATCGAGCTCGTCGAAGAGATGCGCAAAAAACACCACAATACTAATGAGAACTAACCACTCAAGAAAGGAACTCACCATGTCCAACTCGAACGAACTCGAAGAGACCACCCCGAAGACCCCTCTTTCTGATCGCGTTAAGTCGATCGCCGAAAAGAGCCTCCCCGTCGCTAAGGCTGCTGCCTTTGCCTCGATCGCTGTTTTCTTTGGCGCTATGACTATCGCCGGTCTGCGAGAGTCCTCGGACTCTTCCGACTCGGATGAGTGACACACTCCTCTGAGAACTCTCAACCCTATAACCCCTAACACGGGTTATAGGCTTTGTCCAGGGTATATTTTACATGGCGAATAACGAGAACTATCAACCCTCTTTGAAAGGAACCGCCATGTCTACCGTCATCACTTTCATCGTTGGTGCCATCGTTGTTATGCCCATGTGGTGCGCCGTTGGTGCCATCTTCCACGCTACAGGCGTTGACCAGAAAATCGCTATGATCTGGGTCAACTCCTCCGAGTGGAAGATGCTACCCGTCCTCGCGCTCATCATCATGTTCGCACTACCTGCGATCGGTGCCTACACCATCACGAAAGTCGCTCTGGACAAAGTGTTCAACAACTGACTCTCAACCCTATAACCCCTAACACGGGTTATAGGCTTTCACGAACGGAAGCATCATGATCAAGCGTAAAGTCTACAACTTCAACGACATCGACCTCGCCATCCCTTCCGGCGGTATCGTCTCCATATCTCTGTACAACGGACGTCCATATCCGACTAACGATTTGGAGATGGCAGCGCTCGGTATGTTCGTCAAACGCCTCGGCGGTATGCCGGTTCACCTGCGAAAAGGCGCCCCGAACAACTACGAAGACGTCGCATACCGTGACCGCAACGGTGAAGTAGTCGTGATCGATCGAGACGCAACTGACGATCCGAACGTCTCGTACGCTGCCATCCCGTACCGGCTTCTCGACACGCCCGCCCGCCTGGCGTTTGTCAAGAATTTCGTTATCGTCGACAAGACCCTCAGCACAACTCCGTACATCGGGGTTACTGCCAACATCGGCTCTGATCCGAACTTCATCCCCGTTCGTGCAGAATCCATCCTCGGTGAAGACCTCGTACTCGCCATCAACTCCCTCTGAAAGGATTCACTACAATGGAAACCTTCGGCACCATCATTCTCACCTTCATGCTCTTCGGCCTCATCGCCTTCATTACGGTCGTCAACGCCATTTCCAAGATCCTCGGTAACGGCGCGTGGAAGACCATTGGAGGCGGTGTTGTCGGCTTCCTCATCGCGAAGTTCCTTGAGAAGAGGAACGTCGATATCAACAAGTGGAAGAACGACATCAACAACTGGAAGAACAACTGACACCCCCCTCTCTCCCCCGGTGGGCCATCCTGCCGGGGGCATTCATATTTCAACAAATCCTCATCTGAAAGAAGCAACAACCATGAACATCAAGAACACCATCAAGCTCGCTCTCGGCTGGCTCAAGAACAACCCTCAGATCCTTCTCACCGGTCTCGGCGTCGCAGCATCTGTCGCGACCGCGGTGACCTCGGGTAAGGCCCACGCTAAGGCCGTCGCTGCAGACAACGGTGCGTCCACCAACCTGCTCGACTTTACCAAGCGTCACTGGATGACCTACATCCCAGCAGCCGCGTCCCTCGGCGTTGCGGTCTTCTCGATCCTGGCCCTGCACAACGTAACTTACAAGCAGTACCAGGCTCTGGCTGCTGCATATTCTGTCTCTCAGCTCAACCTGAACGAGCTTCGTCAGAACGTCCAGGAGACGGTCAAGGTCATCAAGAACGGCGGCAAGCCTGCCGACAAGAAGGAGGCCGAGAAGGGTCTCCCCAAGGGCTCGATTGTTGTCTTCGGCGATGAGGAGATCCTCTGTAAAGATGCGGTCACCGGTCGCACCTTCCGTTCCACCGCTGAGAAGCTTCGCCACTACTGCAACAACATCACTGAGGACCTGCTGAACTGCGGTCCTTGCCCTCTGAACGACTTCTACGCCCAGATTCACCTCTCTGAGGTAGGTATCGGCGACGAGCTCGGATGGGATGGCGGTACTGTCGTGAAGCCCGAGTTCCGTCCGGTGCTTCTGCCTTCGGGATCGCCGGCTGTTGAGGTCGTTCTGACGCCTGCTCCCCAGCCGAACTGGTTCAAGATCGGTTGAAGAGCATTGACCAAGACCAATACGGTCACTTTCACTGACGAACCAATCGAGTACGGAGAACCGCCGAAAGAGTGGCCGAACACAAACTACGGACCTATTAATGAGAACTAACCCTCAAGAAAGGACCCCTCCCATGTTCGCTTTCGGCTTCATGATTGGCTTCTTTGGCGTTTGCTCCGCCCTCGATCCCAACCGCGCCCGTAAGAAGGAATACAAGAACTCCAAGAACTGAGACCATCTCAACCCTATAACCCCTGACACGGGTTATAGGCTTTCACATATTTGGAAGGAATAGAACCATGAAGCGATTCTTCGCGTCGATCCTCCTCGCAGTAGCGATTATCTGCGGATATTTGACACCTGCGTACGCAGGAGGTTCGCCGATCACCGCCAAGATCACAGACATCTCCTCGGGGAGCTCCCAGGTATCTTCGCCGGTTACCGTGAAGGGAACCTGGAAGACCGAGAAGCTCGTGGCCGGCGAGTCGTTCACGGTCGAGTCTACGTATGTCAACTGGGCGTACGACTTCCCGTTCACCGTTGACAGTGGCGAGAAGATCGGCGACTGCAAGGCCAACAAGGGCACTCTCACGTGCACGGTGACCAACGTTCCGCAGTCGTTCGTCGACAAGACCGATATTTCGGGTACTTGGTGGACCACTGCGCGTCTTCAGGAGACTGTGGTTGGCAAGAAGTTTGGCGAGATCCTCATTGGTAACCGCGCATATGCATTTGCATTCGGCGACAAAGATTGGGATAGCGCCTGTGACAACGACTGTGGCGGCGGTCACTACGAGGACGCGAAGCCGGAGAACTCGAAGTGGGGATGGGTCAACCCCGACGGAACCACTTCGTGGATGATCACATGGATCGCAGAGCCTGGCGTCAAGTACACCATCAATGATGGTTACACCAAACTCAGCACTGACGTCAAGTGTGCTCGTGGAGACTCTTGGGACCCCAATACCACGACACATATTTCGGCCATTCAGATTGATGACGGCACTATCGAATTCACTGCTCCTGAGGGCGTGAAGGTGTGTGTTACGTACACTCCTGAGCCGATGAAGACGCCCGCAGGTTCTAAGGCTGTGACGAATATCGCTACGGTCAACGGCCTCAAGCTCGAGCGTACGATTGATGTCAAGGTCGATGGCGGGACCAGCGGAGACGGTACGACGCCGGCACCTCAGCCTACGCCGAGTGTGACTACTCCTGCCCCGAATCCGACTACCACCACTCCGGTTCCAGTGCCGAATCCTACCACTACTACTCCTGCACCCCAGTCTGGTGTGACCACGCCGGCTCCCAAGCCGACTGTCTCTGCTCACCCCACCAAGCGGACTACGCCCACCCAGACTCCTCAGATTGGCGAGAAACACAAGCTCGCTAACACCGGGTATTCAGCACTCATTGCTGGTACCTTTGCAATCCTGCTGGTGCTCTTCGGCGCCGGCATCTACTCCGTCTCTCGAAAGGACAACTGAACCATGCAGACCATTACCGTTAAGTACGTCAACTTCTTCGGCGAAGAGGTTGAGGAGAAGCTCCACTTCCACCTGTCCAAGGGTGAGCTCATGAACATGGAGCTCCAGCGTACGCCTCTTTCGGCGAAGATTGCGACCGTCAACGGCGGTGAGGCATCCCCGATGGACGCATACAAGCTCCTGTGTGAGTTTGTGGGTGCCGCATACGGTGAGCGTTCGGAGGACGGCAAGCGCTTCTTCAAGGACGAGCGTTCCACGAAGGCGTTCCTTACCTCTCCCGCATTCGACGCTCTCCTGGACAAGCTGGCAGCTGATCGGAAGTTCTCGAATGGATTCCTCGCGGGTCTCTTCCCCGATGACATCATGGGTAAGGCCAAGAAGCTGATCGAGGAGAACCCGGACGCCTCTCTCGAGGAGCTGCGCAAGATGGCCGAGGGTAACTGATGCCGGACATCGTCCCCATCGAGCCTACTCGGCCTTCTGAGGTCTCCCTCCCTGGCAACACCGATAAAGCCAAGGAGGGGGCCTCCCCCGAGAAGAAGGTCATCGCGAAAGCTAAGGTCCAGAAGAAGTCTGCCATCAAGGAAGCTCTTCGGACCTTCTTTGTTCAGGATCTCCCAGAGATTGCTGAACATCTTGTCATTGACGTGGCCATCCCCGCTGCTAAGAATGCCATCACCGACATGGTGACTCAAGGTATTCAGCAGCTGCTTTACGGCGAAGTCGATCCTAGGCGTCGTCCTACAGCAGGCTACACGTCATATTCCAGTTCCTCTCGCGACAATCGCGGTACCTCGTATTACCGTCCTCGCGAAGCGGATCGACGAGAACGTCGTCAGCCTAAGCCGACAAACGTCGAGGACCTCGTGTTTGACACTCGCGGCGATGCTGTCGATGTGATCGAGTATGTGGCTGAACAGATCGAAGAATACGGTCAGGTCTCCGTTGCAGATCTGATGTCGTCTGTCGGTATTCAGCCGCGCTACACTGACGAACGCTGGGGTTGGACCACAACCGATGCGTTCGAAATCCGCCAAATCCGGGAAGGTTGGCTCGTCTCTGCGGACCGTCCCGAACCTCTCAAGTAACTCATATTTGCTCAGAAAGGAGCATATTCAAATGTCTATCACGACCGCTTTCCACACGGGCATGGCCCGCATCTCGAAGCACGCCCCCACTATTCTCTCTGTCGCGGCATCGGCCGGCGTCGTTGCGACTGGTTACCTTGCCTGGCAGGCGGGTACTCGGTTTGAGGACGTCGAAGGACGTGACTGGGAGCGTCGCAAGGAATGTATTCGTAATGCGGATAACATCCCCGACGAAGAAGTTCCCGCGTATGAGCGGAAGCTGCGAATCCTCTTCATCCTCGATACGGCCAAGACGGTCGCACCTGCAGCGATTGTCGGTGGCGCTACCATCGCGATGATCTACTTCTCGAACAGCATCTCGAAGAAGCGTCTGGCCGCCCTCGGCGCCGCATACACGGTTCTCCAGAACGCGTTCGACGGATACAAGAAGACCATGATCGACGCACTCGGCAAGGAGACTGTTGAGAAGATCACTCGCCCGAAGCTGCCAAACTACGAAAAGACTGCTGAGGAGATCCTCTCTTCTGACAACAAGTCTGACGCAGCCGATGTCGCCGACGCTGTTATTGCGTCCATTCGAGACCTGTCGCCCTACTCGCGCATCATCACTGAAGAGTCCTCGAACTGCTGGGACGAGAACGAGGACTACACCGCCGAGAACATCGCAGCTGTTCAGCTGTGGGCGAACCGTCGTCTTGAGCGTAAGGGTCACCTCTTCCTGAATGAGGTCTACGACCAGCTCGGCCTGTCTCGCACTCGCGAGGGTTCTGTCGTCGGATGGCTCAAGAACTCCGAGAACGGTGACGGTTACGTCTCGTTCGGCGACTACGACGCAAACATCTACCGCACTCCCTCGGACGACTACACTCGAATTCACTCCAACTTCATCCTCGACTTCAACGTCGACGGAATGATCTGGGACAAGATCTGACATGTCATACGCATCCTGGCTTATCAAGCGAGGGTGCCTCGAGAACTACACGGAGCTTGCTTCGGTGTGGGATGAGATCGATTTCGCGTGGTATATTCCCGAAGACGAAGACAAGGCCATTCAGGCCCTTCGTATGAGGGACGAATACTGCTACGAGACATCCATGCCCATGCCGAGGCGAGCTCCTGCTTCATTCCTTGAAGTATTCGTGAGCATCACCGATACTCTTACGGCCATGCTGTATCAGGATCGTGTTGACTTCACGAAGTCGATTCTACTGAATCTAGGCGCTCGGTCATATTTTGACGACGGGCGCCTACCTTCAGAGATTCACGAGGCTGCCATGGACATCGCTGAGCGAGTGATATACAGGACATACTCAAGGAACGGAACCGGAGGCCTCTTCCGTATACCGGGGATGGATATTCTCGAGATGCCCCTAACGGCCCAGATGATTAAATGGGCCAACTTATACGATCCGTATCACTAAAAAGGAGGCCACGGGAGGTGGACTTTTACACAATTGAAACTTCTCCGATGCGCGGCCTACCGGGAGTCATGGAAGCCGCACCATGGTTCGTGAATCTCGATTCTAGAGACATCATGTTGCGAGATGGCGACTTCATCGCGGTCTGGAATCCAAAGACCGGTCTGTGGTCGAAGAACGAATTCGATGTCATCAATCTGATTGACGATGATGTTCGAAAATTCGTTGAGAACTCGGCTCCTCAACAGTTAATCCCGAAATTCTGTGCATCAGAAAGAGACGGTGTCTGGAAACGATATCGTCAGTGGTCCAAGAATATGGTCGATACAAATCATCCTCTCGATCGGATGCCGGTGTTTGCGGACACCCCGATTCGTCGAGAGGACCACGTCTCGTATCGTCTCCCATATTCTCTAGAGGATGGAGTTCCAGTTAACTGGGCAAAACTCGTCGACACTCTATATGACCCCTCGGAACGCCAGAAGATCGAATGGAGTATTGGTTCAGTCCTCACGGGTGACTGTCGAAAAATCGACAAGTTTCTGGTCTTCTATGGTGATCCGGGTTCGGGTAAATCCACGATTCTGAATGTAATGCAGAAGCTATTTGGAGAATATAGCGTTGCATTCGACTCGGAGTCACTTGCCCAGCGAAGCAACTCTTTTGCTCTAGCGTCCTTTGTTGACGACCCGCTAGTGGCCATTGAGCACGATGGTGACTTGAGCCGAATCGAGACGAATACCCGTCTGAATTCGATCATCTCGAATGAGATTCAGCTAATCAACGAGAAATTCAAGAAACCACGTTCCATGCGCATTTCAACAATGTTGATCATGGCGTCGAACAACCCGGTCAAGATCACAGACGCAAACTCGGGTATCCCTAGACGTCTACTTGATGTTTCGCCATCGGGAAGACGCTTGTCGATAGACGAGTATAATAGTGTCATGGACGGGGTATATCAGGAACTCGGTGTTATAGCAAAACATTGTGTTGACGTATATCACAGTCTTGGACCGAACTATTATCGCAATTATCGATCTCAGACCATGATTTCGGAAACCAATCCTATATACAACTTCGTTATGGAGATGTATGAAGATTGGGGATCCGATGACAAAGTCACTCTCGCTAAGGCGTATTCGGATTATAAGGACTATGCGTCCGAGACTGGAATCCAATACGTGGTACCAAGGTACCGATTCAAAACCGAACTTTGTCGATATTTTCGCGAATTTCGAGACCGGGTTATGGTTGATGGAGTACCTTATCGGAGTTTGTTCATAGGTTTCCGCAAGGACAAGTTCGAAAGCTCCGAATCCACCGCAACTGTTGTTAAGAGCGAGTCGTGGCTCACTCTGCAAAAAGGAACTCCGTCAATATTTGACGAGCATTTCGCAGGCTGTAAAGCTCAGCTTTCGTCAAAGAATGGCACGCCTCAAAAGGCCTGGATGTATGTAGACACGGTTCTGCGCGACATCACCCCAATTGACGAGCATTACGTACTCATTCCCGAAGAGTATATCTGCATCGACTTCGATCTGAAAGGAGCAGACGGTGAAAAGGACCTATCTGCTAATATTCACGCTGCTAGCGCTTGGCCTCCGACATATGCGGAAACGTCAAAGAGCGGCGAAGGTTTACACCTCATCTACCGGTATCCGGTCGATAAGGATACCACTGCTGAATATTCGCCTGGAATTGAAATCAAACGGTTCCGAGGCAAAGCGTCTCTTCGGCGACGACTGTCCCTTCACAACGGGCGAGCTATCGCAGATTATCCGGGAGAGCTCCCGACAAAGGCTCCCAAGATGATCAACAAGAAGCATGTCGCCGATGAGAACCACCTAAGGTCACTCATCGCTAAGGCTCTCCGCAAGGAGGTGCACGCGAACACAGCGCCCAACGTTGACTTCATCAAGAGCATTCTCGATGATGCATACGAGTCTGGCATCACATACGATGTAACTGACTCTCGCAATGCCGTGACGACGTTCGCCATGTCTTCGACGAACCAGTCCGAGCGGTGTCTCAAGATGGTCCAGAAGATGCACTTCATGTCTGAAGACAAGGCTGAAATCGCTGAGGAGGGAACCGGACGCATCGCATTCTACGATGTCGAGGTGTTCCCGAACCTCTTCGTCATCTGCTACAAGGTCACAGACCGTCCAGGTGTTCGGTTCCTTGTGAACCCGAGACCCGAAGTCGTGAAGTCTTTGTTCGACCTTCGGTTGATTGGATTCAACAACCGGAAGTATGACAACCACATCATGTACGCAGCTTCACTCGGATATTCCAACGAAGAGCTCTTTGAGGTCTCGCAACGAATCATCAACAACGAGAAGAACGCAACGTTCCGTGAGGCGTACAACCTGTCGTACACGGATATTTACGACTTCTCGACCAAGAAGCAGTCTCTCAAGAAATGGGAGATCGAACTCGGGATCAAGCACCGGGAGAACGAGTTCCCTTGGGATCAGCCTGTTCCTGAGAGCCATTGGGATGATGTCGTCGAATACTGCAAGAACGATGTCGAGGCCACGGAGATGGTCTTCAATCATCTTGCAAGTGACTGGGGCGCAAGGAAGATCCTGGCTGAATTGTCAGGGTTGACTGTCAACGACACCACAAACCAGCACACCTGTGCTCTGGTGTTTGGTAAGGATCGTCGACCTGACAAGTCGAAGTTCGTATACACGGATCTCTCCACGATCTTCCCTGGATACACCTTTGACAAGTTTAAGGGTTCATCCTACCGCGGCGAAGATCCGGGGGAGGGCGGCTACGTATACGCTGAACCAGGATATTACGAGAACGTCGCCCTTCTTGATGTCGCATCAATGCACCCGACGTCGATTGAGCAGCTCAACCTGTTTGGTCCTTACACTGAGCGCTATAGCGAGCTTAAACGGGCTCGTGTTGCGATTAAGCATAAGGACATGGACTCGTTGAGTAAGCTGTTCGACGGACGGCTCGTTGAGATCGCGAAGAACTACGATCTCGATGAGTTGGGCAAGGCTCTCAAGATCCCGATCAACTCCATGTACGGATTGACGAGCGCCAAGTTCGACAACCCTGCATGGGATCCTCGTAACATCGACAACATTGTTGCGAAGCGAGGCGCGCTGTTTATGATCGACCTCAAGCACTATGTGCAGGAGGAACTCGGTCTGACGGTTGCGCACATCAAGACGGACTCGATCAAGATTCCCGGTGCCACGCCTGAAGATATTCAGAAGGTGATGGACTTCGGGAAGCGATACGGGTATGACTTCGAACACGAGGCCACCTATGCCAAGATGGTGCTCGTGAACAAGGCCGTCTACATCGCCAGATATGCATTTCCTCACGAGGGCGAATGGACTGCTACTGGTAAGCAGTTCCAGGAACCCTACGTATTCAAGAAGCTCTTCACGAAGGAGCCGATTGTATTCGAGGACTTCATTCAGACCAAGCAGGTCAAGACGGCGATATACCTACAGTTCCCGGATGGGGCCCGCCACTTTGTCGGTAAGGTAGGAGCGTTTGTTCCGATCAAGCCCGACAAGGGAGGTGGTGAACTCCTTCGGGAGAACAACGATGGTGAAATCAAGGACGCCGTCGTTGGCACCAAGGGCTATCACTGGAAAGAAGCAGAGATAGTCCGTTACTTGAAACAGGAGCAGGATGTCGATACGTCCTACGCCGAAATGCTCGCTGATGAGGCGCGCGCTCAGATCGAACAATACGTCGATCTGGAAACACTCTGCCACTGAGAAAGGAAACACCACCATGGCATTCAACAACACTCCCTCCGACCTCGTCATCGAAGATGCGAATCTCCTCTTCACGAACTTTGCGGGATCCCCGACTCGTTTCAACCAGGCTGGCGGAAAGCGAGAATTCTCGGTCGCGATTCCTCTTAACCTCGTCGATGATCTCGAACGAGACGGATGGAACGTCAAGTACCGTAAGAACCAGGACGGCGAGTTCGATCCCGAGCGCCCCTACCTGGGCGTCAAGGTCTCGTACAAGTTCCGGGCTCCCGCTATCTGGCTTATCGCCGGCGGTCGTAAGCAGCTCCTTAACGAGGAGACTGTCGGCACGCTGGACAACATCACGATCAAGACTGCGGATGTCGTCATCCACCCGTCGGTGTACGATGTCCGTGGACAGAAGGGCATCTCGGCGTACGTCAAGGAACTGTATGTCGTGATGGACGATGAGTCCGCTTCGTTCGCAGCGAAGTACGCTGATCTCGATTGATCATATTTTAAGACGGGGGTAGGCTGTTAAAAGGTCTGCCCCCGTCTTGGAAAGGAGCTACCCGTGTACAAGTCTTACGCAGATATTTGGGCGTTTGTGCCTGACTTCCCTCGATATGAGGTTAATCGCTTGGGTGTGGTCCGAGTTGTCGAAACGGGTCACGTTCTCAAGCCTATCCGCAGGCGAAGTAATACACTGTATGTTCGCCTATACCAGACTCCGCGGAAGCCGGTGGAGAAGACACTTGCGTCCGTGGTATGGGCTGCTTTCTACAAGAGGTGGCCGGATCCGGGGTTATACATCTGTCACGCAGACGGAGACCTCAACAACAACAATCTCGATAACCTGTTCCTGGGTACACGAGGCGATGTCCGAAAAACACAGAGGCGGCGAGATGATATTATCTGGTCGCAATTCCTAGAGGAAGGCGGTTTAGCCAATGGCTAAATGGTTCGAAACAATCGTCCCAAACGACCGAACATGGGGGCCTCAATTTATCAGGCCCACGAAGGAGCTTAAGAAGGGAGGTCCACAAGACATCTCGGAGTACCTTTCATATGTCTTAGACCACTTCGATGACCCAGGTCTTGATGACGACCATTTCACAGCGATTGTCAACATCCGAAATGGATTCATTCCGAGTAACGGAGATTACTCCAAGTTCTCGATCGAGATCGAGGGTGTTATCAAAGGCGAGGAGGTTGATAAGACTGTTATCGGCGACTCCAACCCGCTCGGGATTACCTATGTCTGGTCCGTTCGCAAGATCACATTCTTCGTAAGTGGTCGCAACGCATCGGACAAGACCAAGGAGACCGTTATCGACGCTGGTAGCGACTACATCATGCGGGTTGATCAACCGGGCGATAACATCCTCGGTCCTGGAAACGGAGAAGGGCCTCGATACGGCGCCTGGTGGGCCAAAAACGCGGAGTTCAATCCGAAGATCACGCCGGCTGCCCTGGCGTCCATTAAGGCAGCACTCAACAAAGAACCTGGAGAGGAGACCCTCTGATGGCTACAATTCCTGACGAAACAAAAGACGAACTCAAGAATTCCGGCGCTCGGTTCAACCGTACCCCTCGGGCCGAGGTGCCCATCAACGGCGATCTCTTGGAAGTAGCTAAGCGAGCAGTTGGCAATGCGATCATGGACAACGAGCCTTACACCATTCGCATCAACTTCCAGAACGGACGAATCGTCGGCAGAGAGGCTAAGCCTAGACTCACGGTGGAACTTCTCGATGGCCGTTCCGCAACACCTACGATTGGATATCCATCCGATTCTAATGTTTCGTTCGTCGAGATCAATTCTTTGGTGACCGAAGGGTTCCCGCCTATTACGAACGGGGGCGCTTGGATCGTTCGGATTAAGACCGAAGGTGATCGTATCACGTCCGTATTTGTGAACCCCGACTTCTCCGATGAGGATCGCAAGCTCATCAAGAAGGTCCTCTTGCGAGGATTCGCCGAACAGATTCGGATGTGACGACATCTAACCCGAATCATATTTCTCCAAGAAAGGAAAACAGAATGTACATCGAAGAAGAACTCGACGAACCTGTCGAATCAGAATACACGGCGAACGGATTGAAGCCGCCCAGTGTTCCACCTAGCGACTTTAACCACGGCGTTTTCCTGGGTCGAAGGCCGGTCCTCGGGAAGGTCGACCTCGTACCTGGAGAAGCGGATAACTTGAAGTACATCAAGTGGCTTGAGGTCTTCTCGCACAAGGGTCGGACCGTTCTAAATGGAACGAATCCTTACAGTTGGGGCTACATTGCCAAGGTGTACTACGGGATCTTCTCATTCCCCGTGCGCGTTGAGATGAACCCCGACATCCCTGAGGACGTACGAGAGATCGTGCTGCCTCTCTTGAGGAAAGAGATTCTCGGACGGTAATGGTCGCGAAGTTATATTCGCACCAGGAAGAGGCCCTGGGGCTCCTACAAAGTGGCAAAGTCTTAGTCGGCGGCGTCGGCTCGGGTAAGTCACGAGTGGGAGCCTCATGGGCCCTTTCTCAGGCGGATCCAAAGAAGATTGTAGTCATCACGACTGCGCGAAAACGTGACTCTCTTGAATGGGAAGGTGAGTTCGCGGTGTTTGGCGTTAACTGCGATGACGTGACAATCGAAAGCTGGAACAATGTCTCGCGCTTCGCTGATTACACTGACCATGTGTTCATATTTGATGAGCAGCGTGTTGTTGGATCTGGTGCTTGGGTTAAGAGCTTTCTCAAGATATCGAAGCACAACCTGTGGATCTTACTTAGCGCAACTCCGGGGGATGTATGGCTTGATTACGTCCCCCTATTCATCGCGAATGGGTTCTACCGAAATCGAACCGAGTTCTCAGAGCAGCACATCGTCTGGGACAGGTTCGCGAAGTATCCCAAAGTCAAGCGGTATGTCAACACAGGGCTTCTGGAGGCTCGACGTAGGAAGATACTCGTGCCCATGCCGGCAGAGCGTCATACAAGGCGTAACCGCGCCTATATTTCAATGAAGTACGATAAGGAGACGTATGAGTCCATAGCCAAGAAGCGTGTAGACCCTTGGACTGGTGAGCCGTACAAGAACGCTGGCGGTGTTTGTTACGGCCTTCGCAAGTGTGTTAACTCGGATAGATCTCGTGTGGATCATATTCGGTTGCTTGCGAAGAAACGTAAGAAGCTGATTGTATTCTACAACTTTGACTACGAGCGAGACATCTTGCTAACCTTGCGAGATGAGTTCGCTGTAGCTGAGTGGAATGGTCATAATCATGAACCAATTCCTACCACTGATTCATGGGTATATTTGGTGCAATACACCGCGGGTGCCGAGGGATGGAACTGTGTCGAGACAGACACGGTTGTGTTCTACTCCCTTAACTACTCATGGAAGGTCTTGGAGCAGGCAGAAGGTCGGATCGACCGGATTAACACTCCATTCACGGACCTTCGATACTTCTACCTTTTCTCAGAGTCTGGAATAGACTCGGCCATTCGCGAAGCCGTCCGGAAGAAGGGCGTCTTCAATGAGCGCATATTTGCACACAATCTCTAAGAGGATGATCTTAATGAAGACCAACAATAGATACGAGTTGTCAGACTTCTCGGTCGATATTTATGAACGGGCGGACTCCTTACGAGTTCGCGTTGATTGTTTCGCGGACGATGGCGTTCACAAGCCTTTCAACCTGTACGAAACAACCCTCGTATCCAAGACGTTCGCTATCAACGAATCTTTGATGTATCACATGCTGTCTATGACAATCACGAAGTTGATCAACGACCTCATCAACTCGGATATTCAGAGGCCCAAGCCTTGTGAGTGTCAGGACCGAGAGTGGTTCGACAAACACCCGTATGATCGTCAGGAGTATTGGCGAACGAAGAACGGGCGCATCTATCCGAAGGATCACACAGTCCACTGTCCAAAGAACCCTGCAAACTGAAAGAGCAACCGATGATTGATAACACCTATATTTTCAGAGCAGACACTAATATCGAGTGGATGGTCCACATCACCGTCGCCGATGAGACCACTCGAGAGAAGAAGGAATGTTACAAGTTCTTCGAGAGTCGCGCGGGGGCTGACGCTTACGTGACGGGTCTTGTGAACACCAGGATGGAGCGAAACATCGTCATTCGCGTAGTCAAGGTGAAGTGCTTTGACGGCGATGATATTTTGGGAATCTGAAAGAAGCGATTATCATGACATTCACGGTTCAGGTGGAATGATGAAGTACATGCTTATTTTCAAGGGATACTGCGGGGTCGAGATGGAGGTCGAAGAGTGGCATTACTTCACTAACTTGAGCGACCTCTACAATTACGCCGCCGCTCGACTCAAGTTCGTAGGCTCCGAAACCTCGTACGACCGATACGATATTCAAGTCAAGCTTACTGAAGCTGACAACACTCCATCCGCTGCGTGAGAGCACGCTAGCGATCACTCAACCATATTTGAAAGGAAGCGATACCATGAACGCTGATCTGCAGAACGCCATTGTTGGACACCCCGAGAAGATGAAGTACTGTTTCGTCATCATCGGATATTTGTTCGGGAGGGAACTGTACAGGAAGTACTTCTACTGCGAGTCGAAGAGTCGGGGAGCAATTTACGCTGAGGCGTACATCACGGAACGGTTGTCGAACGTTGCTTGCGATCGTTACCGAGTGGAGGTCTTCGATGGTAAGGAGACCTCGACAGTACTTGGTGGGAGGGCCCCTGCGAAGGCGTTGCCGTGGCGAGTTGACTGTGCGGAGGAAGTTGCCCGGATGCCTCGAGATCGGAATAGATTCATGATGGCCTGCAACCAGGCTGGGTGGAAGGAGCGGGCTAAGGTGCCGCGGTCTCGTAGTAAGCACATGAAGACGGGTGCTGGGACTGGCCGGCACTGATTTTTGAGGGGTGGGGGATCTCTTAAGGGAGGTCCCCTGCCTCTCAAAAGGGACTTGGATTATCGTTTTTT
>OOAG01001743.1_pt1 | contig 15391 bp, 15 predicted proteins | sample 1671461 | NCBI WGS metagenome assembly OOAG01 (sample SAMN06348159, study PRJEB24527) | human gut metagenome | biome: human gut; feature: ankylosing spondylitis patient; material: feces | host: Homo sapiens | place: China | collected 2015-10 | reverse complement strand
TACATCCTCCAGATGCTCCCGCAAGGTTTCATCCTTGAGATGCTTTTCGATGGCATCCTTCCATCGCCGGTCGATCCACAGTGTGATGTCTACATGATCTGCCATCTCACTCACCATTCCTTTCGTCAGTGGGCTGCGCCAACGCGGAGGGAGGCTCCTCCCGCGGCTGCGGCTTCGCCGGTCTTGCCGGACGGCGGGGACGGGCAGCGGGCGCCGCGCGGCTGTCCAGATACTCCCGCACCGGCTCCGGCACCTCGGATTCATAAAGGCATTTGAGCAGCTCCTCCAACTGCGCCTGTATGCTGGTGTTCTTCTTTTTAAGTGAAAATTCGAGAGCTGCAAGCTGCTCGCTCTCGAATGAGATCGTGACATTTTCTTTTTTCATGATTGTTATTCAACCTCCTGGTAGTAGTCGCGAAGCTGGAAGCCCAGCGCCTCCATGTCGCTGTGCTCCATGCTTTTTTGGTGTTTTTGTGTTGTGGGTGGTATCACTACCCTCCGGCGGTCGTGCGCGGTCTCAATTATCCCCGCGCGGGGTTTTCCGACGGGCAGAAACGGCCTTTTCACTCGCCTTTCTGCTTGCCTCTTTTTGCGCTTCACTTGCGATCCGCGGCGACACGATCCTTATCCATGATTTCGGGATGGTGTAGTCAACTGCCCGCCCGCTGCGGGACACTTTGACGAGCCTGCAATCCTCCGGTCTGTCCCGCGCCAGTGCTGCCAGCTTCTGACGCAGTATCTTGTTGTGGGTGTAAATACCGGCGGTCTTTTCTTCCTCGTTGAAGTTGATAATGGTTTCCTGCTCATAACGAGCCATGTTCATAATCATTTCCTTCCTTTCAGCCTTTTGGCAGATATGCCCTTGGATTCGCCCGCTCCCCATTGACGCGCACCTCGAAATGGAGGTGCGGCCCGGTGGAGCGCCCGGTGCTGCCGGACAGGGCGATGATGTCTCCCGCCTCCACCGTCTGTCCCACTTTTGCCAGCAGCTTGGAGCAGTGGCCGTACAGCGTGGCAAGGCCATTGCCGTGGTCGATCATGACATAATAGCCGTAGCCGCCGGCGTTGTACTTGGAGACTGTTACCGTCCCGCCCAGCGCCGCGCGGATGGGCGTACCGGTAGGGACGGCCAAGTCCATGCCGCCGTGCCCCTTGCGCTTCCCGGTGATGGGATCGACGCGGTTTCCGAATTCAGAGGTGACACGGCGCTCCCAGCCGGAGCCAATGGGGGAGCAGAAACCGTCCGCACCAATAAACGGCACATCCGCGCCGGGTATCCAGCCCTCGGAGCCACCGGCTATGCCATAGCGGACGAGGCTGTAGATACTGTCGGCGTTGGACTTCTGTTCCACAGATATTTCCAAGTGAAGAGTGTTTTCAAGATTGCCGTACACAGTGGCTATGTCCGCAACGGGAATCGCCACGGTGTAGCTCTCCTCGGTTTCCGTTCCATCCTCATCGGTGACGGTGCGGGTGCGCTCCTCGTAGGTCACGAAGCAGTCCACGAATTGCTTATGCGCTCTCCTGCTCGGCGTGTCCTCTCCAAAGAAAATAGCATAGAAAACAGCCTTGACGCGGATACCGTCAAGGCTGCCGCTATCCTCCGTCATGTCATTGACGGCGGCGATGGCATCGTCCAGCAGCGTGAAGCTGCGGCGCATATCTTCAATGTAAGCAACATATTCCGCAGGCGTTTTGCCCGGAATGCTGCCGCCGTTGAAGCACAGCAGAACGGCGGAATTGTTATGCTCCGCGCTGCCGGAAAGCAGGGAGCAGATCAACGCCAGCGTCAGGATCAACGGTGAACAGATCGCCGCCACGATCCAGTCCAGCTTTCGCCGGGTGTCCTCATTCGAGAGAGCGGCAGCGGCGATCTTTGCCAGAGCCGCGACGGGTACCGCCATTACCGTCCACCTGCCGTTCCGAAGATGGCCTGCTTGTACTCTGGGGCCTGCACCTGCAAGAGATACCGTTCGTTGCCGCATTTGTAGAGGCAGGAGCCGCGCTGCGGGTCCCGGATCAGGGCATATTCGGATTCCTCCAACTGGAGGTTATCCATGAAGAACTTCTTATCCACATTGCCGCCGTTAAAGATAAATTGATGGACGGGGATGGAAAAGAGGGGGCGTGTCAGCTCCCGTATTCCCGGCTGGGTGAAGTCCTCCAGATTCTGGCTGGCGAGAAACAGGGCGGATTCCTTTTTTCGTACTCTTTTAAGCGCGTTGCGGATGTAGGTGATGACGGTGGGATCGGACAGCCACAGGTACAGCTCATCAATGGCGGCCACGGAATTGCCCAGCGTCAGAAGCTGATCCGACATATAGGACAGCAGGCTGAACAGCAACGTGTTCCGCAGATTCTCCGCCATGTTATCCAGTCCCTTGACGCAGAAAACAAGGAATTTGGAGCGGTCAATATTAGTATGCCCGTTGAAAAAGCGAGCGTCCGCGCCGCGGCACATGGAATGGAGCCCCAGCAGCAGATCCCGCAGCATCTCCCGCGGATAAAGATTGGCGGCGTCATAGTTGTCATAGGCATCCTGGATCGTATCGTACAGGTCAGAGAGGATGGGGTAATCCTCTGGTCGCATCGACGCGAAGTCCGTGCGGTCGGTAATGTTCCACTTTTGATAGAGCTGCTCCACCATCAGCTCCAGCGTGTCGATGTGGGGGGTGTCAAAGCCCTTGTAGACACGGAACACATCCCGCAGGAAGGAGATGTGCTGGGAGAGCAGCGTCCCCCGGAAAGCGTCCGGCGCGTCCGGGTCTTCCGGCTCGCTGCCATCGTCCCAGCAGCGGGGCTCCAGCAGGTTGATGCGGTACTGCCCACTGAGGTAGTCCAAAAAGCAGCCGCCCAGGGCGCAGCACTCGTCCTCCATCTCATGTTCCGAGTCCAATGAAATGACGCTTTTGCCCGCCTCCCGCACATTGCAGAGCAGGAGCTTCAGAAGATAACTCTTGTCCTGTCCGGTATTGCCGAGGATGAGGGCGCTGGCGTTGGTCTTGTCAGAAGCACGGCGGTCGAAGTCCACGATGATGTTGGAGCCGAAGCGGTCACGGCCAATGAAGAAGCCCTTGGGATCGGTTTTGCCGGAATAGTTCATGGGGTACAGATTGGCAACGCTGCGTGCGGGTAATACCCGCTCCGCAAAATTGGCAAGCTGGCTGCCGCCCGCGGGGTTGGCGGAAAGAAAGCCCTCCCGCTGGCGCAGGAGCAGCGGATCGGCACCCATGCGGGAGCGCACCAGTTGGGCGGATACGGTATCCCGCGCCGCGCGCAGCTTTTCCGTATCCGTGGCGGCAATATCCAAGTAAACGCCGCAGTGGATGAGCGGCTCCTTTTCCTGCCGCTGCTTTGCCAGCAGCTCCGCCATATCCCGCAGGTTGGCCTCCGCCGTGACGCTCTGCTTATAGTCGTTGGTGTTGCTCCGCTCCATGCGGCTTTTGTTTGTGGCGGCGTGGAGGATGGCGTCCTCCTCGGCGGGCGTGACCTGCCGCGCCGTCAGGCGCAGGTTAACACCGCCCATATCGCCAAGGCCCCGCAGCAGCGCCAGCTCATCCGTCATGGGCGGGTAGCTTTTCAGCGCCATCGCCGTGTGATACCGGCTGCCGAGGATAAAATGGTCGGTGTTGAATTTTATCGCCGCGGGCGCGATCATATCCAGAAAGTCCTTCGGACGCTGTACCTGCTCTGCCGCTTTCTTTTTCGGTTTTGTTTTCTTTTTAGCCATGTGCCATATACTCCTCTCCATCGAAATCACGGAATACCTCCGTGGTGAGATCCTGCCGGTAGTAGATTGCCAGCAGGCGCTTCACATCCTGCTCCTCCGCCAGACGCACGCGGAGCCCGTGGTCGCAGATGGCTTTCTCCAACTGCCGCAGCGCGCTTTCGTCCGCACCGGATTTTTCATCCAGTGGGAGCACCAGCACAAATTTGCGGGAGGAGGCGGAGGAGAACTGGATGGCGTCCAAATGGGCCATGTCCCGCTCCAGCAGCTCCCGCACGGCAGGCTCCGTTTCCTCCTCCAGTCGCCGCAGGTAATACTCCTTGTTCCGCTGGAAGGATTCGCGGGAGTCCAGAGCCAGAATTTCCAGCGAGGGCTGGGTGCTGAGAAGCATGGTCAGGGAGCGGACGCGGCCCCGGATGACCTCCGGGGACAGGACGGAGAGGTTGTCCGGCTGGATCAGGAAGAAGACCCGCTCTCCGGAATCTGTCACGATGCCGTGGGGCGTCACACGGACGATGCCCATGAGCTGCCGGGTCGACTGCCGCTGGCGCAGCTCCTTTTTCTGTTTCCGATTCATGTGTCCAGCCTCCATTCGTAATATTGTTGGCATAGAAAGAGAAAGCGAGCGGCACGGCGCAGGAAATCCAGAATGCTGGAGCCATCCACCTGAATGGTGAGAAAGGCGTACAGCACCGTGACCACCAGCAGTCCCATGCCGAGACCCTGGGTCAGCGCCAGCACAGAGAGCAAAGCGCCGATGCCAATCACGGCGATGTCCCGCAGCAGCCAGAGCCACAGCATGGGCTTGGCTTTTAGGTTTTCGGGGTAAATAAACATTTTGTTCCTCCAAAGCGAAACCGCTGCCGAAGATCTCAGCAGCGGTTCGCGCGATGTATTTCTTATTCTTCGGCGGCACCGGTGTCCTTTGCCAGCGCCTGCCGGATGCAGTCCAGGAAGAAGGCGTTCTGCTTGATGCCGTTCCGCTTGAGGTATGCCTTGAGCTGCTCAAACAGCTCGGTGGGCACCTGAAACGCCACCGTCCTCACATTGTCCTTGTCCATCTTCGCATTGTCCTCCATTTCATAAAATTTGGTGATGAGCGCGGTCATGTACCGGCTTAGGGTCTCGCCGGATTCCGCCTGTCGCTGCCGTACTTTGGTATGCAGCTCCAAAGGAATTTCAGCGCAGAGGTTGCGCGTTTTTCCTGCCATAGCAGTTCCTCCAATCTTTTTAATGGTAAAGCCAAGATACCCGAAAGCAAGTGTGAAAGCTATTACCAAAGCCAACTAAAAATCCCATTCCAAATCAAGCGTAATGACCATAGCCACCCGTTGCATGAGGTATTCCACGCAGGGGATTGCAACGCTGTTGCCGAGGGCTTTGTAGCGCGCGGAGTCCGAAGCGCCGGGAACATCGGTCCAGCCATCCGGGTAGCCCTGGAGCCGTTCGCACTCCAGCGGTGTGAGGCGGCGAATGAGATTCCGGCAGTCCGTATCCCAGGTAGAGGGCGGCTGGCAGATGAGGTCTGTAGCGTCCTTATGCTGCCGCGCGCTCTCCGTGGAGGCAATCTCGTCATCCTTGAACTGATCTACCCGCTGACGGGCATAGACGCTGTGGCGATCCGAGGTGGTCAGGGTATAGGAAATGTCCCGCTGCCAGCCGAAGCCGTTGCCGCCGTTTTGTGGCTGGCGGTCAATGGCGTTGCCCGCAATGCAGATGACTTCCTCCTGCTGTACGAGAGGAATGTTGTTCCCTCCGGTCCCATAGCGGGCGGACATGGTGGGCGCTACATCATGCGGCCCCGTGTATCTTCCGTCAATGCCGTGGTTTTCGTAAACCTTGGGTCCTGTCGGACGCAGAATCAGAGGCTGGTGTCCGTGTTCCTGCGCCCGCAGGGTTCCGGTAACATCCTCGCTGCACTCCATGATCTGCCCGCCCTGATCGTTGATACAGAGGATGCTGGGCATACAGTTTCCGCTGGGGCTGCCTTTCAGCGTGGGCGATACGCCTTCCTGATATCCGATGGTTCCGGCGCTTGCACCTGCCCCGGCAGAGAAGCCAGCGACAAAAATACATGGATATCCCTGTCCCGCCTGTCCTCCTCCGGTTAAGAGTGCAGCGTGTTTTTCCGGTGTAAGAAAACAATCTCCGTTTCCTTTCGTTACAAGTCCAGCGACAAAGGTTTGTTGCTTTATCCCCGGCTGAGCCTGCAGCGCGCCTGCTACATCATGCAGGTCACGCACCTCGTCCCGCTGGTTGGCGGCAAAGGCCATGACGCCGTTATAGCCGTCAAAGCCCTCCGCGGCTCCATTTGGCTGTGTTACAAAGGTCTGCATCTGCATATTGGTGGTTGCCATCAATGCACCGGACACGCCGTTCAGGTCAATGCCCTCATTGCGCTGGTTCACATGAAATGCCTGCAGGTCAGTAGGTTGGCTGTCCGGCTTCATGAGCCCCGCTTGGATCTTCAGCGCACGCGCCAGCATCTGCGGCAGCTCCTTGCCGCGCTCAAAGGCGCGGCGCAGGATGCCCAGACAGGCTGTTTTCGATAGATAATATTTTAGGGCTGGGTACGCCTCCAGTATGCCGGACAGTGAGACGCGGATCGGGCGGCGGGGCGCGGCCCCGGTATTGAGGGGCCGCTTGCCTTCCCGCCATGGAGATCGGAACTCCCAATGACGCTGTCCGAAGAGATCCACGGGAGAGGACAGCAGATCCAAGTGGAAATACGGGATCGAAACCAGTTCGGAGTCCGGCTTGCCCGATCTGCGCTTGGGCGGAGCTCCGCCCCTTTCAGCCGTGTCTAAATCAAGCATCGTCATCTGCCCGGTCGTATCGAATCGGTACATCTATGAGACCTCCTTCTCACTGTTTTCCGTTTCGTCAAATACATCAAATAAAAGCTGGGGCGCGAGCGGCCCGGCAAAGTCAGCAAGGAGAAAGATGCGCTTGCGACGCTGCGCGACGCCACACAATTGAGCGTCCAGACAGCGCCACGCAATAGAAAACATATCGCCTGCCGTGAGATCACCGACATCGGGCCATCCGTAAGGATAGGGGCCTGGGATAAGCTCGTTGGGAAAGCAGATCCGCACGATCTCCTCCAGCACGATCCGAAAGTCCTCATACTTCGGTTTTCCGCTTGAAAAGGCCCCCGGCACGTTCTCCCAACACATCCAGCGCGGCCGTATGTTGACGCTCTCCCGGCCACGGGCTTTCTCTGCCAACCGCATTTCACGCACAATGCGCATCTGCTCCATAAAGAGGCCAGAACGCGCGCCGACAAGACCTGCCCTTGCGCCAGCAACGGAGAGATCTTGACACGGGCTGCCCCCGCAGATGATGTCCACAGGCGGCAGCTCCGCGCCACGCAGCTTAGTGATGTCGCCTACATGGATCATGCCGGGAAAGCGCAGCTTTGTCACCTCAATGGGAAATGCTTCGATCTCCGACGCCCATACCGGCGTGATGCCGTTGCGGACCGCAGCCAAAGGGAATCCGCCGATACCGTCGAACAGGCTGCCCATGGTGATTTGTGTTAACCAGGTCATATCATCACCCTTTCATTTGATCGCCGCGGCGATGGTTCGGGTGGTGTTGACGGCAGCCTGCGCCGTATAAACGGCGCTCGTAATATTGGCCTTTGTTGTGGTGTCCAGGCCGAAGCTGCCGGCGATGCGGGGAACTTCGCCTGCGGAGAGCATGAGCCCAACGCCCATCAGTGCGTGATCCTTGAACACCATGAGTCCCGCAATGAGAATGGTGGACTGGAGGAAGGCGGTCAGGCACAAGCCGATGACCTGCCGCATCCAGCCCATAAAGCCATCCAGATAGCCGCGCGGGACGCTGAACATATAAAGGCTGCCCACGGCAATTTGAATCAGCAAAATGCCCCCGCGTTTGAGGTTGGCGAAAAACACCTTGATGACCGCGTAGCCCATGAGGATCACGCAAAAAAGGAGCATAATGGGGCTGGTGATGATGCCGAGACCGAAGTGAGAGCTGTTTATCACGTCCGAGAGCGTCTGGATCTCGCTGAGCTCCGTTATGATGTCCTGTCCCACCTCACCGATGCTTCGTCCGTAGCCGGTAAGTCCCGCAGAAAAGGTTCCCTGCAGCGACACCGATAAGGCATAGAGCCGGACGGGGACGACGGTGAAGAGGCTCACCGCCAGAAAGCCCTTGATGATATTCATCCCGCACTGCTGGAGATTGCCCCTGCCGGTGGAGTATTCGATACCGCATTCAAAGGCGCAGACCACCACGCTGACGGTAAACAGCGCCCACGCAAGGCGGGAGAAAAAGAGAATGATGGCGCTGACCCATTCCAGCTCGAACAGCTCCACGCCCATATTGCCCATGAGGGCAAAGAAGTTGCCGAGAAAGCCTATGGCCTGCCCATAGACCCAGTCCATGAGCTGATCCAGGACTGTCGCGGCGACAAAATCCCAAATAAATATTGTTCATTCACCTCCGGAGACGCGACAAGGCCGCCGCCCTTTCGGGCGACGGCCTTGACTGCTGTCTTTACTTATTTCATTGTCTGTCCAAAGCTTTGGGTATCTTTGCTTTCCGGTTCATATCCAAGTTTCTGGCAAACAAAGTCTTGAACGAGCCTGCATTCCTTTAACGCGCAGACGGCGTCGGATTCATCCAGTTCTAAATTGGACGGATAGCGAACTTGAACGCCGTATGGCGTCAGTTCAATACAGGAGTCTGCCAGTTGCTCAAACTGCGTGTCTACTTCACAGCACAGCTTACAAAGCTGGATAAGGTCATGCGTTTTGGGCGGCTCTCTGTCGAATTGAACAAGCGTGGCTTTTAGAAATTTTTCGGCAGCCTGTTCACAGTGATAGCAAATAATTTCCACAGGCAGCGGACGCATCGTCAGCAGATGTTCCGCGGCGCTGAGATCCATATAGGCAAAGTCAAGCCATTCGCTGCTCCAGCCGGTGCTCATACAGCAAGACCCCCTCTCTTGCGATTTTCCGCTCCAGAGAAGCGTGTTCCGCTCTCTGATGGAATGCGTTAGAGCGATAAACAATTACATCCAAGGGGACGGACTGCGCTGAAAAGAGCGCACGGCGGATCGCCTTGACCGCGTCTGCCGGACGCATGGAATTTTCCGGGATAATGACGCACAAATCGTAGTCACTATCATCGGTTGGTGTACCATAGGCGTATGAGCCGAAAAGATAGATCTTCTCTGTATCCACAGTCGCGTCAATGATCCGGCAGATATCAGAAAGCTCATTTTTCACAGATTCTGTCATTCGCGCCGCCTCCTTTCCTAATTTCCATTATACCCAGCACGCAGAAAATAAGCAACTGATTTTTACCCTTGCACCACTTAGATGCCGATGATGCTCCAAATGTATTTCGGAGCCGTCAGCGTGAAAATGAGGCAGGCAAAGAGGATGGCGGGGCCGGTCCACTCAAATTGACCTCGCTGGCGAAAATCAAAATACGCGCCGCCAAGCTTTACAAAGAACGCGATGGCGAGGATCATATCCAGCGCCGGGAACACCACCTTCTCCACCAAGCTTTTAATCTGCGTAGCGGCCTCCTTCCATGTCTGCTCCACAGCACCTGCCACATCGCCGCCCGCGGCAAGGGCAGAGGTGCAGCAGAGCGCGGTCAGAAGCAGGAGCGTCAACGCCAAAATCATGATTTTTTTGTGTTTCAAAATCTCAACCTCCTATTATTTTGAATATCCTCATGCAGCGGCAGAAGCTGTTATCATCTCATTCTCTGCCCAAGCTGCTGTGCAAAGCTTTGTGTCTGCTGCTGGAATAAGCCCAAATATTCCGATATCTCATTTGTGAGCGTCTGGTAGTCCCGGCTGCTTGGCTGATAGACATACCAGCTGACGTTTCCGTTGTCATCCCAGATGTGTGGTTCCACACCGTTTCGGAAATTAGGATTCTTCGTTGCTTGCTTGCCTAACAGATCCGTTAAGCTGACGCGCAGCGTGTCTACAGTTCCTTCGCTGCGGTTTAAAATCGTCATTTGCAGAGCGTTATATTGATTGGAAACGATGCCGGTGACAAACTGAATCTTCGCCCGGTTCTCCTCTCCCAGCCGCACATAGCAGGCTCTGCCGATATAGGTGGCATCCGGATAAGCACTGCCTACGATTTTTCTCAATTCCTGTTCAAAAAAGTTCATCATATTCCCTCACAAAACGGGGATGCCGCCCCTTGCGGAGCGGCATCCGTTGTTGTTAGCCCTTAATAACCGGTGCGGGGCAGGGGCTTGCTGGGGGCATAGACGCGGGTGACCCAACGGGAGGTGGCCATGATCCACTGCCCGTTGTAGACGCCGCCCGCGTCCGCCTGGTTGACGAACTGCGTACCGCCGGTGAGCTTGGCAAGGGCCTTGCAGTCCACGCGAGGGGCTTCCACCTGCCGGAAGTTAGCGGGGACGATGCCGAACGCCGCCATGAACTCCGTCACATACTCGTTGGCGGCAAGTCCCAGCGCCGCGGGGGAAGCGTCCAGCACATAGTTCTTGCTGGTGGAAAGGTTATCCGCCAGTATGCGCCAATTCTCCCCGCCGAGATTCGTGCGATACACGATCTTATAGTTTCCAGGGGTATTCCACGTGCCAGTATAGATGGTCTGAAGCCGAACCGCCTTGACAGGCAAAGTGTCTCTCCAATAAAAAGATTCCAGCGCCGTGGTGGAATTGTTGGCAATACCGGTGAAGTTGTAGCGGACGAGCTGCCCCGGCATGACCTCCACATAGCCGGTTTTCTTGATGGAAACGTTGGTGGACAGGCTCTTATTGGTCATGCTTGCCTTGACGATCTGACCGGCATACTCAATTTCTACCTCAATGGGTGTCTTATCCAGTCCGTAAAACTCCGCCGCCTTGGATTCCACGATCTTGTACCGTGCCAAAGGCAGGGGCTTGCTCACCGCCAAGCCGTTTTTGTCCGTTCGGATGGTATCCACCAGACGGTTCGTGCGGGCGTTGTAGATCTCAAAGACGGTGTTGGGAATAGGTGTCCCGGCGGGCCAGCCGTTCATGGAATTATAGTCCGCCGAGGTCTTGATGATCTGGATCTGACCGGTGATGGGAGTGTTCTTCCATTCGATTTCCGTGGTTTCGCCGGACTTTACATACACGGTCTTTTTCTGCGTGTCGGGGATATAGCCCTCGTTTTCCAGTTCACGCAGATAGTAGCGGCCATCTTCCAGTCCCTCAAACCGGACATAACCCCGGTCGTCGCTGGTTTCCTGCGCGATGGGGTTGTTGCCGTTATCGTACAGGATGAAGGAAACGCCGTAGATGCCCTCGCCGGTGACGGCGTTGACCTTGTGGATCAGGATACCGGAGATGGCCTTGTTGGTGATCTCCAGCGTGGCGGTCTGCCCATCCCTGACCTCGACCCGATGGGGCGTATCATCCAGACGGTAGCCCTCGGCAGCCTTCAATTCCGTCACGGTGTACCAGCCGTTTTCCGCTTCGGGGAGATAGATCACGCCGTTTTCATCGGTGGTGTAGGCACCAACGATCTCGCCATCCATTTTCCGGATCTCAAACTGGACGCCGGGGATGCGCTCTCCGGTTTTTTCGTCCTTTTTAATGACGGTAAGCCCGTCCGCGCGGACGTTATAAAAGCGAAGGGTCTGCACCTCGCCCGCCTTGATGAGAATGGATTTCGGCGTGCCGTCCAGCACAAAGCTATCCACGGTCTTGACCTCCCGCGCCGTAACGGTGGTGCCGGGGATCAGGTCATGGATAACGACGCGGCCATTCTCATCGGTGATGAACTCTCCGTTGGAGTTGCCCACCACCGCGCCGCTGCTGTCGGTCACAAGGAAGGTCACGCCCTTCAGAGGTGTCGTGGTGCCCTCGATATACTTTTCAATCACAAGGGTGGTGCTGGGCGTGTTGGTGAAGTGCAGTGTCTGGGTGTCATTGGGATTGACTACCACCGTCTGGGTGCGGCTGGCCTCGTCGATGGTGTAGCCGGGAATGGTGGCCGTTTCCGTCACCACCAGCGTCCCCACCACGCCATGGATGGTGATTTTGCCGTCCTTGTCGGTGAAGTACAGGCCGTTGCTGCTGATCTGTCCATTTTCAGCGGGTACAAACTCGCCAGTGGAGGTCGTCACCTTGAAGGTCACGCCCTGCAAGGGCTTCCCAGTGAGGGAATCCCGCTTGTCGATCACCAGGGTTCCGGCCTTGGAGTTTTTCACGATGACAGTCTGCGTATCGCCGTTTTTGCCGATGACCACGTTTGTGGACGCACGATCCATCACATACCCTGTCGGGGCCTTGATCTCATTGATGACATAAGCGCCGGGGGCCAGATTGGTGATTTTGATCTCGCCCTGACCGTCGGTGGTAAAAATGCCGTTTTGCGTCAGGGTGCTGGTGCCGATCACGCCGTCCAGCCCCACCTCACAGCCAGCGGCAGTGGTCACCCGGAACTCCGCACCGGAAAGGGGCTGACCGGTGGCGCTGTCCCGCTTCTGGATGATGAGCTTACCCTTGGGCTGGTTCTTGAAGGTCAGGCTGACCGTGCGGCCCTCCTTGATCTGAACGGTCTGGCTCTGGGTATCAATGATATAACCGTCCGGAGCTTTCGTTTCCGTCACAATGACGCTCTTGCCGGGTTTCAGGCCGGGGACGCGGATCTCGCCGTGTTCATCCGTCCGGAAGATGCCATTGGCGTCACCGATCAGCGTACCATCCGCGTAGGTGATCTTAAATTCCGCGTTGGCGAGGGTCACGCTGGGGTTTACGGAACAGACCTTGCGGATCAGCAGGATGCCGTCCGGGGCGTTGTCAAAGCGGACGGTGACAACACTCTGCTCACCGCTGTCCGCCAGGTAGATCGTTTCCGAGGCGTTGATGATGGAGTACCCATCGGCGGGGTCAACCTCCTCCACGATATAGGTGCCGCTTTTCAGGCCCGTCCAGATGGCGGTACCGTTCTTGCCGGTGACCTTCTGCCCGATGGTCGTGCCGCCGGTGCCGGAGGTGCCGCCCAAAAACCGCAGCTGGAAGGTGCAGCCGGGAAGCGCCTCATGGGTCACGCTGTCATACTTCTCGACGATGATGGCGTTCAGCGGGGTATTCTGGAAGGTCAGGGTCTTGCTCTCACTGCCGTGGAGGATAATCTTCTGGGTGGAGGGTTCCTTCATCTGAAAACCGGGAGCGGGTTCCACTTCCGTCACGGTGTACTCGCCGGGATAGAGCCGCTTGCCCTGCTCATGGAGCCGGATCTCGCCCTTGGCATTTGTGAGGATATTTCCGTAATCGATGGTGGCAGGAGCCTCGGCGGATTCGCCGCTGCTGGTGTAAGTGATGTGGAACTTGGCTCCCTCCACAGGAGCACCCGCCACGCTGTCCTCCTTGTAGATGGTGAGCTGGGGCATTTTCCGATTCTTGAAAGTGACATTCACCTCGTCACCGGCGTTCAGGCTGACGGTCTGCTCCCTGTCGGCGTTTTTGCTGGGCAGGTAGTACGGAGCGGGAACAGACTTTTCTGTAATTTTGTAACTGCCGGGGGCGACGTGGTCCGTCACGGTGCCGTCCTCGCCGGTGGTCCAATCGGCGGAGAAATCACTGTCGATGCCTTCCACGGTGAACACGGTGCCGGGGACGGGCTTGGAATTCTCCGCGTCGATTTTGGTGACGGTCAGCCGGGGCATTTTCAGGTTTTCAAATACGAGGTTTTGATCGTCACCGGGGCCGAGGTAGATCGTCTGGGTCATCTCGCCGCCCACCACATAGGGGTCAGGGACGGATGTTTCCTTTACCTCATAGCTGTCAACAGGGATCGCGGTGAGAACCGCCTTGCCGTCCGGCCCGATGGTGACGTCCTGATGATAGCCGTAATGGATGCCCTTGATCTCAAAGACCGTGCCGGGGATGGGCTGCTTGGTCTGCTTATCCAGCTTCTGGATCGTCAGATTTGGGAGTTTCAAGTCCTTCGCCGTTACAGTCACGGTGCCGCCGCCAGCGACAGTGGCCTGATCCACATGGGCGCAGACGGGGGCGGTCAGCTTGGCGTAGGGGGCGGGAGCGCTGACCTCCACAAAGGCGTACATCCCCTCCGTCACATGGGGGACGGTGATCTTGCCGGAGGCGTCCGTGGCCTCCGTGCCGATCAGCTGCCCATCCCGGAGGATGTGGAATACCGCGCCGGGGAGGGGCGCGTTGGCGTCGGTCAGCTTGATGAGCTGGATCTTTACCTTCGCGTCATTCTCAAAAACGAGAAATACGTCCGTTTTGCCGTCCCAATAGAATTCCTGACGGACTTTGCCAGCGTCCTTGCTCAGAGAGTAGCCGTTGGGCGGCGTCACTTCTTCCGCCACATAGCTGCCGATGGGCATGGTATCCCAAGGCACATCCGTGAGCGCGCCGCCCGCTCCGGTGGTATAGGTGCCGGTGAAATTGTTATCCACACCGGTGATTTTGATGACCGCCCCGGCGAGTCCCTTGGTGGGATCGTCCGCGTCCACCTTGCGGATCTTACCGGTGGCGGTGACGGTGGGGGTGTCTGTAAAGGTGATCGTCACGGTGCTGCTGCCGTTATTCGGCAGGACCACATATTCAGGCCCCGCGTTGTCGATCTCGTAGCCGTTCGGAGCCGCCGTTTCCGTTACGGCGTAGGTTCCGGCGTCCAAGGGAGAGAAGGTATAGGTGCCATCCGCGCCGGTGACGATGTCCTTGGAGAAGGAGCCATTGGTGGATTCCACATGGAACCGCGCTCCGGCAAGGCCCTTGGTGGGGTTGGTGGCGTCTACCTTCTTGACCACCAGCTTGTACTGCTCGTTTGTCACGGTAAGACTGCCGATCATAACGCTCTGGACGGTGCTGGCGGGGTGGGCGGCAGAGCCAGCGCCGGTGAAGGAATACTCTTTTACGTCGCAATCGCCCCAAACATCCTGCTTGCCAAGATCCAGGATATATTTCGCCCGATCCCGGAATGTGGTGCCGTCGCAGGTCTGGTCGATGCTGGTATAGCTCGCGCCCTTCAGCGAGTTCCAGACGTACATCAATTCCTCCGCGCAGGCGGTGGCGGGATCACCCAGGGAGCCGTCCTTATACCGCCACACGATGGCCTGCACCCAGGCGTTCATGTACCAGCTATAACCGGAATCCCAGATGTCATCCACGCCAAGGGCGTGGGCCTTGTCCGTGAAGATGCCGAGGGAGTGGGCGTAGTAATAGGCCATCATCATTTTAACGGTGGGATCGGTGACGGGCTTCGGATCGCCCCAGGTCTGGCCGATCAGAGAGGTGCCCATGCCGCCGCCCTTCGTCCCGCAGAAGCCCACGGAGGTCTTTCCGGCCACGCCGTAATACATCTGGTGCATTGTGCATCTGCCAAGGCTGGCGGACTGATAGGAAACGCCGCTCATGCCGAACCGTTCCAGCTTGATGGTGTCGGCTCCCGCCGCAAGCGCGGCAGTGGGGAGCAGGCCGAGAACGCAGATCAGGGCCAGCAGCATCGCGGTCACGCGATTTTTCAATGAATGCCATGTCTTTTTCATCGTTATTTGACCTTTCTTTTTAGATTTGCTCATAAAAAATGGCCTTCCTGCGATGAAGCAGGAAGGCCATGGAGTCTGTCGATAAAGTAGAGAATTCTCCGCGACGGTAAGGAAGGGTGTGCGCGGGAAACCCAAGAAGGGTGTCCCG
>OOAG01001736.1_pt1 | contig 15437 bp, 18 predicted proteins | sample 1671461 | NCBI WGS metagenome assembly OOAG01 (sample SAMN06348159, study PRJEB24527) | human gut metagenome | biome: human gut; feature: ankylosing spondylitis patient; material: feces | host: Homo sapiens | place: China | collected 2015-10 | reverse complement strand
AATGCTTCATAAGGACATTTCACAGGCCATCGGTTAGGATAAGACTACAAGCTCTGCTTGTAGTCTTATTTTTTGCGTAAAGGAGGACGCACACATGGACATGGAGATCATCACCGGCGCGGCGAGCGACGCCCTGGTCAATATCCTGCTCGCCGTCATCACGTTGGGGGGAGCCTATGCGCTCTACTACCTGAAGCTGGGCGCGGCCAAGGTCAAGGCGCAGACAGCGCAGATCAAGGACGAGCAGGCCCGGAATCTGTTGGAGAACGCGGTGGACGACGTGACCAACCTCGTCAGCGTGGGGGTGGGCGCAATGGAGCAGACCACGGCCAAGGCCCTGCGGCAGGCGGTGAAGGACGGGAAGGCGGACCGTGAGGAGCTTCTGGCTCTGGGCAAGCAGGTCCTCGGCGAGGTCAAGGCCGCCGTGGCTCCCGAGGCGCAGGAGGTCATCACGAAGCACCTGGGCAGCTTTGAGGACTACGTCATGAAGTGCATCGAGGACGCGGTCCTGAAGGTGAAACAGGCGGACCCGATGGCGCTGGCCGAGGGCCTCGTAGTGGACACCGTACAGACAGAGTAAGGAGGGGCCGCCGTGGAAATGGCACAGATCACCGCGCTCATCGGCGCGGCGGCCTCACTGCTCTGTACGCTGGTGGTAGGGTCGCTGGCCTACTTCGTCAAGCAGACGCTTAACGACTTCCGCAAGGCAGACGAGCGCAACGCCCAAAAGCTGGTGGAGGTGGACGAAAGGCACGCCGCCAACTATAAGGAGCTGACCCAGCAGATCAGCGACCTCAAGAGCGACCTGCCCCTGGTGTATGTGCTGCGTGAGGACTTCATCCGGAGCATGAACAATGTGGACGGGAAGCTGGACAAGATCCTCGGCAGTCTGGCCGACAAGAAGGGAGGGTAAAGCATGGCAATCCTGGACGACATCACCGAGCAGGAGGTCGCCAAGAACAAGGCGATCCGGGGCTATATCATCCGGGCCCTGGCGCGTGGCAATCAAAACGCGCTCCTGGTACGGCAGCTCACCAACGCCCTCGTTGCGGACGGAATGATTTTCTCTCCGGACATTTCCAAGTATCTGGACTATCTGGCGGACGGCGGCTACATCGAATTCAGCGGCAAGCGGGTCAACGCCTACAATGTCTACCGGAAGGACGGCATTGTTCAGCTGACGAAGAAGGGCGTGGATCTGGTGGAAGGCACCATCGAGGACCCCGGCGTCGATGTCTAAGGCAGAGCGTCGCCGGACGCGGGTGAGTTCGACCATTGACCGCCTCCCGGATGATATCAGGGGGCAGCTGGATCTGAAGCTCACCGACACAGCTAATACCTATGAAGATCTGGCAGCATGGCTGAAGGCAGAGGGCTATGAGATCAGCAAGAGCGCCATTGGGCGCTATGCGATCCGGAGTACCCAGGCCGCCCAGCGTGTGGCGGAGACGCTCCAGCGGACCCAGGCCATCGCCCGAGCGGTGGAGGCCCACCCTGATCTGGATTACACCAAGGCAGCCAGCATGGTCCTCATGGACGGACTCATGCAGCGGGTCAGCACTGCCGAAGAGGAATTCGACGAGCTGCCCCTGGACAAGGCGGGGCGGCTCATCGCATCCCTGAGCCGGAACGCGACCTATGAGAAACGGGTCCGGCAGGAGATGAAGCGAAAGGCCGAACTGGCCTTCGAGCAGATGGAGACGGAGCTGCTGGAGAAGGTAAAGCAGTACCCAGACCTCGCTGCCCAGCTCCGGGACGTACTGGGGAGGGCCAGAGAGAGGGTGGTGTCGGATGGCGAAGATTGACTTCATCGACCTCATCGACAAGCTGGATGACGAAAGCGACCGCGCCGCACTGGCTGACCTGGAACAGCAGCGGGCTCTCTTTCTTAAATATGTTGTCCGGGATGGCAGCTTTCAAGCCAAGCGCGCGCAGCTCCTGAAGGACTACGAGGCGGGAGCGCCCTTGACCGGGCCCAAGGGCCTGCGGAGGAAGCTGGGGGCCATTGACCTGGAGTATTTCGGCCGGGCCTACCTGGGGCACTACTTCACCCGCCCGGCCCCGGCCTTCCACGCGGAGTTGGACAACATCTGGTTTGAGGGCGTCATGAAGGGACTGGACCCCACCGAACAAGCCAAGGAGATCAGCCGGGCCAAGGGGTGCAGGCGGGCGATCGAGGCCCCGCGCGGTCACGCCAAGTCCACGACCTTCACCTTCAAGGACGACCTGCACGCAGCTCTCTACGGCTACAAGCATTACATCATCATCCTGTCGGACTCTTCGGAGCAGGCTGAGGGCTTCCTCACAGACATCAAGAACGAGCTGGAGGAGAACGCGGCGCTGCGGGAGGACTTCGGCGAGCTGGTGGGCGGCGTCTGGAAATCCTCCGTCGCGCTGCTCGCCAACGGGACCAAGATCGAAGCCATCGGCAGCGGCAAGAAGATCCGCGGACGGCGGCACAAACAATGGAGGCCGGACCTTATCGTCTGCGACGACCTGGAGAACGACGAGAACGTCGCCACCAAGGAACAGCGGACGAAGCTGCTCAGCTGGTACGACAAGGCGGTAAGCGAGTGCGGCGATACCTACACCGACATCGTCTACATCGGGACCCTGCTGCACTTCGACTCCCTGCTCGCCAATGTGTGCCGAAAGGCGGAGTACAAGAGTGTCAAGTATCAGGGTGTCCTGTCCTGGGCCACCCATACGGATCTCTGGGACGCATGGGAGCAGCTCTACACCAACCTCGCCGACCCTGACCACGAGCAGACTGCCCGGACCTTCTTTGAGGCCAACCGGGAGGAAATGCTGGAAGGGACGGCAGTACTCTGGGAGGAAAAGAATGACTACTACTCCCTCATGTGCAAACGGGTCAACATCGGCCCCGCTGCCTTCAACTCGGAGATCCAGAACAACCCCATCGACCCGGCGAGCTGTACCTTTCAGGAGGAATGGTTCGATTACTGGGACGATGAGGGCAAGGTCCCGCCCAATTTCGCTGACCCCCGTTTCCTGTTCGTGGGAGCTAATGACCCAAGCCTGGGCAAAAACAAAAGGGCCGACACCAGCAGCATCTTCGCCCTGGCAAAGGACCGGCTCACGGGCGTGGTGTAGGTGGTTATCGCGGATGTGGCCCAGCGGCACCCGGACCAGATCATCGAGGACGTGCTGGAGGCCAACCGGAGACTCAAACGGGAATACCACCGCCCCTACTACCGCTTCGGCGTGGAGACGGTGCAGTTTCAGGCATACTTCGCGGAGGTCATGCGGCAGAAGGCGGCCAAGTCCGGGGAATACCTCCCCATCGTGGAGATCAACTCCACACAGAACAAGGACGCCCGCATCCGCTCCCTCCAGCCATTTGTCAAGAACGGCTACATCAAATTCAGCAAGAAGCACAAGGCTCTCCTCCAGCAAATGAAGGAATACCCTATGGCCCGGAACGATGACGCGCCGGACGGCCTTCAAATGGCTCTCCAGCTGGCCCTGGAGATCCGCAGCGGCGGCGAGATGGAATATACCACCGTACTCCCCCGTCAGGCACGCTTCGGAGCGGGGGCCTATTAGGAGGTACTCTTTATCCAATACGAAAATAAACTTATCCACGGCGACAGCCTTACCATGCTCCGGCAGATGGAGCCGGAGAGCGTGGACGCGATCATCACCGACCCGCCTTATGGCATCAATTACGTCTCTCAGACGGGAGCACGTATCCAAAACGATACAGCACCTTTTATCTGGTTTCTCTACGACGCCTTCCGCGTCCTGAAGCCCGGCAGTTCCGGACGGGGGACGCTAGTGTGCTTCACCCGCTGGGACGTGCAGCAGGTCTTTATCGACGCGATCCGGCTGGCTGGTTTTATTGTCAAAAGTGAGGTCATTTGGGACAAGGTGCAGTATGGCATGGGAGATGTGAAGAGTCAGTTCGCCCCCTCCCATGAGAACATCATTTTCGCGGTGAAGGGAAAGTTCAGCTTTCCAGGACACCGCCCCAAGGATCTCATCACCCACCGAAAGCTCCCCGGAAACCAGATGATACACCCCACCGAGAAGCCGGTCCCATTACTTGCAGACCTCATCACCGCTGTTACCAAGCCAGGGGATCTTATTCTGGACCCTTTCGCCGGATCTGGTTCTACGCTGGTCGCAGCGAAAAAGACGGGCCGCCGCTTTGTGGGGATCGAGCTTGACGAGCTTTATTATGAGCGAGCGCAGCGACGCATTGAGGAGACAGTCACATGAGCATAGGCAAGCATCGGGTCCGGCTCATCCCAAAGCCGGAAACCCGGGAGCTGACCGTGGCCCGGGTGCAGGACAAGTACAGCGAATATCCCTCCAACGGCCTGACGCCTGAGCGGCTGGCGGCCATCTTCCGGGAGGCCGACACCGGCGATGTCATGCGGCAGATGGAACTCTTTGAGGAGATGGAGGAGCATGATCCCCACCTGTTCAGCCAGCTCCAGACCCGCAAGAACGCAGTCACGGGCCTGGACTTCGAGGTCACCGCCTTCGGCGACGAGCCGCGGGACAAGGAAATCGCGGAATTTGTGGAGGAACAGCTCAACGGTATTGAAGGTATGGAGGATATTGAGACGGATCTGCTGGACGCCATCGGCAAGGGAATTGCCGTCTCGGAGATCCTCTGGGGCTATGAGGGAGGCCGGGTGGTGATCCGGGAGATCAAGAGCCGCCACCAGAAGCGTTTTTTCTGGGACACTCTGGACGACTCCTTCCGTTGCCGCACCGATGAGGAGCCAGCTGGTATTCTGCTCCCAAAGAACAAGTTCATCATCCACAAATACAAAGCCCGCAGCGGCCACCCGGCCCGGGCCGGTATCCTCCGGGTGGTGGCTTGGATGTACCTGTTCAAGAACTACAGTATCAAGGACTGGGTGGCTTTCGCGGAGGTGTACGGCCTTCCCTTCCGGTTGGGTAAATATGCTCCTGGCAGCAGCGAGGCGGAAAAGCGCGCTCTGTTCCAGGCGCTGATCCAGCTGGGGGCTGACGCAGCGGGCATCATCCCGGAAGGGGCCTCCATTGAGTTCGTGACCACAGAGAAGACCTCCAGCACAGATCTCTATGAGCGGCTGGCCCGCTACTGCGACGAGCAGGTCAGCAAGGCGATCCTGGGTCAGACCCTTACCTCGGACTCAGGCGGCGGCAGCTATGCCCAGAGCAAGACCCACAACGAGGTCAGGCATGACCTCATTGTGGCAGACTGCAAAGCTCTGGCGGCCACGTTCCGGCGTGACCTCATCCGGCCCCTGGTCCTGTTCAATTTTGGAGAGGAGAAGCGTATCCCCCACATCCGCTTCGACTGCGAGGAGGACGAGGACCTCATGCAGACGGCCAACGTGGTGGGGACGCTGGTGGAGAAGACCGGCCTGCCGGTCCCCCTCTCCTATCTCTACAAGAAGTTCAGTATCCCGGAGCCGGAGGAAGGAGAGGCAATCGCTTCCCCGAACTACGCCCAACAGCCCGCCGCGCCGATGCTCCCCTTCAAGGTGCAGCCCCATCGCTATATGGCCCTCAAGGGAAATAGAGAGTTGGGTACCCAGGAACACATCGACCGCGTAACCGCAGCGGCCCTCATGCATGGGGCCAAGAGCTGGCGCAAGGCATTTGCACCAGTGCTGGCGCTGCTGGAGCAGGCGGACAGTCTGGAACAGCTACGGGGAATCCTGGAGGACGAGGAGGCCGTGGCGGAGCTCTACGCCTCTATGGACGTGTCCGAAGTGGAGGATCTGCTGCAAAAGGTCATGACCCTGGCAGACCTGGAGGGGAGGTCGCTGGAACATGGACGAGATTGACGCTATTCTGACCGGCGGCGACATGACCTTCGAGGAGGCGGCGGAGTATTTCCGGCAGCGTGTCCCCGTGACGGCGTCGGTGTTCTACTCCATCGCCTACGACTACCGCTCCCTGGCCTTTACCGTGAGCGGATACTCCGCGATTCAGATCATCCGGCAGTTCTATGAGGAACTTCTGGCGGCCTTGGAACAGGGCAGCACCCTGGCAGAATTTCGAGCCAATATGAACGACTTTCTGGAGCGGCAGGGATATGAAGGTATCACCCCCTATCAGGCTGAGAACATCTTCCGCACCAACGTCCAGACGGCCTACAACGTGGGCCACTACAAGCAAATGACAGACCCGGATGTCATGGAGCTGCGGCCATACTGGCAATATGTCGCGGTCAACGACTCCCGGACGCGGCCCTCCCATCTCGCAATGGATGGCCGGGTATTCCCGGCGGACTCCCCTGTCTGGGACACCTGGTTTCCGCCCAATGGCTTCAAGTGCCGGTGTACAGTACGGACATTGAGCCGTCAGCAGGTAGAACGCCTGGGCCTCCAAGTGGAGACAGATATGCCAAAGTCGGCCCGGCTGGAAAACGGGCGCTTCGTGAACATCTTGCCGGACCCGCAGTTCTCCACCAACCCGGCCAAGACCCCGTGGAAGCCGGATCTGGAGGGCTACCCGGAGCCGCTTGCCAAAGCATTCCGGGAGCGAGAAAAGGGCAACCCCGCCAAAACGCCCCAGGAGGTCCTCTGACGGCTCGAAGGGGCGAGGAGGGTAATTTCACGGGGCGGTCCCAAAGGGGGCGTTTGCACGCGTGCGCACGCCGTTAGAGACCGCCCGGCGCACCGCACCAGAAAGGAGACACGCAAAACATGGAGATCATCACCCTAAAGGGGGGTGAGGTAGAGGTCCAGGGAGCCCCTGAGATCATCCGCATCCTCCCGCTGGGGCACGTCACCAGCCAGAAGGGCGAGTTCGACGTGGATGAGGAGAGCCTCCAGCTGATGAGGGAGGGGATCGCCCAGCACGGGGTGGACGTAGTGATCGACTACGAGCACCAGACGCTGGACGGCGTCCAGGCCCCCGCAGCTGGTTGGGTCAAAGGACTCTCTATCCAGGACGGCTACATCGTGGCAAAGGTGGAGTGGACAAACCGGGCGGCGGAGTACCTGAAGAACCGGGAATACCGCTACCTCTCCCCGGTCATCACCGTCCGCAAGACGGACAACAAGGCGACGGGCCTCCACTCCCTCGCCCTCACCAACACCCCCGCGATCGATCACATGGACCCCATCGTCAATTCCAGTACCTACAACGACAAAGGAGGACAACACACTATGGACCCGAAAGAACTGGCAAAACTCCTGGGCCTCCCCGAGGACGCCTCTGAGGAGCAGATCACCCAGGCCCTGACCGCCGCCCTGGCGGAGCTGAAGCAGCTCAAGGAGGACGGCAGGCAGGAACCGCCCCCTCCCGACGAGGAGGCCGTGGCCAACAAGGCCGTCTGCGAGTTGCTGGGCCTGAAGTCCGGCGCGGCCACCAGCGATGTCACCGCCAAGATCATGGAGCTGAAGGGCGGCATCATCGACGGCGTGAACGTCATGGCGGAGCTGAAGAGCCTGAAGGACACCATGGCCCGCCGGGACGCGGATGAGGCCGTCACCCATGCCCTGAAGGCGGGCAAGATCACCCCGGCCCAGAAGGAATGGGCCACAAGCTATGCCCTGAGCAACCCGAAGGGCTTCGCGGACTTCGTGGAGAAGGCTCCCCAGGTGGTCCCCATGGGCCAGCTCCTCCAGGACGGCCCGGAGAAGCCGGAGGGCGGCATGGACGAGGCTACCCGCCTTGTCTGTAAGCAGCTGGGCGTCAGCGAGGACGACATCAAGAAGTACGGCATGAAGGAGGACTGATACCATGGCAGCACTCACCGCAGCGAGGGACACCGTTGAGATCAGCAACGGGGCGCGTCACCTCGTCCTCCCCGTGAAGGGGAGCACCACCATCTACCAAGGCGCGCTGGTCGCCCTGGATGCCAGCGGCTTCGCGGTCCCCGGCTCCAAGGCGGCCACGCTGACCGCCGCAGGCCGGGCGGAGGAGACGGTGGAGAACACCGGCGCGGACGGCGCGGTCACAATCCGTGTCTCCCGGGGCGTGTTCGTCTTTGACAACGCCACAGACGCCGGGAAGCTCACCGCCGCCCACGTGCTGAAGCTCTGCTATATCGCGGATGACCAGACGGTAACCGCCACCGCCACCGGCGCGAGCGTAGCTGGGCTGGTGGTCCGGGTGGATGACGCGGGCGTCGCCGTGGAGCTGGGCTACGGCTTAACGGCTCCGGCCGCAGCCGAGAAGTAAGAGGAGGAGATCCATAATGATTATCAACAGCGCGACCCTGCGCGGTATCTATATCGGCTATAACACCATCTTCAACAAGGCATTTGCTGAACACACCCCGCTCTATAAGGAGATCGCTATGGAGACCACGTCCACCACGGACGCGGAGACCTATGCGTGGCTCGGCGATATCCCCGGAATGAGAGAATGGATCGGAGAGCGGGAGATCCAGAATCTCGCGGCAAGCGACTACACCATCAAGAACAAGTCCTTTGAGGCCACCATCGGCATCCCGCGGGAGGCGGTAGAGGATGACAAAATCGGCCTCTATAATCCCAGCGTGGAGATGCTGGGCCAGTCCGCCGCAGCCCAGCCGGACGATCTTGTGTTTGGCCTGCTGAAGAACGGATTTACTTCTGCCTGCTATGACGGAAAGCCTTTCTTCAGTGACGCCCATCCGGTAGGGGAAAAGACTGTATCCAATCTAGGACATACCGAACTCTCCAAGGACGCTTACACTGCGGCCCGTAAAGCGATCATGTCCATGACCAACAGCAAGGGACGCCCCCTCAATCTGGTCCCCGACAAGCTGGTGGTCCCCCCCGCTCTGGAGTCTCAGGCCCGGGACATCCTGGTGGCTGACTATATCAATGGTACCCGCAACACCATGCAGGGCACCGCCAAGCCCCTGGTAGCCCCTTGGCTGGCCGGAGCAGACAAGGTGTGGTTCCTGCTCTGTACCAACCGACCCGTCAAGCCTCTGATCCACCAGACCCGGAAAAAGGCTAAGTTTGTCAGCAAGACCAGCGAGAACGATGACAATGTCTTTTTCTCCAAGACCTTCCTCTATGGCGTAGACAGCCGCGAGAACGTGGGTTTCGGATTTTGGCAGATGGCTTATGGCAGCGATGGCACAGGCGACTAAATCGGAGGGCTGGTATGAGCTACTGCACCCGTGAAGAGGTCCGGGCTCTGCTGAAGCTCGATGCTGTCAGCCAGATCATCACCGACAACGACGGTGTGGAGGACCCGGAGGAGCGGGAAGCCATTCTGGCCCCGCTCATTGAGGAGGCCATTGCGGATGCGGACGGTGAGATCGACGGCTATCTCGCCAAGCGGTACGCCGTCCCGATTACGCCGGTCCCCAAGGTCATCAGCAAATTTTCCAAGGACATCGCTCTTTACAACCTCTTTTCCCGTGCCGGGCTGGATAAGGACGGCCGGGAGGGAAACTATCTGACCAGATATAACGCTGCAATCAAGTTTCTCACATTGGTGGCGGAAGGTAAGGTCAGCATCGGCACCGAGGCCAGCGATCCCGTAACTGCGGCGGAGACGGGCTTTGCACTACACTCCAATGACCGTATCTTCAGCCGGGATCAAATGAAGGGGATGTGACCCATGACAGGCATCCGACTGGAGGGCGATATCCGCGGGCTGTTGCGAAAGACCAAGGCGCTGGCGGAAATGGACAAGAAGAAGCTCAACCGGGCGCTGGCTCAAGGAGTACGGTCATCCACTCTGGAACGGTTTGACAAGGGGGTGGGTCCCGACGGGAAGCGCTGGCCCACCTCCAAGCGTGCCGCTGTGGAAGGCGGAAAGACACTGGTGGACTCCGCCCAGCTCCGCAACAGCATCCACTCACGATCAGATGCCTCCGGCTTTGCAGTCGGCACCAATGCCGTCCACGCATCGACTCACCAATTTGGCGCAAAGTATCGTCTCATCAAAGCCAAGAACAAGAAATATCTCCATTTCAAAGTGAACGGGCATTGGGTCCGGGTGAAGAAGGTCCGGGTCACTATCCCGCCCCGCCCGTTTCTGGGTCTCTCAGAGGATGACTTGCAGGAGATCCAGGAGACAACAGAGAAGTTCCTTCAAAAGTTAGGAGAATAGGTCATGCTTTACACAGAGGCGAAAGCCTACCTCATACAGAAACTCAAGGACGCGGGCCTGAATACCAAGCCGCATACCACCATGAAGTCCTTGTCCAGAACGATGGAAAGCCATGTGGGCGCGGTGCTACCCGGGACAGAGACGCTCACGCGAAACGGCTCCAAAACCATTTACAGGGACCAAGAGGGAGCGCAGCATAAGCGTCGGAAGATCTTTGACCGGGACGTTACCATACAGGTGATTCTTGGAGATTACAATGACGGCAAGGTGGAGGAGATGCTGGACCGATTCCTGGCATCCTTGGACCGGGGAATTGAGGTGGGCGGAAATTTTGTGCCTCTGGAAGTGAGCGGGGTGGAGTGGGATACAGAGGCGGACCATCCGCTGAAGGCAGAGGTGGCCGTGAGGGTGAGCATCACCTTCCAGGGCGGTGTCTATAAGGACACGGACTTCCGCAGGGTCAAGGACTATGTGCTGGAGGACGTGCAGAAGATGAACGGAAAGGAGCCTGGAGATGGCAACGAAAGGAATCAAGGATGAAGCCGCGGCCTCCGGTGCGGAGCCACTGGAGGACATTGAGGTACTCCGTGGCCGCTATGGCGTAAGCCGCCCGGTATTTGTGGGGATGTGCGCCGCCAATGGCTGGCGGCCGGGACGGCAGATGACCGGCAAAGAGTTTGAGACGGCTGCCAAAGAGTACCAGCAAGCCCCCATGAGTAGGGGTGGAAAGAAAGGGGGCGTGAGACGTGTCAATACTTAGGGATGTTAAAGAGACTGTTCTGGACGGCCAGCTTGGCTTTTCCAGCGGCTCCGGCAGCGGCATCAGTGTTCGGATCGGCGTCTCCCCTGTTGTCAGCGATGAGTTAATCATTGTCACTGGGGATATGACTGCCGCCACTATCAAGGCCCGGCTGGGCCTGTCCCCTCTGGCCGACTCGGTCATGGACTCCGTCCAGTTCGGAGCTGCCCGGGTGTACTGCCTCCCCGTAGCTGCCTCCACGGCGGGTACTGTGGGGGAGGTCACCAAGGAGGCCAAAGGCGGCGGTACTGTCACGGCCGCAGGCAGCCCAAACAATGCCTTTGCGGTGGTGGTCAAAATCACTGCCCAGGGAACGCTCAACACAGCGGCGTTTGCGTACTCCATTGATGGAGGCAACAATTACAGCGACGAGGTGACTATCCCGGTAGCGGGGACCTATGAGTTGGCCGGAACTGGTGTGACCATCACTTTTGCGGCAGCATCGGAATCTCCGGAAACTTCCTTCCAAGTTGGGGACCTCTGGAGCTTCAGCACCACCGCCCCAAGTATGACCAAGGGAGATGTGTTGGAAGCAGCCCGAAAAATTAAGGACAGCACAGAGGAGTTTGAGTGGCTCCATGTGGTAGGCGAAAGTGATGTGGATCTCTGGAAGGCTATGGGGGAACTCCGCAACGAACTCGCCAACGATTACCACAAGCCCATGTTTGTACTTATGGAGGCCGCCTACCCCGAAAATGATGAAGATTTGACAGACTGGACGCTGGAACTGGAGAAGGCCCGAGGGCAGGTCAAAAATACCGATGTTCAGGTCTGTACCGCATGGGGCCGCCTTGTGCGGTTGGATGGAAGTGTTCAGATCGTCAATCTGGCAGGCGTTGCCTCTGGACTGTACGCCAAGGCCGGTGTTGCTGTGAGCATCGGAAAGACTCGGCCTGAAGCTGGATTCGGCATCTCGAAAGACAAGCTGGAGGCCCTGCTCCCGGCAGCAATGGATGACACCATTATCAAAGTTTTGGATGAGGCGGGGTTCCTGACCTTCCGGAGCTACTCTGGGCTGGAGGACTTCTACGTCTATCACACCAAGGTCCTCAGCCCAGCGGGCAGTGACTTCCGGTATGCAGAGGATGTGCGGGTCAAGAACAAGATCATCCGTGAAGTCCGCAAAGAAGCGCTGTTCCTCTTGAATGATGACATCGACATGGATGACTTTGATGGAGAGATGAAGGCCCGGGCCAAATTCCTGTCTGCACCTCTGGACAAGATGATCTCTGCCAAGGAGATCAGCAAGGCGGAGGTCGTGATCCCAGAGGGTCAGAAGGCGACATTCCTGGAGACAGAGCTGCTCCGGGTCCGGATCTTGTACCTGTCCCGAGGGTACATCCGGGAGATTGAGATCGAGGTCGGCCGCACCAATGTCAGTGGGTGAGAGGGGTGAGACAGCGTGAAAGTCAACGGCAAAGTATATGACTGGGCAGATGTAGACCTGAAGATCCCTGGTCTGGATATCCAGTTTCAGTCCATCAGCTACGATGACGAACTGGATCAGGAGGCCGTCTATGGCAGGGGCAACAAGCCCCGGGGCTTTGGGACCGGCAACTATTCGGCCTCGGGTAAGGCAGAACTGCTCCGGGACGATTATCACGCGCTGCTGGCGTATGCTGCAGTGCAGGGTGTGTCCTTCTTTAAAATGCAGTTCCCGTCCATTGTCGTCAGCTACGGCATGGAGGGTGAGAAGACGGTGGTGGACGAGCTGAAGCTGGTTCAGTTTTCCAAGCGGTCCAACAGCGCCACCCAGGGCGACAAGAGCGTAAAGGTGAGTCTGGACTTGGCTATCTATGGCGGTATTGTTGCGGACGGTGTAGAGCCGATTTGATCCCCAGAGACAAGATATTTAAGAAACGGAGGATATAAATCATGGATGATTTTATGAAAAGCGGGACGCAGGAAGAGGAATCCATCCACATTCCGCCCCCCACTCCCCAGGATGAAAAGCAGGCACTCAAGGCCAAATATGGAAAGGTCTACCGGGTCAGCTGTCTGGTGCGGGAGGACGAGGACAGCGAGCCGCTGGAGTTCGGCTACTACTTTAAACGCCCCTCCATTCCCTCCTATGACCGATATCTGAAGGGTGTGCAGCAGTCCGGTATGACACGGGCCAGCAAGACCTTCCTGATGGACGCCGTGGTGAACGAAGACAGCGACCGCCTGATTGCGGACATGGAGGAATATCCCGGCGTGGCCCTGACCATCGCGGGCAAGCTGACAGAGATTCTGGGCCTGACCAACAACACAAATTTGAAGAAGCTCTAAGAGAGAGGGTCGAGGGGGTTCGGAACAGCCTGACAGACGCCGGCCTGCTGGAAATCTATCGTTTCGTCCCCCCTCCTCTCTTAGAGGACTTTGACCCGGAGAAAGTCGGTATTGAGGAGTTCCTGGACTATGTGGCAAAGGCCCGATACATCCAGGAGCTGGAGCAGAATGTTCTTGCCCGGGCGATCTCTGCCGTGTTTGGCGATGAGTAACCGGAGGGGAGGTACACATGAGCCAGAAAATACACGGGACCGGGCCGCCCCGGGCGTCCCCCGGAAAAAGGGGTGAACACAGCTTATGAGTCTGGAAAGCGTGTTCAAGTTGTCCCTCATCATGAACATGGTGGACAACATCACCGGCCCCATGGCGAAAATCAACAGCAGCGTCAGCAGCGGCGTTTCCAAGCTGCAAAAGATCGAGGGCGCTCTGGGCGGCATGGTCAAGACAGGAGCGGTGATGACGGAGCTGGGCTCCTCCATCGCGGGGGCCGCTCTGGCTCCAGTGGAGGCTACCTTTGAGACGCGCCGGGCTCTGGGTGAGCTGGCCTCCCTGGGCGTCAAAGACCTGGAGGCGGTGGAAGACGCAGCACGCAGTTTTTCGGATCAGTGGGCCGGGACCTCCAAGGCGGACTTTATCGCTGCCTCCTATGACATTAAGAGCGGCATCGCATCCCTCAGCGACGAGGGGGTTGCGGAGTTTACCACACTGGCCGCTCTGACTGGTAAGGCAACCAAGTCAACCGTAGCTGAAATGACAAGCCTGTTCGCCACCGGCTACGGGATCTACAAGGGATATTATGAGTCCCTCTCTGACCTGGAATTTGGCGAGATGTTCTCGGCAGGTATCGCCAAAAGCGTCCAGCAGTTCAAGACGACCGGGTCAGAAATGGCGGCGTCGATCGAGAGCCTGGGCGCATCGGCCACCAATGCCAACGTCCCGCTGGAGGAGCAGCTCTCCATTTTGGGGATGCTGCAAGGCACCATGAGCGGCTCGGAAGCGGGCACAAAATATTCTGCGTTTCTGAAGTCTGCGGCAAAAGGCGGCGAGGAGCTAGGGCTCTCTTTCTTGGATGCCAATAACCAGCTCAAATCGCTGCCAGAGATCCTGGAGCAGCTGCGGGGCAAATACGGGGACACCATAGACGCCATAGAAAAACAGGAGATCTCCGAGGCGTTTGGCACAGTGGAGGCCGTAGATCTCATTGACCTTCTGTACAACAAGACAGGCGAGCTTCAGGACAATATCCTAAATCTGTATGATGCTATGGGTCAGGGGACCGGAGTGGCCCAGGAGATGGCGTCCGCCATGAATGAGACGGAGCCGGAGAGGTTTGAACGGCTCCAGCAGCAGCTCCACAATGTTGCTGAGGAGGCGGGCAGCACGCTTCTCCCTGTGGTCAACGACCTCATGGAGGGCGCATCCAATCTGATCCAGAAGGGCTCCGATTGGATATCTAACAATCAGGAATTGGTTCGTATCTTCCTGCTCCTCGCTCTGGCAGTGGGTGGCTTCCTGGCAGTAGGCGGCACGCTCATCGCCGTTGTAGGCAGCGTGGGCCTCGTTTTTACTAAGTCGGCCGGGATGGTTGGGAGCTTTATCGGATTCATCCGACGATTACCGGACATCTTTGAAACGATACAAATATATGGCCTATTAGCAGGAGATGCCATAAAGTCCGGATTCGGTAAAATACGTTCTGTTGGATCTTCCACAGTTGGGGCCATCAAAAACGTGGCGCTCCAAATCGCGAGCATGGCAAAGACCGCGGCGATCTCCGGCGTGACCGCGCTGAAGAACATGGCTCTGGGATTAGTGGGTATGGCGAAGCAGGCAATTATAACCGCAGTGACCGCCCTGCCTGGCCTGATCTCCGCAGTCTGGTCCTTTACCGCGGCGCTGTTGGCGAATCCTGTGACATGGGTCGTGGTGGGAATCATCGCACTAATCGCCGTTTTGATCCTTCTGTGGCAGAACTGGGACACCGTGACTGCCTTTGTGCGTGATGCCTGGAACAAAGCATGGACGGGCATTATGTCGGGAATTGAGTGGATCAAAGAAGGCTTCATATCGTTCATTTCCTGGGTCAGCGAAAAAATCGCTTGGTTTGGCGAAGCGGGTGCCCGACTGGTCACCACTTTTGTGGATGGGATCAAATCTGTGGCAATGGCTCCGGTCAATGCAGTCAAAGGGATATTCTCCAAGATTGGAAATCTCTTCCCACACTCCGATGCCAAGGAGGGGCCTTTGAGTACCCTGACTCTGAGCGGAAAAGAGACGATGACGACCTTCGCCGAAGGTGTAGCCCGGGCAGAGGACGCTCCAGCTAATGCTATCA
>OOAG01001706.1_pt1 | contig 15671 bp, 10 predicted proteins | sample 1671461 | NCBI WGS metagenome assembly OOAG01 (sample SAMN06348159, study PRJEB24527) | human gut metagenome | biome: human gut; feature: ankylosing spondylitis patient; material: feces | host: Homo sapiens | place: China | collected 2015-10 | reverse complement strand
CTGGCCTGGCGGCTCTTCCTGAATCACCCGCTGGGCGAGCGGCTGCGCGGCAACGCCAGCAAGGACCCCAACCGCCCTGTCATGATCGTGGGTGCGGGCGAAGCTGGTGCGTGGGCCATCAATGTCTGCAAGACCAATACCAGCTACGGCCATGTCATCGTAGCCGTGGATGATGACCCCAACAAGCTGGGCCAGACCATCCACGGTGTCCCGGTGCGCGGCACACTGGAAGAAATTCCCGACCTGTGTACCCGCTACAACATCCACACCATCATCGTGGCGATCCCGACCCTGAAGGGAAGCCGCCTGAACCACGTCATCGACCTCTGCGTCTCCACCCATTGCGCCGTGCAGATGCTCAGCGACCCCCAGCTGGTGGGTGCAGGCACCCCTCAGCAGGGTGCGTTCCGTGAGCTGAACACCGCCGATTTCCTCTCCCGTGAGGAAGTCACGCTGGACACGGAGAAAATCTCCGGCTACCTCACCGGCAAGACCGTTCTGGTGACGGGCGGCGGCGGCAGCATCGGCAGTGAGCTCTGCCGTCAGGTCATGCGCTTCAAGCCTGCAAAACTGCTTATCTTCGATATTTATGAGAACTGCGCCTATGAACTGCTGATGGAACTGCAGCAGAAGTATGGCCGCGATGTGCCGGTCACGGTGCTGGTCGGCTCCATCCGGGACAAGGCCCGTCTGGATGAGGTATTTGAGACGTATCACCCGACGGTGGTGTTCCACGCCGCCGCCCACAAGCACGTCCCGCTGATGGAGATCAGCCCCGCCGAGGCCGTCAAGAACAATGTCTTTGGCACTAAGAATCTGCTCACCAGTGCCAGCGAACACGGCGTGGAGCGGCTGGTGCAGCTCTCCACCGATAAGGCCGTCAACCCCACCAGCGTCATGGGCTGCACCAAGCGCTTGTGTGAGATGCTCATTCAGACCTTCGCGGGCAACACCGACATGAAGTGTGTCGCCGTCCGCTTCGGCAATGTGCTGGGCAGCCACGGCAGCGTCATCCCGCTGTTTGAGGCGCAGATCAAAAAGGGCGGCCCCGTCACCCTCACCGATGCCAACATCGAGCGCTACTTTATGACCATCCCGGAGGCGGCACAACTGGTGCTGCAGGCCGGTGCGCTGGCCGAGAGCGGCAGCATCTATGTGCTGGACATGGGCGAGCCGGTCAAGATCATGGACCTTGCAAAACAGCTCATCCGCTTCTACGGCTATGAGCCGGGCGTGAACATGGATATTAAGATCGTGGGTCTGCGCCCCGGCGAAAAACTCTACGAAGAGCTGATGATGGACGAGGAGCAGGACAAGATGCGCCGCACCGTCCACAATAAGATCTTCGTGGCTCCGCCCCGGAACATCGACCTGGGCGAGTTCTACCAGCAGCTCCAGGAGCTGGCCGTCGCCGCCGAGCACAACGACGACAGCGTGGTGGAGCAGTTGGCCAAAATGGTGCCTACCTTTACCCCCACCCGCGAGAACCTCAAGCTGTAAAACCGCTGGCTGCACGGCACCTTTGCTGTGTAAAAATATATGAGAGGGATGTACAATCATGGAAAAGAAACCGTTTTTGACTGAGTCGATGGCTCAGGACATCATTCAGGACGTACCCACCCCCTTCCACGTCTATGACGAGAAGGGCATTCGCGAGAACGCCCGCCGCATCAACAAGGCATTCAGCTGGAACAAGGGCTTCCGCGAGTATTTTGCGGTCAAGGCTCTGCCGAACCCCGTCATCCTCCAGATCCTGAAGGAAGAGGGCTGCGGCGTGGACTGCTCCTCTCTGACCGAGCTGATGCTCAGCGAAGTGTGCGGCTTCAGCGGCAGCGACATCATGTTCTCCTCCAACCAGACCCCTGTGGAAGACATGAAGAAGGCTTATGAGCTGGGCGCTTATATCAACCTCGACGACGCCACCATGGTGGACTTCCTCGACCGGGTGGCCGGTGTGCCGGAGAACATCTTCTGCCGCTACAATCCGGGCGGCACCTTCCAGCTGGGCGAGAGCAAAGAGGGCTTCCAGGTCATGGACAAGCCCGGCGACGCCAAGTACGGCATGACCGAGGAGCAGATGATCGACAGCTACAAGAAGCTGGCCGCAAAGGGCGCCAAAAACTTCGGCATCCACGCCTTCCTCGCCTCCAACACCATCTCTGACGCCTATTATCCTGAGCTGGCAGGCATCCTCTTCCAGCTGGCTGTCCGCGTCCAGAAGGCCACCGGCGTGCATATCGCCTACATCAACCTGTCCGGCGGCGTCGGCATCCCGTACCGCCCCGAGCAGACGGAAAACGACATCATGGCCATCGGCGAGGGCGTTCGCAAGAAGTTTGAAGAAATTCTGGTCCCCGCCGGCATGGGCGATGTCTCCATCTTCACCGAGATGGGCCGTTTCACCACCGGCCCCTACGGCGCTCTGGTGGCTACTGCCATCCACGAGAAGCACATCTATAAGGAATACATCGGTCTGGACGCCTGCGCGGCAAACCTGATGCGTCCCGCCATGTACGGCGCTTACCACCACATCACCGTGCTGGGCAAGGAAGACGCACCCCACGACCACAAGTACGATGTGGTCGGCGGTCTGTGCGAGAACAACGACAAGTTTGCCATCGACCGTATGCTGCCCAAAATCGACATCGGCGACATCGTGTATATCCACGACACCGGTGCGCACGGCTCTGCCATGGGCTACAACTACAACGGCAAGCTGCGCAGCGCCGAGGTCCTGCTCTGCGAGGACGGCTCTCACCGCCTCATCCGCCGCGCTGAGACTCCCCGGGACTACTTTGCAACGCTGGACTTCCTGCCCTTCATGAAGCCGCTGCTGGGCGAGTACAACGACGACTGAGCACGCTTCTGACTCCATCACACCAGAATAAAGCGAGGAACGACGCAGATGTTTTTTGGATTCCAACTCACCTGTGGCCTGATGCTGGTCTTTTACGGCTATTCGGTCATGAAAAATCCACGGGTCTGGGGCGACCAGGGCCGTCAGGCCGTCAAGGCCGAAAATTTCCCCGAGTACTGCCGCCAGAACGGCCTGTTTTTCCTGAAAGCTGGCTTCATCATGGCGCTCATCGGGGCGCTGGACGCGCTGGTAACGCTTTCGGGTCTGCTGTACGTCCTGCTGTACCTGTTCGGGCTGGCGTTTGCGTTCTATCCGCTGACCCGCTGGTGCAAGGAGAACGAGGGCTTCTCGTGGCCCTGGCCCCGCGTCGAGAGCGAGAAAAAGCGCATCAAGAAACTGCGCCGGCAGCAGGAAGCTGAAAAGGCGGAACGAGAAGAAAAGTAAATAGCAAAAAATAAGAGGTCGCTGTAAAAGCAACCTCTCAGTCTCACTTCGTTCGACAGCTCCCCTACCGAGGGGAGCCTCTGGCGAAGAGATTGGGCTTTCTGCCATGCCAAAGCCTCCCCTCGATAGGGAAGGTGGCACGGCGAAGCCGTGACGGAGAGGTTGAACACAGCGGCCTCTTTTTGTTTTCTTATAGCAGTTTGCGTTTTTAATGCACAAGCAACATCCGCAAACTGCATATCGCAAATATGCTATTTTGATAAGCACTATTTTTGAAAATTGCGATAAATCAAACCATTTTCTTGGCAGTAGTGGTAAATACCATCCTCTGCACAGGTGCCGCAGACCTCGCTGGCGATGGCTTTCAAATCGGCAGAGGCGTTGCCCATGGCAACGCTGTGACCGACAGCCTGAAACATTTCTATATCGTTGTTGCCGTCACCGAAAGCCATTGCATCCTCGGGCGTCAGGCCGTAATAGGCCAGAACTTTCTGGATACCGGCTCCTTTTCCGCCGGAGCTGGGGATGATGTCCACCGCCCTGTCCCACCAGGCGGCGATTTTTGCACCGCTCGTGCCTTTGAGAATGGCGGGCCAGTCGCTTTCGCGGCAGCCCATCAGCAGCTGGAAAACTTCACCTCGGGAGACTTCATCGAACTTATCGGAAATGACCGGCGCTCGTCCGCCGATGGCGTAATATGCCGTCAAATCGTCGTCCGTGCCGTTGGAGAGCAGCTGCGTCCGTCCTGCAACCGACACCGGACGACCAAGCGCTGCGGCGTTTTGGATCAGCGTCTGTACATCCTGCGGCGGGATGGGGCTGACAAAAATATCTCCGCGACGGTCGTAGCAGTAGGAGCCGTTGTAGGTGAGAAAGACATCGAACTCCACGCCGTCGAATTTCGGCACAATGAGAGGAGAACGCCCGGTGGCGATGGCCAGCAGGATGCCGTTTTGCTGTAAGCGGCGCAGAGCGTCCAGTGTCCGCTCAGTAATACGCTTTTTTTCCATGTCGATGAGGGTGCCGTCGATGTCGAAAAAGATGATGCGGGGTTTGTGCATGGTGCTGTACCTCCAATGTAAAAAGAGGGGAGAGACTTACCTGCGGGCCGTGGGCTGGCCCACGATGTCGTAGATGTCACGCCCGGCAAGCGCCTCAAAGTGTGCCTTGATGGCGAGGTTGATGTCCCACTTGTTCTGCGGATAATCGCCGTAGCGGCGGCGGACGTCCTCCATCCGCTCAATGATGTCCATGACACCGTCGGTCCCGGCCAGCGAGTCGCAGAGCTGGATGAGTCTGTCGTACTCGTCGTAGGCCATGTCGTCCAGTCTGTCGGCAATGATTTTCGTTTCTTCGGGCGTCGTGTCACGCCTGCCTACATAGTCGGCCAGCGACTGGTTATTGAAGGAATGACTCAGGCAGACCCGCGCCACCTCGTCGTACCCCAGCGAGAGCATGTAGCGGTAGCCGTCTAAGACATGGCCGAGGTGCCGCTTGCCGTACCGCCGCCCGATGTCGTGGAGCAGCCCCAGCACATAGGCCTTGTCTGCGTCCAGCCCGCAGGCGCGGGCGATGGCCTCGGCGCAGTGGGCTGCTATGCGGCTGTGGTCGCCCCAGGGGCCGGGGTTGTGGGGCTCAGCTTCGGCTAAAAGGGCTTCGGCGGTCTTGCGGTCAGGATACATCAGAATGCCTCCTTATAGTGCGTCGATGTCGGCCTGTAGTTTCTCGTAGAATTTCCCCAGATGGAGACCGTCGATGAAGCGGTGGTTGACCTCCACTGACATCCCCAGTGTCTTGCGGCCATTTGCCTCTGCATATCGGCCCCATGTAATGCGGGGAATGTTGTCGTCTTTGTCAAAGTCCCGCTCGTTGGTGCAGCCGGTCAGGTCGAACCACGGCGTGCAGGAGATATAGATGAGGTCGTCGCTCTCCTCGTCCTGGTCCAGAAGCGTTTTCTGTGCGGCGCTCCTTGCCTGTGCAGCGGCGCAGAAGTCTGCGATGCTGCCGGTCTTTGGCAGAGTGACGATGTGGAACTGCTCGCTGCCGGGGTGGAGGTCGGTGAGGCTGGGGATGCGCTCATCAAGCCGAAGGATCTCCCCATTCCGGATGGTGTAGCGGAAGTTCTTTACGCTGTTGACGGCATCGGTCACGAGATACCCCAGCGCATAGTAAAACGACAAATGCTGCTCTTTGGTATAGCGGTAAAGGTTCGTCACGTCCACCCGGAAGGTGACGCTGTAAAAGGGGTGGGAGACGGCGGAGAAAAACTCGAACAGCTCGGCCCGCTCCCAATGGGACATATCGATCTTTTCCATCTTACTTCTCCTCGGCGGGGGCCTGCTTGTTCTTGTCCAGCCCATCGAACTGCTTTACGATCTGCGGGTCTTTCAGCTTGATGACCTTGCCGGAGAGGTAGTGGAGGGTATTTTCCTCGGGAATGTCGAGGAAGCTGATGCGGACGGCGCAGAGGGCCTGCGTCCGGGTGCCGGTGCGCTCGTTCATCTTCCGGTTGCCGTACTTGATGTCGCCCAGCACCGGCTTGCCCAGATAGGCCAGATGGGCGCGTATCTGGTGAGTGCGGCCGGTGATGAGGCCGATGCGGCAGAGGGCGAAGGGGCCAGCCGTCCGCAGCACGTCCACATCGGTGATGATCTGCTTGCGGCGCTCGTCCTGGGACTGGTGGGCGTGGATGCTCACCTTGTTGTTCTTTTCGTCATGCTCCCACCATGCAGTGAAGCGCCCGCTCTGGGGGATTCCCACCGTGATGGTGTAGTATTCCTTCTTGAGCAGGTCGGTGCGGATGATCTCGTTCATGTCCCGGAGGGCGGCGTAGCTCTTGGCCGCGATGACGAGGCCCTCAGTGCCGCGGTCGAGGCGGTTGCAGATGCCGGGCTTGAAGCGGTTCTCGCCCTGGGGGTCGTACTCGCCCTTCTGGGCCAGATACTGGGTGAAGGCGTCCACAAGGTTTGCGTCGCCGGTGCGGTCGCTGTGGCAGAGCAGGTGGGTGGGTTTGTAGAGGACGGCAATGTTCTCGTCCTCGTAGATGACCGTCACCTTAGGTTGGTTCTGCTGTTTTTTGGGGGCGGGCTTGTGGGTCGGCTTTGCACCCTCAGGCGGGAAGAATTCGTCGTTGATGTAGAGCTCAATGAGGTCGCCGGCCTTGATGCGGTCTTCGGGTACACCCTTTTTGCCGTTGACTTTGATGCGCTTGTTGCGGAAACTCTTGTATAAAAGGCTGGTAGGGAAGTCGCGGGTCACGCTCTGGACAAAGCGGGAGAGGCGGACACCCTCGTCGTTGGCGGTGGCAGTGTATTGTTTCATTCTGTTTTTCCTTAATTCAAGATGTTTTCTGCCCTCTGTAGCAGCGCCCGGTCGTTTACGAAATATCGGGCTTTCTTCATTCAGTGAAAAGCTATCCGGTACGCCAGAGGCTCTCCCCTTGGGAGAGCTGGCGAGCAAAGCGAGACTGAGAGGGCTATTTATACCTATAATAATCTACTCTCCCCATGAAGTCAACGCAGAATATTTTCTGTCGGCTCTTGTCTTTTGCCGAAAATGGGGTACTATAAAAGAAACGACTACAAACAAAGGAGCGCAGCTATGGCAGGACAGAACATAAGCCACGAGGGCCACCGGCAGCGGATGCGCGCCCGTGTGGAGCAGTACGGGCTGGAAAGCCTCGCACCCCACGAGGCACTGGAATATCTGCTCTACATCACCAACGCCCGCCGGGATACCAACGGCATCGCCCACGCGCTGCTGGAGCGGTTCGGCAGCTTTGCCGGTGTGCTGGAAGCCAGTGAAGAAGAACTCTGCCGTGTGCCGGGCGTCGGCCCGGCCAGCGCCCGGATGCTGCATCTCCTGCCCGAGGTGAGCCGGTACTACGAGCACAGCCGCACCAGCACCGAAGGCGCATTGACGACTACTGAGCGGCTGGCGGCTTACCTGAAACCCCGCTTCGCCGGGGCAAAACAGGAGAAAGCCCTGCTCCTTTCGCTGGACAGCCGCAGCCGGGTAAAGAGCGTGTACTGGCTCAAAGAGGGGAATACCCGGATGGTGAGTCTCGAGGTGAAGGACGTCGTCTCAGCGGCGCTCCGGGGCGGGACGGAAAGCGTCGTGCTCTGCCACAACCACCCCAACGGTGTGCCGCTGCCCTCCCGCGAAGACCTCGCCGCCACCGAGAACATCGTCCGTGCGCTGGGGCTGGTCAAGATACGCCTGCGGGACCACATCATCCTCGCCGAAAACGACTACTTCTCCATGCGGGAATCCAACCGCCTGCCGTTCTACGACTTTGAGACCGGCGCAATGTTACGCCCATATGGAAGAGAATGATTTACATTATAAAATAATTGTGGTATAATGACTGCGAGAGATACAACTAATCGTAGTTTTGAAAAGGAGGGCTTTTTGTGGCAGAGGAAAAATTCCATCTGGTGTCGTCCTACGCCCCCACGGGCGACCAGCCGCAGGCCATCGCACAGCTGGTAGAGGGGGTAGAGCGGGGCGACCGCTGCCAGACCCTGTTGGGCGTCACCGGCAGCGGCAAGACCTTCACGATGGCGAACGTCATCGCCCAGTGCAACCGCCCGACGCTGGTGCTGGCCCACAACAAGACGCTGGCCGCCCAGCTCTGCACCGAGTTCCGCTCGTTTTTCCCGGACAACGCCGTGGAATATTTCGTCTCCTACTACGACTACTACCAGCCGGAGGCCTATATCCCCAGCACCGATACCTATATCGAAAAGGACAGCGCCATCAACGACGAGATAGACCGCCTGCGCCACTCGGCCACGGCGGCGCTGTCAGAGCGGCGGGACGTCATCATCGTCGCGTCGGTGTCCTGCATCTACTCTCTGGGCGACCCCATCGACTATCGCAGCATGGTCATCAGCCTGCGGCCCGGGATGCAGATGGAGCGGGACGAGCTGTGTGAAAAGCTGGTGACGCTGCAATATGAGCGCAACGATGTCAATTTCATCCGCAATAAGTTCCGCGTCCACGGCGACATCGTGGACATCTATCTGGCTTATATGAGCGAGCTGGCCATCCGGGTGGAGTTCTTCGGCGACGAGATCGACCGCATCACCGAGTTCAACCCCCTCACGGGCACCAAGCAGAACGTGGTCAAGCATGTTGCCATCTTCCCGGCCAGCCACTATATCGTCAGTGCCGACAAAAAGGCTGCCGCCATTGAAAAGATTCGCGCCGAGTGCGACGCGCAGGTGAAGCAGTTCACCTCGGAAGGCAAGCTCATCGAGGCCCAGCGCATCCAGCAGCGGACGAACTACGACATTGAGATGCTGACGGAAGTGGGTATCTGCAAGGGCATCGAGAACTATTCTGCCGTTCTGTCGGGCCGTGCGCCGGGCAGTATGCCCACGACTCTGCTTGACTATTTCCCGGACGACTTCCTGCTCTTCGTAGACGAGAGCCATGTCACCCTGCCGCAGGTGCGGGCCATGTACGGTGGCGACTACGCCCGCAAAAAGACGCTGGTGGAGTACGGTTTCCGCCTGCCGTCGGCCTTTGACAACCGCCCCCTCAAGTTCGAGGAAGTGGAATCCAAGCTCAACCAGATGATCTTCGTCTCGGCCACCCCCGGCGAGTACGAGCGGAAGAACAGCACCCAGGTGGCCCAGCAGGTCATCCGGCCCACTGGTCTGCTGGATCCGCTCATCTCGGTGCGCCCCGTAGAGGGGCAGGTGACGGACCTTCTGGGCGAGATAAACGCCCGCATCGAGCGGCATGAGCGCGTCCTGGTCACGACGCTGACCAAGAAAATGGCCGAAGACCTGACGGATTACTTTACCGAACAGGGGATAAAGGTCAAGTATATGCACCACGAGGTGGATACCTTCGAGCGAATGGAGATCATCAAAGACCTCCGCCTCGGCACCATCGACGTGGTGGTGGGCATCAACCTGCTGCGTGAGGGCCTCGACCTGCCCGAGGTCAGCCTTGTGGCCATCCTCGACGCCGACAAAGAGGGCTTCCTCCGCAGCGAGACGAGCCTGATTCAGACCATCGGCCGCGCCGCCCGCAACGCGGAAGGTCTGGTCATCATGTACGCCGACGAGGTGACGGACAGCATGGACCGCGCCATCACCGAGACAGAGCGCCGCCGTGCCATCCAGATGGCCTACAACGCTGAACACGGCATCGTCCCGAAGACCATCGTCAAGGCCATCCCGGATTCGATTGAAATCAGCGACAAGGCTGAGAATGCCAGGATGAATACCCGGCGGATGGGCAAGCTCGAGCGCGAAGCCGCCATTGACCGCCTGACCCGGGAGATGAAGGAAGCCGCCAAGCTGCTGGAGTTTGAGCATGCGGCCTTCCTGCGCGACCAGATCGACCGCCTGCGCCGGGGCGAGAACCCCACCGTGGATTCCTCGGCAGAGACGGAGCGGAAGCAGAACCATGCACAGACACAGAGAAGAGGGAGAAAGTACCTTGGCAAACGATAAAATAGTCATCAAGGGTGCGCGGGAGCACAACCTGAAAAACGTGAATCTGACCCTCCCGCGTGAAAAATTCATCGTTATGACCGGTCTGTCCGGCTCGGGCAAGTCGAGCCTTGCCTTCGACACCATCTACGCCGACGGCCAGCGCCGCTATGTCGAGAGCCTGTCCAGCTACGCCCGGATGTTCCTTGGCCGGATGGACAAGCCTGATGTGGACGAGATTACCGGCCTGTCTCCGGCCATTTCCATCGACCAGAAGACCACCAGCCACAACCCCCGCTCCACCGTGGGTACCGTGACGGAAATTTACGATTATCTGCGCCTTTTGTACGCCCGCGTGGGCGTGCCGCACTGCCCGGTGTGTGGGCGGGTCATCAGCCAGCAGAGCGTGGATGAGATGGTGGACGCTGTGCTCAAGCTGGAAGAGGGGACGAAGTTCCAGGTCCTCGCGCCTGTCGTCCGCCAGCGCAAAGGCACCCAGCAGAAAGAGCTGGACGCCGCCCGCCGCGCCGGTTACGCCCGCGTAAAAATCGACGGTAACATGTACGACCTCGACGAGGAGATCGCGCTGGAAAAGAACATCAAGCACACCGTGGAGATCGTCGTTGACCGTCTTGCCATGCGCAAGGGCATCCGCGGCCGTCTGGCTGACTCGCTGGAAACGGCCCTTGCTCTCACCAACGGCGTGGCTGAGGTGGATGTCATCGGCGGCGAGTGCATGACCTTCAGCCAGAATTTCGCCTGCCCTGAGCACGGCATTTCCATCAGCGATTTGTCACCCCGGCTCTTCTCTTTCAATAACCCTCTGGGTGCCTGCGAGAAGTGTACCGGCCTCGGCACCTTCATGCGGGTGGACGAAGAGCGCATCCTGCCCAACCGGGACCTCTCGATTCGGGAGGGGGCTGTCAAGGCCAGCGGCTGGTACTACGCCGAAGGCTCCGTAGCCGAGATGTATTATCTGGGTCTGGGCAAAAAATACGGCTTTACGCTGGATACTCCCATCAAAGAGATGAGCACCGAGGCCGTCAACGCCCTGCTCTACGGCACCAACGGAGAAAAGATCGAGATGCACCGCACGAATGAGTTCGGCAGCGGCGTCTATTATAATACCTTTGAGGGCATCGTCGAGAACCTCGAGCGCCGCTTCCGCGAGACGAACAGCGAGTGGATGAAGGAGGAGATCGGCAGCTTCATGTCGGGCGTCGAGTGTCCCGACTGCCATGGCAAGCGCCTGAAACCGGTGGTGCTGGCTGTGACCATCGGCGGCAAAAACATCAGCGATTTCTGCGAAATGTCGATTCGGGACGAGCTGAAATTCATCGCTGACAATGAGCCGAACCTGACCGAAAAGCAGAAGCAGATCGGCGGCCAGATCATGAAGGAGATCAAGAACCGCCTGCAGTTTTTGCAGAGCGTGGGCCTCGATTATCTCACACTGGCCCGGTCGGCAGGCACCCTGTCCGGCGGCGAGAGCCAGCGCATCCGCCTGACCACCCAAATCGGAAGCGCTCTGTCGGGTGTGTTGTACGTGCTGGATGAGCCGTCCATCGGTCTGCACCAGCGCGACAACGATAAACTCATCGCAACGCTGAAAAATCTCCGTGACCTCGGCAATACGGTCATCGTGGTCGAGCACGACGAGGATACCATGCGCAGCGCCGATTATATCGTGGACGTCGGCCCGGGCGCGGGCGTCCATGGCGGCGAGATCGTGGCCGCAGGCTCCGTCAAGGACATCTGCAAGGCCAAGCGCAGCATCACCGGCGACTATCTGTCGGGCCGCAAGCGCATCGAGGTGCCGAAGATCCGCCGCCCTGGCAACGGCAATTTCCTCACGGTGAAGGGTGCGCGCGAAAACAATCTGCGCAACATCGACGTAAAATTTCCGCTGGGCGAGTTCGTCTGCGTGACGGGCATCTCCGGCTCGGGCAAGTCGAGCCTCATCAACGAGATTTTGTATAAGACCCTCGCCTGTGAGCTGAACGGCGCCCGCTCCCGCGCTGGCAAGTGCGATGGGGTAGAGGGCCTCGAGTTCGTGGATAAGGTCATCGGCATCGACCAGCAGCCCATCGGCCGCACGCCCCGCTCCAACCCCGCCACCTATACCGGCGTGTTCAACGACATCCGCACCGTCTTCTCCCAGACGCAGGACGCCAAAATGCGGGGCTACGGCCCGGGACGGTTCAGCTTCAACGTCCGGGGCGGCCGCTGCGAGGCCTGCGAGGGCAACGGCATCCTCCAAATCGAGATGCACTTCCTGCCGGACGTCTACGTTCCCTGCGAGGTCTGCAAGGGCGCACGCTACAACCGCGAAACGCTGGAAGTCAAGTATAAGGAAAAGACCATCTCTGACGTGCTGAACATGACCGTGGAAGAGGCAGTTGTCTTCTTCGCCAACCAGCCGAAGATCGCCCGCAAGCTGCAGACGCTGCTGGACGTGGGCCTGGGGTATGTCACGCTGGGGCAGAGCGCCACGACCCTTTCGGGCGGCGAGGCGCAGCGTGTCAAGCTGGCCAACGAGCTGGCCCGCCGCAGCACGGGTAAGACCGTGTATATCCTCGACGAGCCGACTACCGGCCTCCACATGGCTGATGTTCACCGCCTCATCGAGGTACTGCAGAAGCTGGTGGATGCAGGCAACACCGTCATCGTCATCGAACACAACCTCGACCTCATCAAATGCGCTGACCATATCATCGATCTCGGGCCCGAGGGCGGCAGTGCCGGCGGCCTCATCGTCGCCGAAGGCACGCCGGAGCAGGTGGCCGAGGTGCCGGGCAGCTTTACCGGCCAGTACCTCAAGCCCCTGCTGGAAAAGGACGCGAAACTCCGCGCAGAGGGCAAATAAAGCAGTATAAAACAGAGCCGCAGTCTCCCAAAAGACTGCGGCTCTGTTGTTTGCAAAAGTTCCAGATATAACAAAAAGCTCTTCAGTCTCTCGACTGAAGAGCTCTGGTCCAGCAAGACTGGACAAATCCGAACTTTTTTCCTCCGCCGAATCAGCGGTCAAAGTGTCCTCAAAACGGACGGTTTGGGTGCCATCCTTGTAGTTGAACGTGATCAGCATCCGGTCATCATACAGGAAAATGGCGTTCACAAAAATCTCAATCAGTGCTTTGCGCTGTTTTTGCTGCGATATATCGAACTTTCTGAATTTCATCAGCCAGAACCGGATGAAATCGGCATTGAAGGATGGCTTTCGCAGTTTTTCATCAGCGATTTTTGCAGTCAGCTCATCCTTCTGAGCTTCCAAGGCATCCAGACGTTCCTTGGTCGTTCGGGTGAATAAGCCTTCCTCGATTGCTTTCATCAGGTTGTCCAGTTTCCTGTCCACCTCTCGGAGCTGCTTTTCCAAGAGCGGAATCGTAGTGTTCTCCTGATTCTGAAAATCCATGACCAGCTGAACGATTCTTTCGATAACTGCATCATCATGAATCAGCTTCATCGTCTCTTGGACGACCAGATTCTCCAGCCACTCCTTTTGTACGGTTTTCTTATTGCAGCCTTTGCGCCGCTTGGCAGTAGCACATTTATAGTAATAGTAGGTTCGTCCAGTGGCGCTTGTTCCGCTTTCGCCAAACATCAATGCTCCGCACTTGCCACAGAACAGCTTGGTAGTCAGCAAGTATTCCTCATCTGCCTTTCCGTGAGCCGGTGCGCGCTTGTTTTTCTCCAAACGCTTTTGAACACGGTCAAACAGGTCTTTCGGGACGATAGCAGGAATCGCATCTGGCACAACGGTATCCCGGAAAGAAAGCTCTCCAATGTAACGGCGGTTCTTCAACATGGTGTTCATGCTGCTGCACGTCAGCTTTCCACCCAGCATATTACGAACGCCTTTTGCGTTGAGATAGTTCAGAATCTCAACGATTTTCTCACCATTATCGTAGCGCTGAAAAGCCTCTAATACAAGTGGAGCGACCAGTGGGTCGATACGATAGAACTTATCTGCGTCGATTTTATAGCCAATCGTTCCGGTGCCGCCTGTGCATTTGCCTTTCAGGGCATTTTCCGTCTGACCACGGATGACCTTTTCAGATAGCTCAGCAGAGTAGTATTCTGCCATGCCTTCCAGCAGTGTTTCCACAAGAATACCTTGCGAGCCTTCAGCAATCGGCTCCATGACCGATATCAGGTGTACATTGTTCTTTTTCAGAATCATCTTGTAGTTCGCACTGTCAAAACGATTCCGGGCAAAGCGGTCAAACTTCCAGACCAGAACGATTTCAAACAATTTTTTGTTGCTGTCCCGAATCATTTGCTGAAAATCCGGGCGATGATCTGTTTTAGCGGAGAATGCACGGTCAATGTAGTGCCTGACCACCGTGATACCGTTTCTTTCTGCGTAGGCTGTGCATTCCCGAATCTGACCTTCGATGGATTCTTCGCGCTGGTTGTCACTGGAATAGCGGGCATAAATCACAGCATTCATAGCAAGCACCTTTCTTTTATATATCATCGAACGGTAGGTCGTTCATTCAGGATGTTGTTTCGTATAATGTATATACCACACTTCATAGGGGTTTGCAAGGACAATTTTGAAAGATATCCCAATGTGAAATAGCAGCCACTCCGGTGATTTCAGCCATCTTAGCACCCTACCTTTAGATATGCTCGCAATTTGGCCTGCAAAATCGGGTCTTCGGACGGAAGAAATTTACGACTGTCGACTCGCATCACCCGATCGGGGGACAGCTGCGCACGATACTCGGTGGGTGTGCGGTGCAGTGTGGAGCGAAAACGTGCATTAAAGGTTTTCAAATCGGCAAAACCATTGCGCAAAGCAATATCTGTCAGGCCATCATTGGTCAATGCCAAGTCACTCAAAGCGTGCTGGAAGCGCACACGGCTCAGATATTCATGAAAATTAACACCAACCACCTGTTTGAACAGGGTTGAAACATAGGTTCGGTTGTACTGGGCAAAATCTGCAAGATTTTCAAGAGTGAGCTTTTCTGCGTAATGTTCTTCAATATATGCTAAAAGGCGGCGAATTGCAGAACGTCTTTGCTCATCTTCCGGCATTTCGTTCAATCGCTGTGGCTCAAACTCTGTGCATAGTATAACGAGCAGCAAGTCGAGGCTTGCCTTGACAGCCAGCTGTGCATATGGACTGTTCTGCTGCATCAGCATGAAAATCTGGCTGGCATAAAATCGAATATGACGGTAGCGTTCTTCTGTGTGTGTTCCAGCGTTTGAAAGACAGGAAGGAAAGTGGTAGACGCCACCCTTTTTAAGCAATGGACGAATCGCTGTAGCTGAAAAATGCAGGACGATGGCAGTAGTATTTGCCTGTTGACCAAAGGAGGCGTGTCCTACTCCCGGCGGAGTGAGCAGAACGTCATCCTCCTCCAGTACAACATTCTGCGTTCCACGGCAGTACTCTTGACTGCCATGCAGCAAAATGTTAAGCTCATATTCGTCTGGATGCCAGTGGTAACGATAATTCATGATATCGTGTGCAAAGCATCGCACAGTAAGCCTCTCACGCGGCCATTCCATTTTGTAATTGGCTAAATCCATCTCTTTCTCTCCCAAAATCCAAATATTTTCCCTATGTCAAATCTTTGGAGTGTGCTCCATTGGTGAATCGTCTTTTTCAGAATAAACGATAAAATATCTCCTGTCAACTGATTTTTTGAGGCCTATCAATAAATTTTTTACTTAGAATTTGACATTTTGACTAAGGGAGAGTCTCTCGATTTGGCAAAGCGCACAGGGGAAATATTTGGATTTTATTCTGATATTTCAGGATGTCATAGCTTTCCTGACAAGATTTGATTTCTGTACGGGTGCCAAAAGATACAAATTTTTGCATCGACAGAGTAAATTTGCTTTGTTAAAATGTCCACAATGAGCCTGCCCGGGCAGCAAGCAAATCAAATTCAGACGGTTTTTTCGTA
>OOAG01001697.1_pt1 | contig 15728 bp, 11 predicted proteins | sample 1671461 | NCBI WGS metagenome assembly OOAG01 (sample SAMN06348159, study PRJEB24527) | human gut metagenome | biome: human gut; feature: ankylosing spondylitis patient; material: feces | host: Homo sapiens | place: China | collected 2015-10 | reverse complement strand
TTACTTCCAGCTGGGACTCAGAAGTCATTCTTTTGTCTCAGCGCTTGGCGCTCAAGTATAATACCATACGCCGGGCCACTTTGCAAGCCTTTTTTGCAAGTTTTTTGCTCTTTTTTCGCTTTTGTATACATCCGCTAGTTTTTCACTTGAAATCAGTCTCTGCTTTGACACCGACTCAGCACGCCTGCGGTGTGCTGCCCTCCCAGTGGGAGGGGGCGTTGCACTATATATAATAAGAAGAGCATCTGCTGCCTTCACCGGGCAAACGGATGCTCTCTCTTATATATAATAGTTACTTCTGGGCATACACCTGCTTGAGGTGTTCCGTGAGCTTCATATTCTCACTGTAGTCCACCGGCACCACGATGACGCTGGGGACATCCTGTTTGAAAGCCTCTTCCATCGTGGGGATAAGTTCCTCTGCCTTCTCAACACGATAGCCCTTGCAGTGCATAGCCTCTGCCAGCAGCTTGAAATCGGGATTCGAAAAGTCCACATAGCAGTGCTCGCCGCCGAACTGCTCCTGCTCCTTCCACTTGATGAGACCGTAGCTGGAGTCCTCCCAGATGAGGGTCACAAAAGGCACATGCTCCCGCACCGCTGTTTCCAGCTCCTGACTGTTCATCATGAAGCCTCCGTCGCCGCAGACCGCCAGCACCTTCTTCTCCGGATAAAGAAGTTTTGCCGCGAACGCACCCGGGATGGAGAAGCCCATGCTGGCGAAGCCGTTGGAGATGAGGCAGGTGTTGGGCTCATAGCAGTCGTAGTGACGGGCGATCCACATCTTATGGGCGCCCACATCGCTGACCACGATGTCGTCGCGGCCCATGACCTTCCGCACATCGGCGAGGATGCGCGCCGGCTTCATGGGGCAGCTGTTGTCCGCCGCCATTGCCTCATGCTCTGCCACCATCGTCTGGCGGAGAGCCAGTGCAAATTCCGGCTCACCGGTGCGGTGGGCGCAGCGCAGGATCTCATACAGGCTTTCTGAAATGTCGCCCACCACTTCCACAGCGGGCTGATACCGCTTGTTGACATCGGCGGGGGCGCTGTCGATGTGGACGATGGTCATATTCTCCCGTGCGCCCCACTTGGCCGGTGCGCACTCCACGATGTCGTAACCGATCGCGATGACCACATCCGCCCGGTCGAAGAGCTGGTTGACATAGTCTTTCTGCGGGATGCCGATGGTCCAGAGGCTGTATTTGTCATCCATCGGGATGATGCCCTTGGCCATCATAGTGTTGACCACCGGGATGTGCAGGCGGTCAGCCAGCTCGGTGACAGCAGCGGCGGCATGGCCGCGCACCGCACCCGCGCCTGCAAGGATGACCGGATTTTTCGCCTCACTGATGATTTTTCCTGCCGCTGCAATGTGGGTCGGGTCGGCATAGACCTCATGCATCTGCTGGCGCTTGAGCGGCACGGCGTCGGCGGGCATTTTTGCAATATTCTGGGGCAGGTCGATATGGGTCGCGCCCGGCTTGCCCTTTTCGGCGTGCTTGAAGGCCAGCCGCACGATCTCGCCCACCGTGTCGGGGCGGATGATCTGCTTCGAGCGCTTGGTGATAGGCTCAAACATCGCGGTCAGGTCAAGGTACTGGTGGCTGGTGAGCTGCATCCGGTCAGTGCCGACCTGGCCCGTGATAGCCACCAGCGGCGCACCGTCCAGATAAGCATCCGCCACACCGGTGACAAGGTTGGTGGCACCGGGGCCAAGGGTGGACAGGCAGACGCCGGCCCGGCCGGTCAGACGGCCATAGACATCCGCCATAAAGGCCGCACCCTGCTCGTGGCGCACCGGGATGAAGCGTATCTTGCTGTCCCGGATCGCAAACATCAGATCCAGCGTCTCTTCGCCCGGAATGCCAAACATCACATCGACGCCCTCAGCTTCCAGACAGTCCACCAGCACCTGCGCAGTCGTTTTCATTTCCTTCATTTTCTTTCCCTCCCAAAACGAAAAAGGCAGCGCAGCCCCATGCGGGCCACACTGCCTTTGCTGCGCTTATTGTAAACGATTTTCGGCCATCCCGCAAGTGCAAATTTCCACAAAAAGCGGCTTGCTTTCGGTTTTTGCTCCGGCAGGCTTGACAAGCAGCGGGGCAGGCCGTATGATGAAAGTATCTTTTTTGCAGTGAGGTAGTTATCATGTCCAGCATCACCATCCGCGGCTGCTGCATCGGCGCAGGCCGTCCGAAAGTCATCCTGCCCATCGTCGCCCGCACAGAGGACGATATTCTCCGTGAGGCCAGGCGGCTGTCCGCGCTGAAGGCCGACTGCATCGAGTGGCGGGCCGACTGGTTTTCTGATGTTCTGGATGCTGCCGCACGGAAGCGGGTGCTGTCCGGTCTGCGAGCAGCGCTGGGCGAAAAACTCCTGCTCGTGACCTTTCGCACCAAAGCAGAGGGCGGAGAAGCCTCCCTGACGCCGCAGCAATACGCTGATTTCTGCGGCACGGTCTGTGTCAGCGGCTGTGCCGATCTGCTTGACATCGAGTTCTTCCCGAATCGAGAAGGACTTCCGGCCCTCATCGGGCAGGCGCACAAGGCCGGTGTCGCAGTGGTTTGTTCCAGCCATGATTTCCACAAAACGCCGTCCCGGACGGAGATGGTCACACGCCTGACCGCCATGCAGCAGACCGGAGCCGACCTGCCCAAACTGGCTGCGATGCCGAACTCGCCGTCTGACGTCCTCGAATTGCTGGCCGCTACCGCAGAGATGGAAGAGCAGCACCCCGAAACGCCCGTCATCACCATGAGCATGGGTGCGCTGGGTGCAGTGAGCCGCCTGTGCGGAGAGACGTTCGGCTCTGCCATGACCTTCGCCAACCCCGGGCAGGCCAGCGCACCCGGACAGGTGGCGCTGGATGTAGTGAATGAAGTGCTGGACAGCCTGAGACTCGAGTAAAAAGCTCAATATCCCCCAGTAATTGCAGCAGCCCCGCTTTTCAGGCGGGGCTGCTGTTCATTTTCTCGAAAATTGTATGATACGTCAAATTTCAACGGCCTTCATTGGCTATCTTTCCAGATTTTTGCGAGTTTTCTCGAAAACATTGACATTCTGTCGTCGAAATCATATCATTGTGTCATAAGAGATGAAAAGTGCTGCTGCGAGTTGGATTCCATCGTTTCTACTCCATTTCAGTGAAATCGTGCCATACCGACAGGAGGTCCCACCATGATGCAGTGTGTCAGACGATGCAGTTTTATTTGTGGAGCTGTTCTCAGCATCCTGCTCCTGCTCTGCAGCTGTCAGGCTGGGGCCGGGCAACTCATCCTGCCGGACAATATTCCCTCAGAAAACACCTCCCAGGGAAAGAAGGAGCTGCTCGCCGCCCTGAACACCATAGGCATCCGTCGCCCCGAGACTACCCAGGACTCCTATATCCCAGGTGCCGACTCTGTCGCCGAGACGATCTTCCTGTGCATCCAGAAGAAATCTGGCAACAATGCAGCCGCTGCCATCAAGCTACTGTCTGCGAACGAGGTTACCGGGTTTGCAAATTGCGCCAATGTAGTCTTGAACAGGCTTTCGCCTTCTCCCGACGAGACATATTTTGTGAGCTATGCTCTTCTCAGCGCCGATGTTCTGGAAGATGGTGCCTTGCGGGAAGATGTTGACCTCAGTGCTGTCGCCCGCACCCTCCTCGCCAATCGGAGTCTTCTTGTTCTCTCTGACGTTTTTCAGCCCGACACCTGCCAGAAAATCGGTTTTGCCGTCGGCGTCATCGGCGGTCAGGCGCTCGTCGTGGCTGTGTTCGTTTCCTGACAACATTTTTCAAGACAAACAAAAAATGACCGCTGCGGTCTCCTGCTCCGCAGCGGTCATTTTCTCTGTCCATCCTATTGGGCAAACCATTTTATACTCTTATAATAAAGGATCCTGTCAACGCCTGTCAACCGAAAAAAGATTGCTTTTTGTCGATTTACGCGGTTTCACATTGTAAACTGCACTGCGCAGAATGCGGCATAGATGCAGAGCAGCGCCACCCCCTGCACACGGGAGAGCTTTCCACGCACCAGCGCCGGGATGGTCAGCAGCGCCATCACCAGCAGCATCACGGGCAGCTCGAGCACCAGACTCGAGTTGATACCGAACAGGGTCGCACTCTGAGGGATCTCAAACGGTGCCAGTGTCACCGACATGCCGCTGACCAGCACGAGGTTGAAGACATTCGCACCCACGACATTGCCCAGCGAGAGGTCGCTGTGGCCCTTCATCAGCGAAGTAATGGCCGTGACCAGCTCAGGCAGCGAGGTACCCAGCGCCACGAAGGTCAGCGCGATGACCGATTCCGGCACGCCCATCGCCTGCGCGATGATGGTGCCGTTGTCCACCAGCAGGTTCGCGCCCAGCGCGATGAGGGCTGCGCCCACCACCAGCAGCAGGACGATCTTTCCGATGCCCATCGGCTCTTCCTCATGCTCCGGCTCCGCCGGGGCATTTTTCATCTGCCAGACATTCGCCGCCAGATAGGCCACGAACATCCCCAGCATCAGCAGGCCCATCGGACGGGTAAAGCGGCCCATGCCGTAAGCTGCCACGCAGTAGATGGCCGCAGCTGCAAAGAAGAAAGCCACCGGCACACGCAGGGTCTTCGGGTCCACCTTGCCGGGCCGCACGGCCACCGTAATGGCCGCGATGAGGGCCGTGTTGCAGATGACAGAACCGATGGCGTTGCCGTAGGCGATCTCGCCGTGGCCGGACACTGCCGAGATGGTGGACACCATCACCTCGGGCAGGGTAGTGCCGACGGACACCACCGTTGCGCCGATGAGCAGCTCCGGCAGATGGAACCGGCGGGCCAGCGCCGATGCGCCGTCCACGAACCAGTCACCGCCCTTGATAAGGCAGAGCAATCCAAAAAGAAACAGGATGCCGGGAATTATCATATCGTTCCTCCCAATATCTCTCCGGGCGCAAATCGCGCCGCATCACATAACAAAAGCCGTATTGTATATGATACCAAATTTCCGTGTGGAATACAACGCCCCGCCCGAAGACATTTTGAGCCCCACTATATAAGGTGGGCCGGGCCATTGAAATCCATTGCTGTTTGTGTTATTCTGTGATTAGAAAGGCGCTGTCCTGCAAGTGCAGCGGTCATGCTCCCTCCTCGGCATCACATTCCGTGTGCCGTCCGGAGGAAGTCCAATTTTTGTCATCCTCCGGATGGTCTTAATCATTTATACATGAAAGACTTGAAGGAGGAAATCCATCATGGATATTTTGAATATTGTTTTTTCTGCACTGAACCTTTTGGCCACAGTCATCATCGGTGTCATCAATGTGACATGGATGATCTCGAGGGATGTCTTTCGTGACAAGCCTCGGGCAAAGCACTATTCTAAAAAATGACAAGAAAAATGACCGCCCCAAAGTTTCCAGCTCGAGCGGTCATATTTTCTCGTAAAATGTGATACCTAGAGGAGGGAGCTGACCACTGTGCGGGCAGCGCCTTTCTTTGTCTTCATTATAGACGTTAGAACGCAGGTTGTCAAGAGACTTGCGTTTTCATTTTATTTACACCACTTTGCAAACTCTTCATCGGTACACTTGACGTAGTGGCTGCCGCTGACGAGGTGGCTGGTGCCTTTGCTGTAGTCGATGCCGGAAGTGGCATAGTCGTAAGTCTCGGCCACGCGGCGCTTTTCCACCACCGGGTTCGGCAGCGGGATAGCCGACAGCAGGCTCCGGGTGTAGGGATGGATGGGATCCGCAAAGATTTCTTCCGTGGTACCCGTTTCCAGCAGGTGGCCCAGATGGAGCACACCGATACGGTCGGAGATGTACTTGACCATGGACAGGTCGTGTGCGATGAACAGGTAGGCCGTGCCGGTCTCCTGCTGGATGTCCTTCATCAGGTTGACGACCTGTGCCTGGATCGACACGTCCAGTGCCGAGATGCACTCGTCGGCGATGATGAGCTTCGGGTTCATGATGAGGGCGCGGGCGATGCCGACGCGCTGGCGCTGGCCGCCGGAGAACTGGTGGGGGTAGCGCTCAGCGTGCTCGGGCGCAAGGCCGACCTTCTCCAGAATTTTCTCCACCTTTTCGCGGCGCTCGTCCTGCGTTTTGTACATATGGTGGATGTCCAGGCCCTCGCCGATGATGTCCTCCACCTTCTTGCGGGGGTTCAGGGACGCCATCGGGTCCTGGAATATCATCTGCATCTGGGTGCGCAGGGTGTTGTTCTGGGCGTGAGTCAGACGTCCGCTGATGTCCTGCCCGTCGAAGGTGATCTTGCCTGCGGTGGGGTCATACAGCCGGATGATGCTGCGGCCGATGGTGGATTTGCCCGAGCCGGACTCGCCCACCAGACCGTATGTCTCGCCGGGATAGATCTCAAAGCTGACATCGTCCACGGCCTTGACGGTGAAGTTCTTGTTCACCTTGAAATACTGCTTCAGTCCCTCGACCTTCAGAAGAGGGGTAGCGCTCTGTGCTGCCATTTACTCCGCCTCCTCTATCTTTTTTGCTTCTGCGCTCATACGGGCCACACGGTCTTTCAGCTCAGGCGGCATCTCCACCTTGGGAGCGCGGGGGTCCAGAAGCCAGGTGGCTGCAAAGTGGGTGTCACTGATCTTGAACATGGGTGGGTCGATCTCGTCGTCGATCTCCAGCGCGTACTTGTTGCGGGGTGCAAAGGCGTCGCCGGCCTTCTCATGCAGCAGGTTCGGCGGCGAACCGGGGATGGTGTACAGGCGCTCGTCGGCGGTATCGAGGTCGGGCATGGCCGACAGCAGACCCCAGGTGTAGGGGTGGCGCGGGTCGTAGAAGATCTCGTCGATGGTGCCGGTCTCCACGATCTTGCCCGCGTACATGACATCGACATAATCGGCCACCTTTGCCACGACGCCGAGGTCATGGGTGATGTAGATGACCGAAATGCCGCGCTCCTTCTGGATGCTGCGGATGAGCTCGAGGATCTTTGCCTGAATGGTCACATCCAGTGCGGTGGTGGGCTCATCGCAGATGAGCAGGTCCGGGTCGCAGGACAGTGCGATGGCGATGACCACGCGCTGACGCATACCGCCGGACAGCTGGTGCGGATAGCTCTTCATCCGCTTTTCGGCATCCGTGATACCGACTTCTTCCAGCAGCTTGAGGGCCTTCTGATATGCCTCAGCCTTGGGCATCTTGAAGTGCCAGAGCATCCCTTCCATGATCTGCTTGCCGATGGTCATGGTGGGGTCAAGGCTGGTCATGGGGTCCTGAAAGACCATGGCGATGCGCTTGCCGTTGATGTGGCGGCGGATCCACTTTTTATCTTTTTGCAGCAGATCGACGGTTTCAGGGCTGCCGTCGGCGTGATGGTAGCTGAACCGGATGCTTCCGCTGTTCACCTTGGCGTTCTGGGCCAGAATGCCCATGGCTGCCTTCATGGTGACGGACTTACCGGAACCAGACTCACCCACCAGCGCCACCGTCTCGCCCTTGTACAGGTCGATATTCACGCCGCGGATGGCGTGGACAGGGCCGGCCGTCGTCTTAAAGGTAATATCAAGGTCTCGCACCGACAAGACCTGTTCTCTTTTCGTATCAGGCATGTTGTGCGCCTCCTTACATACTCTTCATCTTGGGGTCAAGTGCCTCGCGCAGGCCGTCGGCCAGCAGGTTGAAGCTGAGCATCAGCAGGCTCATGACCACGATGGGCGGGATGATCTGATAGGGATGGGTGGTGAAGCTGTTGTACAGCTCACTGATCAGGGAACCCAGCGAGCACTGCGGCACCGGGATGCCCAGACCCACGAAGGAAAGGAATGCCTCGGTAAAGATCGCGGTGGGGATGCTGAACATGACCTGGGTGATGATGGGTCCGATGATGTTGGGCAGCACTTCCTTAAAGATGATGAAGAAGCTGCCGGCACCCAGAGTGCGGGAAGCCAGAACGAATTCCTGGTCCTTCAGCTTGAGCATCTCAGCGCGGGCGATGCGGCTCATGCCCACCCACTCGGTCAGCATCAGAGCGAAGATGATGGTGATCATGCCGGGCTGCAGCACCAGAAGCAGCAGCGTAACGATGACCAGACGGGGGATGCCGTTGGCAACCTCAAGAAAGCGCTGCATCAGCATATCCACCTTGCCGCCGAAGTAGCCCGAGATGAGGCCGTAGCTCATGCCGATGACCATATCAATGACGGCAGCCGCCACGGCGATGATAAGGGAGACGCGGGCGCCTTCCCAGGTACGGGTCCAGATGTCGCGGCCATAAAGGTCGCTGCCGAACCAGTAGTAGACGTCATCCTTGCCTTTTTCGACATAGTTGTTGACGATTTTGGTGCCGGTGGTCGTGCTCATCTTCTCGCTGCCGTCCAGAATGCCGAACTGCTCGATGCCGGGGACGCGAGGTGCGAAGTTCTTCTGGCTCAGATCCTGGCCGGAATAAGTATAAGCATTCATTCCCGGGCCAAAGATGGCCAGCAGCAGGATGATCATGATCATCACGAGGCCCAGCACGGCGCTCTTCTTGCGGAAGAAGCGGATGCGGACGTCCTTCCAGAAGCTCTGGGCCGCGAAGTTGGTATCCACCGCGATCTCAGCCGCGTTGTCCTTCCGGGCAAACTCTGCCTCGGTGAACTTGTGCTCAGGGTACAGTTCCTGCACGGCCTGCGTGATGGCTGCGGCGGTGCTTTCGCCGCCCAGTCGGATCGCTTTTTCTGCCATATCAGTCGTCCCCCTTTGCCAGACGGATGCGCGGGTCGATGATGCCGTACAGCAGGTCAACGACCAGCATGATGCCAATGTACATGGCGCTGTAGATGAAGCTCAGACCAATGACCACGTTGTAGTCGTTGGACTGGATGGCCGTCACCAGCAGGCTGCCCACGCCGGGGATGGCGAAAATTTTCTCGACCACCAGCGAGCCGGTCATCAAATCAACGATGAGGGGAGCCAAAACCGTAATAATAGGAATGAGCGCATTGCGCAGGGCGTGGCGGAAGATCAGCGCCGGGCCGGAGATGCCCTTGCTCTCGGCCAGCAGCATATAGTCGGAGTCGAGGACTTCTATCATCTCGCTTCGGGTGAAGCGGGCGATGGATGCCATGGTGAACATGGACAGCGACACGCTGGGCAGGACACTCGAACCAAAGACATCCTTGGCGGAGAACAGCATCGGGAACCAGCGGAGCCTGAAGCCGAAGGTGTAGCTCAGGGCCAGTGCGAAAACGTAGGACGGCACCGACACGCCGATGACCGAGATGATGGTGGCGATGGTGTCGAAAATGGTATCCCGCTTGAGGGCAGCGATGATGCCCAGCACGAGGCCCACCAGAGCGCCCAGCGTGACGGCCATGCCGCCGATCTGGATGGAGATGGGCAGGCGGGACTGGATGAGCTGGGAGATGGGCGTGTTCTTGGAGATGTTGTAGCTCACACCCAGATCGCCCCGGAGCATATTGCCCACGTAGCGGAAGAACTGGATGTAGATCGGCTGGTCAAGACCGTATTTTGCATAGAGCGCGGCTCTCATATCGGCTGTCAGCTTTTCGTCGTTGAAGGGCGAGCCGGGCATCAGCTGCATCAGGATAAACAGCACCAGCAGGATGGCCAGCAGCGTAAACAGCGAAGTGAGGATACGCTTGATCGTATATTTTTTCACGTCAGGTGAACCCCCTTTATGTGACCGCGGCGGTCAATCGTGCGTAGGCCGCGGACAGGTGCAATGGCAAAAAGGCGCACAGTGGCTTTTGCGGGCCACTGTGCGGCCTTATGTTCAGCGATTCAATTTAGGCGTTCTTCACGGTGCGCTTGTACACACGGTTCAGAGCGCAGGGGTGATGCTCCACACCGGTAACGGCGCTGGAGATCATCTCGGCGTTGCACTGACCGTACAGCGGGAAGATGACTGCCTGCTCCAGAACGATGGCTTCTGCATCGTACAGAGCAGCCCAGCGGCCCTCGGGGTCGGTGCAGAGATCGCCGGTGGTGCACTCTGCGATGATGGAGTCATACTCGGCATCGCTCCACAGACCGTAGTTGTTGGAGTTGCCGGTGACCCACATGCCCAGGTAGGTCATGGGGTCGGCGTAGTCGGGACCCCAGCGGGTCAGGCCCAGCTGGAAGTTGCCGTCCTGCATATCCTGCACGCGCTGCTTCTTGGGCTCGACGGTCAGGTTCAGGGTGAAGCCGGGGAGGGTGGTCTCCAGCTGCTCCTTGACGACCTGTGCGACCTTCTGAGGTGCATCGTCGGCATCCACGATCATATCAAAGGTGAAGCTGTCCTTGCCCAGCTCGCTCTTTGCGGTCTCGTAATACTCGGCTGCCTTGGCTGCATCGAATGCGCAGTAATCGGCGTACTTGGTCTGGTCGGCGCTGAAGTCGCTGCCGTCCGGGCCGGTGGCGAACTGCGGAGGAACGGCGGTGTAGCAGGGAGCAGAACCATCCTTCAGGACGTCGCCGGTGATGGCGTCGCGGTCGAGGGCAAAGGTCATAGCCTTGCGCAGGTTCTCATTTGCCAGCTCAGGCACACCGTCGATGTTGGGGCTGATGTACCACAGGTAGCCAGCGCCCACGCTGGTAAACTCGGGGTCATCCTTGACCTGATCGACCTGCTCACCGTTCAGCAGAGTCAGATCCAGAGCACCGGTCTGGTAGCTCATCAGAGCCTGCTGGCTGTCCTTGATGACCTGATAGGCCAGACCATCCAGAGCGATGTTTGCAGCGTCGTAGTAGTCGGGGTTCTTGGTCAGCTCGAATGCAGTAGCAGCGGGCTGGTAGTCGGTCAGGATGAATGCACCGTTGGACAGGACGGTGTCGGGGCTGGTGCCGAAGGTATCCTTGCAGGTGTTGAAGAATGCCTCGTTGACAGGGTAGAAGGTGGGGAAGTACATCAGGCTCAGGAAGTAGCTGACAGGGACGTTCAGCTGAACTTCGAGGGTCTTGTCATCCACTGCGGTCACGCCCAGATCCGTGACGGGCTTCTCGCCGGCAATGATCTGGGCGGCGTTGACCACCTGGCCGATGTCAGACAGCATATAGGAATACTCGGAAGCATTGGCGGGGTCAACAGCACGCTGCCAGCCGAACACGAAGTCGGCTGCGGTGACGGCGTCACCGTTGGACCACTTTGCATCGCGCAGGTGGAAGGTATAAGTCTTGCCGTCCTCGCTGATGTCGTAGGTCTCGGCAAGGGCGGGCACAGCAGCGCCGTCGGCATCCATCTGCATCAGACCGTCGGTGTAGTCGGCGATGACCTCGAAGGAGGTGCCATCGGTGGCGATCTGCGGGTCCAGAGACTGGACCTCAGTCTCCAGCATGATATTCAGGGTGCCGCCTGCGGCAGTGCCAGCTGCGCTGGAAGCACCGGTGGAGGCAGCGGTAGACGCTGCCGTGGAGCCGGAGCCGCCGCAGGCCGTCAGGGCCAGAGCTGCTGCGGATAGGCCTGCTGCTGCCAGAAAGCTGCGGCGCGAAATACGACGATCGAATCTCATAATATCTTTTCCCCTCTCTAACACCGCTTTAACGTATTAAAGCGACTGTTTCTGAAAAATGCACAAGGTGTTCTGCTCCCCCTCTGGAGCTTTCTGCACACCCTTGTGCCTTGGCGGCATTATACATCGTCCACCGCCGAAAGAAAAGACTTTTTTCCAAATTAATCCCCTCGACCCAACGATTTCTGTAGTTTGCCCAACTGCACACCAAAATTTTGATTTGAATTTTGTATAGTTTTGCCCTTGATGTGTATTCATGTGAAGTACAGTTCAGGTGAAATAAGTATTACTTGTACTTTTACCGCGCACAGTTTCGTGCTGTATCTTTCTTTTATAAAGAAAACAGCCCATTATGCTTTCTCGGCATAGCGGGCTGTCCGGACTTTATTTTACTTTATGTGCCTGAGGTTTTGTCTCAAAAGCACTTTAAAACGTGCTCAGACTGCCTCGGCAGCAGGTGCTTCGACCTTGCCATTGTACACAGCCTTATCCAGCTGGCCTTCGGTGGCAACCACAAGGGTGGTAGCGGCGGCAGCGCCGACGACATTGGCGGCAGTACGAGCCATATCAGCAATGCTGGAAATGATGCTGAAGATCAGCAGCGTGATGACCACAGCCGAAACGACGTGGGCGTAGATGGTACCCACAGCGGCGACATAGGTATGGTGGCCCTTGAACACAAGGCCCACGATGAGGCCGAGGCCCACAGCCAGAGTCGTTTTTGTCTGTCAACACATTCGCTCTCTCATGATGTTCCTCCCATTTTGCACAAACCTACTTTTTATGTATGTTTGTTCGGTTGCTGTGGAGTATACTACATACAAACCCTGTTGTCAAGTAAATTATGAAAAAATTTTGAACCTCCGCCCCTCCCGGCGCAAAAAAGCCCCCGGCACCATGCGGAAGTGCCGGGGGCATCTTTAGGGTAGAGCGGAGTAATGCGAAACACTCCACTCTCGGGGGACGGTCAAGTTTTCTCAGCGATACACGATCTCGCTGTGGTCAGCTTCCACTACCAGCAGGGTTGCTTCCTCGCTGCCGTTATGGGTGAGGTAGAAGCGGTCATTGCCGCTGCCCTGTGCCAGCACATCGTTGATGCTGAATCGGCTGGTCTGGCCATTGGTGACGAATTCGATGGTCTCAGCACCATGTTCCTGCAGATAGCTCAGGACCTCCATACTGCCCGTCAGGGTCGCAGTGTCATTTGCACTGGTATAGGTGCGCACGCTGCCGCTCTGGTTCACGGCAAAAGGCAGACTGACGCCTTCGGCGTCGGTCACCCACAGCTCAAGAACACTTTGCGTGTCCGCAGGCATGGACTCAGTGGTGCCGCAGCCAGTGCAGGTATGGGTACCGTCTTTGTTATCAATCCAAGTGTGGTTTTCATTGGCTCCGCACTCATCGCACTTGTGCGTGCCGTCGCCGTTGTCCGTCCAGTTGTGGCTGCCGGTCTCTCCGCAGACATCGCACTCGTGGTGGTCGCCAACATCTGTCCACTTATGATCGTGAGCAGGCTCCGGCAGACGGGTCAGCAGGGTAACGTCCAGCCCGTCTTCCGCGCCTTCATTCGGTTTTACAAGCACTGCGTCAGCATCTTTGGTGAAGGTATCTTGCGGCGGAGTATTGGTAATATTGTTGTTCTCCGTATTCCTATTCGCACCTTTTCCGATAGCAACGCCGCCTTTGCCGCCAGTGGCCGCAACATTCACCGTGCCCGTGATAGATACATTGCATCCATCGTTCCTATGTGTATAGCTGCCGGTACCAATGCCGGCACCGCCGTTTTGGCCGATTGCGCCAGTTCCTTTCACCCATTCCCATTTTTTCGTTTTGTGATTATAGTTGAACTCGCCAATGCTTCCGCCGGTGATTTTAACAGTGCTTATGTCGTGATTACTATGGTTCAATGCACGACCTCCCTCACCGATACCAGCGCCGCCCATGGCACCGCCCAACGCTTTTTTAATCGTACCGCCGCTTATTGTAATGTTGCATTTAAGGCTATAATACCCCGAGCCGATACCGGCCCCATAACCGCTGCCTTCCGCAGCAGAAATAACGGCATTATCTTTGATCTCGATTTTTCCTTTTCCGCTTCCCGAGCCGCCGCCGATACCCGCCGCTCCGCCTACTCCGGTGGTAGCCGTAACGTCACCTCCCTTTATCGTTATGTCATAATAGCAATCATCTCCGTACTTGCTATCTATCTGCGTATAATTTCCGCCACTGCCGATGCCGGCTCCGGCTCCAGTAGAAGAAGTATAATAATTCACTGCCGCATCCTTATATTCGCCTGCCGCACCGCCTTCAGCCTTCACAGTGCCGCCCGCAATCGTAATATCCGTTGCTCTGCCTCTTCCGTTATCACGGGGAAATGCGGCATTTCCGCCGCCGATACCCGCTGCACCGATGCCTCCCACGGCTGTAATTTCACCGCTGTCGATCACAATATGACTTGTGTCCTTTGAGATGTCCGAGCCAATGCCTGCACCACCGGCACCGCCATGAGATTCCAGCGATCCGCTCGTTCCGTTTTTGTCCTGAATGGTCAGCGTCCCATCGTTTCCATTGTCCCCATTATTTTTGGACAAACCTGCGTAGTTCATGCCGCTCTGCAGTTTATTTTTGCCATCCAGTTCCAGCGTCACGTTGCCGCTGCCGGAAATGCTCATAGCCGCCTTGTCGGCTTTTATATTCACGTTATCCAGCGTGATCTTCAAAATCTTATCCGCCCAGTTGTTGACGACCTTGATGACATTGGACACCGGGCTTTTCTCCACCGAGGTGTTCTTTTCCGGTGCGCTCTTGGCAGCCGCAGTGCTCTGCAGGGCTGCCGGGGCGTTTTCGCCGCTGTCTGCAGCTTCCTTTTTCACCGCCTTCTCTTCGGGCTCGGCGGTATCCTCCGGCTGGGGGTCGTTCTCCTCAGCGGCAGGGGCATCGTCTTTCTTGTTCTCGTTGGCAGGGTCTTTCCCCTCATTCTCCTCATCGCTGTTCTCAGAGGGAGTGTCCTGTTTTTTCGTTTCCCCCTCTTCGGCAGAGGTCTTTTCTTTCGGGGTCTCCTCGGTCACAGTCTGTTTCTCCGCTCCGCTGTTTTCCCCGGTCTCCTGCTCTTTTTTCTCCTCAGTCAGGCTATCTTTGCCTGCACTGCCCTTGATGGTGATCTCACCGTCCTGGTCCTCATGGCCGTTGACGTAGACCTTGCCATCCTCCTTTGCCTCAATGCTCAGGTCGTAGCCATTGCCGATGTAATAGGTCTCCGCAAAGACTGGTGCCGCAATGGACGACACGATGGAAAGGATGGCCGCAGTGGAAAGCACCCGCAGGGCAAGTTGTTTGCACTTCATAAAAAACCTCGTATTATAAAAGAGTAGTATTTATAGACCGCTCTCCAGCGGAATGCTACAATAGTTTCAGGGTGCTGTGGATTGGTGAAAAATCCCTACCGTAAAGACGGTTTATTGGAGGCTCCAACCACAGCTTCTTTGTTGAAATGTTAATCAGTTAGATACCGCCAGACGGTTTATTTAGAACGAGGTTACAAGAGCAAAGAAGTCTGTGGTCCTGAACAGCATCGAAATAAATACGCCGGAGGTATCAAAATGGTTTGTGTTGGAATTGATGTTGCCAAGGATAAGCATGACTGCTGTATTCTTGATTCAGACGGAATGGTTCGTGCTGACTGCTTTACCATCCCCAACAACATGGATGGATTTAAGCAGCTGCTTCAAACGATTCGAAACTGTACCAAAAAGTCAGACAAAATAAAAGTAGGACTTGAGGCTACCGGACATTACAGCTACAACATTCTTGGATTTCTTCTTGACAATGACCTGGCCGTCTATGTCATGAATCCTTTGCACACCAACCTGTACCGAAAAAGTCTCAGCCTTCGCAAAACCAAAACCGATCGTGTGGATGCAAGAACGATTGCAACTATGCTATTGTCCGATGTAGACCTCAAGTCCTACACGGATACAGCATACCACAACGAAGAGTTAAAGTCACTAACAAGATACCGATTCGATAAGGTTCGTGAAAGAGCCAAGCTGAAGCAGTCAGTGTCCAGACTGGTCACGATCCTGTTCCCGGAATTGGAAAAGCTCGTTCCCTCTCTCCACGGTGTTTCGGTCTATGCTCTTTTCAGCGAATATCCCGGTGCAAAGCAAATTTCAGAAGCCCATCTTACCAAGCTGACAAACCTTCTTTCAATAGCGTCCAAGGGGCACTACGGAAAAGAAAAGGCCATCCAGATTCGAGAGGCAGCCAAATCGTCTATTGGATCTGTCATGC
>OOAG01001691.1_pt1 | contig 15771 bp, 9 predicted proteins | sample 1671461 | NCBI WGS metagenome assembly OOAG01 (sample SAMN06348159, study PRJEB24527) | human gut metagenome | biome: human gut; feature: ankylosing spondylitis patient; material: feces | host: Homo sapiens | place: China | collected 2015-10 | reverse complement strand
TTTTTTCAAGCAGAAGACGGCATACGAGATCTGATCGTGACTGGAGTTCAGACGTGTGCTCTTCCGATCTTGCTGCATTAGAAACACCTGCTGCATAATGGAACTCAGATTAGATAGAATATTTCGCACTAATGAATATACTATTGGGGAGTTATATGTAGATGGTGCGTATATATCGGATACACTTGAAGATCCAGTAAGACCATTACCTGAAGTATGTCCTAATACACCTAAAAGAATTACATGTAAATGCAAGGAAAAGGTGTATGGGGACACAGCTGTACCTGCTGGTACGTATGAGGTGAAATTAAGCTATTCTAGCCGTTTTAAGCGTATTATGCCTGAGATACTTAATGTACCTCACTTCTTGGGTATACGTATCCATACGGGCAATAAAACAGCTGATACTGAAGGATGTATACTGGTAGGTACTTGGGATGGGATGAAAGAAGATTGGATATCTAATTCTACTGTAGCTTATAACAAGCTTATACCCCTACTTCAGAAGGCGATGGATAATAAAGAACAAATAACAATAACAATAAATAACTTATAAGTATGAAGAAACATTATGAAACACATGTAGAAGATACAGATAAGCTTATAAGTGTAGCAGGTCCTGAATTAGATTATAAGTCTTGGTATGAGCAATACAGGAAATTAATGGAAGAACAAGCTCAACGTAAATATGGTCTTTATACCCCTACTTCAGAAGGCGACGATGATGACTTCCCATCTATTCCTGGTACGATTGCCAGATATTCAGCATTAGGTCTTACTAATGAGCAGATGGCTGCCAATCCTGTATGGGTTGATAAGACGGGTAATGGGCATGATTTGCAAATGAAGAATTTCGCTTGGGGTGGAATGTCTGGAGTTGGTGGGTATGAAATGAATTTCAATTTATGGACAAACAATGTTCCAAGCATTTCAGATATTTCTATGTCTAAGACGACCACCTCAGTTAGTGTAAGTGTTGGAAATTCCGCTTATAATAACAATCTTATTTATATTCATAAAAATAATTGGGATGTAAATAAGAATCACTGGTTGAAGGTCGCATCTACTTATGAAGATGGAGATCTCGCCTTTATATTTTATAATAATGAATATACTAAAAAGATTGAATTGCCAGCTAATGGCTATGCAAACATACCTGCATATCCTGAATTTAAAGGCAGTTATATGTATATCTCAACGACATCTAATAAGCAAGGTTCATTTACTATCGAACAACTACCTCTCTACCCCGGTGCACTCGTCTTTGACGGAGTAGACGATTATAGTGTCTGTGATAACTTTCCTATTTTGACTAAGGAAAAGGGATATACAGTTGTGGTGTTGAGACAGTGGGATCAAGATTTCTTGAATACAACTTTGACAGGAGGACTGTTGTCAACTAGGAATTATTCTACGGGAGAAGGTGTAGCATTTGAAAAAATAGAATCCTCAAATAAGGGTTATTGGAATTTAGGTGCTGGAGGTATCATAGATTTTGCAAAATCACCATTTACATGGCAAACATCAAAACAATATAATAATGTTGGTATTTTAAAAGGTGACAAAAATCATGGAAAACCATTATGTGTAGGATGTGGATTGTCTGGAGGCCAACAGTGTGGTAGATTTGCTATCTGGGAACTTGTATTTCTCGATCACGATGCCACCGAAGAAGAACTGACCAAGATCAAAGACTACTTCGTTAAAACCTATCCTTGGTTATTCTTTGATCAAGCATGGACTGTCACCGGCAAAACCAACGAGGACGAAGATCGTGCTACTATTGCCAACATTACGGGCAATGGTAATGATCTTGTACTGTCGAATTTTGGGTTTGCAGAAGGGAGTGGGTATGGGTTGTATGCTGAGAATTATGCTGGTGGTAGATGGGTTCAATCTACTGATAGAGCGGATTTAACTTGGACGAGTTATTCTGTAAATATAACTTCAGTTAAAGTTGCGTCTACACAGTTATATTATCAATCCTATCCTGAACAACCTTCTTTTACAGTTCCTTCTTATAAGATAAAAGTTTATGGACTGAAAGATGGTCAAACTCTATCCTATAAACAAGTAACTTCTGAAGGACAACAGATATACAAAATATCAGAAGATGGAATTTATACATTACCGTCTTTTTTATTTAAAGCAAATGGAGATTGGTATGGATTTACATTAGATAAAATACAAGAAACCTGTGATATCACCATAGAGCAAATCCCCGAATACGAAGGATACCTGGTTACTGATGGGGTGGATGATAAGATAATCTCGTCTATATTTAAAATGGGTAATGATTGGACTGTAATAGGAGATTGGGAGCTTATAAATACAGGGAAAAATGACAATGCTGGTATTGTAAAATTTGATAGTATAGTCATTTATAATTATAATTCAATGCTCATTAATATAAAAAATGGTAGAAATATTTTGATTCCCGATCAAAATACCGTTAATGCAATTTGTTCTGATGGCAGGATTTATTCAAAAGACTGGAAAGAATCTATTTATAATGAAGAAACGGAATCTACCAGTAAAAATTTCTTAACTATAGGATATTCAGGTAACGCATATACTAAAATTGCTTTCAAAAACTTAGCGATTTATCCTACAGTCCTCTCCAGGGAAGATTGTATCAAAGCATATAACTATTTACAAACTTTAAAAGCAAAATAATATGAAATACGCAATAGTAGATTTATTATGGGCAAAATCACATGGTATTGAAATACTGCCCGAAATGAGAACAAGTATAGATCAGAGTAAAGTTATTTTACATGAAGAAACGTTAGTACCTTTTGAAGATGAATCATTTCCAAGATATTCATTTAGTGATCCGACTTTTATTGAATTGTTAAATAGTGAAGAGTGGACTAGTACAGAAGAAGAACCTGTAATTAATAGAGACTTTAGTCGTATCTTAGCTTTGAACATTCTTGATGAAGAGATTACTAAAGAAATCAATACATATGATCTTACTCCAGGTGAAGCATTACAAGTTAAAGATCATTATCCAGAATGGGTTGCAGGTATCACTGTTAAAGTAGGAGAAAGATATTTATCTGATAATGTTCTTTGGGAATGTATAAAAGAACATACTACTCAAGACAATTGGAAACCTTCTATGGCTACTGCAAGCTTATGGAAAGTAGTAGATGAAGAACACGAAGGTACTATAGATGATCCTATTGTTTACATTCCACCTATGGAAATATTCAAAGACAAATACTATATCCAAAATGGTGTAAAATATAAATGTACAAGAAATAGTGAACAGCCTCTTACACATGATTTATCAGCCCTTGTTGGATTGTATGTAGAAACTATTTAAAATAATTAATTATGACATTTAATTCATTAAATACAATAATTGATGATATCATAATTACTGTGAGGGATAGCGATGTTAGCGAAAGTGAAAAGCTATCCCGTATACAGATAGAGCAATGGATACATCAATATAGAGCATATTTAATTAAACAGGATCTAGATAAGGGTAGAGATATAAATCCAGAGTATGTACAAACTATTGGACCTTTACATATATCCAAAGTAAGTAATTGTACTGGTGGTTATAACTACAAATCAGATGAAGAGATACCTAATTTCATTGACTTACATTTTGGTTTAGGTTTAGTTGCTGTAAAAGATATGAATGGCGATTTAATTCAACTTGGTACAGAAACCAAAGCTAAATACCAAGTAAGTAGAAAATATACTTGCAGTGATTACATTGCTTATATAAAAGGTAATCATCTGTACATACTTGGTCCTGAACATTTAGAATATGTTAAAATAGAAGGTATATTAGAAGATCCTACCCAAGCTGGTGAGTGTTTTGATAGAGATGATACTCCGTATCCAGTGCCAGCAAATATGATACCTACGATTAAACAAATGATATTTGAAAGAGAATTGAATATCATGTTACGAGTCCCTAGTGACACCACAAATAATAGTACAAACGACGTTAACAACGACCTGAATGCAAGAAACTAAATACAATAGAAAAGCTTATACGATTGCTGATTTCTATGATAGTTATTGTAATTACGTAGAAGACAATCCACTATATCAGGTTTCTTATAAAGTATTTAGACAAATTGTTTCAGACTACTTTAGATACTTAAGAGACGAGATAATTGAAAACGGAAAAGAAGTCAGATTACCTTGTAGAATGGGTACATTATCCATAGTAAAGCATAAACCTAAAGAATATACTGGTAAGAGTTTAAGGATAGATTACGCTGAAAGTAAAAAATACAACAAAGTAATTTACCATCTTAACGAACATACTGGGGGTTTTAAATATAGATTTTATCACAATAAACAGAATATGCTTACTAAGAATAAAACTAAATATCAGTTAGTTATGACTAGGGATAATAAGAGACGTCTGGCACAAATATTAAAGCAGCATGTAAGAGATTACATCGAATTATAATTATACAATATGATTACAAAATTAACATCTGTAAAGACTGTAATAGCAAAGATCATAGCAGACCTAGATCTCAAAGAAGATGACACTAAGATTAGTGATATCACAGAATGGTGTGGAGAAGCTATTGAACAAATAGGTGCTATTACTCAATTTATACCTAAAGTTACCGGTGTTGAGGGAGTTCCCGCAGTAAAGATCAATCGTCATCAAGCTCCACTGCCTTGTGATCTACATCAATTGCATCAAGTGGCATACTCATTTAATTGCAATGGCCCTTGGTTTCCCATGAGGAAAGCAACAGGATCATTTGCTGTTTGGGGATGTGGTGACAATTGCTGTGAAAATAAAAACTGCGAATGTCTTACTCCGGAAATGATCATTCAGAATGATACCCTAGTAAACCTAGTAGTTGATATGTATGGTAATATTGATAAGACTGAAGCTATTGAAATGATTAATAGTAATCAAAATCTTAGAACTATCTTATCTAATTTAATCAACTTACATACATATGATATACACAGTTTAAATTCTGTGAATTCTGCAAATCCTAGTTTAGGTTTTCAATATACTGTAAAACCTGGTTTCATAATGACTAATGTACCTAATGGTTACTTAAAGTTATCATACAGTGCTATACCTACTGATGAAGAAAGTTATCCGTTGATACCAGACTTAATGTCTTATAAAGAAGCTATTTACTGGTATGTTACAATGAAAATGAAATACCCAGAGTATCTTAACGGCAGAATGAATAGGGAAGTGTATTATGATATTCGTAGATCTTGGAATTTCTATAGGAATCAAGCATATGCGGAAGCATTGATGCCTAACGAAGATGGTTTAGAATCTATAAAGAATAATTGGAATAAGATTGTTCCTGAGTTTAGAGATCATAATTCCTTCTATAGTCATACTGGTGAACGTCAAATAATTTATAATGCTACTACATAATGAATGCACAAAGACAAACAAATACTTTTCAGAAGGGGATGAACTGTGATCTAGACTATTCAGTTATAGATTCAGGACAATATCAATGGGCAGAAAACATACGTATTATTGCCAATGATAATAGTTCTACTGGAGTAATGCAGAATATTGAAGGTGTGCGTAAGCTCAATCCTACATTGACATTGAATGGTGAAACAATAGTCCATACAAATACAATTAGGGATTGGGCAATTGTGTTTACTAAGAAAGGTAGTAACTTCAATATCTATAGATATGATTTTGGTGCATCTGAAACTGAACCTATAGTGACTACAGTAGCATCCAATGTAGCATTGGATATTCCTATTATAGATGGTCATTATGCTGTTAGTAGTGTTTGTAAATGGGAATCTGATGATTTAGTTAAGATATACTGGTGTGATGGGGTACATCAAATTAGAGTATTAAATGTAGCCACAACTCATCCTAATCTTAATGTAGACTCTTTAAATATATCACCAAAAAGTCAATTACCACCTTTATTCTTTAAAGGTTTAGGTACAGGTGGATTGAAAGCCGGTAAGTATCAATATTGCTATCAACTATTTAATCCCAGAACATCTGAAACATCTATATCTGTTTTATCTCCAATTATTACAGTATCTAGAAGTTTAGAAAATACTAATAGCCAAGATATTTATGGTAGTTCTAAAGAAGAGACTACCAACAGATCCATTAAGCTACAGACTACTGTGGATACTAACTCTTTTAGTAGAGCTAGAATAATTTCTATATATTACTCTAGCAATACTGCAGAACCAGTTATTACAGTGATAGATGAAATAAGTATTTCGAATAATACTCTAGTTTATGAAGATAAAGGTGGTTCAGTTATTGATGAGCTTACTCTAGAAGAATTCAATGGTTTAAGTACTTATTTGTTTACTCCCAAAGTAATAGAATCTAAAGACAATATGTTATTTGCGGCTAATATCACTGAACAGACTTGGGATATTAGTGATGATGAATTTGATGCTAGAGCATATAGATGCAATAAGAATGGTCAAATATTATTAACTTCTACATCTGGACAGGATTCTATAACATTTTCTACTTCAGAAATAAGTACTAAAGATATACCAACTAATCACGACTGTATTTGTCCTGCAAACTACGATGATAATAGTCAGTATTTATATGCTCCAGATGCTACAGGTAAGTATGTATATGGTGGTATAGGTAAAAATATTTCATATAGGTTTATAAAAACAAATCTAATTGAAAGTGATGCCCCTACATCTAGGACAGGTTATGCTGAAGATTCTTTCTCATTAAACTCTAAAGCACGTTCTACATCTACTCTAGATTTATACAATATTGAGGAAGACGGTTCCTGGTCAGATGCAGGGTCTTTATCTTTTGCTGATGCTACTGCTAAAGTATTAAACTATAGTAATAGTGAAGTAGAATCAATGGCAAGGAGTTACATGAGAGATGAAATATATCGTTTTGCTATTGTGTTCTACAATGAAGAAAATGTAGCATCCTCTGCACACTGGATTGCGGATATAAGAATGCCTAAAGCTAGTGCACCTGGTTACAACATCTTTACTTCTGGTATGCGAGTAGATATTGGTGGTAGTACTACTAATAGTCTAGAAGTAGTTACACATCCATTAGGTGTACAATTCACAATTAATATACCAAGTGATTTGATCCAAAGTAAGAAGATTACTGGTTATGAGATTGTAAGATGTGAAAGAACTATTTCAGATAGAACAATATTGATGCAAGGAGCTGTTAGTTGTGTTTGTAATTATGATAATACAAATCAATTAACTGCTTTTCCATATCTTACTTATTCCACTTCTCACGGTATGGTGTCACAAAATAATAAATATGCACATGCTTTTGACTTTAGTAGTCAGAATGCTAATGAATATTTCTTATTTATATCTCCAGAAATATGTGTCAATAGAACAAATGCATCTGAAGTAACAGGCAGAGCTACAGAGATTAAAGGTATATATAGACTAAGATCTTCAATATCTCCTGATGAATCTATGGGTAACGGTACTCCTGCGAATGATAAGGTTGTACCCAAAGGTGATAAAGTCAAAGTATTGGTTGGGGCAAAAGCTTCAAAACATGATTTAAAGAATATAACCTCGAATACTGGTACTAGTTGGGCTAAGAATAGCGGTTGGGCTTATACTTCGGTTACGGCTATAGGTGATTCTATAAAACAGTCTACTGCAAATAATGCAATTTATATGGGTGCAGAATCGTGGTATGATGCCACTTTAGCTAAGTATTACAATAAAGTTACTACAGGGGGATATAATTCTGCATCAATTCAAGACATTACAATTGCTACTAATACAGATCCATTTGATTTAGATGACGATGCTTGGAAGACTAAAGCTACTAATGTAGGTAGTATGGTGTATTATAACTGGGTATATGGAGATACATCTAAGGCTAGTGATTATGACGACAATAATGTTAGGAAGGTTGGACCTCATGGAGTATGTGCAATATTCCAGAGTACTGATATGACTTCTCGTAATACTATGGTTGGAGAAGTGCCAGAATTAGCTGCTGGACCAGAAAGTGCTAATACAATCCTCATTGCTAATTTAAAACAGTCTGTAACACCTTATGGTGGTAATAGCTATGCTACAAGACAAAACTCTGTATACATTAGTACAGGATCTTATATTAGTGTAAAAGACAACAGTAACACTAAAGTAAATGTATTCGGTGGCGATACATATGTTGGTGTATTAGATTATGCTAATTGTATGTTTGCATACCACAATGCTAGTGATAATTACGAACAACCAGATAATGAAAGAATTAGAGCATATAATGGTGCTTATATACCATTAGAGTCTTCTATTAATCTTTCATTGAGAACTGATACTGTAGGTACAGCTAAAACCTATGAATCTGGTACAGGCTATGCAAACCATTTTGTAGAGAATGATATTGTACAAGTAGGTTCTATATATGTTCAGAATACGCCATTATATGCTTATAATGATGCTTATTCTGCTCAACCCAGAGCTAAAAACTATGTTAGTAAATCAATCTATAGTATAGATAATTTACATACAGATACTAGGGTAATGAACTCAGAACCTAAAACCAACTTGGAAGTAACTGATTCGTGGACTAAATTTAGAGTTGCTAATTACTTAGATGTCGATACTAGATTTGGTTCTATAAATAACTTAAAGCTGTTTAAAAATAACTTGTTGTTCTGGCAAACTGACGCTTTTGGCACACTTGCTGTAAATGAACGTTCTCTTATCCAAGATAATAATGCAGGTGCGCTTACGTTAGGTACAGGAGGTGTATTAACTAGGTTTGATTACTTTACTACTAAGAATGGTTCTAAAGAGAATCAATTAAGAACTGCAACACAATCAGATAGTACAGTATATTGGTATGATGCTGATAGAAATGAAATATGTGGTTTTGATAATCAATTACGTACTGTATCTAAATTAAAAGGTGTACAATCTTATTTACATGATAATAAGGATATAATTACAAATGATCCTATATCTGTATATGATAAGAAATACAATGAAGTTCTTCTTACTCTAGAAGATAAGACTTTAGTGTTTAATGAACAAGTTGGAGCTTTTACTTCATTCTATACTTATAGACCTGATTGGTATGCTGAATTTACAGATAAATTAATGATATACAAGAATTTAGCTGTATATAAGTATAACTCAGGTAATGAATTAGATATGTTTACTAGCAAAGATAAGATATCTTATGTTAGATTTATAGTAAATGATAGGTACCCTCAAACTAAAACATTTGATAATGTTGAATATGGTGGTGACTTTACTTACAATACTAACTTTGATAACATCTACTTTGAAACTAAAAGGCAAACTAGTTTTACTCTTACTCAAGATGATATAGATTATAGAGAAGATACTTACAAGTTCTGTATTCCTCGCAGTAGTAGAGAATTAAATGAAGCTGAAGAGTTAGTAAACAAATCCTATAGAGATAGAATGAAAGGGAAATATTTAATCTGTCATTATAAGTATGATTGTAATGGTGGTAATACGTTTAAAGTTCCTTATATTAGTACAGCATACAGATATTCATTGATATAATATGAAAAAGAAAATAAATAAAAAGAAAGTTCCAGCTTATGCTTTTGGTATAGATCAAGGTTTAGAGGTTGCTTCTATATTGGGAGCTGGTTTACAAGGCTTTACAGAAGAAGGATCTGGTGCAGATATTGCTGGCAGTACTCTAGGGGGTGCTGCCAAAGGTGCTTCTGTAGGCTCTGCTATTCTTCCTGGTATTGGTACAGCTGTAGGTGGAGTTGTAGGTGGTGTTGGCAACCTTGTATCAAGTATCTTTAGAAAGAATGCAATTAATAAACAGAAGCGTATTAAAGCAAATGCTAAAGAAATAGCAATGGGAAAAGGTAACGCAGCCACACTTGAACAAAAATATTGGGATGATAATTCTTTAGCTTATACTTTTGAAAATGGTGGTATATTACCAGATTTGGCTTATGTAGATAATAATGAAGTAATAAGAGATGACTTTGGTAATATTGAACAAGTACCTAATAGTAAACCAGGTACAGACAATCATTTGATAGATGCTTCTAATCTTGAATCTGTTCTATCTGATAAGATCAAAAGACCTGGTACAAACAAAACATTTGCGCAAGAAGGTAAAAAATTAGTTAATATGACTAAAGGAAGTAAAGGAAAAGATAGATTTGCTCGTAATGCTGATAAGTTAAATCAGATAAATGCAAATGCAATGTATGAACAATTGCTTACAGAACAAGAAGCAGTTAAAGCTAAGAAAGGTATTAAACCAAAAAAGAAAGGTATTCCTGCGTATCAGGAGGGTAAAGGTAAAACTGTATCAGAAGTAATTAGTGATAGGAATCGTGAAACATATGCAAAATATGGTGATTTTTTTGATGAATTGGGTGTTGCTTTAAATTCATTCGGCGAAGCAGTATCTTATTTTCCAAGACAAATATTCGGTTCACTCATTAACAATGATTCGATAAACAGTGCAGTTTCTAAAGCAAGAGCTACAAAAATAAACAAACAACCTAGACCTGAAACGCCAGCTAAACCAGAAATAGTATTAAATCCAAATAAGAGATTAATTCAAACTTATGGTAGTGCTCCAGCTTTCTATGACGTCTTACCAGAAAGTAACGAAGTTAATGCTATTACTGGGGAAACCATCCCTGTAGGTACGAATGAACCTGTACGTGATATTCCTAAAGCATCGTTACCTGGTACAGCTCCTATAACAAAGAAAAAAACTGCTAAAGGTGTAACTACCCCAAGTAAACAAAGTAAATCAGTAGCTGCTTCTAGTCAAGCTCCTTTATTAGATATAGCAGACTTTAACCCAGCTTTAGCATCTGATCCTATTTATGCTCCTTTGCTTTCAATCGAAGATTTCAATCCTACGTTAACACCAGATGAGATTAAAACACCTAGTAAGTCTTCATTTAACTTTGGTAGTTTATCTGGTTTATCTCCTATATTGTATAATTGGGTTCAGAGTAGACGTAAACCTGAAGTAGAAGATCAGGTTCTTAATCCTTATACTGGGGCTATTAATAGAGCAATGGCTAGTCGTAAACTTAATATAGAACCCACTCTTGCAGCTAATAGAAGATCTAGAGCAGTTGCTCGTAATAACATGGCTAGACTCAATCCTAACACGGGTATGAATTTAGCATACGGTAATCAATTAGCTACTGGAGAATACGCTCAAAATGCCTCCGTATATGCTAATAGAGACAATGCTAACAATCAGTACTTAGGTGAATATGCTAATATGATGAACAATTTAGGTCAGCAATATGCACGTAATACTGTACTTACTAATGATTTAAATGCTCGCAATAGAGCTGCTGCAAGAAACTTTGGTGCTACTGCTGCCAGTCAGTTAGGTCAATGGTCTCAGACTAAAGAAAAGATGCGTAATCAGGCACGTAGAGATCGTCAGATATTACCTTACTTACAGAATTTCTTAAGATACGGTACAGTAAATAGTTTAGTTGATAGTTTAACAGTATAATTATGGCAGTAAACAGATATGACAATCCTGCACAAGCTCAATTTATAGATACCTATGTTCCAATCCCTTTTGAACAATTATATACATTGGGTAAGCAGGCAAATGAAAGAGTTGACAAAGCTTTAGCAGATTATAGAACTGCTGCAAATACGTGGGCGGAATTTCGTTCTAGGTCTATGAAAGATATGCAAACGTGGGATGCAGAAACTAGAGGTAAAGTACTTCCGATTATTGATCAAGCTGCTAAGAATCCAGAAGCAATAAAGAGTATGGAATGGCAAATGGCTCTACAATCTGCAATAAATAATGTAGATAGAGCTAAACTTTCTGCATTAAAACAGAATGCTGCCAATTTTGATGAATATGCAAAGCAAGTTCAAATTTTAATGTTGCACGACAAATATAATCCACTATGGCATGATAGAGATTTTACTAACTGGGATACTACTACTTCGGGTTTATTCAACGAAGTTCCTTTAGCTTATTCTTCTATAAAAGATTTAACTAACGAATATGTAAATAATTTGAAGGATAGCTATCTTGGTAGAGAAGGTGGATTTATTTGGACTGGTGTTACAGGACAGCAAATTAAAGACATACTGGATGCTAATAGAAGTGGAATATTATCTACACCACAAGCACAAATGCATATGCAAACATGGATGAGAAATCATCCTGGATCAACAGAAGAGGATGCAGCTAATGCTTTCATGCAAAAAGCTTATACAGATAATCAAGAATACATTCGTAAAAACCCCACCGTAGATCCTTATGCTATGCAAGCGTTGAAATATAAGCAAGCATTAGAAACCGCTAAATTGAAAAAGAAAGGTACAGAAAAAGAATCTATAGATTACCCTGACGCTTATAAAAAACTATATAATGATGCAGTAGTATTTGAAAAACGTCAGTTAGAAAATAGTCCAGTATACTCACAAACTAGATTTGTAACTAACAAGTTCCAAGAAGCCGCATCAGCCTTAATGTCTGGTAATATTACTCCAGAAGAATATAATTCCTTAGTAAAGGATTATGGAAAAGAAATGTCAGATGCAACTGCTAATGATATTGCTAACCTGTTTGCAACTAAAGCTGGAGAAATATTTCCTAAAACTGGAGTAAGAGCTGATAAATTACCTCAGTATTACGATGCAGCTACTAGAGTACTGAACGATATTACATACCCTTCTTCTGGTATGATTCTTAATAGTTACAATAAAGTTAAGAGTTCTAATGAAATTGATATTAATTTAGGCGGTTCAGTAACTAAAGGATATGTTACACCAGACACAGGTGGTTTAATATTAGCTACTGATTTTGTAAATAAAATCATGAAGGTTCCTTCTATTAAATACAATGTAGAAACTACAAATGGATTAGAAAGAAACTTTGCAGAAGATTTAAAATCTGGAGTATTCAAAGACGTTATCAAAACTCCTAGAGGTAGAATCATGTCATCAGTGGTAGATGGCATTCCTCAATTAATGCAGAGAGTAAGTGTAAGAATACCTTTACAAGCTATTAAGAATGCTGGATATGATGTAGATAGTTTTAAATCTATGGTTAGTAATTCAATGGGTATATCTGCAGAAACAGGTTTAAATGTCAAGCCTATTGATAAAAAAGATTACAATGATGCTTATGGTGGGAATGTACCATTAACTGGTGAATATTTTACATTTGATACAATGGAGCCGATTGATCCACATGGTATGACTAGAATGACATTTGATCAAGAAGTTAATGATATTCATGGTGGTTCAAAATTACAGAATGATAATTATGAGCAATCATTTACTGATGCTTATGATAGTTTAATAAACAGTTTATTACAATAATATATGGAAAAATCTATATTAGGTCAATATCCTACTGACAATACACCTAGCAAAGCAGCCTTATTAGGTAAGGCTATGGATACGGTCAATGCTCAGTATTCTCCTATCACTAATATTAAAACAGGTTATGATAGGAACTTAGAAACAACTCCATTAGATGATTATGAATACGCATATCTGTTAAATAAGGAAACTCCAGAGGAAACCTTAAAGGATAAGAGTTATTTAAGAGATGCTTGGACTACTTTTGCTAACAATAGAGATCAGATCAATTTGATGTCTGAAAGAGCTAAATTAGTAAAAGATATTAATCCTGTCATTGAAGATATTGATTATGAATTACAATATTTAAATGATAAGAAAATGCTTTTGAATCTTGAAAATGTCTTACCTACTATGGATAAGAATTCTCAAGAGTATCAAAACACCTTACAGCAATATGAAATTCTTAAAAACAATTTAGAAGCCAATTCTGAAAAGTATAATGCAATATTAGCAAAGTACAATGATTCAGAAGGTACAGATGTTGATAAGAGAATTGAATACTTAAATGGGGTAAGAGACTGGTGGGTAAATGAACAGTCCGAAGTAAACAAGAATATTCAGGATTATTATGATTCTATTACATCTAGATCTGAAAAGTATAAACCTTCTGCTAGATTTCAAATAAAAGAACAAAAGGCTCAAGATAAGCCTTTTTATGATTCTGATTATATATTGTACGCTGGTCCTGGTTTAACAGGTTCTTCTATGTCTACAATTGGCTCTTATGTGGCTGATGCATTAGCAACAGGTGCTTTATATCTCGGTAGACATTATGCTACTACTGGTGCATTAAATGCTGTTCCTGGTGCTGGTGCAGTATCTAATCTTATTGGTTGGGGATCAGCTATTACTGCGGCAGCGATAAGTTTGGCAGGTAATATCTATAGTAGACATAGAGAATCATTAGCGCAAGTATATGGAGCTTATCGTTCTAAAATTGAAAAGGATCTTGAAAGTAAAGGTGTATCTATCCAGGATTATGTTCAAATGGGTAGAGATCAATTGAAACAACAGAATCCTAATATAGATGTTACAAAGATTTCAGATGATGAAATTATAGATAGAACTTTATCTGGAGAGATTAAAATCTCCGATGAAGTTCTAAACTCTTTAAAAGATTCAGCAGATAATGGCTTAGAAAATGTTTACAATAATAACATGGCTTTGTCTGCAATGGATGTAGCACAATCAGCTTTGATATTTGCTCCATTAGGTAAGGCTATGGGTAAGATTATAACTAAACCTATAGCTAGTGCATTAAAGCCTTTAGTTAAATTATCTGACACTGCTACTAAGAACTACAACAAGCTTATTGATGCTTATACTGGATTTAATGCTAGATTAGCTTACAATAGTCCTAAAATGAATATGTTGAGCAAGGGTGCTAAAGCTCTAGCTCGTATGGGTTTTGCTGCTACTGGCGAAGCTTTTGAAGAAGGTAATCAGGATATATTTGATTACGATTATATTCACAATCAGTACGATAAAGATTCTTCTGGCGTATTCTCATCATTACTTGGGTTAGCTGAAGCTAATTATCGTACTGCAAAGATCTTATCAGGAATAGATACTGAATCAGAATTAGCTAATGATCCTCAATTCTGGAATGATGTAAAAGGTGGTTTTGCATTAGGTATGTATTTAGGTGGTCCTACTACTGCATATCACGCTGGTATTGATATGCGTAAAGACTTCGTTGCCAATACGTTTGTTAGAGATATGGTAGCAGATAACATAGCTAAGAAAGATGCTATGAATAAAGCTGTGACATACGCAGACAGAGCATCAAAATCTATGCTCAATTACAAAGATAGTGTACTTGAAGTATTAGAGAATTTTAAATATCATATGCCTGATGGTCTTACTGAGGAAGATATAAATGCTGAAATCAAAACTGCGAATAATGTATTTAACTTAGCTAAGTCTAAGACTACTAAGAACATTGGTAAACAATTAGGTTATTCTGCAGGTACTACAGAATATAATACATTAATTGGTTTACAGCATGTAGCTCAATTAGATTTACAAGAAGCTGTAAACAATGCAAAAGCAGCTCAGGATGCAGATAATAAATTGTATGCAGATCTTTCTGAAGATGCTTTATTGAGTAATTACACTCCAGAAGAAAAGCTAGCAGCTATTACTTTGACTAAGTTGAATGTACAGAAAGAAGCTTTACAGGAGTTAAAGAATGCGATTGAAGCTCCAGCAGAAGATGGTAAAACTAAATTTGGTATTACTAATAGTGATAATTCTGTAGCTAAATCTATTTTAAAGACTATACCTAAAGCTATTAAGAACATTGATAGTCAATTGGCTCAAGTAGCTGCTGATACAAAGTTTAGTACAGATTTTGTAGCAGCTCCTCATGTTATGCAGACAGGTGTAGATAGATATGCAAACTTCATG
>OOAG01001690.1_pt1 | contig 15773 bp, 16 predicted proteins | sample 1671461 | NCBI WGS metagenome assembly OOAG01 (sample SAMN06348159, study PRJEB24527) | human gut metagenome | biome: human gut; feature: ankylosing spondylitis patient; material: feces | host: Homo sapiens | place: China | collected 2015-10 | reverse complement strand
TTTTTTTTTTAATGATACGGCGACCACCGAGATCTACACTCTTTCCCTACACGACGCTCTTCCGATCTCACATTTCATCCATGATCGCCGCCCCTACGCCGTGGAGGACGTAGCGCAGCATCAAGTGGTAGTTGTTGACGCTGAGCACGGTGTTTTTGACGAAAAGGGTTGCGTCCATGTTTTCAAAGTAGGGTTCGCCGCTGTCGTCCATTCGTTCCGAGAGGAACGAAACGAAGGGCAGGCGTTCCAAATCGCTGAGTTTCGGTTTCTTGGGAAGGTGATAGGTGTTGTCCCGGTGGACGATGAGCAGGGGACGCGCTTGAAAAAGTTCTTCCAGTTCGCTGTGATCGGGAAGAACCGTAACTCCGGTGAGGCCGAAGTCCACCTTGGAGCTTTCCACGTCGTCAACCACTTCGTAGGTCAGGGCGCGCCTGATGCGGATGTTGACGTCGGGGTGCCGCTCCCGGAATCCGGAGATGATCCCGACAACTTGTGCGGCAAAGGGCAAATTGCTGGAAAACGTGACCGTCCCTTGCAGTTTTCCGCTCAGCGTTCCGACCTCTGAACGGAGTCCGCGCAACGTTTCAAACGTGTAAACAGTCCATTCAAAAAGTTTTTTACCCTCTGGAGTGATCCGGAGGCTTTTCTTGTAGCGATCAAAGAGGACGGTGTTGAGTTCCTCTTCCAGCGACCGGATCTGATAGCTGATGGTCGAAGGGTTCCTGTTCATCATCTGGGCGGCCCGGCGGATGCTCCCCGTTTGGGAGACGTAGTAAAAGCCTCGTAACCATTGGAGGAAATCGCCGTTCAGCTCTTCAATCATGGCGGCCTCACTGTATGAATTTTTCGAATGATAAGTGTTTTTTTTCGATTTGACAATACAAGTGTTTTTGATGATGTTTTTTTCACAAAAGGAGGCGTGGGATGCCGCCGATCCTCGGCGCGGCCCGCCCCCGCAGCGAACCTCACAACAGGAAGGAACCATGAATACCTCAACTCATCCTCTCGGTACGCTCATCGAAACGGACGTGCTCGTCATCGGCTCCGGTGCGTCCGGCTGCGGCGCGGCTCTCGGCGCGCGCGAGCAGGGGTTGCGCGTCCTCCTCATGGACAAGGGCAAGTTGGAAAGCTCCGGCTGCATCGGCGGCGGGAATGACCACTATATGGCGGTCCTCGATGAGGAAGGCGTCGCGCACGATGCCGCCGAGGATCTGATCAAGTTCTACGCCAAGCCGTTGAACGGCTGGACCCCAGCCATGCTGCGCAACGGCTGGTACGCCCACATGAAGCCCATGCTTGAGAAGCTGGAGGCGGCGGGCGTCGAGTTCGGCAGGACGCCGGACGGCCGCTACCACCGCACGCAGGGCTTCGGGCAGCCGGGGACGTGGTGGGTGCACATCGCCAACGGCATGACCATCAAGCGCGTGATGGCGCGGATCGTCCGGGAGAGCGGGGTGGATGTGCTCGACCGCGTGATGGCGGTCAAGATCCTCACGGACGGCGGCAAGGCCTGCGGCGCGCTCGGCTGGAACGTGAGTACCGGAGAATTCCACATCATCCGTGCGAAGACGGTTGTGTCGGCGCAGGGCCGCTCCGCTACGCGCGGCACCGACAACTCCACGCACAATCCTTACAACGTGTGGATGTATCCCTACAACACCAGCGCGGGCGTGGTGCTCGGTTACGACGCCGGGGCAGCCGTGACGGAGCTGGATACCTACCAGCGCGCGACCATGCTGCCCAAGGGCTACGGCTGTCCGGGCATGAACGGGATCAACAGCTCCGGCGCGCACGAAATCAACGCCCTCGGCGAGCGTTTCATGGGCAAGTACGACCCCATGTGGGAAAACGGCGTGCGCAACAACCAGATTCAGGGCACCTTCCAGGAACAGCTCGAAGGGTCCGGCCCGCCTTTCTATATGGATATGCGGCATGTGGACGAAGCCGTGGTTCGCGAGCTGCAGGACATCCTGATGCCCGGCGACAAGGCCACGTTCGGCGACTGGGCGGAATGCACCGGCACCGACTTCCAGCACAAGCTCCTCGAAGTGGAAATCGGCGAACTGATCTTCGGCGGGACCATCGCCGTGAACGACCAGTTTGAGACGTCCGTGCCCGGCCTGTTCTGTGGCAGCATCTTCCTCTACTGTTCCGGCGCGATGTGCGGCGGGTTCGAGGCGGGCAGGCAGGCTGCATTGAAGGCGTCCGGCATGTCCGCGGCTGGCGCGGTGGACGAGGCTCTGGCCGCCCGCGTGCGTGACGAAATCTTCGCGCCGCTCGGAAACGAGGAGACGCTTTCCTATAAGGAACTGGAAGAGGCCGCCCGCAATGTCATGAATTATTACATGGGATTCCGCCGCTCCATGACCGGCATGGCCCGCGCGCTGGAAAAGATCCGCTTCCTGTCCGATCAGGCTTCCCGACTGCACGCCGATACGCTGCGCGATCTCATGCGCTGCCACGAGGCGAAGGATGTGCTCACCATATGCGAGCTGGCCATTCAGGCCACCATGGAGCGCAAGGAGTCGGGGCGCTGCGTCTACCGCCTGACCGATTATCCCGAGATCAATCCCGAGATGGCGAAGCCGCTCCTGCTGATGCGCGGCGAGAATGGCCCGGTCTATCAGTGGGGCAAGGCCCCGCTTCTGTAAGGTTCATGGCGCGCCGTCTCCCGCAGGGGAGGCCGATGCGCGGATGTCGTCGAATGCGCCCTGAGCGCCAAGGAGTTTTTTATGCCCCCGAGATATAGCCGAGAAATCGAACAGCCCATCGTCATGGGCGACAGCCTCAAGGACCAGTTCCGCACGTCTCCCTGCGAGGCGTCCTGTCCTGCGGGAAACCCGATCCAGAAGATGCAGTCCCTTGTGGAAAAGGGGCGCTTTGGTGAAGCGTTGCGCTATCTGCGCGCCAGAAACCCGTTCCCCGGCGTGACCGGGCGGGTGTGCCCCCACTTCTGTCAGGCGAAGTGCAACCGGGATCGTCTGGAAGGCTGCGTGAACACGCGGGCGCTGGAACGCGCCGCCTACGATCACGCCCCCAAGGGCATCGAACCTTTCACCCGCGCGCCGGAAACGGGCAAGCATGTCGCCGTGGTGGGCGGCGGTCCCGCCGGGATGACGGCGGCCTATTTCCTGTCCCTCCTCGGGCATGACGTGACCGTGTACGAATCCGGCCCCGTGCTTGGGGGGATTCCCCGCTACGCCGTCCCGGATTTCCGTCTGCCCCGCGACGTGGTTGACCGCGAGATCGGCTGGATACTGGAAACGGGTGTACGCGCCTGTGTCAACGTCACCGTGGGCAAGGACATTTCTTTCGCGGAACTGCGTGCTTCCTCGGATGCCGTTGTCGTCGCCACCGGCACGCCCAAAGAGAACGCCTTGCCCATACCCAACGCGGAATGCGGCCTCAAAGCGGTGGAATTCCTGCGCAAGGCCGCGCTCGGCCAGCGTCCCGACGTGGGCAGGACGGTCGTGATCATGGGCGGCGGAGGGGTGGCCTTCGACTGTGCGTTCACGGCCCGGCGCCTCGGCGCGGCCGATGTGCATGTGCTGTGCCTTGAGGCGGAAGGCGCCATGCGCGCCCCGGAAGAGGATCTGGAACAGGCTCGCCGGGAAGGTGTCCATGTCCATAACAGCTGTACGATGTCCGGCGTCCGCAAGGACGGCGATCGCGTTTCCGGTGTGGACTATTTCGATGTGCAGGAATGCCGTTTCGACGAACAGGGCCGCCTGTCGCTCATCCCTGTTCCCGGTGGGGAGCATGTCCTTGCCTGCGACACCGTGATTTTCGCCGTGGGCATGAAGACGGACCTCGGTTTTTTTGAGGGTGAAGTGCCGGAGTGTACTCCGCGCCAGTGGATTGTGGCGGACGCCGCCCAGAAGACGTCGCTTGAGGGTGTGTTTGCCGCGGGCGACGTGTCTTCGGGGCCGTCGTCCATCGCAGGGGCCGTCGGGGCAGGGCGCAGGGCCGCTTTCGGCGTTCATGCCTACCTGACCGGGGAAAACTCTAGAGTCTATATCATCAATGAAGAAGGCCGGATCGAGGCGCGCGACCGTCTCGCCGCATCTCAGCCTCCCTATGTGGTGCCCTTTGAGGAAATCTACGGGGTGGCGCAGTACGGGCGGGCCGAACCGCAGCGTCAGGGCATTCGGGAAGGGCTGTCCTTCCGGGAGATCAACGAAGGCTACACGCCGGAACAGGCGCGGGACGAAGCTGCGCGCTGTATGCACTGCGGGCATTGCAAGGGGTGCGGGACGTGCGTGGACGATTGCCCCGGCTATGTGCTTGAGCTGAAGCATCTTGAGGAGCGGGATCGTCCGGAAGTGGCCTTTGGGGACGAATGCTGGCATTGCGCCAACTGCCGTACCAGCTGCCCCTGCGGGGCCATCGGCTTCTCGTTCCCGTTGCGGATGCAGGTGTGAGGACGCGGGGGCTTTCCTCATGAGGGAAGCCCCTGTCCCACGGGAAATGCTGAGGCGTGCCGGGGAATCGTGCCGAGCGGGGATGATCCTCCTCTCCATGAGAAGGCCGGTGCGCCGAGAGGTTCCCGCCTCCGTTTCTCCAGAATCGAATGTAACCGAATCGAAAGAAGGATGACGCCATGTCCGCGAATGCTCAGATGACGGCAAGAGGCGATGCCATGTATTATGTGCATTCTTTTCTTGGCCTGTTGATCATGTTCGGCTTTGGTCAACTGCCGCCTGTCGAGCCGTTGACGGCGCTCGGCATGAGGCTGATCGGGATTTTTCTCGGCCTGCTGTACGGCTGGATCTTTATCGACATCGTCTGGCCGAGCATGGCCGGATTGCTTGCGCTCATGCTGGTGGGCGGCATGAGGCCCGTAGCGCTGCTCAACCGCAGCTTCGGGGATCCCATCGTGGTGATGATGTTCTTCATCTTCGTGTTCTGCGCGACCATCAACCATTATGGCCTGTCGCGGTTCATCTCCTTGTGGTTCATCACCCGGAAGTTCGTTGCGGGCAGGCCGTGGGTATTCACCTTTACGTTCCTGGCCTCCATGTTCATCCTCGGCGGATTGACCAGCGCTTCGCCCGCCGCCATCATCGGCTGGAGCATCCTGTACGGGATCTGTGACGTATGCGGCTACAAGAAGGGGGACGGCTATCCGACCATGATGGTGTTCGGCATCGTCTTCGCGTCGCAGGTGGGTATGTCCCTGATCCCCTTCAAGCAGGCCGCCCTCACCGTGTTCAGCGCCTACGAGACCATGTCCGGCGTGGGGATCGACTACGCCAAGTACATGCTCATCGCGGCCTGTTCCTGTGTGCTGTGCTCGCTCCTGTTCATCGCGCTCGGCAAGTACGTGTTCAAGCCGGACATGGAAAAGCTCAAGAAGCTGGACGCGAGCAAGCTGGACACCGACGGCGCGCTCAAGCTGAGCAAGGTGCAGAAGCTCATCCTCTGTTTCCTCTTCGCGCTGGTCGCCCTGCTGCTGCTCCCGAACTTCCTGCCCGCCGACCTGTTCATTTCCAAATTCCTGAAGTCCATCGGCAACACGGGGATCTGCGTGTTCCTCGTCACCGTGATGTGTTTCCTCAAGGTGGACGGCAAGCCTTTGCTGAAGTTCAAGGCCATGATCGACTCCGGGGTCGCGTGGGGCATCATCCTCCTGCTCGCCGTGGTGCAGCCGCTTTCCGGGGCCATGGCCGCGCAGGAGAGCGGGATCACGAATTTCCTCATGATGATCGTCGAGCCGATTTTCGGCGGCAGTTCTCCAGTCGTGTTCGCGCTGTTCATCGGCTTTGTGGCCACCGCGCTCACGCAGGTCATGAACAACGGCGCCGTCGGCGTGGCCCTCATGCCCGTCATCTTCAGCTATTGTTCAAGCATGAACGTGGCCCCCGAGCTGCCGCTCATCATGGTCGTCATGGGCGTACACCTCGCCTTCCTGACGCCCGCCGCCAGCGCCAGCGCCGCGCTCCTGCACGGCAACGAGTGGTCGGATTCGGGAAGCATCTGGAAGACGGCACCCCTGGTTATCCTGCTGTCGTGGATAGCGATTGCGGTTGTGACCGTCGTGTTGGGCGGAGTGCTGTTCTAGGCATGGCCCATCTAAGGCAATGAAGGGCGCCGGGGAGCTTTCCCCGGCGTTTTTCGTTTGGAAAAAAGAATGTGGAGGCAGTTTTTTCCTTTGTCGACATTGTATCGGAACTGTTCAGAGGCCATTGGTGATGGCAGAAGATTTTTAGAACCTCTTTGGAAAGAGGAGGATAGCGCATTGCCTCAGATGGACGGTATCGGGAGAGTAAGGGGAAATACGTTATGAATGGCACGGGGTCGTTGTTTTTCGATGGAAAATGGAAAAGAAAGCGTTCTTTAAATCACAATTATATTGACAGAAAAAACAGCAGGCTATAGATTGGATTCAAATCAAAGGGAAGAGATCGTATGCAGAGTCAGGTATTGCGATACATTCGCTTTTTTATCTTCGGGTGCTGGGGCATCTTGCTGTTGCTGATGCTTCTGTACGGCCCGTGGATGATTCAGGCGAAGCAGATCACCATTCCTGACATCAGCATCACGAACTTCATGATTCGTGATACGTCCAGTTTCTTCCCCATGCATCAGGAAGCCGCCGAACAGCTCATTGGAGAAGGCAAGGCTGTCCTGTCCGCAACGGAGGCCGTACCCAACAAGTTGCCGAATATGCGGCTTGTCGTTTTTCTTCTGCTTCTCTTCCCTCTGTGTACGAAGGTTCTGCGGACGCGTTTTTCCGAGTCCCTCCTCGTACCCCATCTCTCGGACATCAGAGGAATGCTGCCCCTTCCTCTCGCTCCCCCGTCCGGCTTGTGTTTTTCCTGATCCGTCTCTGTCTCCCACGCTTCGGTCATTGAAGGAGCGGGCCCGGTCCGAAAGGATTGCGGCGGGTATCCTGCGGCATTTTCTCCTCCATGCCATCTTTCGTCATGGCTGGGCAGGGATATTTGCCGGGAATCCCGGATTGCGCCCGGAGTCTTCTCTCGTACCCTCCTTCCAGTGATCCGAAGACGGTGCCTTCCCCACATTCTTCAAACGGAATCCGTTTATTGGAGAAGTCATGTCAGGAATATTGCGCTGGCTCGATGATTGGGCTGAAGAGTTTTGTGTTTCCGTCATGTTGGCTTTGCTCGTCCTGTTGCTCGGCATGGAAGTGTTCTCGCGCTTCCTGCTCGGCAAGTCGTTCTCGTGGATGGAGGAGCTGTGCCGCTATCTGTTCGTGTGGTCATCCTATATCGGCGTCGCCATCGCCGTGAAGCACAAGGAGCAGCTGCGCATCCTTATGTTCATGGATGTGCTGAAGAAGCGTTTCCCGCAGCTGGTCAGGATCCTGTACGTCGTTTCCGAGCTCACGTTCACCGTATTCTGCGCCCTGGTTTTCTATTACAGCCTTGGTATGTTTGAGAATATGATCCGGTTCAAGCAGGTTTCCGCCGCCCTCGAGATCAACGTCATGTACGCGTATCTCATCATTCCGATCAGCATGGCCCTCACCATCTTTCGGACGCTTCAGGGCTTGTGCCGCGATATCCGGAACAACACGCTTGAGTTCGAAAGCCGGGAGGACTAACCCATGTTGCTCGTCATATCCTTCGTCGTCTTCATGCTGCTTGGCTTGCCCCTGTTTGGGGTAATCGGTCTGGCCTCCATCATCTCGATGATCGGGATGCCGTTCCCGATGGAGTTCATCCCTCAGAACCTGTACACCGGCATGGACCAGTTCCCGCTCATCGCCACCATCGGTTTCGTGATGGCCGGGTTCCTCATGGAGCCCGCCGGGATCACCGGTGAAATCATTGAAGTCGCCAAGAAGGCGGTGGGCAACATCCGCGGCGGCCTCGCCATGGTGACCATCCTTGCCTGCATGATCTTCGCGGCGCTCAGCGGCTCCGGCCCCGCCACCACAGCCGCCATCGGCAGCATCATGATCCCCGGCATGATCGCCGCCGGATACCGTAAGGACGACGCCGCGGCCGTCTCCGCCACGGGTGGCACGCTCGGCATCCTGATCCCGCCGAGCAACCCGATGATCATTTACGGCGTCGTGGCAAACACATCCATCGCCGGGCTGTTCATGGCCGGATTTATCCCCGGCTTCGTGTTGACGAGCCTTATGTGCATCACCGCGTACTGCATCGCCAAGAAGCGCGGCTATCAGGGCACGAACGAAAAGTTCTCCATTGTCGGCTTGTGCAAGGCCATCTGGGACGGCAAGTGGGCGCTGGCGACCCCGGCGATCATCCTTGGCGGCATCTACTGGGGCGTGTTCACTCCCACCGAAGCCGCCGAAGTGGGCGTACTCTGGACGCTGTTCGTCGGCCTGTTCGTTTACCGCAAGCTGACGTGGAAGAACATTTCCTCGGCGCTTATCCGTACCTCGGCCTTCGCCGGGTCGGCCACGGTGCTGGTCGGCGTCTCGATGGCCTTCTCGCGGCTCCTGACCCTGTACCACATCCCGCAGAGCGTGGGTGCGTTCCTCGGCTCCATCTCCACGGACCCGACGATCACCCTGCTGCTCATTGCGTTCTTCATCTTCCTGTGCGGCTTCGTGGCGGATACGCTGGCGATGGTCGTGGTGCTCGCGCCGGTGTTCCTGCCCATCACGAACGCCCTCGGCATCCATCCGATCCAGCTTGGCATCCTGTTTGTGGTATGCTGCGAAACCGGGTTCCTGACGCCTCCCTTTGGTGCGAACCTGTTTATTACCATGAAGATTACGGATGTGAAGCTTGAGGAAGTGGCGTTGAGGGCGTTCCCCTATCTGCTGGCGATGTGGCTGCTCATCATCGTTGTCGCGGCTTGCCCGGACTTCGTCATGTTCCTGCCGCGGCTCTTGATGTAATCAAGCCTGCGGCGATGCCTGCCTGACATGGGCAGATGCTGTATGAGCAAATAAAAGTGCGAACCGGATGTTTCCGGTTCGCACTTTCAGGAGAATGGAAGTTCATGGAGGGCTTGAGCCGCTTGCCCAAGCTTTAGCTGCATGGGGCAAACGGGGCCGGATGGAATACGTATCCCGGATTTCTGGGGTATGCGGGGGACGGATTGCTTTTTCAGATTGGTATGGGTACACAAAAAGCATGGAAAATGAAAAGGCTATTCCCGGCGGACGGGTGGATGGTTCCGGGAACCGCGAGGTGCGGGGCACATGGCGGTTTTCTGGGGAACACCCTCTGTTTGATGAACATTTCCCCGGTGCCCCAAGGGTTCCGGGGACGCTCGTCATTGAGGCCATGCGGGCCGGGGCGGAAGCTCTCTTCCCCGGCTGGCGTGTTCTGGGCGTGAAGCGGTTCCGTTTTCGGCATTTCATTGAGCCGGGGGCGTATGATTACGCGTTTACCCCTCAACTCGATGCGGCGGCGATCCGGTGCGTCTTGCTGTCCGGCGAGCGGCGGATGGCCGAAGGCACGCTCCTTGTTGCGGCGGATCCTGCGCGGGGGGAGGCATGAAGTTGCTTTTCAAAGGGCCGGTCATCATTACGGGGGGAAGCAGCCAGCTCGGTATGGCGTTGGCCCGTGCTCTCCGGGAGGAAGGCGCGAAAACGCTTTCCGTTTGCCGTTCGTCCGAAGGGCTCGCACGTTGCGGGGAAGCGGGGCTTTCCTGCCTTCCCCTTGATGAACCGGAAAGCCTGCCGGAACGATGCCGGGGGCTGCTCGGTGAACCGCCCGCCCATCTGGTCGACCTGATGCATTCGCGCTTCGAAAGCCTGATTGCCGGAGCCGCGCCGGAAGCGATTATGGAATGGGCCGCCGTGGATATCGGCTTGCGTGCCCGCCTCGTCCGCGCAGTGGGACGCTCCATGCTGGCCCGCCGGTTCGGGCGTTGCGTGTTCGTTTCATCCAGCGCCGCCGAGTGCCCGGCTGAAGGACAGGGGTATTATGCGGCCGCCAAGCTGGCTGGCGAGGCTCTGTACCGGAGCCTTGCCGTGGAGCTGTCCGGAAGGGGTGTCACCGCCTGTTCCTTGCGCCTGAGCTGGCTGGATGCCGGGCGGGGCGCGGTATTTTTGGAGCGCAGGAGGGAGGCCGTAGAAAAACGGATGCCTATCGGACGGCTGGTCCGCATGGATGAGGCCGTTGAAACAGTGTTGTTTTTGCTTTCAGCTTCGGCATCCTCGGTCAATGGCACTGTAGTGACGCTGGACGGCGGGCTTTCGGCGACGAAAACCACATTTTGAGGATAGAATGGATTACTCGGAAATAACGGATAAGGTGTGCGGCATTGTTGCCGATATTTTTGAATGCGACCCCCGGGCGCTTTCCGGCGAAACCCGGCTCATGACGGATTTGCCTTGTGAATCCATCGACCTGTTGGAGATCGGCGCGCGGCTGGGCCAGACATTCCACATTCTGATTGATGACGACGTGGTGTTTCTGCGTTCCCTGCGTTACCACGTGGCGCATGGCGGAGAACCGGAAGCGGTTATCCGCCGTGAATATCCCTACCTTTCCCCGGAGCGCGTAAAGGCGCTCGCCCTTGGCTTGTCCAACCCGGATGCCGTCCCGCAGCTCTGCCTTGATGACATTGCGGCGTACATCCGCGCGGCGCTGCCTTCGCAGGAATATGAATAGGGTCGTCATCACCGGCATAGGCTGCTGTACCAGCCTCGGATGGGAGCAGGGCGGCATCGCGCGGGCGTTTGCCGGCGGATGCCCGGCGTTCGCCCCAAGCGAAGCCTTGCCGGGGTATTCTGCCTGCCCCGTTTCCGATTTGGGAGATGATGCGGCGTATTCCCGTTTTTCGGCATGGCGGCACCGCCGCTATCTGAACCGGGGTGCGGCGTTTGCCGTCTTGTCCGGCCTCCGGGCGGCGGCTTCGGCGGGATTCGATCCGCACATGCCTCCACAGACCTGCCTGATAGGGGCATCCGGCCCCATGCTGGATTTCGATCGGGAAAACGGGCTTCCTCCAGCGGATTCTGAGGCGCTCGACGCCCTATGGCTCTTGCGTTGGCTGCCTAATACCGGAAACACCGCGTTGGCGCGTTTTCTCGATATCCACGGAGAGGGCCTCGTGCTCGGGACGGCGTGCGCGTCCGCGCTGCAGGCCATAGGGGAGGGCTTCCGGCGCGTGCGGTACGGCCTTTCGGAAACCGTCCTTTGCTCAGGCGGGGATTCCCGCCTTTCCCGCGGCGGGATGCTCGGGTATGCCAAAGCCCACGCGCTCAGCCGGAACCCCGTGCCATCGGAAGCGTCCCGACCCTTTGACGAGGCCCGTGACGGTTTTGTTCCCGGCGAGGGTGGAGCCGCATTTGTGCTTGAATCCTTGGAGTCGGCGCGGGCGCGCGGGGCGGCGGTGTTTGCGGAGCTCCTCGGGTTTGGGGCTTCTCTGGACGGAGGTGCGCTCACCGCGCCTGACGAATCGGCCCGCTTTGCGGAGCAGGCGGTACGGGGGGCGCTTGCCGATGCGGGCCTTGAGCCCCATGCCGTTGATTGGGTTTCCGCACACGGTACTGGGACTCCCCTTAATGACCGTAGTGAGGCCGTATTGCTGGAGAGGGTTTTTGCGCAGGCGGAGGCGCGCCCCGCCGTAACCGCCCTCAAGTCATGGATCGGGCATGGCTCCGCCGCCTGCGGGGGGATGGAGCTGGCCTTGATGCTCGCCGCATGGCGATCCGGGCGGTTGCCGCCCATCCGGAACCTGCGCGCACCTTGTTCCGGGCTGTTGGACTTTGCCGTTGCAACGCGTCCGTTTCCCGGCCCGGTGGGGGTATTGGAAAATTTTGGATTCGGCGGGCAAAACGCGGCCTTGGTAGTACGGTGCGGCGATGACTGATGCCCTTCCCGGAGACGCACCCCGGCCCTTTGTCCTGCTGGACGGGGTGAGCGCGGCAGAACCGGATCACCTCACCGCGTGGCGCCGTTTCGGATCAGCCCCCATGTGGCAAGGGCTGGAGGCCGCGGCACAGGCCGCCGCCCTGCATCAGCGGTTCCTTGCGGGATTCTCGTGCCATGCCTTCCTGTTGTCGGTGGATGAATGCCGGTTCCCCACAGATGCGCTCGATGGCTTGATGGTATTCCGTGCGGTTTTGCTGGGGCGGTCCTTACGGGCGGCAACGTATCGGGTGGATGTTTGTCCGGCGTGCTCTCTCCCTTTGTCGGAAACGTGGAGTGCGGCGAAAACGGAGAAAGGCCTTTTCGGAATGGAATGTGGGAAAGAGGCTGTTCCGGCATGGTCGGTTTCCCTCGGCATCGGGCTGGCTCCTTATGACGATACCTTTAGAAGGGATATGTTGGAACCTCGATACAGGCGGCTTTTTCAATGGCTGACGGAAAACGCACCCTCCGCGAATGTCTCGATGAAAGGCTGAAGGAAGGCCGGGCCCGAGGGCTTGAACGGCGGCCGCCTTTGCTGGACATGGCGGGCGAAGGCCCTGTCGTGCACATGGGGGGCAGGGCCTTCCTGAATTTTACGCTCAACGACGGGCTGGGGTTGGCCTCATCTCCGGAATGGCGCGCTGAGGTCGGGGAGTGTTTCGCGGCGTTCCCGCCGTCGGCTTCGGCGTCACGTCTGGCCGGCGGACGGAGCCGGATCACCGAAGAAGCGGAGCAGGCGGTTGCGGCGTATTTCGGGTTTGACGAATGCCTGTTCCTGCCGAGCGGCTATCAGGGCAACCTCGCTTGCGCTATGGCGTTGATCCATGCTGGACAGCCCGTTTTTGTGGATCGCCGGGTACATGCCAGCATCGCCCGAGGGCTCGTATTGGGGAAAGCCGATGTGCGGACATATGCCCATGCGGATTATGGGCATTTGGAACGGCGGCTCGCTTCCGCCCCTCCCGCCACGGTACAGCCGCTGGTGATGACGGAGTCCTTGTTCAGTATGGACGGTACGGAACTCGATGTGTCCCGTATGGCTGAACTCCGCAGCAAGTATGGTTTTTTCCTGATGGTGGATGAGGCCCATGCGGTGGGCGCGCTCGGCCCCGGAGGGCGCGGGCTGTGCGCCGGGGTGCCGGGTACGGCGGACATCGTCTTGGGAACATTCGGCAAATCGCTTGGGCTGTTCGGTTCGTTCCTGCTGCTCCCCAAGGGGTTTGCCGCCTTTTTCGAAAGCCTTTCCTCGGCGGTCATGCATTCCACAGCCATGCCTCCGGCCCATGCTGCGGCTGTTTTGAAGCTGTTGGAACGCTTGCCGCTGCTTGACGCTGAACGTGCCCGGCTTCGGGATAATGCCGTGTTTTTTCGCACCCGCCTGTGCGAGCTTGGGATTCCTACACGCGGCACCGCTCATATCGTTGCGGTACCTACAGGCGGGGAAGCAAGGACGACCCATCTTGGGGAACAGCTGGCGGAAAGGGGCGTGCTGGCACTGGCGGCCCGCTATCCTACGGTTCCCTACGGCGACGGTTTGCTGCGGTTTGGGCTCACCGCCTTGCATACGCAGGGCATGTTGGAGCGGACGGCCCGCCTCCTTGCGGATCTGTGGGGGTAAGTATACGGAGGAGATGGCTGTTTCAGTATCCGTTTCACAAAAAAATGAACGGATATTACAGTATTATAATGCTGGCATGACGATACTCGGAAATGAGGCCGCGGGCGCATGTAAGCCGGGGCGTCGTGTCCGAGTTCGTCATGGCAAATTGTGCATGGCGGCATCGTTGCCGGAGCGGGGGAACGAGCCCCATTCGGGTTATTTGCTTTTGCTGGGTGAGGCCTTCTTCATGCTCTGGACGACGTTTTCGAGGTGCAGGAACATGGCGTCCTGAGCCGCTTTCTCGTCGCGGTTAAGGATGGCCTCGACGATTTTTTTGTGGTGTGCGTAGACCTGCTGGCGGCCTTCCTGCGACGTGAGGAGCTGCGAGTTGAAGTCGCTCATCATTGTCCGCATGGTCTGGAGCATGGTGGCAAGGATGCTGTTCCCGGACGCCACGGCGATGGCCTGGTGAAACGCGTAGTCGGATTTGATGAAGGCCGCCTTGTTAGCGATCTGGCCGCGTGACTGTTCGAGAATTTCCTTGAGCGCGGCGAGATCCTCGTCGCGTGCCCGGAGCACAGCAAAACGCACGTTGGACGTCTCAAGGACCTTGCGGACCTCGATCATCTCTTCGAGGGCGTACTGTTTGATGAGGTGCAGCATCAGGAGATTGTTCATCATAATGCTGTCCCCGTCGGCCACGAAGATGCCTTCGCCCACACGGGTTTCCAGCATACCGGCGTATTCCAGCGCACGAAGGGCTTCGCGGAGGGAAGGGCGGCTCACGCCGAGCATATCCGCAAGCTGGCGTTCGGGCGGGAGGCGATCCCCGCGTTTGAGTTCTCCCTTGACCAGCAGTTCCTTGATCTGCTCAATGACCTGCCCCGGAACGGTGCTTTTGACGACTTTATCGAACATATCCCACTCTTTTTTGAGTCCAAAAGGTTGATGACGGGGCCAACGTTTTTTGGCCGTCGGGAAAAACGCTGTTCCGGCCCGCCTGGGTGGGGGGCGGGGCGGGATGCTGTCTTTCATCCTATCGGAACAGGCGGGAAGAGTCCAGTTTTACCGGGAAGAAGCAAATAGAGCATATTTTATGAAACGTATTGAAATATATGTTTTTGTGAACTGGTAACGGAAAAAATATCAAAAGAAGATTGACAGATTTTGTACAGGGGGCTATTGCTGTTTTTGGTAAGACCATCTGTCCAATGAAACGTCAAAGGCGGCCTTCCGGAGGGTATGCCTTGCCCCGGAAGGCAGGAAACAGTGGATGGGACATCCGGAAACCAACTGCATACGCCGATGCCGCGGCGCGTGCGAAAGGGAACAGGCCCCCGCGAAGGCGCGGGCGGCGCAACCGGGCGGGACGCGGCGAGCGGGCCGCCCGCGGAAGGAGAAGAGTATGGGGTATCCGAGCGATCTGTTGAGTTCCAGAGCCGTAGTGAAGCCGGGCATGTACGCGATCATCCCTCCGGAAGGCCGTGTGTTCAACGTGATCCCCGGCATCGAAGGCTGCCGGATGACCATCCTGTGCACCCCTAAAATGGGTGCGGGCTTCGTCCAGCACATCGGCACGGCCCTGCCCGGCGGCGGGACCACCGTGCCCTACGGCGCGTCCGGCCAGATCGAAACCTTTATCTACGTGCTTGACGGTGAAGGCTCGCTGACCGTCACTGTAGGCGGACGCACCGAAGTCATGCCGCAGGGCGGCTATGCCTACGCGCCCGCCGGGGTGGGCATCTCCTTCCGTAACGGGACGGACAAGCCCCTGCGCTTCCTGCTCTACAAGCAGCGCTACATCCCGCATCCCGATCCCGCGATGCAACCCTACGCCGTGTTCGGCAATACCAACGACATCGAAGAACGCATCTACGACAACATGGAAAACGTGTTCGTGCGCGATCTGCTGCCCGTGGACGAACGCTTCGACATGAACATGCACATCCTGTCCTTCGCACCCGGCGGCTGCCATCCCTTCGTGGAAACGCACGTGCAGGAGCACGGCGCGTACCTGTACGAAGGGGAGGGCCTGTACCTGCTGAACGACGACTGGGTTCCGGTCAAAGCTGAAGACTTCATCTGGATGGGCGCCTTCTCGCTGCAAGCCGCCTACGGCATCGGCCGCGAACCCGTCAGCTACATCTACGCGAAGGACTGCAACCGCGACGTCGAAATCTGATCGATCCGCGACACCGTTATTTTCACCTAAACCGGAACACGAACCAGGAGACTACAAATGGCTCTCACCGACAGCTTCAAGGCCCGCGACATCCGCGAATACCTCGACGCCACGCACATGCGCGGCAAGAACATCCCGTTCTTGGACGACTTCTCCCGCGACTAAATCCAGTCGCTCTTCT
>OOAG01001685.1_pt1 | contig 15797 bp, 9 predicted proteins | sample 1671461 | NCBI WGS metagenome assembly OOAG01 (sample SAMN06348159, study PRJEB24527) | human gut metagenome | biome: human gut; feature: ankylosing spondylitis patient; material: feces | host: Homo sapiens | place: China | collected 2015-10 | reverse complement strand
GTACATCATCGCCTTTTACATGGTGGAGAAAGCTGCGTGGCTTTACCGTCATTGCAATGGCGATTCTGTGGTGGACAGGCTGATGGTTCTTTTTATGAACTTTGGCCTGGCCTACAAAAGTGTCTTGCCCAGTTTTCACCCATTCGACCTGATGGTGGGGCTGGTCGGCGCAGCTGCGCTGAAAGCAGTAATCTACTTCAAAGGGAAGAACGCGAAGAAGTATCGGCAAGGCGAGGAATACGGCTCTGCCCGGTGGGGCAACCAGAAGGACATCGAACCTTTTATTGACCCGGTATTCGAGAACAACGTCATCCTCACACAGACCGAACGGCTGATGATGAGTGGTAGACCAAAGCATCCGAAGTATGCTCGGAACAAAAACGTCATTGTGATCGGCGGCAGCGGCAGCGGTAAGACCCGATTTTACGTCAAGCCCAACTTGATGCAGATGCCCCAAAAGGTCAGCTATGTCGTAACGGACCCCAAGGGTACGATCATTATCGAGTGTGGAAAGATGCTCTCGGATGCCGGGTATAAGATCAAAGTCCTGAACACCATCAATTTCAAAAAATCCATGCGATACAATCCGTTCCATTACATCCGCAGCGAAAAGGATATTCTGAAACTGGTCAATACAATTATCGCCAACACAAAGGGGGATGGCGAGAAGTCTGGCGAAGATTTCTGGGTCAAAGCAGAACGGCTGCTCTACTGTGCATTGATTGGCTACATCTGGTATGAAGCCCCGGAGGAGGAGCAGAACTTCTCCACGCTGCTGGAGTTCATCAACGCAAGCGAAGCCCGCGAGGATGACGAAGAGTTTAAGAATCCTGTGGATGAGCTTTTTGAGGAACTGGAACAGAAGAAACCGGAGCACTTTGCAGTCCGTCAGTACAAGAAATACAAACTGGCGGCAGGCAAAACGGCGAAATCCATCCTCATTTCCTGTGGTGCCAGGTTAGCCCCATTTGACATTGCGGAGCTGCGTGACCTGATGGCCTACGATGAAATGGAACTGGATTTGCTGGGGGACCGTCGCACAGCCTTGTTCGTTATCATTTCCGATACGGACGATACGTTCAATTTCGTGGTGTCCATTATGTACACCCAGCTTTTCAATCTGCTTTGTGACCGTGCAGACGATCAATGCGGAGGTCAGCTAAAGTATCATGTGCGGCTGCTGCTCGATGAGTTTGCGAACATCGGTCTGATCCCAAAGTTTGATAAGCTGATCGCCACCATCCGCAGCCGTGAGATTTCGGCATCCATTATCCTGCAGTCGCAGAGCCAGTTGAAAACCATCTACAAGGATGCCGCAGAAACCATCATCGGCAACTGCGATACCATGCTGTTCCTCGGCGGCAAGGAAAGTTCGACGCTCAAAGAAATTTCCGAAACGCTGGGAAAAGAAACAATCGACCTATATAACACATCCGACACACGCGGTCAAAGCCCATCCTTTGGTACAACCTACCAAAAGACCGGAAAGGAGCTTATGAGCCGGGACGAGCTTTCTGTCATGGATGGCAGCAAGTGCATCCTGCAGCTGCGCGGAGTCAGGCCATTCCTGAGCGACAAATTCGACATTACCAAGCATAAGCGGTACAAGGAGCTTTCGGACTTTGATAAGAAAAACGCTTTCGATGTAGAACGCTACCTGAAGCACGAACTCAGGCTGCGGATGGATGAAGAATTTGATTGCTACGAGGTGGATGTGTCCGAAGAAAGTACAGCATAGGAAGGAGGTCATTATCCGAAGTAAATACACCCGCCCGCCTGTCCGGGCAGACCCCATGGCAGAAAACCTGTCCGACTGATTTTCTACATTTGCGATTCCAAAAGGCTGATTTTTTATGAAAATGAAAGGAGAAGCCAGAATTGCAGGAAGCAGGCAGCACCGAAGATGTGCCAGCCTGTTTTTCTTTTGGAATCGTACTTTTTATCAATGCTGCAATCTGGCGAAAAACGACTATGGAATTCTTCAATCAGGCTATTACCGTTCTGCAGACTCTCGTTGTTGCCATCGGCGCGGGCCTTGGTGTTTGGGGCGTTGTGAACCTCATGGAAGGGTACGGAAACGATAACCCTGGCGCAAAGTCGCAGGGCATGAAGCAGCTGATGTCCGGCGGCGGTGTCATTCTCATCGGCACCCAGCTGATCCCGCTGCTCTCTGGTCTGTTCGGCTAATCAACAAGCGATAGGAGGAAAACCCGCCATTGTTCGATAATATTTTCGCAGCAATCGAAAAATGGATGAGGGAACTTCTTTCCGGCATGGTGGAGTCCAACCTGAGTACGATGTTCACAGCGGTCAACCAACAGACCAGTGAAATCGCTGCTCAGGTCGGGCAGACACCGCAAGGGTGGAACAGCAGCATTTTCAGCATGATCCGTAACATTTCGGATTCGGTGGTGATTCCCATTGCGGGAATCATCATTACGCTGATCCTCTGCTACGAACTGATCTCGATGCTGACGGAACGAAACAATCTGCACGATGTAGACACTTGGATGTTCTTCAAGTATTTCGTGAAGATGTGGATCGCGGTCTATCTCGTCAGTCATACGTTCGACATTGCAATGGCGGTATTTGACATTGGACAGTCGGTGGTAAATTCTTCCTCCGGCATTATCCGTGGCAATACCGCCATTGATATTAGTTCTCTTTCCATGCAGATGCAGGCGGCAATGGCAACGATGGCGATTGGCGAACTGGTGACGCTGGCATTGGAAACCCTTGTCGTAAGCTGGTGTCTGAAAATTCTGTCGGTGGTTATCACGGTAATTATGTACGGCAGAATGATAGAAATATACCTCTACACTTCGCTTGCTCCGATTCCATTTGCAACCATGAGTAACCGTGAATGGGGTCATGTGGGTACGAACTACTTCCGAGGGCTGTTCGCGCTGGCATTTCAAGCGTTCCTGATGATGGTTTGCGTGGCAATCTATGCAGCCCTCATCGGCAGCATCCGGGTATCTTCGGATATTCACTCGGCTCTGTTCGGCACGATGGCCTACACGGTGATTCTTTGCTTCTCGCTTCTCAAAACGGGAAGTCTGTCCAAACAGATCTTCGGCAGTCACTAAATCCGGGGAAATCCAATGAAAGGAAAAGACAGCAGACAACGCCGTTTCCCGGCGGCGGTCTGGCTGTTCTGGTGATAAATGGCCTATGTAACGATACCCAAAGACCTTTCCAAAGTGAAAAACAAGGTCTTTCTGAACCTGACGAAACGCCAGCTTGTGTGCATGGGGTTCGCGGCGGGCATCGGAGTTCCGTTCTATTTTCTTATGCGTGATACGCTGGGAACCAGCAATGCAGCGGCAGGCATGGTGCTCCTGATGCTGCCGGAATTTTTCTTTGCTCTGTACGAGAAAAACGGGATGCACCTTGAAACCATCCTGACGAATTTCATCAGCGTCCGATTCAAACGTCCTGCGGTACGCCGCTATGAGATCGAAAACCTGTATGAGCGGGAACTGGAAATCGCAGCACCGATCCAGAAGAAAGGAGGCATCCTTGGTAAAAAGTGAACCGAAGAAGAAACCGCAGTTCGGCGGCTTCTTCCAAAAGTTCTTTCGTAAACCCGAAAGGAACGAAAAGGAACAACGGTTGACCGTGCAGCGTTCCATTCCATATCTGGAAATGGGGCGCGACGGTATCTGCCGGGTGGAGGAACATCTGTACTCCAAAACTGTCCGATTCTACGACATTAACTACCAGCTGGCACAGAACGAGGATAAGAACACCATCTTTGAAAGCTGGTGCGACTTCCTCAACTACTTCGATGCCAGTATCCGCTTTCAGTTGTCGTTCATCAACCACAAGAGCGATATGAGCGAGTACAACAAGGTCATCCAGATCGAGCCGCAGCATGACCAGTTTGACGATGTGCGTATGGAATATGCGCAGATGCTGAAACAGCAGCTTGCCAAAGGCAATAACGGTCTGGTTCGGACGAAGTACATCACATTCAGCATTGAAGCGAAAAGTGTCCGGGAAGCAAAGCCCCGGTTAGAGCGTATCGAAACCGATATTCTCAATAATTTCAAGGTGCTGGGCGTGAAAGCCTACCCGCTGAACGGCGTGGAACGGCTTCAGATCATGTACGAAACCTTTCATCAGGAGGAACAGCAGAAGTTCGATTTCAGTTATGACCGCATCCTGCAGAGCGGCATGACCACCAAGGACTTCATTGCCCCGACCAGTTTCCTGTTCAAGAGCGGCAAGGACTTTATGATGGGTGACACCTATGGTGCTGCATCCTATCTGAACATCCTTGCCCCGGAACTGACGGATAAGGTGCTGGCCGAGTTTCTGGATATGGACAAAAATCTGGTGGTCAGCATTCATGTGCAGTCGGTAGATCAGCTGAAAGCCATCAAACTGATCAAGGGCAAAATTACCGACCTGGACCGTATGAAAATTGAGGAACAGAAGAAAGCTGTGAGGTCTGGTTATGATATGGAAATTATTCCGAGCGACCTTGCAACTTATGGCGGCGAGGCCAAAAAGATTCTGGATGATCTGCAGAGCCGCAATGAGCGTATGTTTCTTGTTACGGTGCTGTTCCTCAATACGGCTAAGACCAAGCAGGAGTTGGATAGTGCTGTGTTTCAGACTGCTGGTATCGCTCAGAAGTTCAACTGCACTCTGAACCGTCTGGACTATCTGCAGGAGCAGGGCCTTATGAGCAGTCTGCCACTGGCAAATAACCTCGTTCCCATCAAGCGCGCGCTGACTACCACCTCCACCGCGATTTTTGTGCCGTTCACCACGCAGGAGCTTTTCATGGAGGGAGATTCCCTCTATTACGGTCTGAATGCGGTATCTAACAACATGATTATGGCAGACCGGAAGCAGCTGAAAAACCCGAACGGTCTGATCCTCGGCACACCGGGAAGCGGTAAGTCGTTCAGTGCAAAGCGTGAAATCACCAACGTATTCTTTACCACAACGGACGATATTATCGTTGCAGACCCGGAAGGAGAGTATTATCCGCTGGTGGAAGCATTGGGCGGTCAGGTCATTCACATCTCGTCCACCAGTAAGGACTACATCAACCCGATGGACATTAACCTCAACTATGCGGACGATGATAACCCGCTGGGCATGAAATCGGACTTCATTCTTTCCCTGTGCGAACTTATCATGGGCGCAAGGGATGGCATGGAGCCGGAGGAAAAGTCGGTCATTGACCGCTGCCTGCCGCTGGTCTATCAGAAGTATCTGAATGACCCGAAGCCGGAGAATATGCCGACGCTTGGTGATTTGTACGACTGCCTGCAGGAGCAGAAAGAGCGGCAGGCGCAGCGTATCGCCACGGCACTGGAAATCTACGTCAATGGTTCGCTGCGTGTGTTCAACCATCAGACGAATGTGGAACTGGATAACAGAATTATCTGTTTCGATATCAAGGAGTTGGGCAAACAGCTGAAAAAGCTGGGGATGCTCATCGTTCAGGATCAGGTCTGGAACCGTGTCACCATCAACCGCAACAGCAAAAAGAACACCCGGTACTATATAGACGAGTTCCACCTCCTGCTGAAAGAGGAACAGACCGCAGCATACAGCGTCGAGATCTGGAAGCGGTTCCGAAAATGGGGCGGTATACCGACAGGAATTACGCAGAACATCAAGGATTTGCTGGCCAGCCGTGAAATCGAGAATATCTTCGAGAACAGCGATTTCATCTATATGCTCAACCAGGCATCCGGCGACCGGCAAATCCTTGCAAAGCAGCTTAACATTTCGCCGTTCCAGCTGTCCTATGTTACGAACAGCAACGAGGGCGAGGGGCTGCTGTTCTACGGCAACACCATTATCCCGTTCAAGGATAAGTTTGATGCCTCGCTGAAACTGTACAGCCTGATGACAACGAAGCCTAATGAGATGGGAAAATATAAGGAGAAAAAAGAAGCATGAACACACCGAACATTTTTGACCGACTGAGCCGCAAGATTCATCATCACTCTGACATGGAGCCGCACGAAAGTGATTCCGGCCCGCCTTTCGATGAGGTGGAGCCGCTCAACTTCCACGATGAAGAATCGGTGGTGCATACGGTGCTGGAAGACTTTTACGCCGTTGGCACACTGGCCGATGAACTGACTGACGGCTTTCACATGGAAGCCCACGGTTATCTTGACCGTGAGGAAGTAAACACCCGTCTGATCGCCTTTGCCCGGAAGCTGGAGCAGGTGCTTGATAAGTGGGAAACCCACGCAGCCCTGCTCGCATGAAGGTTCCAGCCGGAAGGAGGTGATTTTCATAGCAGACAAAAAGTTTCGGGGCAGAGATAAAATCGTCCAGAAAATGACCAAAGACGGTCTGGTGGATGAAAACCTCTGCACCGGGGAACAGAAGTCCGTTGCCACAGAAGAAAAGCCGGAGCAAGAAGATTCGGTAAAGGAAACTGCGGAAAAGGAAACAGATGAAGAAACTATCGTGGAAGAAGAACGGTGCATGGATGCCGGGGACGGGGAGGAGGATGCACCCCGGCATCACAGCACCGCCAAGCAGAGCGCAGACTATTACAAAGCCCATCAGGAGGATGGGAAGCCGAAGGATGCGCCTGCGGAAGCGGATGTAGAGCCGCAGACCAAGAAAGGCCGACTTTCTTTTGAAGATGAAAAAGGCGGCATTGTCCGTGGCGTGGGGATGGGCGTTAAGAAGGTGGCGAAGAAAGGAGTGGACACCGCCACCGAATTCGCCCATCAGAAAGTACATCAGGTAGAAAAGGACAATTCCGGCGTGGAAGCTGCTCACAAGTCGGAAGAAGCCGCCGAACGCCTGCACCACTTTGTCAAAGGCAGAAAAAAGCCCAAAGACAAATCTGCCAGAGCGGAGAAAAGAGGTGGCGAGGATCAGAAATCCAGCCGTCTGACATTCTCCGAGAGCGAGGGCGGCACTGCAGAAAATGCAGCAGAACCGTCGCTGAAAAAGAAACAGCGCCAGCCACCGCCGACTGCCGCAGGAGGTGAAGCAAAAACAGTCGGTGCGAAGTTTTACCAGAAAAAGCAGTATAAGGATGCTTATGCAGCCGCCAAGCGCGGCCAGAAAGCCGGAACTGCTGCCAGCAAGCAGGCGGCAGCGGCAACAAACACTATTACGGAGAAAGCGAAAGCGGCGGTGCAGGAGATCGTCCTGCAGAATAAAACCCTGTGGGTCGGTATTGGTGTGGGCATCCTTCTGGTGATGGTCATGCTGGGAGCCTTTTCAAGCTGTGGTGCAGCGATTCAGGGAACGGGCAGCACCTTTGTGGGAACGACCTACCCCAGCAAAGATGCCGACATGAAAGGCGCGGAAGAGGATTATCTGGAACTGGAAAAAGAATTGGATAAGCAGATTCGGCAGATGGAATCCACCCATCCGGGCTATGATGAATACCGTTATCAGCTGGATGAGATCGGGCATGACCCGTATCAGCTTATTTCCCATCTGACTGCGGTTTATGAGCAGTTCACCAGAGGACAGGTCAAGCCTGTTATCAAAGAACTGTTCAAGCAACAGTATCTCCTGAAAGTGTGGGAAACCATTGAGATTCGCACTCGCATGGAAACCAGAGTAGGGATTCGGCCAACGATTGACGCTTTTGGAAACATCAGCATGGAAACCTATACCTATCAGGAAGAAGTGGAGTATGAGTACAAAATCCTCAATGTCCTGCTGAAAAATAAGGGCTTCGATACCATCGCGCGGAAGAACATGAACCGGAAGCAGACCGGGCGGTACGATGCCTACAACCTGACCTACGGCAACCGCCCCGAACTGTTCGGCGCAGGATCACCGACTTACAGCGGCGGCACAACGGGCAGTATCGGCACAGGTGGTGGTGCTGGTGGCTCCGGCGGTGGCTTCAAGTACGACATTTCCTCGGAAGCCCTTTCGGATGAAAAGTTCGCAAGGATGATTGAGGAAGCCGAAAAGTATCTTGGTATGCCGTATGTGTGGGGCGGAAGTTCCCCAAGCACCAGTTTTGACTGCTCCGGCTTCGTTTGCTGGGTCATCAATAACAGCGGAAATGGGTGGAGCGTTGGGCGTACAACAGCCAACGGCCTGCGCGGGAAGTGCAGTTATGTTTCCCCTGCGGATGCAAAGCCAGGCGACCTGATTTTCTTTGAAAAAACTTATAACACCGTTGGCGCGTCGCACGTTGGCATCTATGTCGGCAATGGTATGATGATCCACTGCGGCGATCCTATTTCCTACACCAGTATCAATTCGACCTACTGGCAAAGCCACTTTTTAGGCTTTGGCCGCATCAACTGAAAGGAGGACCGATGGGCAAAAAATTACAGAAATATCTGGATGAAGCCGAAAAGACGGAACAGCAGATCGCGGAACTGGAAGAACGGCTGAGAACCATCCGGGCAGCACAGAAAAAGGAAGAGGACAGCGAGATCATTCGTGCCATCCGCAGCACCAAGATGGGCGGGCGCGAACTGCTGGCTCTGCTGGACAACATTCAGGCGGGCAACGTGACGTTCCTGACCGCTGTAAACAACGCTTCGGAAGAAGCAGAAACGGAGGAAGTGATTGAAAAAGATGCTTAAACGGTTGGGAGTTGTTATCCCCAGCACAATTCTGACCCTGCTGATGGCAGTGGGCTTTTCGACACCGGCCTTTGCCTATGTGGACAAAACCGAAACGGAAGAATCCGTGCAGGTGGTCGAGGAAACAGAGCCGACCGAGGAAGAAAGGATTCCGTTCACCATAGCAGGCAACGGCGAGGTGGAAGACAACATCGTAGATGACCCCAGCAAGGAGTTCTTCACGGTCAAGACCAAGGGCGGCAATACGTTCTTTCTGGTAATCGACCGGGCGCGAAACAGTGAGAACGTCTATATGCTCTCGATGATCGACGAGTACGATTTGCAGGAGTTTCTGGGCGATGAAGAACGCAACGGCAAGCAGGAAGAAGAAACACCTGCGGTAGTCCTGCCGGAAACCAAACCCGAACCTACCCCGGATGTGGAAATCGAAGAACCGAAAGAAGAATCGAGCGGCGGCATGAATAAGATTCTGCTGCTGGTGTTTGTGGCTGCGCTGGGCGGCGCAGGTGCTTTCTTCTACTTCTACATTTATAAGCCGAAGCCGAAAGAAGAAACGCCGCAGAGTGAAAATCTGGAAACTGACCAGAGCCTTGCGACGGTGAACGAAGATAATCAGTCCGGCAACGAAAATGACACATAAGAAAACCGTAACATAAGGATGCAGGGGTAGTCGAAAGGCTATCCCTGCTTTTTTCAAAAAGGAGAAAGCGTTGAAATATCTGGTGATTGCAGAAAAACCGAGTGTATCGAAATCCATTGCAAAAGTAATCGGTGCATATCGGCAGGAGGACGGGTATCTGGAGGGTGGGGATTGCGTGGTAAGCTGGTGTCTGGGGCATTTGGCAGAGTATGCGGCCCCGGAACACTACGATGAACGCTATGAAAACTGGCGTTTTGAGGATTTGCCGATTCTCCCTGTCGAGTGGAAACTGCTGGTACACAATACAAAGAAGCCGCAGTTCAATGTCCTGCGCAAACTGCTCCGCAGCAAGAAATTTGATTATGTGGTGAATGCCTGCGATGCGGGACGCGAGGGCGAAGCGATTTTCCGCCGTGTGTATGCTCTTGCTGGAAGCAAACTCCCCATCAAGCGGCTGTGGATCAGCAGCATGGAGGATGCCGCCATCCAGCAGGGCTTTGAAAACCTGAAAGATGGTGCGGCGTATGATAATCTGTTTGCAGCGTCCGAGTGCAGAGCAAAAGCAGATTGGCTGATCGGCATGAACGGCACTCGCACTTTCACAAAAAAATACGGCAGAAAGCAGACCATTGGCCGGGTGCAGACCCCGACGCTGGCGATGCTGACCGAACGGCAGAACAAAATCCAGAACTTTGTAAAGGAGCCTTATTATAAAGTGGAACTGTCCGGTGGTGGCATGGTTGCGGTATCAGAACAGATGGCGAAGGAGCAGAATGCAGATACTATGCAGGCTGCTTGCGATGGGCAGTGCGCCGTGGTTGGCAGCATCGAGCGCAAGAGGGTAGAAAAGAAGCCCCCGAAGCTGTATGACCTGACGACCTTGCAGCGAGAAGCAAACCGCTATTATGGTCTGCCTGCAAGCCAGACCTTGCAGGCATTGCAGGAACTGTATGAAGAAAAGCTGGTGACATACCCCAGAACAGACAGCCAATTTGTGACTGAGGATATGCGCAAGACGGTGGAATCTCTGGTGCTGGCCTTAGATGGCGCGGCGGCAGACGTAAGCTGCGTTATCAACAACAGCAAGGTCACAGACCATCATGCGATCCTCCCGACGATGCAGGGTGCAAAGTGTGATATGGAAAAGCTGTCCGAAGCCAAGCAGAAGATTCTTTCGCTTATTATCTGGAAACTGGTGCAGGCCGTGCAGCCGCCGTTTATCTATGAGGATGTGCTTGTGACGGTATGCTGCCAGGGCAGGAACTTCACGGCAAAATATAAGGATGTTCTGCAGCCCGGATACACGGCAAAGCCTGTTCCGTTTGCAGAGCCGGAAAAGGACAAATATGTACCGCTTCCGAAAAAGATGGAGCAGGGAATGGTTCTTCCTGTGGTACGGGCAGAGAAAAAGCAGGGCTTTACTTCGCCGCCGAAAGTTTACACCGAAGATACCCTGCTGTCGGCCATGGAAACGGCAGGTAACAAAGAATTTGAAAAAGACACCGAGAAAAAAGGTCTGGGAACCCCTGCAACGCGCGCTGCGATTCTGGAGAAGCTGGTATCCTCCGGCTATGTTGAGCGCAAGGGCAAGCAGATGATTCCCACGGAGGACGGTGTGGCCGCGATCCGCAATATCCCGGACTACCTGAAATCTGCCAGCATGACAGCTGAGTGGGAAAATGACCTGCTGCGGATGGAGCGCGGTGAGATCAAGCCCCATGATTTTATGCAGGGCATCCATGGATTGCTCGATAAGATGCTGGCTGACCTCCGGCAGATTCCTACCGTCGCGGCGGCTCCCTATTATAATAAGGTAAGCGTAGGAAGCTGCCCGGTCTGCGGAAATCCTGTGCATGAAAGTAAACTCAGCTTTTGCTGTGCAGACCGCAGCTGCAAATTTGCCCTCTGGAAAGAAAGCAGATACTTGTCCAACATGAGAAAAACGCTGGACAAGAAGATGGCGGTAGACCTTTTGAAGAAAGGCCGCACCCATGTAAAAGATTTCTATTCCACAAAGAAGGATAAGACATTCGCCGCTGACCTTGTGATGCGCGTCGAAGAGGGTCGCGCACAGTACAGTCTGGAATTTCCCAAAACACCGATGAAAACGAAAACGTAAAGGAGGTTTGACCCTTGCCACAGATTAACGATATTCGAGAATTGGCGCAGCAGAACGCCCGGTATGTCAGTAACTCGCCACAGGACTGGATGAGTTATCTGGATGTGGCGGCGCGGCTGTACCGCTATTCGTTCACCGATGCGCTCCTGATCCACGCGCAGCGGCCCGATGCAACCGCCTGCGCAGAAATGGAACTCTGGAATCAGAAAATGAGCCGATGGGTCAACCGTGGCGCAAAAGGCATCGCGCTTCTGGATGATACCGGACCGCGTACCAAGCTGCGGTATGTGTTCGATATTGCTGACACCCATCTGGTGCGCGGCGGCAGAACACCGCTCTTATGGAATCTGGACAGCCACGAGCATGAGCAGATTATCCTAGACCATTTGGCAGATACCTATGGTTTATCCCAGACAGACAGCATGAATACTGCCCTGCTGGAACTGGCACAGCAGCTGACCGCCGACAATCTGGATGAAGCGATGGACGGTCTGGCCTATGAGGTGGCAGGCACTTTTCTGGAAGAACTGGACGAAGATAACATCCGTGTCCGCTTCCGGGAACTGATGACCAACAGTATTTTCTATACGCTTTCCCGCCGCTGCGGGCAGGAGCCTATGGATGTGCTGGACGATGATGACTTTATCCGTATCGTGGATTTCAACAAGCTGCCGGTGCTGTCGTTCCTTGGCAACGCGGTTTCCGAACAGTGCGAAGCGGTTCTTTTTGACATTGGCCGAGAGATGCGGAAAATTTACAAAAAAGAAATCACGCAGCAGCTTGAAAAATCCGTTGACAGCTTGTATAATACCAATACGGACTTTAACACATTAAAGCGTGAAACCAAAGAAAACACGACCAAAGGAGGACAAGAAAATGGAGTTGACGTATTACCGCAAGGGAGATTATCTGTTCCCGAATCTGGCCGTGAAGGACGAGCCGCAGACCATCGGGAAGTACGGGATGCTGCGCAGGACGTACCTGAAAGAGAACCGCAAGAACTGGTATCAGAGTATGCTGATGAGCGGCAGGCTGAACCAGCATCTGGCGCAGATCGAGGAAGCAGCGGAGAGCCGGGTGGAAACCCTGCTGGACAGTCTGAACGAGAAGTTTCCGGCACCGAGCAAGGAGAAAGACCCGCTGGCATGGGCGGCGCACCAGAACAACCTGACGACGATGGCCGAGGAGATCGTCTTGAAGGAATTGGTATACAATTAACCGAACCGACAACAGAACAGGATTTGAGCGAAGCAGAGGAAGAAATTGCCTCTGCTTTTTCTTTTCCTGATTTGCCGACCGTGGAACAGCAGATCCGCGCCATTGAAGCACCGATCCAGGCGCGGTATGCGGATGAAATTGCACTTGATTCCGAAGTGGTCGATGAAATCCTGCGCGCGGGCAGCAACCGCAGCAAAGGCCAGCTGCGCCTGATCTACAATTTTATGGTCGAGAAAACCCCGGAAGAATACACGGAGTTCGTGAAAAACGAATATGGTACGGGCGGCAAAGGCTTTGAAATTGGCGGTGCAAAGTATGCGGTCTGGTTCGATGATTTAGGGCTGCGTATTGCAGCAGGCAGCACGGCAAGGGGCGGTACGATTGCCAATGCGTTTTTATCCTGGGAGGATGTGAGCAATCGTATCCATGAACTGCTCCGGCAGGGCGAGTATGCGCCGCAGGCGGTTCTGGATGCTGCACGGCAGAACGCTTTACAGGAACACGCGCAGACGTTGGCTTATATGGAACGTGATTTGGCCGATGGTGTTGCCGAAGCAGTGTTTCAGGATACAGAAATCTTCAGGGGTGGTTTCCCGGAACTGACAGACAGGCTGGCAGGCTTGCTTGATGATACGAATTTTCTGACTGACCTAAACGACAGATTATCTGCGCTGGGGGAAGCCTACGCCGAAGATAAAGACCTGATGCGGATGCACTTTTATAAGCCGGATAAGGTGGCGGCGCTGTTCCACCAGTTTGCAAAACCTTATCAAAACTACTCGGCGCGGGATGGCTTTCACTGGAACGAGTACAAACGATTCATCACGGAAGATGAAATCAATGCTTACTTCATACGGGGCAGCAATTATTCGGACAGTCGGCTGGCAATCTATTCGTTCTTCCTGAATCATGAGGACAAGAAAGAGCGGGCAGACTTTCTGAAAGACCATTACGGGATCGGTGGCAGTAGCCATGCACTTTGCGGGGCAGACGATTCCCACGAAGATCACGATGGCAGGGGCATTTCTTTGGAACGCGGCGCATACGGGAACCCGGATGCAAGCGTTCATCTGAACTGGAATCAGGCCGCAGGCCGAATCGACCAGCTTATCTGTGACAGTGAGTATTTGAAGCAGGCAGACTACTCCCGGATGCCTGCTTATGAACGGGAACAGATGGCAATGCGTGTGATGGGCTTTTATCATCACCTGCCGAACGAAGTAGAACGGCCTTATCCGCAAGACCTTTACCATGAAGAAGGTCGAAAGGCTCTTGCTACAAAGCTGACAGACCTCGAACAAGCAGCGGAACTTCTGGAGCAGATGGACAATGCGCTTCTGTCTGTGCCGCTGGATTCGGGAGAATATGAGCGTAAGGCAGAATCCCTCTCTATCCTGCACCAGTATGTTGAGGGAACGTACACGATTTTCCCGGAAAACAAAAGGGCTGTTGAGATTGCGGTTCCTGAACAGGGGCAGATGTCCATGTTTGACTTCATGGAGCAGGAGCCGCAATCGAAAGAGCAGTCAACCGCCGCAGCGGTTGAGGAACCCCAAAAGGCAAAAGTCGTTGCGCGGTATCAGTCAACGGTGATGATGCAGGAGGGATATATCGAGGATATTGCAATTCTGCAATATCCTGATGGCAAGTTCTATAACCATTACAACTATGACGAAGAAACGGGAACAGGTACAGCAGAAACAGGGCCGTTTAACAGTCTGAATGATGCAAAGTCTGTCATTCGTCAAACGAGAGAAGATGCAAAAGCAGTAGAATCGTTTGAAAATCAGCCTAAGCAAACGTACAGCAGAGAAAACGGCAGTTTTCTGTATCTGGAAAACGACCATCTGTACCGCATTGAGCGTTCCAATGCGCATGACGTTTATCTGAAAGATATGGAAAATTCGGCGGTGGCTGGCCGGGTCATTCCGTTACCGTCATATAGCGAAACGCTGGCGAAGAATCCGCTGAACGATTTCCTGAAACTGGATGCAGACCACACGCAGAAAGACAGCCGCTGCGTCTATAAAGAATGTCTGTACACGCTGCTGGAAAAGGTAGAGCGCAGCGAAATCTATCCGCTGCTGCGTGACCGCGATACCACCGAGGAAGAAGCAGAAGATCTGATCCGTGAGAAAATCGAGGATTTGTTTGCTTCCGGCGAGGTGGAAAATGCTGCTTACTCCGAGGCTATCGACACATGGGCGCACTTTGGAGAGTGGATTCAGGAAGATATTTTCCAGCGCACCTATCAGGACGTTATTACGGACAGACGGGATGCCGTTGCACTGTATCAGGATAGCAAGGACGCACCGCAGTGGGTGCGCGGCATGATGGTTCCGTATGCAACGGAAGAAAAGGCTGTTGAGCAGACGCTGCAGCCCCTGCCGCTGGATGCTGCCAACGAGTATAACGCTCTGAAAGAGCGTTACCCGGATGCGATGGTCGGTTACGAGCAGTACGGAAACTTTGAGTTCTACGGTGAAGATGCAAAGCGCGTTTCGGCACTTCTGGGAACAAAAATTCTGGAAAAAGAAACTGCACTTGGCAAAGTTGAGGTATCTGGTTTCCCGCGTGAGCAGTGGGTTTCACAGGCAATGAAGCTCTGGAAGCAGGGCGAGAATGTTTATCTGTCCGGCCAGCAGGAAGATGGAACCCATGCGCAGACAAAGTATTTCCGCAGGGAGGAATATCTGCCAGTCAATACCATTATTGAACTGGACGTTAGAGAGTTCCGTGTGGATTCGGTCAACTTTGAACAGGGAACGGTCAGTTTGCAGGACATGACCCTTGCGAAAGAAGCCCGGTATCCGATCTTCCGAACGGAACCACTGGAGTACATTCGGCATGTGTATGAACAGGCAGATGTACCGATGGAAGAAGCGGTGGAAATCACAGTCTTTACGGCTCTGCATAATGCTGGTGTGGCTTACGAGGATTTTTCCCCGGAGCAGATGGATGTAATCTATTCGGTGGCAGAATCGGGCGGAGAGTTGGAAGAACTGCTGAATCCCGACTTTCCGCCGGAACAGATGCAGCTGATCGCAGATGTGCAGAACCGAACGGATGCCATTAGCCGCGCAGCGGCAGAGGAAGCCCTGAAACCACTGACACAGCAGCCCATGACCCCGGCAGAGGTCAACCATGCGCGGCGGAAGCACAATCTTCCGCTGGACAGTGAAGCAGAAACAGAACTGCCTGCACAGCCCAAACAGGAGCCTATGAACTTCCGTATTACGGACGATGATCTCGGCGCAGGAGG
>OOAG01001678.1_pt1 | contig 15871 bp, 10 predicted proteins | sample 1671461 | NCBI WGS metagenome assembly OOAG01 (sample SAMN06348159, study PRJEB24527) | human gut metagenome | biome: human gut; feature: ankylosing spondylitis patient; material: feces | host: Homo sapiens | place: China | collected 2015-10 | reverse complement strand
GCAAAATGCTTAATTATAAACGTTTTACGTTTAATTATCGTCATTCTGTTTTTTATTGCATTTCTAAATATTACTTATGTGGCACGTCACACGTTTGCTACGACCACAACTCTGGCTAAAGGCGTGCCGATTGAAACGGTGTCGAAAATGCTGGGGCATACGAACATTGAAACGACACAAATCTATGCCCGCATAACTAATGAGAAGATAAGAAAGGATATGGAGGTCCTTGCGGGAAAACTGGATGCCATGTTATGACCTCCATGCTGAGATTCCATATATAATGTATAAAAGCAACTATTATGGTGAGATTTGGCAATTTTGAAGTGGAATATAACCGCAATGCACCTGATAAGGTGAGCGTAAGGATAGAAACGGACGACAAGGGTGAGGTGTGGTTGCCGAAATGCGACATCGCACGGGCGTATGGCGTGTTTGTACAGTCGGTAAATGCCGGACTGAAATCCCTTGCAAAAACCGGTGACTTTGATGAATACCGGGACGTGCGGGTGGAACATTTCACCTATAACGGAAAAGATTGCAGTGTGGACCTCTACAGTCTGGCAACCATCATTGCACTGGGATTCCGCATGAAGGGACTGAAATGCGAGGCATTCAGGAAATGGGCTGCAAGACGGCTGGCAGAATCATTTGAAAAGAAGAAAAGTACGGTAATTCTCTGCATGAGCGGCGAAAAGAGAAACAGCTGGAACTGAAAGCCGCAGGATATGGCGGATATACGTGTCGGGATAGTCTCCCCTGTTCGGGAGGCTGTCCCGACACGTGTTTTATATAAGTTAAATAATATAAAACCGTAAACGCGATTATCCGTAAACCGATAATAATGTGTAACTTAAATCCCTCTTAAACCTGTAATTAAAGACAGAAACGGTATGGTGGAAGAATTTGACCTGCTTGAAGAGGTGGAAGTGCAGTTCTGCGATGAGGAATGCACGGAGTCGGTATGGCACGGAGTGAATTACAGCGAGAGCCTGTTCTGCAGGGAGAAACCAAAGTCGGAACTGACGGTAGTCATCAGAGAGGAAGGCATGATGTACTTCCTGACTGCGGACATAAAGGAGTTTACCGGCCTGTGCCGGAAACACGGGTGGTACATCGTCTCGCACCAGCGGTTCAGCGAGGCGATGGAAATCGGCATGTGCCTGATGGAAGCCGGGAAACATGCGGGATGGTATTCGCTGGGCAGGTCGAAGGAATGGAATGCCATGATGAGGGATGTGCTGAACTTTACGTTTGAAAGGGAGAAGAAAATGGACTTCTACCCGTACGAAACGATGTTCAAGGGAGAAGTTCTTATAGACGGGTGCAGGTGTCACTACCTGCATGACTATTACCCAACGAAGATTGAAAAGACGGATACACACCAAAAACGGGTAAGCAACCTGATATTCCGTTTTAAGGAAGGAGGACACTGCGGCGAGCTGGTCGCACGGATACTGGCACTGTGTCTGAAACATGCGGGATTCAACGGAACGAAGGAAGACACGGTACTGATACCTATACCCGCATCGACAAGGGAAAGACAGCGGAAACGCTTTCCGGTGGTATGCTACTACCTGTCGGAATGGCTGGGCATTACGGACGGTTTCAAGGCCATCTGGATAGAGGAAGACCGCGAGCAACTGAAAGGAAAGGGAAAGGATAAGGACATACTGCGGAACCTGCAATTCACACGGCGGTATATCAAAGGAAAGAATGTTGTCCTGCTGGATGATGTACTCACGACCGGGGAGAGCTTCAGGCAACTGCAACGAAAGATGAAGCAACTGGGGGCATTGTCGGTTATCGGGGTGTTTCTGGGGAAAACAGTGTAAGTATATGAAAGTAAAAAATGAATTTATACTTATAAGAAAAAATACAAATATTTGGCTACCTTTGGGTTATAAATGTATTTGCAAAGAATATGAAACGATATAAAAAGGATAGTAATCCATCAGATCCGATAGAGGAAGTAGATGTTTCAACCTATTGTATAAGTAGAAAGAAACCTACTGAAAATGAAAAATTATTACTTACATTGCAGGTAGGAACTTTGTGTCCATTATGTGGTTCAAATCTAATATCAAAGAGTAAAGGTATTAGATATTTATCCGAAATAGCACATATTTTTCCTTGTAATCCAACAGAGGACGAGAAACATCTTCTTAAAGATGTTGTTGTTGCTGGGAATGATTCTGAAAGTTTAGAAAACAAAATAGCACTATGTAAAGATTGTCATGATAATTATGATTATCATAAGACTATATCAGAGTATGAAACTCTTTTTAAATTGAAGAGGAAGTGTGAAGATGCTTACAATGCTAAGGGATTATTATCATCCTATCCTATCGAGGATAGTATTGAAGCTGTTTTAAATAAGCTTTCAAACATAAGACTGGAAGATATTGATTCTATGACTAAATTAAGTCTTCACGCATTAAAAATAAGAACTAAAATGGAAGGTGCATCACCTCTGTTAATAAAAGAAGTAGAAGAACAAGTCGCTCAATATTTCCTTTTTATAATAGATATATTTAAAAATGAATATAGCAAGACATTTGATAGTGTAGCATTACACATAAGAGCCTTGTATGAAACATTAAACGCAAAAGGATATGATAAGGAGCAGATTTTTGATTTTATAACTTCTTGGATACAAAGTAAGACTCAGGAAAATGTAATGGCTTGTAAAATTGTAACATGTTTTTTTATTCAAAATTGTGAGATTTATGGCAAACTTTCCTAATAAAATATTTTCACTCAAAGAAAGTTCTTTATTTTATATGTTAGAAATAAAGAAACATCTATCAAAAAACGATTTTGATGTATGGGTATTGTATAATATAATGAAGGAGTCAATATCCTTGGCTGACTATATTGAAGTATTAGTTTGCCTATATGCAATTAATGAAATTATTATAGAAGATAGAATTATAAAACTTAGAACCTATGCTTAAAGAGATATATTGTGACAAATTTAAAAAAAAGCTGATTGAATTTCATGATGGTCTCAATATTATATTAGGGGATGATATTGCATCCAATTCCATCGGAAAATCAACAATGTTGCTTGCCATTGATTTTGCATTTGGAGGTGATACATATGCAAAACAGGATAATATTATAAGAAACGTAAAACATCATACATTGAAATTTAAATTTCATTTTAATAATGAGGATTTCTATTACTCAAGATCAACAGACTCGCAAAACATTGTCACTGTTTGCGATAAATTTTGGAATAAACAGTATGAGATAACAAATGATGAATATACAAATCTTTTGAAAGCTAAATATGTATCCAGTGATTTATTATTGTCATTTAGAGAATTATTAGGTACATACACTCGAATTTATGGTAAGCAAAATTGTAATGAAAATCATCCTTTACATATAGTACCAAATGAGAAAATGTCGCTTATTATTAATCGTATATTGAAACTTTTTGAGGTATATAATCAAGTAGAAGACCAAGAAAAGACTATAAATTCAAAGGATGAACAATTGAAAGCCTATAAAACTGCTTCTCAAGCAGAAATTATACCTACATTAAAAAATAAAAAAGAGAAAAGCGATAGCAATGAAAAGATAGAGTCTATAAAACAAAACATTAAAAATATTACTACACAAATAGCATCACAATCCGTTGATTTAAAATCAGAACAACTTATAAAGTTAGACCCTCTAAGGTCTCAATTGGTGCAACTCAATTTATTGAAAGCAAACATACAATCTCAAATAAAAAGGCTTGAATATAAGAAAAATAAGAACAAGAATATTGATGATACTATTCTCTTTGATTTGAAACAATATTTTCCCAATATAGAGTTAGCTTCTATTACTGAAATAAATAAGTTTCACCAGGAAATTAATGATATACTATCAGAAGAAATTAACAAACAAATAGAAGAAAAGAACATTTATTTGTCAGAAATAGAAAAACAAACGAAAAACTTAACTCAACAAATATCAGTGATATTAAATGAGAAAAGTTCTATTAATCTTGCGATAAACCGTATGTTAGAAGATCAAAAGATACTTGATAGACTTTTAGATTCTCGTTTTTTTACCGAACAAAAAGAAATGTTATCCAAAGATTTGAAAAGCCTGAGAGCAACATTGGATAGTTCAAAAGAAAAATTACTTACGGAAATACAACAAAAAATAAATTCAAAAATAGAACTCCTTAATAAGGATATTTGTCATGATACCAAACCTCCCATTATTAACTTATCTCCTAAAAAATATACATTTTTCACGATAGACGATACAGGAACAGGAACGAATTTTAAAGGATTGATATTGTTAGATTTAGCGATATTACATTTAACACAATTGCCTATTTTGATACATGATTCGGTACTTTTTAAAAACATAGCTTTTGATACTATGGATAATCTTATTAATCAATATAACACCTTTATTGATAAGCAGATATTTATAGCTACAGATGCCATAAATAATTATTCTGAACCTGTACAAGAAATAATAGAAAATAAAAAGGTAATTGTTTTAGGAAAAAATGGGAATGAACTATTTGGATATTCGTGGAGTAGCAATAAATAGTAAAATCGTTTAGTCTTTATTATCATAAATATATAGGCGGCTTCATCCGTGCTTTAGTGCCGGATGGAGCCGCTTTTTTTGTGCCCGTATGCGGGGAAAACGGGGATTGCGGAAGAAAAATAAGGAAAATCATTCCCTACTATGGAAATACTATGGATTGTGCCTGCGCGGAGTTGCGCACCTTTGCAGCGTAACCAATACGGAAGGATATGGAAATAATAACGATGGACAATGAGGTCGTGAAGACGATGATGGAGAAGATAGACCGCATAGCGGACTATGTTTTCAAGAAAGACAATGTGCCGAAGGAAGAAGCGGAAATCCTGCTGACGAGCGAGGAGGCGGCGGACCTGCTGAAAATCAGCACGAGGACACTGCAACGGATGCGAAAGGACAAGACTATTCCCTACATGATGGTGAGAAGCAAGTGCCGGTACAGACTGACGGATCTGGAGGAATGCGTGAGACGGAAAATCGTACACTGCAATCCCAAGACGCTGGAGGAGTTCAAGCATAACTACCTGATGACAAGAAAGGAGGCGGATGATGGAAGGGATTGGTAAGGAAATGTTCGAGGAATGGATGAAGCGCCTCATGGAACGGATTGACCGGCTGGACAGCATTATATCGGTGCTGATAAACAAGGAAGCGGCAGGCGTGAAGTACATGGACGGAGAACGGCTGTATGACAATCAGGACCTGTGCGAGATGCTGAGAACGAGCAAACGGTCGCTACAGCGGTTCCGCAGCGAATACGGACTGCGTTACCAGAAAATCAGCCGCAAGACCTACTACAAGGAATCGGACGTGCTGGAGTTTATCAGCCGGAACATGGAAGAGGTGACGCTGGACGGCAAAAAGGTGCTGAAAGTGAAGGAAGGAACGGGAAAGAAAGCTCCGGGCAAAACGGCGAAAGGGAAAAAAGGAGGCAGAAGGAATACCGAAACTGACAAACGCACGTGAAACGGAGGCGAAAAGAGAAATCAGGAATGGATGGTGACCGGATGTAAACGGAAAGCTGAGGGTGAGACTGATGTAAACCGGGACTGAAAGGTGAACGGGAAACCGGAACGAAAAGAGAAACAGACCTGCACGGGAATACCGGCGGGACTATCATCAAACAATAAAAAAAATCAATCAATGGAACAGAAAAAGAAAAAGCAAGAGGATGTACTGGTCGTCCGCGACGAGAAGACGGGCGAAATCAGTGTGGTTGCCGGACTGGATGCCAGGGGCTATCCCAAGAGGGCACAGGCAAAGGCGGAACACTCGCAGGAGTTTTTGCGCTTTGACCGCCACGGGGATGCGATAGACAATTTCATGAGAAATTTCTACCGCCAGTGTAAGGAGCCGACGCGATTCGGTTTCTACAGGGTGGCAGCGGACACGGTGGAAGCTCTGCTTCCGGTTATCAAGGACCTGCTGAAAGACCCTGTGGCGAATGCTGACCTGCTCGCACCGCATAAAGTGGATACATCGGCGTACCAGCAGGCTGAGGAACAGCAGACTACAGAGGAGGCGAAAAAAGAAAATGCCGAAACGGAGACTGAAGAACAACAGACTGCGGAGGAGGTGAAAAAAGAAAATGCCGAAACGGAGACTGAGGAACAGCAGGCTGCGGAGGAGGCGAAAAAAGAAAATGGCGAAACGGAGGCTGAGGAACAGCAGGTAACTGAGGAGGTGAAAAGAGAAAATACGGAGGAAAACAATGTGGAACAGAAAACGGACGAGAAAATGGAAGAAATGAAACAGAAAAATCAGGAACAGCAGCCGCAGGCGGCGGAAACGCAGACGGCACAGGGACAGCAGCCCGCACAGGAAGGGCAAGCGCAGGCAAAACCGGAGAAACCGAACCTGATTGCGGACAGCGATGTGGACTGGAAGGAACTGGAACAGTTCGGTGTGAAAAGGGAAAACCTGTCTGAAAAGGACATGAAAGCCCTGATGAACTACGGGAAGACAAGGCTGGTGACGGTGGAACCGGTGCTGGGCGGAGAACGCTACGAGTTGCAGGCCCGACTTTCGTTGCAGAAAGCGGAGGACGGAAAGCTGAAACTTACCCCCCACTTCGTACGCCATGAGCCGAGACTCGACGTGCCATACAACGGCTATACATTTACGGACGAGGACAAGCAGGCACTGAAACAGACGGGTAACCTGGGCAAGCTGGTGAACGTTGCCGATACGAAGACCGGAGAGATGCGCCTGGCGTATGTCAGCATCGACCGACTGACGAATGAGATTGTGGACGTACCGACGAACAAGGTACGCATCCCGAACCGGATCGGACTGACGGAACTGTCGAAGGCGGAACAGGAAATCCTGCGTGCGGGGCTGGCACTGCCCAAAGAGGTGACACTGAAGGGCGGGCGAAAGTTCGAGGCCATGCTGCAGGTGAACGCTGACAAGCGCGACGTGGAGTTTGTGCCGGAGCATCTGTGGCAAGGACAGTCGCAACGACGCGGAAACGGACAGGAGAAAAAACAGAAAAGCCCGGAAGCCCCGGATGCTACCGGACAGCAGCAGAAGGAAGACGGGAATCAGGAGAACGGACAGCGGCGCAACCGCTCGTGGACGAACGAGGACGGAAGCATACGTCCGATAGGCAAATGGAAGGACGACAAATTCACGGAACAGCAGAAGGCGGACTATGTGGCGGGCAAGGTCGTGGTGCTCGCCAACGCGAAGGATGACAAGGGACAGCCATGCACAAAATACCTGAAGTTCGACCGCGAGAAAGGCAGACCGCTGACCTATTCAGAAAACCCTGACCTGGCACAGACCGTTGCCCCGTCGAACGAGAGCCGCACACAGCTTGCGGTGAACAACGAGGGCAAGACGAACGAGGCAACCAAACATGTGAAGGAGCCGCTTCAGCAGGGACAGACCGCACCGAAGGACGACGCCCAGAAACAACAGCAGGAAAAACCGAAGAAAAGCAAAGGCATGAAGGTATCCTGAGTGCCACCACTAAATCCATTACAAGAGAATAAACAACGGATTGAAACGGGGCCTCATGCGCCATGTACCGCATATCCCACGGATAACCGGCGTACCCCGTTCCACTCCACAAGGAACAAAAGTATCAATGATTAAAACAGAAAATGTATGATTACCATATTGGCAGAAAAACCGAGCGTGGCACGTGAGATAGCACGCATCGCCGGAGCAACAAGAAAGGAAGAAGGATTTTATACAGGAAACGGCTACCATGTGACATGGGCACTGGGGCATCTGGTACAACCTGCCCTGCCTGAGGGCTACGGCTTCAAGGGATTCAGCAGGGACAGCCTGCCGGTGATACCGGAGGAGTTCATGCTGATACCCCGCCAGGTAAAGACGGACAAGGGCTACAAGGCAGACGCGGCAGCGGTGAAACAGATAAAAGTGATTACGAAACTGTGGAACGAGAGCGACGGCATAATAGTGGCAACGGACTGCGCACGCGAAGGGGAACTGATATTCAGATACCTGTATGCCTATACGGGCTGTACGCTGCCCTTCCGCCGCCTGTGGATAAGCTCGCTTACGGACACCGCCATCCGCAAGGGATTGAAGGAACTGAAGGACGGGCATGAATATGACGACCTGTATCTGGCGGCAAAGGCACGCAGCGAGGCGGACTGGCTGGTGGGCATCAACGGCACGCAGGCACTGACCGTAGCCGCCGGACGGGGTACGTATTCGGTAGGACGCGTACAGACACCCACGCTGGGTATGGTCTGCAAGAGGTACTGGGAGAACAGACGCTTTACACCGGAACCGGTACACCAGCTGCATTTCTCGGTGACACCGGCGGGTACGGATACGGTAGTGAAGTTCTCCTCGGTAAAGAAATGGCAGGACAAGGAAGAGGCGGCTGCATCATACAATAAGGTAAAGGCGAAGATGTGTGCCACCGTCACCAAGGTGGAAAAGAAGGAGAAGGTGGAGAACCCGCCGCTGCTGTACGACCTGACCACACTGCAGAAGGAGGCGAACACGAAACACGGATTCACGGCGGAACAGACGCTGGAGCTGGTGCAGAAGCTCTATGAAGCGAAGCTCGTCACCTATCCGAGAACATCGAGCCGCCATATTCCGGAAGATGTGTTTGCTGAAATACCGCTGCTGTTTGAACGGCTGGCAGGACACTCCGCCCTTGCGGAGAAAATCGGGGAACTGGGAGAACTGAACCGCCGTTGTGTGGATGCCTCGAAAGTGACTGACCACCATGCCCTGCTGGTGACACCCAACCGCCCGCTTGCCCTGTACAAGAACGAGCAGATCATCTACGACATGATTGCCGGACGCATGGTAGAGGCATTTTCGGAGGAATGTGTGAAGGATACGGCTACCGTAGTAGCGAAGGTGGCGCCGGACGCAGGCGAAAGATGCGAGGACCTGACATTTGAGGCGAAAGGCTGCATCGTGCGCAAGGCAGGCTGGCGCGGCGTGTACGGAGAGTACGGCGAGGACAGCGGCAATACGGCATTGCCGGACTGGGCGGAAGGCGACACACTGGTGATGGCAGGATGCTCGATGAGTTCGGGCATGACCCGACCGAAACCGCTGCATACGGAAAGTTCGCTGCTGGCAGCGATGGAGACCGCCGGACGCGACGATGTGGAGGATGAGGAGGCACGCCAGGCCCTGAAAGACTGCGGTATCGGCACACCCGCCACACGTGCCGCAATCATCGAAACGCTGCTCAGAAGGGAATACATGGTGCGTGTGAAGAAATCGCTGGTGCCGACGGAGAAAGGGCTTGCCCTGTATTCCATTGTCAAGGAGATGGACATCGCCAATGTGGAGATGACCGGACGCTGGGAAGCGGAACTGGCAAAGATAGAACAGGGAAAGACACCGCATGAGGCTTTTATGAGGGACATAGAAAGCTATACCCGCAAGATTACCACGGACCTGCTTGCGTGTGACCGTATTTTCGGGCACAAGGCATCGGGCTGTACCTGCCCCAAATGCGGCACGGGCACGATGCAGTTCTACGGCAAGGTTGTGCGCTGCGACAATCCGGACTGCCTGCTGCCCGTGTTCCGCCAGATAGCGGGCAAGACACTCACCGACGAGGAAATGACCGGTCTGCTGACGGAAGGAAAGACGGCGGTGCTCGGCGGGTTCAAGAGCAAGCAGGGCAAGCCCTTCAGCGCAGCGGTGACTTTTGATGCGGAGTTCAACACGAAGCTGGTGTTTGCGGAGAGCAAAGGCGAAAGAAAAGGTACGAAAACGAAAGGAAGAAGAAAATAATGAGTAATTTTGCCACTGATTCATGTCATAATCTGTTTCAACCTGGTTGTACTTTTTATTTACATGGATTTAGTGGTGGCACCCGGAGGGATACCGGGTGCCTTTTTCTAATCTTCCATCCAGCGATATTTGCGCGTGTATCCACCCTCCGTTTCAAAAATGCGGTCATCATCTGATAATACGCTTTTCAATATATGTCCAGCATCTTTGGCTGCTTGCTCAAAAGCGTAATCATGAGGTTTGCCAGCATTTATGTAACGGAAATACAATACTCCAAGTGGATAATGTTCCCAATAATAATTATCTCCACCGATAAAATCTCTTGCTGAGAACCATTCTCCCTTGCGATTTTTACACCAGCAATAAACGGCTCCTTGTAAAAAATCTCTTATACGCTGCATATCGCTTGCGCTGATTCCATGAACAACTTTAATGGTTGTATTATCTCCTTTAAGCATATGGTTTTATATAAAAATTCTAATTGCAAAGTTATCAATAAATCCACTAAATCCATCATAAAATGAAACAGAACAAGAAAACCGCTCCGGCGGAGCTGTCCTACTACGGGCTGTATCTGCTGGACTATCTGAGAAAATATCATCCGGACAAAGTATCAGACACCCCATTCATTGCAGGAAGGGAGGAAGCCGCCTCGGAAACATTCGAGAAGGAAAGGACGGCAGGAAGTACGGTGGAAGCCGCACAGGAGGAAGCCATGCGCGTCCTGCTCGAAGGGCTGCACTTCTCCCCCTACGCACTGCTGCTTGAGGTGGTGGAAAACGAGTTTTCCGAAGAGGTGCAGGAACAGGAACGCGAGGCGTTCTGCCGGGAGATATTCCCGCACCTGAAAAACCTGTTTGCCGGCTATCCCACAACGGACGACACATTCGCCCTGTCGCCCGAACATGACCTGCTCTATACGGAGCTGACGGGTGCGATAATGCTTTATCTGGAGGCTTATGGCGTTTAACAAGAAGCAGAGGCTCAGGGAAAACATCGAGGCGATACGGACGGCATTCACACTGGAGAAGGAACAGCGCACGCCCACCGCACGGGAACGGGCGCTGCTGGAGAGGTACTGCGGCTTCGGGGGACTGAAGTGCATACTGAATCCCGCCAGGGAACTGACGGATGCCGTACACTGGGCGAAATCAGACCTCGAACTGTTTGCCCCGACGGTGGAGCTGCACCGTCTGATACGGGAGAACAGCCGGGACGAAACGGAGTACAGGCGGTATGTGGACTCGCTGAAGGCATCGGTGCTGACGGCATTCTATACGCCGCAGGCCATTGCGGACACCATAGCGGACGTGCTGCACGACCGCAAGGTACGCCCAAAGCTGGTGCTGGAGCCGTCGGCGGGTATGGGCGCATTCATCAGCCCGGTATTGTCGAACAATCCGCAGGCGGAGGTGATGGCATTTGAGAAAGACCTGCTGACGGGCAAGCTGCTCGGACACCTGTACCCGCAGCAGAAGATACGCACGGAGGGTTTCGAGAAAATAGAAAAGCCGTTTTTGAACCATTTTGACCTTGCCATCTCCAATATCCCTTTCGGGGATTTCGGAGTGTTTGATGCGGAGTTCAGCCGCAGCGCATCCTTCGGCAGACGTTCGGCACAGAAAGCCATCCATGACTATTTCTTTCTGAAAGGTCTGGATGCGGTGCGTGACGGCGGCATCGTGGCGTTCGTCACCTCGCAGGGGGTATTGAACAGTTCGAGGGTTTCCGTCAGGAACGAGATGTTCAGCAAGGCGAATCTGGTATCGGCAATACGACTGCCCAACAACCTGTTTACCGACAATGCGGGCACGGAAGCCGGCAGCGACCTGATCATCCTGCAAAAAGACCTGCAAAAGAAGGGACTGACACAGGAGGAACGGGTGCTGACCATCATACAGACGGAACATAACGGCGGACTGACGGACAACGCCTATTTCGCCTACCACACGGAACGTATCATACATACCGATGCGAAGAGGGGTACCGACCCGTACGGAAAACCGGCGATGGTATATACGCACAGCGGAGGTGTGGAGGGTATTGCCATAGACCTGTACAGGATGCTGTCGGAAGACCTGTCGGCACGGCTGGACATGGAACGCTACAACGGCATGGAGCATGAAAGAGAGGATGTGCGGCAGAACATTGCCGTACAGACCGAGGGTATTGAGGCGAAAAGAGAAAATTCCGCTTCGGTTGCGGGTGAACTGGAGGAGGCGAAAAGAGAAAATACCCATCCGGTTGAGGGTGAACGGGCGGAGGTGAAAAGAGAGAACTCCGCTTCGGCTGCGGGTGAACTGGAGGAGACGAAAAGAGAAAATACCCATCCGGTTGAGGGTGAGCGGGCGGAGGTGAAAAGAGAAAATTCCACCTCTGTTGCTGGTATAGTGGACGGGACAAAACGGGAAGAAAACAGTGTGCAGCCGAAAGCGCAAGTGATGACCGGCATGTCGCAGGAAACGCAAAGCAGGCAGACGGGAGGAACGGTAATGGACCTGTATGACCTGTTCGGCTATACGCAGGAGGAAAGACGGATGGCTGAACAGGGCCTGAAACCGGACAGGAAGAAAGGCGGAAAGTACAAAGGGAAGAAACCCGTGCAGCCGACACTGTTCTCCCTGCCAGCGGAGGATACGGAAAGGACAACGGACAAGGGAAATGCGGAAGCGGTTGCCGGCATCACCCCGGAAGAGGCACGCGAAATGGACGAAATCATACGCGGCGGAACGGATGCGCCGACGGCTGCCGAACCGGAGGCGGCTGTCCCGACAACGGAAAAGACGGGACCCGGCACCGCAACGGAAGAATCCTATGACCCGGAAGATGAAGTGTACCGCAGTCTGGACTGGGAAACGAACCCGCCCATCAACGGATTCTATGAAATGATGATGGACCTCACGCCGGAACGACGTGCGGAGCTGCGCCGGCTGGGAAAGACGAAGATGGAAGCCAACGCCGCCAGACAAGCGGCCGGAACAACGGAGGCGAAAAGAGAAAAAGCCGATGCGGGGAAAACGGCGGAAACGCAGGATACGACTGCTACGGTAGTCTATCCGGTGGAAAACGGATTCGAGGCGGAAAGAAAGCGCCGGATTGCGGAGGTGGAAGAAGCCATGCGCAGGGAGGAAGCCGCCCTGATACCGGAAGAGCGGCAGCGCAAACGGGAGGAGGAAATGATGCCGCGCCCGTTCAAGGGCATACTGGAGCCGCACCTGAAGGACGGCTCGCTGGCATGGGAATACACGGCAGGCGTACGATTCCAGGTGGGCGTGCTGAAGGATGTCACCCGCTACGGCGCCACATTCCAGCCGCTGGACATGGACGGGATGCAGGCACAGAAGGCACAGCTATACATAGACCTGCGCAACACCTACGAGCGGCTCTATGCCTACGAAGCGGAGAAGCAAGAGGAGAACGAAATGCTGCGCCGCCACCTGAACACCTACTATGACGAGTTCGCGATGCGGTACGGCTGCCTGAACGCCAAGCAGAACGTGAAGCTGCTGATGATGGACGCTTCGGGGCGCAACATGCTGGCACTGGAACGCAGCGAGGGCGGCACGATGGTGAAGGCGGACATATTCGACCGCCCCGTTTCCTTTTCGCAGGAAACGGCAGTCGCCGCGGAATCGCCGGAGGAAGCCCTGTCCGCCTCGCTGAACCTGTATGGCGGAGTAAACCTGCCCTACATGGAATCCATCTGTGACATGCCACAGGCGGACATGCTGGAAGCACTGAAAGGACGGGTGTTCTACAACCCGCTGGCAGAGGGCTACGAGATAGCCGACCGCTTCATAGCCGGGAATGTGGTACAGAAGGCCGCCGATGTGGAGGAATGGATAAGCGGACACGGGGAGCACGGGATGCTGCCTCAGGCAAGGGAGTCGCTGGAAGCGCTGAAAGAAGCCCTGCCGGAACAGATCCCGTTTGAGGAACTGGACTTCAACTTCGGGGAACGCTGGATACCCACGGGCGTGTATGCCGCCTACATGAGCCGTCTGTTTGACACGGACGTGCGGATAAGCTACTCGGAGAGCCTTGACGAGTATTCGGTGGCGTGCGGCTACAGGACGATGAAAATCACCGACGAGTTTCTGGTGAAGGGGTACTACCGCCACTATGACGGGATGCACCTGCTGAAGCACGCCCTGCACAACACCTGCCCCGACATGATGAAGAAGGTCGGCGAGGACGAGAACGGGAACGACATAAAGGTGCGGGACAGCGAAGGCATACAGCTGGCGAACGCGAAGATTGACGAAATCAGAAACGGATTTACGGAATGGCTGGAAGAGCAGTCGCCGGAGTTCAAGAAACGGCTGACGGACATGTACAACAACAAGTTCAACTGTTTCGTGCGACCGAAATATGACGGCTCGCACCAGAAATTTCCGGAACTGAATCTGAAAGGACTGGGAATCACAGACCTGTACCCCAGCCAGAAAGACTGTATCTGGATGCTGAAACAGAACGGCGGAGGAATAGCCGACCACGAGGTGGGAACCGGCAAGACGCTGATCATGTGCGTGGCAGCGCATGAGATGAAGCGTCTGGGGCTGGTGCACAAGCCGATGATTATCGGACTGAAGGCGAATGTAAGGGAGATAGCCGAATGCTACCGCACGGCATATCCCAATGCAAGAGTGCTGTATGCCTCGGAAAAGGATTTTGCCGCATCCGGCAGGGTACGCTTCTTCAACGACATACGGAACAACGACTGGGACTGCATCATCATGAGCCACGACCAGTTCGGGAAGATACCGCAGTCGCCGGAACTGCAGCAGCGGATATTGCAGGCGGAGCTGGATACGGTGGAGGAAAATCTGGAAGTGCTGCGCTCGCAGGGCAAGGACGTGTCGCGTGCGATGCTGAAGGGACTGGAGAAGCGCAAGTTCAACCTGCAAGCCAAGCTGGAGAAGGTGGAACACGCGATAAAGTCGAGGACGGACGATGTGGTGGACTTCAGGCAGATGGGCATCGACCATATCTTTGTGGACGAGTCGCACCAGTTCAAGAACCTGACGTTCAACACAAGGCATGACCGCGTGGCGGGTTTGGGCAACTCGGAAGGCAGCCAGAAGGCACTGAACCTGCTGTTTGCCATCCGTACCATCCAGGAGCGGACGGGAAAGGATCTGGGAGCGACGTTCCTGTCGGGCACGACCATCAGCAACTCGCTGACGGAGCTGTACTTGCTGTTCAAATACCTGCGTCCGAAGGAGCTGGAAAGACAGGACATCCGATGCTTTGACGCATGGGCGGCAATCTTCGCCAAGAAGACGACGGATTTCGAGTTCAATGTGACGAACAACATCGTGCAGAAGGAACGCTTCCGCTACTTCATCAAGGTACCGGAGCTGGCGGCATTCTACAACGAGATAACGGACTACCGCACGGCAGAGGATGTGGGCGTGGACCGTCCGCACAAGAACGAGATACTGCACAACATACCTCCCACACCCGACCAGGAACATTTCATCAAACGGCTGATGGAATTTGCCAAGACGGGCGATGCCACGCTGCTGGGACGCGGGAAACTGTCGGAAACGGAGGAAAAGGCGAAGATGCTCATCGCCACGGACTACGCAAGGAAGATGGCACTGGACATGCGCATGATAGACCCGGCGTATGAAGACCACCCGGACAACAAGGCGAGCCACTGCGCAAGGATGATAGCGGAATACTACCGCAGGTATGATGCACAGAAAGGAACGCAGTTCGTGTTTTCGGACCTGGGGACGTACCAGTCGGGACAATGGAGCGTATATACCGAGATAAAGCGCAAGCTGGTGGAAGACCACGGCATACCGGCACACGAGATACGCTTCATACAGGAATGCAAGAGCGAGAAGTCAAGGAAAGCGGTGATCGAAGCGATGAACGAGGGATATGTGCGCGTGCTGTTCGGCTCGACCTCGATGCTCGGCACGGGCGTGAACGCCCAGCGCAGGGCGGTGGCCATCCACCATCTGGACACGCCGTGGGTGCGACATGAAGTCGCATAGATAATTGTTGGAATGATACTTACGGGTATCAGCTTTAACCCGCTGTTCCGTCA
>OOAG01001662.1_pt1 | contig 15961 bp, 13 predicted proteins | sample 1671461 | NCBI WGS metagenome assembly OOAG01 (sample SAMN06348159, study PRJEB24527) | human gut metagenome | biome: human gut; feature: ankylosing spondylitis patient; material: feces | host: Homo sapiens | place: China | collected 2015-10 | reverse complement strand
GCACTCCGAGATGTCAGAGACCCAATCAATACAGCGTTGACTGCCGCCTCTTGCCAAGTATTATTTGGTAGTGAACGTGTGAACACTTACTGGACGTCCACGGAGCTAAGTGCGGACAATGCACAGCTCGTCGATAGAAGCGTCAGCCCACAAAATGAAAAGGACTATGACTTATTTGGGGTTCGTGCAATCTCCGCTTTTTCAAAGAATTAGGAGATACAACGAAGTCTTGATTGATACAGTGCACACTGCCTATGGTACGGACGTAGTTCCTGCGAGCGAAGTCCGTGCCCGGCAGCCGTATCATTCGTCGGAGAATAGCACGCCGACAACGATCCTACTCTGCTGCCTGCTCATCATGGGAATCGTTTTGTCACTGCTGTGTTACACAGTGATCGAGCGGCTGATGACCAAAAATTCAACCGCGTATGCCCAGAGTACCGCACAAAAGTTTAACGTTGAGGTAAAATACTTATTTGACCGCGCAGATGCACTGTTCAGCAGCCTGCTGTTCAACGAAAACATTGAACAGATTATGCACACACCTTTTTCAGCAAAGACCCCTTCCTATCTCAATGCACTGCACACCCAATTTTCGTCATACCGCCTCATGAACGCAGAACTCGCGGAAATCGCCCTTGTAACTCCGGAGATGTCCTGGTCCAGCTATTTTGATGCGGCCACACTGCGCGCGTTCAGCGAGGAAATGCGTAACCTTCGCGGCACCACATGCTTCGGACTGCAGCAATCCCCTCTTACGGCACGTGCAGGCAGCCAGGAACAGCGGTTGGTTTTTGGCCACAATGTTTATGGTATGTTCGACGATTCTTTGTATGGTCAGTATTTAGGCAGTATCATTTTATCACTGGATCTCTCCAAGTCCTCGATCCAACTGCCCTTGTCTGAGCGGTCCGCAACCTGCTTTGTCCTGCTGGATCAGAATGGCACGGCGTTTCCGTTTAATTGCAGCGATGAGCAGTACCAACAGATCCAGGAACAGGGGCTTGCCGCCGGCCACGGGACTTGGCCTATGGGCGCTTGTCAAACTGAGGATTATTTAATTTATAATACGCCCTTAAATGATACCGGGCTTTTTATGGTCAGCGCCATGGACAGGCACGCGCTCAGCAAGGAAGGATTGCCCACGATTGCCATCCTCATTGTTATAACGACCGCCGCCTTGATCGTGGTCGTATTGTTGATGAGCTTGATGCTGCAAAGTGTGGTAAGGCCCTTAAGTCAATTGTCAGCATATATCGACCGCATCCGGCTCACACCCCCGGGGGCTGATGCGGAGCCTCTGGAGCTGCAGGGGTGTGAAGAGATCACCCGCCTCTGCAGCTCCTTTAACACGATGCTTCGCGAGCAGGCCCGCTTGACCCGTGAACTGCAACAGGCCACCGTCAATTTGTACGAAATGCAGCTGGGCCGCAAGCAGGCGGAGCTGGAATACCTGCGCAGCCAAATCAATCCGCATTTTCTTTACAATACGTTGGAGGCGATCCAGGGAATCGCACTGGAACATGGTGTTCCCAAAATTGCGGATGCTGCGGGTGCGTTGGGCAAATTATTCAGACACAACATCCAAGGCAGCGATATGATTCCATTGGGCAAAGAGTTGGAAATCACCCAAGCCTACCTCACCATCCAAAAGCTGCGGTTCGCCGATAAATTGAATGTGTTGATCAGCATTCGTGAAAACACTCGCGGCATTCCAGTGATGAAACTGCTTCTTCAGCCGCTGGTGGAAAACGCTGTTTATCACGGTTTAGAGCCGAAGACCGGCCCCGGCACGCTGTTTATCGGTGCGAGACTGGAAAAGGGGGATCTGCTCATTAGCATTTATGACGATGGCGTGGGGATGCCATCTGGCCGTCTGGCTGCATTGCAGGAAGAGTTGGAACGCCCCGCCGCAAGCGGCAAGGCGGAAACCGCGCATATCGGTCTGCTGAATGTCCAGCACCGCATCCGGCTGCGCTACGGCATGCCATACGGCTTGACGCTGCATAGCACGCCGGGTGGCGGCACCCGGGTAACTGTCCGCGTACCTGCGCAGACACAGGAAGAGGAGAATGAGTTATGCTGAACGTTTTGCTTGCGGATGACGAAACCCGCACGCTGCATCATTTGATGACAGGTGTGCCCTGGTTTCAACTGGGGATGGAAGTCTGCTGCACTGCCTCCAACGGCAGCGAAGCTCTTGCCTTTATTGAATCACATCCCATAGATATTTTGATTACAGATATCCGCATGCCCGGCATGGACGGGCTGGAGTTGTGTCAGCGTGTGCGTGAACGGTACCACGATATGTCGATCATCTTGTTGACAGGCTATGCGGACTTTGAATACGCACGACGCGGCATTGAGCTTCAAGTGACGGACTACTGCTTAAAACCAATTGATACAGAGCAGCTGACCGCCACATTGCGCCGTGCTGTACGCCAGGGGTACGGGCGCTCCTCCTCACGTTCAGACGCGCTGCTGGATCTTATCGAGGAAGGCAACTCTCAAGAAATTACGCGGACATTTTCTGATTTGGGAATCAAAGGCGACAGTGTTTACATCGCCGGCTCCATTGGCGTTCACAATATTGAACAGGCGATAGGCGCTCAGTTTTCCTGTAAAGTGGGCAGACACAAATACCTGTACTTTTCCGGACATCCGTTTCATACGCAGGAAGCCTCGCACATCATCGCTTTTTCCAAAAAGCGCAGCGGTATCGGTCTTTTTCCCACCTCAGTGCCCTACGGACAGACTGCACGCGCTATCAGCGACGTGCTCGTGATGACATATCAATATTTTATCAACGGCACATCAACGTTGTGTGAACGCCTGGTAGATGGGCCGCTGACTCAAGAACTTTTTCGTCAACTCCCCAAAAAGGGAAAAGAACCAGGCCAGCTCAAAGCCTGGCTGCACGACCTCTCGCAAGCCAACTGCTCGTTGCTTTTCAATATCCGCACCGCATTTCGATTTGTGAACCAGGTTCTTCTTTCTCCTGCCATGCAAAACAGCGGAGAAGGCTGTCTTGACAGCTTTGAGCAGATGGCTGCCGACTATTCCTGTTTGACGAATCTGCTGGAAGAGCTCAGCACCGCTGTTTACACACAGGAGCCGCGTCCGGCTCCCCCATTTGAAGGCCCTGACAGCTTCTTGTCCATTATGAGTTATCTCAATACACACTACGAGCAGACCGTCTCGCTGAAACGTGTCTCGGAGGAACTGCACCTCAATGCATCCTACATCAGTCAGCTGATAAAAAATGAAACCGGTTTAAACTATACTCAATATATCACTGAATTGCGCATCGAAAAAGCCAAGGAGCTATTGACAAACACAAAGCTTTCCCTGGCCGAAATCAGCGAAGCGGTGGGCTTCAATGACTATTTTTATTTCATCAAGAAGTTCAAACGGGAGGTAGGCGTGACGCCCGGCAAATTTTTACAGCATGAAAAGGGAACGGGCGATATGCCCGACCGGGAAAGGGAGTGATGAGCATGACCGCAAAGGAATTAGCCGCCCGGCTCTCTCTGCCGGAATCGCTGCAACAGCAGGTTTTTTCCATACCGATTCTCCCTGCGCAGGAACAGGAATGGAATGAGCTGTTTCTTCGCGATCAAGAAGCCTTTGAATTGCGTCTGCACCGTCATCCTACACCGGAACTCCTGGCTCTGGCACTTTATCTGCGCTGGGCCGTTGCGACCTATCGCCGCTATCTCACCCTTGGGATTCCAGAAGCTGTCTTTTGGGATACATTTCAAGATTTTGCGCTCTGGAGCGAAGAGTGCATGCGTGTCACTGGCCAACCAGGATTGATTGAATGGGGCTGGAACGCTCTGCTGCTGCATATGGAGCTCTTCCGGCTAGATCGGAAGAGCGTCGTGTAGGGAAAGAGTGTAGATCTCGGTGGTCGCCGTATCGTGTTCGGAGAAGTCTCCCTGGCTGCAGGCACACCAATATTGGAAGTACATATTCCCGCGGGCGCGCCGTTTTGCCAGCGTGAATTGTCAGCTTCTCTATGCTCAGCCGGGCCTTTTTTTGAGCGGTACTTTCAGCGCAGCTTTTTCTGGTTCCACTGTCATTCCTGGCTGTTATCACCCGCTCTACGAGATTTGCTTTCCCCTGCATCGGGAATCCTTCAATTCCAGCGTTTTTTTACCATTTACAGTGAAGATTTTTCATTCCCGCAGGCAGAGCAACGCGTTTTCGGGAGTGTACAGGCAGACCCACAGCGGTATACCGAGCACACCAGCCTGCAGCGGGCCTTAAAAAAATATCTCCTCGCCGGCAACCATGTGGGAATGGGGATGGGCGTCGCTCAACGGGTATCCATTGAAGCCGTCGGAGAAGCGGCGGGAGCTGGTCCATTACACGGTTTCATCCCCTAGCTATGTTTTTTTATTATACACGAGCCTTCCCAGCAAAACAAAAGACTCAACGCTGTTTCGAAAAAGCAACGTGCCCTCTGATCTGAACTGCAGGCAGATGAATGTTCTTGTAAACATTCTTAGACATAACAAAAATCCCCCGGCTTCGCCGTAATCTCATTAAGATAATCCGTCCAATGAAACCGTCTCTGAGCGAGAAGGCCAGAGACGGTTTCACCAATACATAAATTTGAAAAAGGGCATGGCAAAACCGCGGAGTCTCCTCCGCGAAAAGCTAATGAAAAGCAGCATCAAATTGCCCTGTACTGAAAACTGACCGGACGCTTCACACGCATATTTCTCGTTTTGGGTTGGTCAGGCCGGACAGGAAGCAGAAAACTTGTAATGAGCGATTCTACTTTTGTCGTAGACACAAAACCAAGCAGGAACTCCCGTGCAATGTGGGCGGCAAAAGCATCGTTCACACGGTAGAGATATTCGCCCTTCAGCTGCATAAAACTGGCATGCAGGCGAAGCAGGGACGCCAAATTGTAGAGCGTCATTCTGGCGAAGATATCCTGCATAATGAATGGACGCTTTTTCGCATGGAAGTGCGTTAGTGCTTACCACACGGAAGGAAACCGGATGTAGCCATATCACTTGCATCGCTGATGTAGTCAAAATGAACCTTATTGGGGAGCCAACGATATTTCTGCGGCTCCTGGCGGATACGGTTTGTGAGGCGTTTGGAGAGGAAACAGCTGAAAGCCGCTTCAAATTCCGGCGTGTCAGGCAGTCGGAGACCTGAAAGGATACCCAGCTTTTTCTTTACGCGAACCAAATAATTCCAGCCCTTCTGCTCGATGTACGCCATGCTATTGTACGCCTCGTAACCGCGATCCGCAATCAGAATAACTAGGTCTGCAAGTTCCGATCGGTCAACCATTTCCACAAGTGCCTGGGACTCATGCTCTTCTCGCCCGTTTTGTATGACGGCTTCCAGATAAAGTTAACTCTCCAGATCATACAATGCGTTCAGATACAATAGGTTGTAGCCACGTCCGTCCTTTGTGCTGTTGAAGTAGGTCACCTCGTCGTGGACATCGCTCGGGATTTGTAAATAGGAGCCCTATGCCGCCAGTAATGTATATTCATCCCTCTGCCGTTTGGGGCGATTCTGAAAAGTAAATCGGTGTAGAATTTCTTCAAAAACCGACGGGAAGAGCTTTCCGCGTTGCTGAACGAAGGCTGATGCGGTTGCCGCCGTTGGATCATAGTGAAACTGCCACTGCAGTTCCACATGCAGGCCCTGACTGCTCATGGAGAGTATTGTCCTGCGCAGTTTTTCAAAGAGTAATTTTCGGTTCCGTGTAAAATTCCGCTTGGGATCTGGCGTGTATTTGGGCACCTCTTTCTGCATTCAGGATATGGTATCCAAAAGCTTTTTTCAGGATGTTCGGGTAGTTTATCATTGGCGTAGCCTCCTTGAAACTGATTTCAAGGCGAAGCCGTCGTTTTTTCAAATTGTCAAGTGCTTTTTTGATTTTTGAGAATATTTGTAAAAATAGCTCAGACCGCCGATAAGGCAATCTGGGCTATCGCTTATTTTAATGAGATTAGGCACAGCCGGTGGTTTTTCTATAACAAAAGCAAAGTCGGATATGTCTTGTATCTGGCTTTACTGATACATATACCGCCCCAGTTGTTGCCGCCTACGGGGATTGTGTTTTACTTTCACATTTATCCTAGCTTGTAAATTTCAATCGTGCCCTTACGGAAAACTTTTCTTTCAAACAGCCTACTGGTCACAATTTTATAGAAACAACACTTTTTAAGCCCTCAAGCTGTTCTGTAAGGAGTTTTCTTTCAAGCCCGCCTGGGAAACGCAGATGGAACTCTGCTACCAACTCCCCCCTCTTTTTACGCGACAGCTCCAACCCGATTACTTTAATTTTTTGTTCGGAAAATATCTCGAACATCTGCCCTATCTCGGCACCATTTTCCGGCATGCATACTCGTATCCTGTCTATTTCTGGTGCCCAGCGATGTTCCCAATGCGACAACATCTGTACTCCCAAAATAAGTAATGCACATGCACCCCCCACCCCATACAGTCCTGCGCCTATGGCCATCCCGATTCCAGCGGTGGCCCAAATTCCGGCCGCCGTGGTCAGCCCACTGACCGTACGGTGATGCCAAATGATCATACCCGCGCCCAAAAAACCGATCCCACTCACAATCTGTGATGCGATGCGGCTGGCGTCTGCTCTAAGAAAAGAGTGTCCTTGCAGATCAAAAAAGCCGTACTTGGACACTATCATCATCAAAGCCGAGCCCAGTGCCACGATCAGATGCGTTCGAATCCCCGCCTCTTTCAACCGGTTGCGGCGTTCTACTCCAATCATCAAACCGCAGATTCCAGCAAAAAAGATACGCAGAACATACCCAATCTGCACCATCATATTGTCCGCACTTCTATCCCCTTCCCTGTGATAGTCGAAGAGCGGCGCATAGCGCCGCTCTTCAATTTGTTCAATTTCCAATTTACTTGTAACCCTTGGCATCTATTTGTAAATACCATTCAACACAGCACCGTCCACTGTATCCGCAGCGGGGACGCCATGGACTGCCAAGATATTGGCTACGCAGTCCACTGACCGACATTCTGTTTCATACAACTCCCCTTGCTTGATCGTGGGACCATTGAACACCATAAATATCTGTTGTTGCGCCTTTGCGCCATGCTCTGCCACCGAAGTGGAAAAGGCATAACCCTCAGCACAGTCTACTACCAAGTCACCAAGATTCTGCGGAGTATCCATTGCATCCAACTCTGACCGTGTATACACCCGTGCCACGCCTGTGATCCCTTCCAGCCCTGCAACCAATGCATCATATTCTGCCTGGATGAGCGGCTTTCGGAAATAAATCTCTGCCGAACCGCTGGCCAAGTTGTATACCAGCTTGGTGTCCTCCCGGAATGGCCCGATATTGACCGCCGCATTCTCATAAGGAATACCAACAGCATCCAGAACATCCGACAATGTGGAGGTAAGATTCGTATGCACCTCTGTCATCCCATGATCCCCCACCAGCACCACGTTTAGCGCCTCCGCATGGCCTCGCTGCCGATACGCATCCAATATTTGGCCGAGCGCATCATCAATCTGCTCCACTACTGCCTGGATCTGTGGGCCGGAAGTGCCATACTTGTGAGCTGTACTGTCCGTTTCATTGAATAGAACCACCATTAGGTCAGGATCCTCATGCAGGATCATCTGTACCGCTTGGGACGCCGTTTCAGCAATCTCCCCGCCCTCGGCGAACAGGTCGGCGCCCCGGTTCTGCAATTTACGCTGTTTTATCGCGCCCACCAGCAAACCTTGACTTCCAAACATTTCACCTACTGTTGCCACATCATAATTCTGCAAAAAGCGCACACGACGATCATTCACTTTATCATAAAAGGCAAGCGCCGGCACTTGATGGGTACCCGTATGCGCGCCGGTACACAAGGTGGTCATGTTTGCCGTTGTCATGCTCACATATTCGCCCCAAGCATTGGTGCATCGGGTACCTCCACTAATTAACGCATCAAAAACAGGAGTATCCCAATCCTCCCGCTGCACATAATCGTTTCGGAACCCGTCCAAGTGGACATACAGGGTACGGGCCGGATGCTCGCTGCAGCGCTGGATTCCTACCTGTTCCACCGGCCGCACAAAATAATCCCCAACCGGCGCGGCCCCCGCTTCTTTTTGAAGACTTCCACTCACCACCACCTCTTCACCTACTGTGATGCCTTCCAGCGACAGCCCACTGTAAGAGTACACCTTCACCACCATCGTTCCCGTGCCATCTGTTGTATTGCCGTCCTCCGAACCATCCACAGTCAGTGTACGGGTGATACCCGTATCCTTGATTGCCGTCACTCTTCCCTTGATTTTGACGGGCGTCGATTCCAGCCCCTGTAATTGCTCGCGACTCCAGTCTGTGTAGATAAATTTTTCGCTCAAAACCGGTTGTTCGGACGCAGTGACTGTAAGTGTTGACGGTGTGAGCGACACGTTGCCATCGTAACCCGCGTTTCCCAACACGCCTGTCACTGTCAACGCATCGCCCCGAGCCACGGGCTGCGCTATTCCTTCTCCATACACATAGAGTCCGCCGCTGGGGTACACCGGGTCGAGGCCAGGCGTTTGGCGCGGACTGACCATCGCAAAGGCGGTATTGCTCTCATGCCACTGCCCGGTTGGGCCTGCAGCAACACCATGCACCGTAACGCTCAAGCCAGCCAGCGCAGCGGTGCCATCCTTCTTTTGGCGCACCGCTTCGCTCAATCGCAAAACTGTATCCTGTGTGATAAGCTGTATCCCTGCACTGCTGGAAGGTCGGATATAGTACCCTGATGTATAAGGGCTGCTGGCATCGCTCTGCATCAGAATCCCTTCCACTACGACCCAATCGCCCTGTGACACCTGGCTTTCAATGCCGGAATAGCTATACCATTTCACCTGCATCCTGCCAGCGCCATCCTCATAATCGCCGTCCCTGCTACCATCCACATAAAACCCTCGCACAGTTCCCTCAGCGGCAACGTCGCTCACCTTTCCCAACACACGCACCGGCATTCCCTCAAAGCGGAGTCCCGGGTCCAGTTCCACTTCCTCATACAGCGGGTCGGTATAGATGGGATAAGCGTCTGGCAGCGCAACGCCACTGCCGCGCACCTGTATATCCGATGACGAAGCAGTGCGGATCGCTGTGGTCCCCTTATCTGAAGCATAGGCGCCATTCACAACGGTGCCAGTCACCACCACCCGGTCACCCACCTTATACTGTGTCGCATTGCCCGGCGAATAAACCAAAGTTCCTCCACCGAAGCGGTAACTGTCCCGCGGTGTAACGATACTGAAATAGTTCACTTGATCGTGCCACACACCGCTGGCCACCGTCACGATACCCTCCACAGTCACAGTCTTCCCCAACAGCTTGGCCTGCCCATCACTATTGTTTTCGGACAGAAGATACAGGTCGGTAGAACCCGGCAATGGCTCTGCGGCAGATGCCAACGGACACACCCCAACGCAAAACACGCAAATCAATATCACTGCGAGCAGTCTACGAATTTTTTTCATTCGAAAGCACCTATCCTTTCCATCGATTGATTGTCTTCAAACCAACCATGCCATATCTTTCCGGTACTGTCCCGCATCGTGCACCCAAACTGAGTATGCAATAAAGTCGGCAGCAGATCGATCGCACTCACAGCTTCCGGGTAGTCCACCAGATGCCTCACCTTTCCCCCTATCAGCATACCGAAAATGTGCTGCGAGGTCTCATCCAACGAATCATGACTTGCACCAAATGTATCTTCCGACACGTCTTTATGATAAAAATGGCTGCCCGCGTGGGGACATAGCAGAAAATCCGGTCCCCGTGAATCCATCCCATATCTATGCCGCATCTCTTCCTTTTCCAGTACTTGCTGCATATAAGGAGCCGAGCGGCAGACCTTCAGCAGTGTTTGCCGTTGCTCCTGTGTAAGCGGATGGATGCAGTACAGCGACGCCTCAATCGTATATGGCAGCACAATCACTTGGGTATCGGTGGTGCGCATTTCTGGAAGAGTTGCCTTGATTCCGGCTCCGTTCAAGCGTACCAGTAAATCTGGCAAGCTGCTTTTTCCGTAAAAAGGGGTCATCCCGTGATCAGTAGTAATCAAGATGGCCATATTCTGGAACAGCCCTCTCTGCTTGCAGATATCCACAAAATCTTCCAGTTCCTGCTGGATTACTTCCAACCTTTCCTCAATATCCCGCTGTCTTTCTTCAAAGGTAGCCCGCTTCGGGTATGGACCGTAAGCGTTGTTGTGGCCCAGCGAATCGATGTCGTCAATATAAAAAGCGGTAAAATCGGGCAATTCAGAATAGACTATCTTCCGCTCACCGGTATACACCGCCTGTCCCAAGGCCATGCGCTTGAGCAATGCAAAGCGGTCGCGGCTGTCGCTGGGGTCTTTGCCGCACCGAAAATACGCACATTGTGCATCGCCCTCTCGGCAGGGGTTGTTTTCCAGCATGAACTGGTGTATCGAGGCCACGGTATGGCCGGTGCGCAGCAGCGCCTGCGCCGCATTTTCCGCACAAAAAGTACGCTTATGTTTTATCACACGCCCCTCGTTCAAGTCATAATGCTGATAAAAATTATGGGTCTTTTCGCTCCAGGCGCCGCACAAGATAGCACTTTGCATGGGATTCGTGATGGACACCAACCCGCTGCGCAGGCCGGTGAATAAAAAGCCATCGTTTTGTAAGCGCTGGAAGCCACCCGCTTTTCCCTTCCGTTTTAGGCGTTCCAGATAGGAGAAGGAAAAACCATCAATGTTGATATATACCAGTTTTTTGTGTGCCATTCTCTCAAATCCCATCCAATAAAAATATCGCAGAGGGCAGCTCTGCGTGTAAAAGCGCCGCCATGGGGTTCTCCACCGCTGTTAAGCCAAACAAGGCGTGAACCAGCTCGTGGTGCGTATAAACCGGCAGCCCCGCCGGAATACCCCGGCGCACATGCACCTTGCACTTTCGCACCTGTATATGGAACCCTTGCCCCTCTGCCAAAAAAGCCGCCGCTCCCTCCGGCACGCGCGGCACGGCCAAAGCAACCAATACCCGTTCGGGGCGCAGCAGCCGAATATTTCCACGGGTAGACAGCGCATAGCTATCGCATTGGCTGCACAGCACTGGATCCAGCACATTGAGGGGGGCCTGATAGAACACCTTGGTCGCCCCCCAACAAGCCGCCATTAGGCGGCAGGCGTCCTCCACCGGCATGGTTCCGCACAGCTCTGTGATGCGGTGATGATCCTCACGGCAGGCCGCATAAGCGGCTCGCCCGTGTTCTTCCAGCCAGTAGACGGCATGCCCATTGGTTGCCGCTGTTTCAAAAAAGAGGGCCGGGCTGCGGGACGGCCCCTTTCCATACTGTTGATATAAGGTAAACAGGTCGTTGTCCCGACAGCCGCGGTCCAAACGCTCCACCCCGCATTCCGTCTGCTGGGCAGGAAAACAAAAGGCATACTCCAAAAATGGGTATACCTTAGCAAAGCCAAACCGCTCATAAAGTCTGCGTTGTCCCAATAAGCTAACGGCATCGTACTGGGGGTACACCTCACGCTCCAAAAAACTGAACAATGCGCGCATCACCCCACGTCCCCGGTACAGGGGCGCGCAGCATACCGAACCCACGCTGAGCCATCGCAGGCTGCGATAGGTCATCCCATACACAGACAGCATACCCGCCATTTTGCCCTGTATAAAAGCCCCATAGGTGCTGCCTGCCGCACGCGGACCATACAGCTTAGGCTGGGCCGCTGAAATATCACACCCGAACTGCTGCGCCGCAAAATCCGCCGCCTCTGCCAGTTGGCCGGGCGCAAGCTCCCTTATCTCAATCATCTTCCTCCCAGCCTTTACTCTGCACCACAATTGTACGGGACAAACGGTCGTGCAGCGTGCGTCCTTCCGAAGAAAACAAAGCCAGCACTGCGCTCGCCAGCCCCGGCAGGACCAGCAGACTCTCTAAGAGGGTTCGGCCCACAAATTCCCGCAGGACCAGACGAGATGGCGACCACCGAGATCTACACTCTTTCCCTACACGACGCTCTTCCGATCTACACCTCCCCTGGTACCGCCGCATCTGCCACACGCAGACGCAGCAGCAGTTTGCCTATTGTTCTTCCACGTCCCAACAGGGCCGGGACCAGGCAGTAATAGGCCGTCTGGCAAAAGGCCGCTTTTAGCCCAAAAGCCGTCAGCATCTTAAAAATCGCTTGAGCGAACTGATCTAAGGCACCAGGCTGGGTCGGATCCAGCGTTTGCATTAGCACATTCACGGTCTCCAAATCGCTACCGGTACACAGGTACCAAAGCAAAAATACCAGAGCCGAGTCTATGAGCCAAGCTCCAAAGCGCTGCGTCCGTGGCGCACAGGTGCGGGTCATTGCCTAAATCCCCCCATCACAGCCTCCACATCCTGGGGTTCACCGCCTGCCAGGCGGGAACGCTCTGCCAGCAACGACATTACATGGGATTCGATTGAGTTTTCCAGCGTTGTGGAAAATGGGATCTGCCTCAGATAACTCTGCATAAAATGCTGCATAAACGCCTTGTCTCCGCCGCCATGCCCGCCCTCGGCAATGTCTAGCTGTTCCTGTTCTGTGCTGTCATCAAAAAAGCTGGTGGTTTCGATACAGTACGGCTTTTCAGCAGCACGTATCTCGCCGTATTCGCACATCACCTTCAGCGAACGGTTCACTTTTGCTGTAAAAGCGGACAGATTAAAGGTCGCCGTAACGCCCCCAGCAAAGGACAGAATGGTGGATTGATGATCAACCACATTGTTCCCAGCTTGGTAGACGCACCGCCCATATGGGGTATCGCCTAGGCTCTGGCGAATCTGCTCCACGCTAGACATGTCGAACACCACCGACTTAATTTTTTTTGAGGAATAGATACGCACCGCAGAATAGGGGCAAACCGCCTGCTGTGGACAATCGATACATCGGGGTGCCATGGTTTTAGAGTCAAACCGTTCTGGCCGGAACACGCCAAGGCTGCCGAACGAAGCAACACGCTGGGCATGACTGTCTGCTCCCAACAGATAAAGCAAAATATCCATATCATGGCAGCTTTTTGTAATGGCAAGCGGGCCGCTTGTGTCCGCACATTTCCAAGGGCCTCGCACGTAGCTGTGCGCAAAATGGTAATAGCCGATATTTTCATTGTGCTGGATGGTTACCACCCGCCCCAGCTTGCCCGATTCGATAATCTGCCGGATTCGGCTGAAAAAGGCGGTGTGGCGCAGCACATGACACACTGCCACCATCTGATTCGGGTATGCAGCCGCGCGCCGGCGCAGGTCCAGCAACTCATCCATTTTGGTGGAGATTGGTTTTTCCAGAATGATGTCATAGCCTTTTTCCAAAAGAGCCACCGTTTCGCGATAGTGCAACGCATCCTGCGTTCCCACGATAGCTACATCCGCCAAGCGGGGCTGCTCCATCAGTTCCAAATCGGTTTCAAACAGCCCACTCTCTGGCACAGCGTATTCCTGCGCCGCGCGCAGGCGTTTTTTCGGGTCCGGGTCCGCCACAGCCACCACTGCATGTCCATCGGGGTAAAATTCGCGCAGGGCAGCCAGGTAGGCGCTTGCGCGCCCACCCAGCCCCACTACCGCGAAGGTAACCTTCCCTTCATACATTCGCATTATTGGTTAGCCTCAATCTCAAATTTTACTTTTTCCGTCACCTGGCTGACAATCTCCTCAATGGACATCTCCGGCTCAGACCAAATCAGCTTCGCGTAATCGTTCACAGCCTTATCGCAGGCGGCCTTAGCCTTACCCTGTGGCGAGGGAATACCGAACTGCATAAACTGAGCTGCTGTCTTTAGCATGGGGGCCGTCTCGTACACTTCCTGCAGTTCCGGCTGCTCCATGGCCTCTTCGGTCAAGGGCAGATAGCCAGACATCGCGCACATTTTGGCATTGTTTTCAGGCAAATTCATCCAGCGCAGGAATTCGGCTGCAGCCTCGATTTCTTCCTGAGGTTTGTTGTCCAGAATGATAAACCCGGAGCCACCCTGATTGGTGAAGAACTGCGTCTGCTTGGGGAAAGGCAGCGCCTCCAACTCATAACCATTCGCGGCCGCTTCTTTCGAAAAACTTGCCAGGTTGGAGGAAGTAGTATAAATCATCCCCACCTTCTGCTCATAAAACTCTGAAACAATGATTGTGCCATGGTTTGCCCGGGAATTCGGGTCAATCATGCATCCGTCTGTCACCAGGGAGCGCCAAAACTCCAACCCTTTGGCAAAACGGTCATCCCCCTCAAAGGCGATCTCGGTCACATCCTCATTGTAAAGAGATCCGCCCTGCTGGTACATCATGCCAATGGGATCCAGTGAGTTGGTCGCAAAGCCATACACGCCGGCCGCCGCGTCAGTGGCCGTCTTTGCCGCATCGTGGAACGCCTTCCAAGTCCAACCAGAAGCCTCTGGGTCATCCAGAATCGCCTGCGCGGTGGGCACGTCCACCCCCTTTTCATCCATCAAAGTACGGTTTACCACCAGGATATTACTTGCACTGGGAAAGTACGGGTTCACCACGAACTTGCCCCCATACATAGAATACTGCAGCATACCTTGATTCTGGGCTTTCAGCGCCTCATATGTAAATACCGTGCGCAGATCCACGGCCTTGGAGGCATACAGGGGTACGGACGACACACCCACTGCAGAAATGACCGGGTTATTGCCGGAAAGAATAGCAGCCTGCAGCTTTTCATTGAGCGTGCTGGATTTGTCTTGGTATTCTACCGTGACGGTGATGTTTTTGCCCGGGTGCTCTTTCTCCTGCTGGGCATTGAATTCATCTGCCAGCATCTGGATACCAGCGCCCATGGTGGAGGTGGCGGAGTTCGGTACCCACAGGGTGATTGCGACCGGCGCCTCATACTGTGCTGTAAGCTGCTCCCAGGCTTGATCAGGATACATGCCATTCTCGTCTTTCTTCCCTTCGACCTCGGAGGTAGCCTGCGACTCCGAGGTACTGCCAGACGCAGACGGCGAGGGTTCCGGCCCAGAGGCAGGCGCGCTGCCACAGGCAACAGCGCCGAGCGCTACGAAGACACAAAGTGTGAGGGAGACCAATTTTTTGAACATATTCATTGTCATTCACTCCTTATAAGTATTTGTGAATCTCAAAGCTTCCCCTTTTTATTTCCTACCATTGCTGTCTTGATCTTGCCGCTGGCAAAGATATACATCAATAGGATAGGTGCCAATTGAATCATCGTTCCGGCCATGGCCACGTTCCATTCCGGCACTCCTTCTTCTACCTGCAGCAGGCCGCGTAAGGCCACGGGCAGTGTACGGATGGCCTGGGTGTTCGTCATAACCAGCACCCAGTAATATTCGTTCCAGTTGCTGATGAAGGAGGTGATTAAGTGGGTGACCAGCACCGGCGCAATCATAGGCAGCATCACCTTAAGCATGATTGTGCGGTTTTTAGCATGGTCCATCCGGGCGGCTTCGATCACTTCGCGGGGCACTTGCTTGAACGCTCCCATGAACATATAAATGCCAAACATAGAAAACAGAGAAGGAAGGATAAGGCCGAACCAATTATCCACTAAACCCATCTTGCTGTAAAAGAAGTACACGGGAATGAGCGTGGCTTCGGCGGGTAACATCATGCCCAAGAATTTTGTGGACCACAAAAACTTTTTGCCTCGGAATTCCATCATGGCAAAGCCATAGGCTGCTGGTATGATCGTAAAGTACTGCAGACCAATCACCAAAATTGAATACTTTACGGAGTTCCCAACATAATGGGACAGTTGGGCTTGGTTCCACGCGTAGATGTAATTGCTCCACTGCGGGTCGGACACCCACAGGTTCGGGTCAAAGGACAGCGCCTCTATCAGAGGCCGCAAAGACATTGAAAACATCCAGGCAAAGGGGTATACGAACAACAGCCCGACACCAATAAGAAGCAGATAATTTAATATCTTGCCACAATATAAAAGCCTCTTT
>OOAG01001658.1_pt1 | contig 16002 bp, 8 predicted proteins | sample 1671461 | NCBI WGS metagenome assembly OOAG01 (sample SAMN06348159, study PRJEB24527) | human gut metagenome | biome: human gut; feature: ankylosing spondylitis patient; material: feces | host: Homo sapiens | place: China | collected 2015-10 | reverse complement strand
TCAGCAGCGGTTGCACTGTATCTTTTATATACGATTCGCCGTCACACTGCTCAGATAAATATTGGAGCAGTGCATTATAGACATTGATTTCTCCATAGTTTTCCTCATTGGAGTAAGGTGCATAAGGAAGCCGTTGCAATTGACGTTTCCCGATGGGTACTCCCAGATTGCAGCGACGATTGCGAACAACCTTTTGCTGCACACGGTAGTTTTCGGTAATATAGGAAACGCAAAGACGGATGTCCTCTAATCCGTGATCGTTTGACTCCCTGTCAATTTTGGGGAGTTTCCGTTTTAGATACTTATCATTCAGCATTTCTGCCAGTTCGTCCAGCAAATCAAAGACTTCCTCCCGGCGATCAGGGTCATCAAAATCGCTGAGATCTCGCATCACACGATTGACGCGGCGCTGGATTTTTTCTTGGGCCTTCAAAAGCTCCGAAAAATCGGCCAAGGGCATATTCTCATACTGGGCTGGCAACAAAAGTCTAAGAAGGTTTAGATACTCTTCTTTCCGGTCCTGTATGGGAGTTGCACTGAGCAGAAGAACATTTTCTGCCTTTTTGCTGATAGAAAAAACACGCTGATATCGTTCTGGCATGGAAAGCAAACGATGTGTTTCATCAACTACCAACAAATCCCAATCTTCCTGCAATGCTGGATGATCCGGTCCAAACTCTTCCAGGGGCACAATAAACTGGTTGGCAAAAGAAATCAGAGCAACGTCATCCTGGGCGTGAAGCTCATACTTGTACTTTAACTCTGTCTGCCATTGACGCAACAGTGTGCGAGGGACAATATACAATACGCGCACGCCAGAGTTCTCGCTGGTCATGATTTTGATAATCGAACACGCCTCGATCGTTTTACCTAGGCCTACTTCGTCGGCCAACATATACCGGATAGGCCGAGCCTCAAAAGCCCTTGCAATCGTGGTAATTTGATGCTCCATTAAAAAAACTCGGCAGCCGGAAATTACATCAAACCCGTAGATAGAATTGTCCACGAGGTGCATATTCTCACTCACTCGCAGGCGCTGGGCATACCAGGTAGGGTTCTGGAATTCATAATGAACCATCTGTTCAACAGGGGAGTAGTCACAAGAGGTATACTCGATTTCCAAAACATCTTCCGTATATTTCTTGATTTCCCCGTTATACAGCGTGACATAGTACGAATAAAACGTGTCCTCCTCGCGGGCCGGGTTCGCGACAAGAATTTTTCCCCGTCCATCGGGGGTCATAACCTTAGCACCTTTGCATCCGTGACAGCGCGCTACATGCTGAAGTGGAAATTCGGGTGTATCGCCCTTTTGGAAAATATGTTCGTAAAGCGACCTTGTCCCGCAAAGATCATAGATTTTGACCGTCACCGAGTCGGATAAATCATGAAACTCAATAATCTTTGCCAGAATAAAGTTCCTGGGGAATTTTGCATCTTTCTCTTCAAATAATACAGGGCATCGAACATACTGACCGCAGACCACAGTCACTCCACCTCACTAAAAACATCCGGAGCATACGAACGCAAACAAATATCTCTGTTCCCACAGTTGTAACACCAGTCTCCGACACGCTGTTCAGGAGTACTGGAATTGTTCAGATAATTCATTGTAGCCGCAAGCAGTGCATCCCGTATAGGCGCTTTCTCCCTATCTTCCGGCTTTGGCAACGCATGGAGCGAATAGGTTTTCTTGTGATTTTTTAGCAGATTTTCAAAAGCCTTCGGGAGATCCATCGTAGATGGCACCGGATTTTCTACATCAAAACGCGCTTGTCCAAAAAGTTGACGCATCTTCATATGGCTTTCTTTATAGCTGGGAATTATAGTAGCTTGTCTGTTTTGAATATCATCCGCTTTTATAACGCAGTTTCTGAAATAATTATCCGCCCTGCGAACCAAATCGGAAAACTCGGAGTTTCGATTATTCCAAAACGGGAAGAAACGCTTGATCCTATCAGCTTCCTGACGCAGAATCGCCCGATACTGGTGAGCTGCCTGATCAATAGTCTTGCCAGCCAGTTGTTTCCACAGATTCGACACCAGTACATTTTCAAAAAGATTGCCATAGGAAAAGGTGCCGGTCACACTGGGCTGCGGGTTTAAAACATAGTCAAACAGATATTTATACGGGCAAAGGAACATGGACATCATCTGGTAACGATCATAGGGCATACTTGTGACCTGTTTACCTTGTAAAAAGGTCACAAGAGCATTATCGTCTTGCTGGGTAGCCAGCGAGATTTCTTGTTCCCCTACACCTAAAAGACGAAGCAGATTGTACTCCTCGGTGCACTCATCCCCATACTGCCGCACATAACTAATGCAAGAATCGCATTGATTGTAGTATAACCCATAGAAAAGGCAGTAACGAAGGAAAGCACTCCGTTCGCAGAGTGCTGCATAGTACACTTGAAATTGCAAATCAATGGGCGTATAGGCTGTCTCAACAAAGCGATCAGACAGTGGCCACGGCAAAAGATCATTCACAGACTGATTCATATCGCGGTCCGAAACGCACGCGAAATGATACATCTTGTTCTGCCCTGGTCGATTCTGCTTTTTACTGCCGAGGATATCACCATCAATCTGTTCAAAGTTCTTGACCAGCCAATTCGGATCCGGTTTTTCTTTTTGCTTCAGAAAGAAGTAAATGCCGTTCTTCAAGTCCTCGAAGGTTCCTCGCATCTCATTGGATTCAGAAGCCCGCCGTACTTCTTCAAAACGTACCAACAACTTGGTGATAAGATCCCGTTCCTCTTCGTTGGCCAGCTTGGTCTGCCTTTCCTTTAGGAATTTCTCCAGTGCCTCAAAATGCTGGCGGAAAGACAGGTAATTACTCCCTGCTTTTTGGTCATCCGATATAAATAGTTGGCCAGCAATTGTATTGATAGATTCAATGGCACCGATAAAATCGGTAACATTTTTCTCGCTGACCTTATATTCCTGATAGATGGTCATGGCCTTAAAGGGGAACGCCTCCGAGTTGGCCACTGCCTGCTTTACCTCTTTGTAGCGGGGTAAATAATCGCTACGTAAGCGTTGGATAAGCTCTGAGTATGTGGTTACATTTTCAAACAACGGCTCCAGATTCATAGCCGTCTTGAGAAGTTCCGCTGCTTGATATTTGGGCAAGATCCCAGAATTCAGACATTCTCGAATATCCACATAATCGATTCGAATTTCTCCCTTTTCCCAATCCCACAGACGGTACAGAGCCGAGAAAAACTGTCCGACAGGATACGACAGAAAATGTCGGTTTCGGGAATATTCCGGATAATAGATCTGTAGCAAATCTTCCACATCTTTGTTGGCCGTATAGATCAACTCGTCCATCCGGCTCAATACTGTGGCCGTTCCTACTTTTCCTTGTGACTGCTCATATAGAGGACGCTCTTTTTCAATCCGATCTTTTGCTTCGTTTACACGATCAGAGATATACCCGGCGTACTCCGAAACATTTTCAAAGCAGTTCACATTCATATCTCGGTACAAGGCAAAGTTCGACTTGAATCTTGAATCGAGCCGATTTCCACCGTCCTCGCACATCAGCGCCATGGCTTCAGCCAAGGCATGCCCTGGACGAGGCAATTGGCCAGGCACCTGATAAGACTTCACCTTTTGATCGGCATGAGTTTCTGCCCCAAAGTATTGGTAAATGTAGTTCCAGGACGAATACATAGCTGGATACTGTTCCTGGAAGTTATGGAGGAAAATGATTTCTACCCCTTTTTGCTCCAGAGAAATAATAAAGCGCAGTTGTACTGGGGAGAACTGATGGACGCCATGAATCACCAGCTTTTTTCCGTTCCATTGCCCCGTCGTGGCAATAGAACGGTTGTACATAGCGATCCTTTTCTGATAGGCGTCAGTATTTTGTTTCTTTCCTTCCTTTGCGCGATTCTCGTAATCCTCCTTTTCCTTGTTGGCCTTTTCTTTCATAACCTTTTGAATATCTTTCAGGGATGGAGCCGGTGGAAATTCGAAAAGGGGATTCTTCGTTTCCTGAATTTGACGCAGCAGTCTGATGAACAACCGCTGTTCCTTGTTGGCCGCCCCCTCATGCAAAGACGTGGCCGGAATGCCCAATTCTATAAATAAGCGAAGCGCCTCCAGCATGGCGTTTTTGTTGTGGTTCAGAGCAGAAAGAAAGACATTATCAATTTCCTCGTTCTCGTGCATCTGAGCATAAACACTGGTCAGGTACCCATATTGCTGAATCTGACCCGTTATATTTTTTGTCCAGTTGCGATACACAAGCTTTTCGTCAATGATCTCGTCCAACGGACAAATCAGGCTGCGGATGCTGTCCTGCATCACATCCACCATACCATTGACAAGCGTTCTAGAGCTGCACAGATGTGGAATATCCTGAATATCAGGCCAAAAATCAGTCTCCGCGATTCGGTAGGGATCCGCATAAGTATAAATTTTATAGGGCATTATGCTTCCGCCTCCCAAATCATCTTTTGCCAGCTCGTTGTGTTTTTGCCATCAATCGTAAACCATGAGAAGGAACGTATAGCTCGTGTCATGGCGACATAAAGAATCCGCATTTCTTCTCGTTCGCGTTCCTCTTTCTCTACCGCCATATTGAAAAAATCATTTTGGTATACATGATCATCTGTCGTTTTGATTTGATAGCCGATATGATAAACGTCTTCCTGCGGAGAGGATGTGCTAATATGCAGGTCGGCTTTTTTCATCCGGTCAATGGCATAAGAGCAGTACGGCAAGATAACAGAACCATACTCCAGGCCCTTGGATTTATGCACGGTGATACTTCTCACCACAATGGGATTTTCCTCGGGGGAATATACAGGATTCCTGCTATCCACATTCTTGCACGAACGAATATTGGCCAGCAGAATATCCACCAGAGAGTTGATGGTCAATACATCAAGGTTGCAAGTAGCCATCAGCTGCTCGAACAGGAGATCGACATTTTGCCGATAATAATCCTGTTTCCAATGGTTTTCCCCACCATAGCGAGCCCAGGGCTTCAATTCAGAATAGATGGTGCGCATGACCTGCATGACTGGCCGCATACGCAAGCTCTTTACTACTTTGTTCCAACTTTGTTCCGGGTCCGACCATTTTTGATCAATCAGGCGCTGAAGTGCTTTGGCCTGATCGGTGTCTGTCACCTTATTCCGTTGCCGCCACCCGCCATTTTTCTGTTGGCGAAGCTGATACATATATGCTTTGCTGGCTCCACCGCCAATAAAGTTGGATGCCACCAATGCATAGAGGTAATCAGCCTCATCATAATGCAGCAGCGCATTGGCCATTGTCAGCATATCCAAGGCCGGTTCGGTGCGGTAGAGATCACCGCCCGTATTGGTCATGACCTCAAAAGGCAACTTCCGTCGCTTGGCTTCCTGTCGAATCAAGTCAGCCTGCCAATTTTCTCGTACCAGAATGGCGATTTCTTTTTCATTGTTGCTGAGTGTATAGCCATTCTTTTCTTCATATTCGATGCGGCGCATTTGCCGATTTACTTCTTGGAACAGCAGTCCCATCAAATCGCGCTCGTCACTGACATGAATGTTTTTATAAAACTTGGAGCTCTGATAATTTCGGTTGCAGGACTTCGTTCCGATTAGTCTATCTTTCTGCGGGTCATAGACAAGTAGCGGATCCTCATCTCCATTCTGCTGCCCCCATGCAGAGAATGATTTATCAAACAGGTCCAATAGCCTTGCGTCTGTTCTGAAATTTTTGGTCAGGGAAAACTCCAGCCATTGGTCTTGGGCCTCTTTGATATGAAGCTGATCAAAGGCTTTTTCTTTTGCACCACGGAATCGATAGATGCACTGTTTGATATCACCTACAACAAACAGCTTATATTGCAACAACGCTGCAATACGTTTGAGTGCATCGATCTGCACGTCATCAGTATCTTGGAACTCGTCCACAAACATAAACTGAGGTGTGCCGGTCTGCATCTTTCGCAGTCTTTCCACATTGTCCGTGTTTTGAAGGCAGTGCTTCAACACAGACATCATAGTGCTGAGGTGAATCTGGTTGTTTTGGAGCAGTTGCTCTGAATAGGCCTTTTCGACAGCAGGCACCAGTGTTGCAAACAGTTGGTGCAGCTCTTTTTGCCCATCTGTCGTTTCCGCATCCGTCAGTGTTCCGAAGTTCGCCGCGTTCAGATTGCGAACATCTACACTTTGATTATGCAGATGGTTGATAAAACTCAAAATATTATCTCGTATTGCATACACAGGCTGGCCCAGTTTCGCGGTATATCCCTCTCCATGCTGCCGCGTCTTTTCTACCAAATATTGATCTAGCTTTTCGGCTACGATCTGTTTCCGGGTATATTCTCCGGACGTAACACTGACTTCCGCACCATATCCCATTTCCATCCCAAGCAGGGAAATCAGATGCTTTGCGTAGGAGTGAATCGTGCTAATCCTCATATCATCGATCAAACCGATGAAGTGCAGATAATCCACATTGCCAGTCAAAAGATAGAAGTTATTAAAGTACTGCTTGATTTTTTCCTTCATCTGATTTGCTGCGTCATTCGTGAAGGTTATCATCACAATGCGGTTGGCCATGTCCTGAACATTGCAGCTTTGGGTATGACAAAGGAAGCCAATTCTGGAAATCATAGTGTACGTCTTTCCTGTTCCAGCACCAGCTCGTGTTAAAATATTTTTTGTTGCATCGGCGTGTTCAATTTCGTATTGTTCACAGTTGAATGCGCTGTACTTCCCAATCTCGCGCAGATACTGTTGATATTCCTCTCTTTCTACTTTTCCATCCACTACTTGAAATGATGGAATATTGGTGGGAATATTATCGCTGGCCAGACATAACAAACAATTAAATACTCGGTATAGCGTGCCTCCCGGTTTCCAAGAATTTGAATGCTGATCTTCTCCTAAACTTATCTTTAAATTCTCACCACGGGTTTGTAGTCCTTGCGCAGTCAGAGCCGTAGAAATCGCCTGGACCAATTGCTCTAATAACGACTTTTCCTGAACTACGATATTGAGTTTGGTTCCACTAAGATAGGTCCGTACCAACCCATCTACTTCTTTTTGTGTAAGAGTTGTACCTGACTGGAAAAAGGAGAATAATGAATACGGTGTTTCTACTTTAAGTGGAACGGAACGAACAATCTCATTTTTTGTGCTCTCATCTAGACTCTTTAGATCCAATTCCGACTCGAAAAGCTGTCGCACCTGCAGCATAAGGTGTTCATTAAATGGGTTGTAGTAAGATAGAGTCCTCTGACCATTTCGCATGGCCAAGTTCATTTTGTTATACAACGCCGCTTTGCTAGTTAAATCTTCTTTCAGCAGTGTTGTCTCAATTTCACAAACGGGTTCAAGATGCTTATCTTTATAGTCCTGTAATGTTATTTGCGGGAAGCAAACTACCGGAAAGACAAACGGTGTCTTTCCGGTTTTTTGCCGAATTTTATTGCGCAAGGAGAATACATAGCCACGAGCCTGTTTGATGGGACTGGTCGATACTTCTTCACCGTTTGCTGTCTTTATCACGATAGAGTCCCCATTTTCCGTGCGAAGGATGGTGGTAGGGCGCCACGCTTTTACTTCGATAACAGCAATTCCTTGGTTCGGAAGCAAAATACAAATATCAAACTGCGTTCCAAAAACTTCTCGGTTTCTATAAATGATGCAGGAATCATCGAAGTACTCGATACATTTCTGAATTACGTAGTCTTCTCCCCAATTATCCGTTCTGAGATTAGAACCGATAAAATGTGCCATCCTGCCATCCCCCCATTTCATGTGGTGCCCAAAATGACAAACTTCACCATGATATATGTACTGATATTGTATCATAGATGATAAAATACGACAATGGCGGAGATATTCACCCATGTTATTTGCATAGATGAATGGTCCTATCTACCTCTGGATTACAGAGTAACCCGGTCAATATGATGAGTACAGCTTAACTTTGTTCTGCTCGTTTTTGGGTTCTGTGTTACATGGATAGAAGGAGGAGCAAGCCAGAACAAGGAACCCTACATAAGGAACCCTGGAACGCCGTTGCGCTCAGAACAAGGAACCCTACATAAGGAACCCTGGAACGCCGTTGCACTCAGAATAAGGAACCCTACATATGGAACCCTTTGTCGGCGCTAGTCGAAAATCCACGCCCTGCACCTGAAACAGGCTGAGAAAGCACATCGAAAAAATGACAGATCGGGCTTATAATCCTGTTTATGGTACTCGCATTCTGCTATGCTTAAAAAGGGGTAGCAGAGGTGGTTCACCCATCAAAACTTCCCTGTCAGAGGGTGGCTCGATTTGCAAGCATAGCGTTTGGATATCCAAACGCAACTCTTCCTGGGAGGCCCCAGACCCCTGCTGCCGTTTTGCCAGAACTGCTGCAAAGGCGGAACACCAATGGCATGCCACGGCGCAGCAAACGTATTTTTTGAAGTGTCCGTTTTGGAGCAAGCACGCTGCAAGTCAACTAGGCGTATCGACTCCACAACGTGCGCGATATAAAGACGATCCTCATAAGGGTCACAGTCAAAGGAGGTATGTGGAACGAGAAAAGGAACAGGAACGGAAAAGGCAAAGCTGCGGGAGGTGATGCATACTGGCGGATGAGATGCGAAAGGAACCACGGGAACTGACCCCCTCTGAGGCGGTGGGACTCAGCCTGGAACGGACGGAAAACGGAAAGGTCACCAACACCATGGCGAACTACAAACGAGTGCTGCAAAGCGACCCATTGCTGAAAGGGACCATCTGTAAAAACCTGCTCACCGGGCAGGTGGATGTAATCAGGCCCTTGGGCTGGTACCGGGAAAGCTCTACCTTAAGCGACGTGGACATCAAATATCTGCTCATGTACTTCGAGGAGACCTATGGTCTGGTGGTGGAAAAGAAGCTGCAGGATGCGGTCATGGTGGTGGCCAATGAAAACCGCTACCATCCCATCCGGGATTTCCTCAACTCCCTTGTGTGGGACGGTGAAGACCGCATTCGGCACTGCCTGCATCGCTTTCTGGGCGCGGACGAGGATGATTACACTGAAGCCGCGCTGCGGCTGTTTTTGCTGGGCGCCATCAGCCGGGTGTTTGAGCCGGGCTGCAAGTTCGAACTCATGCTCTGTCTGGTGGGTGGCCAGGGGTCGGGTAAGTCCTCCTTCTTCCGCCTGCTGGCGGGTCGAGACGACTGGTTCTCCGACGACCTGAAGCGGCTGGACGATGAGAACGTGTACCGCAAAATGCAGGGGCACTGGATCATCGAGATGTCCGAGATGATTGCCGCGGCCAATGCGAAAAGCATCGAGGAGATCAAAGCCTTCCTCAGCCGGCAGAAGGAGACCTACAAGGTCCCCTACGAGACCCATCCCGCCGACCGGCTGCGCCAGTGTGTGTTCTGCGGTTCATCCAACACGATGGACTTTTTGCCGCTGGACCGCACAGGAAACCGCCGATTCGTGCCGGTGCTGGTTCATCCCGAACGAGCGGAAATTCACGTCCTGGAAGACGAGACAGCTTCTCGAGCCTATCTCGCTCAGGTGTGGGCGCAGGCCATGGAAATTTATCGCTCCGGGGATTTCCGGCTTTGCTTCAGCCGGGAGATGGAGGACTATCTGCGCAGGCACCAGCGGGACTTCATGCCCGAGGACACCAAGGCTGGGCTCATTGCCGACTACCTGGACCAGTGCGTGGAAAAAATCGTGTGCTCCCGTCAGCTCTTCCGGGAGGCGCTGGGGCGCGGGACCGAGGAACCGAAACAGCGGGACATCCGCGAGATCAATGACATCATGAACAACACCATCACCGGCTGGAAAGCCTTTTCCAATCCCCGTCATTTCCCCAGTCCCTATGGACGGCAAAAAGGTTGGGAAAGGGTATAACCCGGCAACAAAGTTAGGCTAAAACCGGCAACGAGAGAGGGCCGACATTCCGAGATACTCTGCTTTGGGGAGAGACCTGCCCTTCGTTGCCATAGCCCGTTGCCGAAGAAAATGGCGGAAACAAGCGGCTTTTTGGTGTTCGGCAACAGTGACAACGGGCTTTTGGGGAAAATCCTTTTGGCCCGATTGGCAAAAGAAAAGTTTTCAAAACTCCGTTGTCAGAACAGGCTGACGGTAAGCAATTTAAGAGGAGGATGCGAATGGCGTCAATTCAGCAGAGGGGCGATCGAAAGTTTAAGATCACCGTCTGCAACGGGTACCGCCCCGGAGGACAAAAGCGGATGCAGAGCCGTACCATCGACGTGCCCAAGGAGATTCCCAAGCGCAGTGTGATGCAGTATGTTCACGCAGAGGCCCAGAAGCTGGAGAAGCGGTTTCGCTGCGGGATGGATGAGGACGACCGCACCACCTTTGAACAGTACGCTGAGAGCTGGCTCAAGCGCCAGACTCATTACAAGCCAAGTACCTTGGCTGGCTATCAGCGAGAGCTGAAGATCGTCTATCCCTACATCGGCGGCATTGCGCTGAACAAGCTCCGACCGTTGATCCTGGAAGAAATGTGTGCGGAGCTGCGCAAACGAAAAAAGCGCAACGGCGAACCGGTGTGTGAAGTCACGGTGCGCAAGTATCTCCAGACGGTCTCGGCGGTGCTGGAGGATGCAAAGCGGAACGACATTCTGCTCTACAACCCTGCCCATCGGGTGAGGGGCATCCGGGTGGAAAGAAAGGTACAGCCCATCCCCAGCGAGTTCGAGATGCGCAAATTGCTGCAATGCATTTTGCAGGAGCCGCTGCTCTACCGGGTGTTTTATCTGACCGCCATTGCCACCGGGATGCGCCGGGGCGAACTGTGTGCTCTGCGCTGGAACGACCTGCACGGCGGCGGGGCAGTGTTGGTGCAGCGCTCCCGCAGCTCGGTGTTGGGACAGGGCATTGTGGAAAGCAGTACCAAAAACCACCGCGCCCGCACCGTGGTGATTCCGGATCTGGTGCACGACTACATGGGTGAGCTGTTTCTGGAGCAGGCAAGAGAGGGGAGAATTATCCGCCCGGATGACTACATCTTCTCTACCGCCGAAGGGCCGGCCCACCCGGACTCTTTTACCCGTCGGCTTCGCAGGCTTTACCAGAAGAACGACTTCCCCGCAGAGTATCATCTGCACACCCTGCGGCATTTCTTCGCCACCTACCTGTTGCAGAACAATACCAGCAAACAGGTGGCGGCGGATCTGCTGGGCCATGCGGATACCAGCTTCCTGGAACGTACCTACTGCCATCCCCAGCTGGAGAGCAAGCAGCAGGCGGCATCCATTCTGGAGAGTATGCTGGAACCGGCGGAGCAAGAGGCATGGGAGAAGGAACAGCGTGAAGCTCAGCGGGTGAGCGCGGCAAACTGAACGACAGGGGCGACGGGTAAATCCGTCGCCCCTGTTGCTGTTGATGGGATGCGTAAAATACAGAGCCCATTTCTTGTTGGGTTTGGTGATAGCTATCTGTCGCAGTTGTCGGTATGCTTTGTGGTACCAAACAAAGAAGGAGTGGTCAACATGGCAAGCATCCGAAAACGCGGCGAGAACAGCTATCTGCTGGTGGTGTCCCGCGGGTACGATTATCAGGGGAATCGGTTGAAGCCGGCGCAAAAGACCGTTCACCCGCCCTTGGGCCTGACGGCGAAACAGACGCAGAAGTGGCTGAACGAGCAGGCGGTACTTTACGAGCAGGAAGTAAAACATACCCCTGCTCAGCCGGTGGACCGCAGCATCACATTGGCCAAATACATCGAGGTCTGGCTGGAACAGGTGGCACCCAAAAAGCTAGCAGCCAGCACACTGTCCCGCGACAGGCAGGACATTCGCCGCATCTTGCCTGCCCTGGGGCACTACAAGCTGACGGAACTCAACAAGGAGATCCTCCGGGACTTCTATGATGCCATGCGCCAGGAGAGAAATGAAAACACCGGCAATCTCTTGGCTGAAGGGACGGTGGAAGGGATCCACTCCTGTCTGTGTGGTATTTTGTCCGACGCGGTGGAAGCGGGATACATCACCCACAACCCCGCCTGGCGGGCCTATAAGAAGAAGGGAATCTCCAAGGAGCGGCCGGTGGCAGACGAAGAAACGGTGCAGCGACTTATCGCGGCGCTGGAGACCCAGAGCTTGAAGTACGAAGTATACTACAAACTTATCCTCGCCACCGGGATGCGTCGGGGCGAAGCCTGTGGCCTGCGCTGGTCGGACATTGACTGGCGGCAGCGGGCGCTGCATATCCGCAGAAACGTGGTCAAGCTGAGCCGGCAGCCCATCATGGTCAAAGAACCCAAGACAAGAGCAGGGGTGCGGGTGGTGTACCTCTCCAAAGATATGTGCAAGCTGCTGCGCGCCTGGGAAAAGGAGTGCAAATGGGAAAAAGAGCAGCGGGGTGATGATGAACTGACGCAGGATGACTACCTGTTCCAACAGCCCAATGGCGATCCCATGGTGCCCTGTACCTTCACCTATCGATTCAAGATGATCTTGCGGGAGAACGGCCTGCCGGACGATTTAAATGTGCACAGTCTGCGGCATACAAATGCCAGTATGCTCATTGCCCAGGGGGTGGACGTGCGCACGGTGGCTGGCTTGCTGGGTCATGCGCAACCCAGCACTACGCTGGACATTTACAGCCACGCCTTCGACAAAAACAAGCGCCTCGCCGGACAGAAGCTCAGCGAGGCGATGGGGCTTTGAAAGAAAGATGCGAGGGGCAGTCTATTGAACAAAGGCTGCTCCTCTATTTTTACATCTGATGAGTTAGAAGCCGGGTTAGCATCTGTTATTAATGCCTGAGATAAAAAGCTGTTCAAATATGCTTAAAAGAAATCTGATGAATAATGCTTCTTGTTTTTTTTGGGGATTTTGAGAATAGTAAAAGCTGTTTCAAATACTATAAGGTCAGACAAATATGTTGTGACGTTTGATTTAGGTAACACACTTGTATGGAAAAATTATAAAACGTACAATGAAAGAAAAGCTTATTGGGGAGGAATAAAACGGTGGCCAGCTTATTTATTATTGGAAACGGCTTTGACTTAGCGCATGGCATGAAAACTAGTTTTCACGATTTTAGAGACTATATGTACACTACTTACCCAAAAGGATGTGATAATAGTTTGTATGTTCCAGAATCGGTTACAGGACCGCACGGAGAAGATTTACAAAGCCGAGAAGACGTAGCTGGCTTGATAGTGTATTTGTTAAATGGGGTTGCATCTGACGATGAAGGCAATACTTTCAGACAGAATTGGAACGAAATAGAAAATCTTCTTGGCAAGATGGATTTGAAAGAATGCTTTGATTGTGTTGAACCTCAATATGATAAGGAGGGAGATCGCAACTATTTTTGGGAAAGAGATATTGCGGAATCAATTTGTGGGAATATGGTTTTAGCTATTCCTCAGATTACAGATTTCCTTAGCGACTGGATACATACTGTTGAGATACCAAAAACACCCAAAAAGCGATTTCAAGAAATGATTAAACCTAATGAAGACTTGTTTTTGACTTTTAACTATACCCAGACTCTAGAAAAGATATATAGTTGTGCCAAAGAAAATGTTTGTCATATTCATGGTGTAGTTGCGGATGTTTTTTTTCAAGATGAAGAATTAATTCTTGGACATTGCGGAGAAGAAGACTACGCAGATGATGAAAGTGTTCCCTACGAAATGGGCGACGGGCTACAGTATCTCTATAATCTATTGAAAAAAGATACTTTGAGGCAAATAAATCAGCATGGCGATTTCTTTAATAAGATTAGCCGTACACATATTGAAAAGATATATTCATTCGGCTTTTCGTTCTCAGAGGTCGACATGCCCTATATTATAACGATATGTAACGTAATTGATACTAAACAGATAGCATGGGGGTTACACTCATTTAACAATTTTGAAGAACGCCAATTGTTTAAACAGAAACTAAGAAAATCGGGCTTTATGGGGAATTTCTTTGAGTATGCTACAGAGTGATGGTCACTGATTTATCAGTTAATGCAGGTGATTTTGACAGCAAGCCTTCGCTGTTAATTCGACAAAAGCCAAAATCATAATAATTACCAAAGATATTTAGTACTGGGGAAGAAAGATGTTCGTCTACGCCTGTTCCCATCTAGGCAGGGTTTGGATAGCGCCATACATAAACAGAAAGCAGCCTCCTTGTAGGGAGGCTGCTTTTTATCATTCTTCGGGGATCTCCAGCCGGGCCAGAGCGTAGTCGATGCACATCTGCACTAGTTCATTGCAGGTACGGCCCGTTTGTGTGGCAACATCCTCAAGTTTGGCGAGCAGCGTGTCTGGAAACACACCAATAGCACCGTGGATTTGCCCACAGCCGGTTTGAGATGCGGAACGATAAACTTGTCCTCCTGCTCCATGTTGCACCTCCGCCAATATCTTTTTGTAGTTATTATGGTGCACGATGGTATATATAATACAAATTGTATCGCAAGGGGAACAAGCCATGGACAAGCGGCCTTATACCTGCTATTTCACAGGCCATCGCAATTTGCCGATCGGGCAAGAAGAGGAAATACGGGAATGGTTATATTACCTGTCTGGAGCCGCTGCTGGAGGAGGGGGTGCGCTTTTTCGGTGTGGGCAGTGCGCTAGGTTTCGACACGCTGGTGGCGGAAAATTGTCGTTGCTGCGGAAGAGTCAATCTGAGATGAGTATTATTCTGGTGCAGCCTTTTCAAGGCTACCAGAACCGCTGGACACCTGCCCAACAGGCCCGTGCAGCGGCGGTGGAGGCAAGGGTAGACAAGATGGTTGTCTGCTGCCAAACGCCCAGCCGTGAGGCCTTTCTGGCCCGAGATCGGCACATGGTGGATGGCTCCTTCTTCTGCATCGCCTGGTGCGCCTGTGCCACGACGATATGGCGGTACGGCTTAAACCCTACAGTACGCGCAAAAACAGGGCTTGTGGGTGTGGAACGTGGCGCAGTCCGAACAACGCCTTGCCCAAAGACTTCGGTGTCTATATAATGAAAGAAAATAAGAGAAAAGACGGTATGACTGACCGTAAAGATAGCGGCTCCGCTTGAGAATAAAAGCGAATTAATGATTTGTTGGTGCTTGATCCATAAGACATGAGGCTTTTGGTGGGAGTTTGCAGGCTGCGAGGTAGAGCTGGACGACCCAAGTGGCAGACTCTTGCCTGAGAGAACTAGGCAGAACTGGCTGTTGTACTGAAGGCAAGGGATTAATGAAGGCGATTCACGAATACCTCAATCTTATGGTCTGCTCCTATGCTGTCATCTGGGAAGAATGTCCTCAAAAACTGGAGTATAACAAACATCATCCGCTGAATCACAGTAGGAGAGATCGCGCGGTAATGAGTTTTGATTGGCGGATAAAATGACAAGGAATAGACTCTACAGAGAATATGCTGAACTTTTAGATAAAGGTTTTGCTCACATCTGGAATAGTATAACCGTCGAAATTGTTTGCTTGATTCTGGAAAGGAAGGATAAAGATGGGAATAACTAAACATCAACATTATGTCCCCAAAGTGTATCTTAAAAATTTTTCGCATACAGGTGGTACAATGCTTCAGAATAATGCGGAAATGATTTTTTGCAAAGATAAGACAACTGATTTGAGCAGAGAAATCAGTATTGTTGATGTAGCAGTAAAGAAAAACATTTATACAGATAAAAAGTTGGGAAATCCACTATATTGGGAAGATCAATATAGAAAAAAGGAAACTAAAGCCGGACTAGTGTTACAGAAAATTATAAAAGGTGGGAGACTGAATGTTATTAGCAATGGATGTCGATTATTTAATGATTCAGATAAAAAATTCATGGCGAATTTCATCATGATGCAAATGCTTAGAACTCCAAGGGTGATGGCCTATTTGGGGGACTGCTATCAAAAAAATATTCCAGTGATTTCTGACTATTTGCAACGAGTATTAGGAGACTATTGGAATGAGCATATTGCCGAGAAAATATATAATATATCAAATGAAAAGGACTTGGCGAAAAACATTCAACTTCAAACTATTTTTGACCAATACGACAACGCTTTAATTGCGGGG
>OOAG01001650.1_pt1 | contig 16086 bp, 16 predicted proteins | sample 1671461 | NCBI WGS metagenome assembly OOAG01 (sample SAMN06348159, study PRJEB24527) | human gut metagenome | biome: human gut; feature: ankylosing spondylitis patient; material: feces | host: Homo sapiens | place: China | collected 2015-10 | reverse complement strand
CTGGTCATATCCTGTTGCTAAGCGCACAGTCCCACGTACTGTCCCGCAACCATTCGGCGGGCACAGCAATCCCATGCACGCGGATGCATCAGCGCGCGGCCGCGCCGGCGGCCGGAAGGTTATTATTCCACGCTTATGATATAGTAATACACCGGCTGGCCGCCGTTCAGGTGTGTGACTTCGATGCCTGCCGGGCATTTCGCCTGTACCAGCTCAGTGGTGCGGGCGGCGTCCTCCTCGCTGACATCGCAGCCGGAGATGACGGTGATGAAATTCGTATCCTTTTTGCACATGCTGCGCGCCAGGCGGTACGTCACCTTGGTGACGTCGGTGCCCGTGGCCACCAGCTTGCCGTTCTCCAGCGCCAGGATCTCGCCTTTTTTGATCTTGCGGCCGTCGAAATCGCTGTCGCGGGCAGCAAAGGTGACAAGGCCTGTTGCAACTTTGTCCGCCGCCTGCATCATGTTGGTGGCGTTTTCGTACTCGGAGGCGTCCGGGTCAAAGTTGAGCATAGCTGTGATGCCCTGGGGAATGGTGCGGGTGGAAAGCACGACGATAGTGCGGTCCGCAATGCCCTGGGCCTGCTCGGCGGCCATAATGATGTTTTTGTTGTTGGGCAGCACAAACACCGTCTTGGCGGGCACGCTCTGCACAGCGGCCACGATATCGGCCGTGGAGGGATTCATCGTTTGCCCGCCGGACACCACGGCGTCAGCGCCAAGGTCGGTGAAAATAGCCTTGAGGCCCTCGCCTGCGGCGACGGCCACGAAGCCAAACGCCCGGTCGTTGTCCACAGCGGCGTAGGTGAACTCGTTGCCCGTATCCGCGGCCTCGGCGGCGGCCTGCTTTTTCAGCCCCTCGCCCTGCGCCTGGCGGGACAGAAACTGCTCGTGCATGTTTTCAATTTTGAAATTCGTCAGGTAGCCGTACTGCAGCGCATGGCTGACGATCTTGCCCGGGTCCGCAGTGTGGACGTGGCAGTTGATGACCTCATCGTCCTCGATGACCACGACGCTGTCGCCGTTGCTCTCCAGGAAGGCGCGCAGCTTATTGCTGCTGGCACCGTCGTTTTTGTTCACCAGAAACTGGGTGCAGTAACCGTTTTTGATGTCTTCGACCTTCATCAGATCGTCGGTGTAAACGCCCTTGCCTGCGCCGCTGGTGGAGAGCTTGGCGCTCTTCTCCGGCGCTTCGTCAGCGGCGATGATATGGTTGTCTTTAAAAACGGAGAGCATGCCCTCGAAGATATACACAAGGCCCTGGCCGCCCGCGTCCACAACGCCGGCCTTTTTCAGCACCGGCAGCTGCTCGGGCGTGTTGTCCAGCGCGCGCTGGGCGGCGGTGCACACCAGCTGCCACAGCTCCACCGCGTCCGCGATGCCGCTGGCCGCGGCTTCCTCGCTGGCCACACGGGCCACCGTCAGCATCGTGCCCTCGGTGGGTTTCATCACGGCCTTGTATGCACCCTCAACGCCTTTTTCCAGCGCCTGCACAAGGTCCTTTGCATCGGCTGTTTTTTTGCCCTGCAGCGCCTTGGAAAAGCCGCGGAACAGCAGGCTGGAAATAACGCCGGAGTTGCCGCGCGCGCCGCGCAGCATGGCGCTGGCCGTTACCTGCGCGGCCTTTTCCACGGTGCAGTCGTCGGGCAGGTTCAGAAGCTCTGTCCGCGCGGCGCCGATGGTCATGCCCATGTTGGTGCCGGTATCGCCGTCCGGCACGGGGAAAACGTTCAGCTCGTCGACCTTGGCGCGGCGGTTGGAAAGGTTGTTCGCGCCGGAGATGATGCTGTTTTTCAAAGTCAAACCAGTAATCATTTCGTTTCTTCACCTCAAACAATGTTTCGGCCGGCGGCCGGGTGCCCGGACGGGCACGCTTCAGACGATGTCGTCCACGTAAACGTCGATGCGCTCCACCTTCAAAGTAGTGGCGTCCTCCACGGCGTACTTCACTTTATGAGTGATGCTGCGCACGATGGCCGCAATGTTCAGCCCGTAGGTCACCTTAATATGCAGCTCGATCACCAGCTTGCCGTCCTCTTCCGTGACGCGCACACCCTTGTCGGGATAATTGGTGCCGAGCACGATGGTTTTGAGACTGTCGGACGTGCCGCCCGTGGCCATGCCGCACACACCGTAGCAGCTCTGGGCGGCGGCGCCCACCAGGCCCGCGAAATAGTCGCTGGTCATGCAGACCTTGCCAAGGGGGTTGTAGAACTTGATCAAAACCGATCACTCCTTTACTGCACGCGCGGGGCCTCCGCGCGATGGAATCCACTATATTATACACCGCAAAGGCCCGATTGTACAGGTTTTGCACGGGTTTATTTCTTTTTCGCATGCACGTACGGAAATAGATGTAGTTTATTTGTGTCGCATATGGTAGAATAATTGAACATACGAAAGCAGCGGCGGGCCGGGCCCGTGCTGCGCGCAGCCGGCGGCGGACGCGGCGTGCGGGAAAGGAAGTTTTTATGAAGCATGCAAAACGCATCGCGGCGCTGTGCCTTGCGGCGGCGCTGTTTTTAACAGGGTGTGCCTCCGGTGCGTCCGGCTCCGCTGCGTTCAGCCCGGAAAACCCCGTCACCGTGACGGTCTGGCACTATTACAACGGCCCGCAGCAGCAGGCGTTTGCGGATCTTGTCAATGAATTCAACGAGACTGTGGGCCGGGAAAAGGGCATCGCGGTACAGCAGTCCAGCCAGGCCACCGTAACGGATCTGGAGACCAGCGTGCTGGCTGCGGCCAACCGGGAGGTGGGCGCGCCGGAGGTGCCCAATATTTTTGCCGCCTACGCCGACACTGCCTATGCGGTGGACCGGCTTGGCCTTGTGGCGGACCTGCGTCCCTACCTGACGGACGAGGAGCTGGCTGAATATGTGCCGGGCTATCTGGAGGAAGGCGCGTTTTCGGGCGAGGGAACGCTGAAGATATTCCCCATCGCAAAATCCGTGGAGCTGCTGATGCTGAATGCGACGGATTGGGAAAAATTCGCCGCTGCCACGGGCGCGGATGACAGCGCCTTTGCCACTGTGGAGGGCATTACCGAGACGGCGCGCCAATATTATGAGTGGACGGACGCTCAAACGCCGGATATTCCGGACGACGGAAAGGCGTTTTTTGGCCGCGACGCGTTTGCCAATTACATGATCATCGGTGCGCGCCAACTGGGCGTGGAGCTTCTGCGTGTGGAGGACGGCGCACCGGTGCTGGATTTCGATAAAGATGTGGTCCGCCGCCTGTGGGACAATTACTATGTGCCGTTCATCAACGGCTGGTTCGGCGCGTCCGGGCGCTTTCGCAGCGACGACATCAAAATGGGCAATATCATCGCCTGCGTCGGATCCTCCTCGGGCGCTGCCTATTTCCCGGATGAATGCATCCTCAGCGATACCGAGAGTTATCCCATCGAGATGCGCGCCTACCCATGCCCTAAATTCGAGGGCGGGGAAGATTTTGCCGTGCAACAGGGCGCGGGCCTTGTTGTGACGAATGCCGCTCCGCAGGAAGTTGAGGCCTCGGTGGAATTTCTCAAGTGGTTCACAGAAGCCGGGCGAAATCTGGAATTTTCGCTGGGTTCCGGCTATGTGCCGGTGAAAAAAGAAGCCAATGAAATGACGTTTGTGGAACAGGCGATGGACGCGGCAGGCGCCAGTTCCAAAATGCGCGCCATCATCACGAACGCTATCGGCATGACGGGCGAGAACCAGATGTACACTACAAAAGCATTCAGGAACGGCACTGCGGCACGTGCCATCCTCAACGATTCCATGGTGGAAAAGGCACGGGCGGACCGCGAGGCGTTCCTTGCGCTGACGGCGGAGGGCATGCCGCACGAAGAGGCGGCCGCGCAGTTTGTAACGGATGAAAATTTCGAGGCGTGGTATGAGGAGACGCGCACGGCGCTGGAGATGTGCATCGCGGGCTGACAGACAGATAATGGCTGGAAAGGCGGGACAGCGGATGAATGGGGAAAAAAGGCGCAGGCATGGGCGGTCGATCCGCCGCCGCCTGCTCGTGCCCATATGCTTGCTGCTGACGGTCCAGGTGGCCGTGCTCATCGGTGGAGTTTATTTTTCAGGCCTGCTGGAACGCATGGACGAAAATGCATACGCGGTGCTGGACCAGCGCGTACAGAGCCGGGCGGGCTATTTGGAAGACGATATGGTGCGCCGCTGGTCCAACCTCAGCCTGACGCAGGAGGTATTGGGCGAACTGTACGAGGGCCTTGTGCAGGACGGCTCCGTCACGCCTGGAGAGCTGGCGTCGGACCCCGCCCAGTACAACGCGTTTCTGGAACAGGCAGCGCCGGAACTCGTCTCTCTGATGCGTACAAACAGCGTGACGGGGGCTTTTGTCGTACTGAACACGCAGACGTTCCCGCAGGAACTGAGCGAGAGCCTGCAATTGCCCGGGCTTTACCTGCGCGACAGAGACCCCTCCGCCCACACCAGCGCCGGCAACGGCGATCTGCTGCTGGAGCGCGCGCCGCTGGAACTGGTGCGCGGCCTCGGCATCGCCATGGACAGCAACTGGAAGCCGATGTTCGTGCTGGAGGGGGACACCGCGCGGGCCGATGCCTGCCTGATAAGACCCTACAACGCGGCGGTGGAGGACCCGTCCCTTGGCTGGGAAAATGCGGGCTATTGGGCTGCGCCGCACACGCTGAGCGGCGATAACATCCGTCTGATCTCTTATTCGGTTCCGCTCATCGCGCCCGACGGAACGGTGTACGGTGTTTTGGGTGTGGATATCCTCGAGGACTACCTGCTGCGGTTGCTGCCTTACGACGAGCTTTCAGAGGATCACGGCAGCGCTTACATCTTGGGCGTGCGCGGCGCGGCCGACCCGGAAGCATCCGTCCGGCCGCAGGTGGTGAGCGGTCCTGTCTATCTGGCGGCTTCCGGGTTCAGCACTGTATATCTGGAAAAGGAGAGCGCAGGCCTTTACACGCTGGAGCGGGGCGGCGGCGAGGAGATGTACGTCTGCTCCGCCGTGCTGAACCTGTACAATACGAACACGCCTTTTGCAGATGATCAGTGGGTTCTGCTGGGGGCGGTGCCGGGCCGCACGCTGTTCGCGCTCAAGCACGATACGCTGCTGATTATGCTGGCGCTGCTGGCATCCATCGTTCTCACCAGTCTGGTGACGATCCTGATCACCGTACGTTCGGTTTCGCAGCCCATCGTCAAGCTGGCGGCCGAAGTGCGCGCGACGGACCCGGCGGCTCCCGCCCGCCTGCAAAAAACGGATATCACAGAGCTGGACGCACTGGCGGGCTCCATCGAGACGCTCAGCGACGAAGTGCTGCGCGCGGGCGGCAAGTTCACCCAGATCCTGGAGATGGCCAGCGTGCGCATGGGCGGTTTTGAGGTGGACGGCCGGGACGGCACGCTGTTCCTCACCGACCAGTTTTTCGACGTATTCGGCCGTCCGGAACTGGCGAGCACCGTGCGCGGCCCACAGTCCTTCGAGAGAGCGATGGATGCCCTGCACGTCTATGTGACGGAACGGGAAAAAACCGACGACGAGCATACGGAATACATTTTCCGCATGCCGGAGCCGGACGGCGTGCGCTGGGTGCGTATGCGCCTGCTGCGCAGCAGTTCCCGCTGGACGGGCCTGGCCGAGGACATCACCAGTGACAGGATGTCGTTGGAACGCATGGAATACGAGCGTGACCACGACGTGCTCACCGAGCTTTATAACCGCCGCGCATTCAAACGTATGGCGCTGGCGTTGCTGGCCCGAGGGCCGCAGGCGGCGTGCGTGGGTGCGCTGGTGATGCTGGATCTGGACAACCTGAAGTATATCAACGATACCTACGGCCACGATATGGGCGACGCCTATATCCGCTGTATGGCCGCGAGCCTTCCCAGCCCCGACGGGGAACGCTGCCTTGTGGCACGCATGTCCGGCGATGAGTTCTTCGTGCTGTTCCACGGTTATGACACACAGGAAGAAGTGCGCGGGCAGATCGCCCTGCTGCGCCAGCGTATGACGCGGGCTTCGCTTACGCTGCCCGACGGCGTGCGCCAGCCGGTGCGGGCTTCCGGCGGCGTGGCTTGGTATCCGGCGGACAGCGACCGGTTCGACGAGCTGGTGCGCTATGCGGATTTCGCCATGTACCAGGTGAAGAACAGCGGCAAGGGCGAATTTGCGGAATTCGACGGCGAGGCATACCGGCGTGACGCCTATCTGGTGCAGAGCCGCGGCGTGCTGCACCGTTTGCTGGAGCAGCGGCTGGTGGATTACCACTTCCAGCCCATCGTAGAGGTGAGCACGGGCCGCATTTTTGCTTACGAAGCGCTGATGCGCCCCCGCACGCCGGAGCTGTCCTCGCCGCTGGCCGTGCTGGAACTGGCGCGGCAGGAGGGCAAGCTGCGCGCGGTGGAGACTCTTACCTGGCATACGGCCATGGGCGCATTCGCGGCGCACTGCCGTGCAGGGCACGTCCCGGAGGGCTGCCGCGTATTCATCAACTCCCTTTCCAACCAGGCCATGCTGCCCGAGGATACGGCGCGGTTTCATCGCGAATACCGGGGCTACCTGTCCCGCGTCGTGCTGGAACTGACGGAGGTCACGCGCATAGACGCCGATCTTCAGGCGGTAAAAATGCAGGCATTGATGCGCAGCGGCGGAAAGCTGGCGCTGGACGATTACGGCAGCGGCTATAACGGCGAGGCCATGCTGCTGGCTGTGCAGCCGGATTATGTGAAAATCGATGTTGCCATCGTGCGCGGCGTGGACCAGGACGACGACAAGCGCCAGCTGGTAGAAAATCTGGTGTCCTACGCCCATGTGCGAGGCATAGCGCTGGTAGGAGAGGGTGTGGAAACGCGTGCCGAGCTGGAGGCTCTGGCTGCGTTGGGCGTGGATTATGTGCAGGGCTATTTTCTGGCCCGCCCGGCTCTGCTGCCGCCTCCCGTCACGCCGGAGGGGGCTGAATGCCTGCGTGCGCTGCGCGGGGAAATGGATTGACCGCCGCCGGGCAGAAAAGCGGAAAACAGAACAGAGCGCCCCGGCGCGGCCTGAAAAGGCCGCCGGGGCGCTCTGCTTTCGTTTGGGTCGCGCCGCTCAGAAGTTGGCAGTGAAAAATTCCCTCAGCTCCTGCAGGGTGGCTTCTTCGTCTTCACCGCTTACTTCTATGGTCACGGTCTCGCCGCATTTGGCCGCCAGAGCCATCACGTTCAGAATGCTCTTCGCGTCCGCACTGCGTGTGCCGCATCGGATGACGACGGAACAGGGCGTTTCGGCCAGCCGCTTTGCCATCACACCGGCGGGACGCATGTGCAGGCCCATCGGGTCGGTCAGGGTATATGCAAAACTCACCAATGCAAACCGCTCCTTTCCAGCCGCGCAGAACTGCGCGGAGCCCAAGCAAACGTCTTGATTACTCTTCTACTATACAATAAAAGGAAGCGTATGACAAAGGGGTTTTTGTGTTTTTTTGCGGTGGCGCGTCGTTTTTATCCCGCCGCGCGGGGCGGTTCCTGCGTGTCGCCCGTATCCGGCATGCTCGGCATCCGCCCATGCCCGCGGGCGGGCTGCCGGGTTGCAGGGCGGGGGATGGCGCCGCTGCGCAGCAGCGCAAGCTTTGCGCAGGCCGGGCCGGTCAGCTCATACAGTACAGCGGAGGAAAGGATGATGGTGGCCAACATCGTGCCTTCGGCCGCAGGCAGCATGCGTTGGCCCAGCACGGCAAGACCGATGGAAACGCCGGCCTGAGGCGTGAGAGCGAGGCCCAGATATTTGATGATGGACGGGTCGGCGCGGCACAGCGCCGCACCGCTGCTGGCCCCCGCGTATTTGCCTGCGATGCGTACGAAGAAATAGGCCACGCCGATAACGCCCGCCGTTGCGAGGGACGGGATGTTGAGACGCAGGCCGGAAAGCGCGAAGAACAGCAGCAGGAACGGCGGAGAGAATTTGTCCATCCGCTTGAACAGACGCTTTTCGCCGCCCAGGTTCACATAACCCGCGCCCAGTGCCATACAGGCCAGCAACGGTGAAATGCCCAGTGTCGAGCACAGCCCGCTCAAAAACAAAAGCACCGCGTTGACGAGTACCAGTGTGTGTGCCTGGGAATGCCCCTGCCCGGCAAGCCAACGCAGCAGCACGGCCAGCGCCAGCCCCAGCGCCACCGCCCCCAGATTCCACAGCAGGGGCAGCGCCACGTCTGCAAACTGTATATGGCCTGTCTGCAGCGCGTTCACCACGGCGGTACAAACGCTGAAGGCGGTCAGGGCCACCGCGTCGTCCAAAGCGGTCACCTGCAAAAGCAGGTTGACGAAAGGTCCTTTGGCGCGGTACTGCCGGATCGTCATGATGGTGGAGGCAGGGGCCGTGGCGCAGCCGATGGCGCCCAACAGCAGTGCAAACGGCACGGACAGACGGAATACGAAGATCATCGTCAGCGTGACGGCAACGGCGGCACACAGCGCCTCGGCCAGTGTGACAGCCAGCACCTTTCCGCCGGAACGCTTTAGATCCGCGATACGGAAATACCGTCCGGCGGAAAACGCGATATAGGAGAGCGCGAGATCGGTGACGAATTCCATGCCGCCGGACAGCCATGCGGGGATCAGGTTCAGTGCATACGGTCCCACCAGGATACCCGCCAGAATATAGCCCGTCACGTTGGGTAAATGCAGGCGCCGCGTCAGGCGCGTCATCAAAAAACCGGCTGTCAGCAGAATGGCGACGCCCAGTAATACGCCGCCCGCGCTCTGCGGCAAGGTAAAAATGTTCATCAAGCACACCTCTTTCTGTTGTGTGCTTGATTATATGCGCACACTATGATAAAATCAAATTATGACTTTTCATGTACATATAAATTTTTTTAATGAATTGGGGAGCAAAATGTTTGATGCGAAGATAGAGACCCTCCTGGAGGTCATCAGTGCGGGCAGTTACACACGGGCGGCACAGCGGCTTTCGCTCACACAGCCCGCTGTCAGCCATCATATGCGCCAGTTGGAGCAGGAGTTCGGCATTCATATATTTTATAAGGATAAAAAAGAGCTGCGCCTGACGCCGGAAGGCGAGATTCTGGTAAAATACGCCCGCCGGGCGCTGGCTGTATACCGCAACGCCCGCCAAGCCATCGAGGACAGCCGCATCTGCATGTCGCACATCGGGGTGGGCATCACCCACACCGTGGGCGAAAGCTGTGTGCCGCAGGTGCTGGCCGAATACTGCAACCAGACGCCCGGCGTACACATCAATATCGTTACGGACACCATAAAAAATCTTTATGATATGATGCGCTCCTACGAGCTGGACGTAGCCATCGTGGACGGGCAGCTCCCGGCATCCGGCTACACCGAAGTGCTGCTGGATACCGATTACCTGTGCCTTGTGGTGTCGCCCATCCACCCGCTGGCACGGCGTGCCAGCGTCGCCATCGGCGCACTGCAGGGCGAGCGGTTCATCATGCGTCCCAAGGGAGCGGGCACGCGCTCGATGTTTGAAAGTTATCTGTCCGAATGCGGGGCGGATATCCGGGACTTCAATATCATCATCGAGATGGACAGTGTCGCCACCATCAAGGAGCTTGTCGCGCAGGATCTGGGCATTTCCGTCATCGCCCACAGCGCCTGCCGCGAGGACGAGCAGGCGGGCCGCCTGGCAGTCGTCCCGCTGGAGAAGCCGGGCATGGTGCGGCGCATCAATATGGTGCATCATCAGGATTTTTCCCATCCGGAGATCCTGGAGGAGCTGCGCCGTCTATATATCGGCCGGCGCTGAGCCGGGGGAGGCACGGAAAAAGGCAAAGAAATAAAAGAAGCGTCCGGGGAAAAAGCTTGAAAAAGGGGTGGAGAATCCCTTTTTCATTTAAAATAACCCCGCGACGCCCCGCAGGGCCAGTGCCGAGGCGCGTAAAAGCGAAGCTTTTTCGACAAGCTGAGGCAGGGCTTTACGACCCTGCCTTTTGATGTTTTACACTGCAAAACGCGAGGCTGGCTCACAGGTCCAGCGCGGCAAAGCTGTGCATGGCGCGCCGCAATGCCAGCGCCGACAGCAGCACGTACAGTGCGGCGCCAGCGGCCAATAAGGTGAGCTTTTCGCCCAGGAACGCCGGGTCCGGCGTGTCCAGGCGGTCCCGCACAAAGGGGACGGTGTGGGCGCAGGCCTCGAATACCACCATGCAAAGAGTAAGGGCGCCGCAGCCCCAACCAAAGGCCTTGCCGACCTTGCCCGGCGCGCGGTAGTAGTTTCGGAAAAAGACAAGATTGAACACGCCGTACAGCACCAGCGCGAATCCGAAAAACGCGGTGTTCGCGTCCATGCCCACAAGGTTTTCCGCGGAGACACGGCTGCTGAACACGGCGAAGGGAACGGCGATCACGAGCTGTGCCAGCTGCATCAGCATCACCGTAAAAACGCGCGCCCGCACAAGATCGGTCTTGCGCACGGGCAGCAGCGCCGTGAACTCGATGTCCCGGTTCTCCCGCCCCGTCAGGCAGATGAAAAAGATGCCCAGGCAGGTGTAAAAGCAAATGACATAATAAGGGTAGTTGGGGATGAGCAGCATTGCGGAAAGCAGCAGGAACAGCATTGAAGCCGGATGCATGGCCAGCACAAGCTCCTTGCGCATCAGGTTTTTCATAGGCCGCCGTCCTCCTTTTCCAGATGTACCATAATATCCTCCAGCGATGCGGGCGCGGTATCGGCGCCAAGGCGGGGCGCGTCCTCGGCCCGCAGCAGAGCGCTGAAGCCTTCCCGCTCCCGTTTGCATCCCAGCAGCAGGCCCTCGGGCGCAGCGTCCCGCTGCGCGGCTGTCAGTGCGGCTGTGCGGTACCGGGCGCGCAGTGCGTCCGCGTCTGCGTCTGCCGCCACCTCGCCCCGCCGCAGGTATACGATGTGGTCGGCGCATTTTTCCAGGTCGGAGGTGATATGCGTGGAAAACAGGATGCTGATGCCTTCGTCCTGGGCAAGCTGGAGAAAGATCTCCAACAGTTCGTCCCGGGAAACGGGATCCAGCCCGCTGGTGGGTTCGTCCAGCACCAAAAGCCGCGCCCGGTGAGAGAGTGCCAGAGCCAGGGCGTACTTTACCTTCATGCCCTCGGAAAGCTCTTTCACTCGTTTGTTTTCATCCAGCGCGAACAGCGCGAGATACCGGCGGTAAGCCGTCTCGTCCCAGCTCGGATAAAAGCGGCGCGTTACATCCGTTACAGTGCGCAGGCGCTTAAGGGGATAAAACCCGAAGCCTCCGGACGCAAACCCCACCGCCTGCTTGACGCCGAATTCATCCGCGGACAGCGGCCTGCCGAAAAACAGCGCCTCGCCGGCGTCGGGGTGTACAAAATCCAACAGCGATTTCAGCGTTGTTGTTTTTCCAGCGCCGTTGCGGCCGATGAAGCCCGTGATGGAACCGGGCGCAACGTCAAAGGAAACGTCCCGCAGTGCAAAAGAGCCGTACCGCTTGCATAATCCGCGAACAGAAAGCACGTTCATTTTTCTGCCTCCAATTCGCCGTCCGGTGCCACGGGAGGCTCCTGCTGCACGCTGAACACGGCGTCCACGAATTTCATATATGCGTCATTCTGCACGATGGCGATGCCCTGTTTCACGTCCGCCATAAGCAGAAGCGTGTCTCCTGGCTCAATGCCGAACAGCTCCCGCGCTCCCTTCGGGATGACAATCTGCCCTTTTTCGCCTACCTTGACAGTAGCCATGTATTTCCCTTTTGGCATTTTCATGCTCATAAACAGCCCTCTCTTTCTTTAATAAAATTCTTAAAAATATAACTTGTATAACTTATTATACTTTTATGAAACGAAAAGTCAACAATACCTTTTCCGGAAAAACAGAAATATTTGTTCTAAAAAACAAAAGCGCCGCCGGACGGTCTTCCCGTCCGGCGGCGCCGGAATGATATTTTTGCGGGACGGCGCGTTACAGCATTTCACCGTCCTCGTCGTCCGTCATAAATTCGCGGCTGCTCACGCGTTTTGCCATGCGCTCAGCCTCCACCATGTCGGAGAGCGTTTCCTTTACCTGTGCCGCGTCCTTCACCCAGGCGATATCGAACTCCGGCGTGGACTTATCCGCCGAGCAACAATGGATGGTGCCAAGGCCGAACATACGCTCCCACAGCGAGCGGCGCAGCGTCACGTCCATAATGCGGTACAGGCGCACCTCATCCTCCTGCGTGTTCAGCATGCCGGTGTGGATGAGCAGCTTTTCTTTTGTCAGCGTATATTTCGTAAAAGTCCATGGCAGGCCGAATGCGATGCGTTTTCGGTCGCTCCAAACGATGCCGCCGTTGTCTGCGTTTTCCATAGCCAAAGCCCCCTTTTGGTGTTATTGTACCAAGCCGGTGCGGCAAAATCAACCAAAGCAGAAAATTTGTGTCGGACATTTTGTCTGCCGCCCAAGGAAACAGCGCGTTTCAATTGGTGTTTTCCGGAACCAGCTTCCCAAAGAGACTGGCGGACAGCCCGCTCTTTGGTTTTTATGAGAGCTTCAGGGACAGCGAATAATTGCAGGGGATCATTCTTTAAAGGTTTTTTCTACCAGCCCGGCGTATTCTGCGTAAGCACAATGATTCTTCAGTTCTGTGAGGCATTCGGCAATGCGTTTGTAATACCAGTAGTGTTCCTGTTTATCTTTTTGGTTGAATCTTTGCCATAACCGCTCTCCGTAAACAAGCTGATCCCGGTAAAGGGAACGGATATTGGAAAGCTTATCGCCGAGCGTTAACATTTTTACTTCTATGGAAGCGTCCCTCAAGTGATTTATTGTTTCCTGCTTACGGATTTTCCAGGTCGATCCGGCAGGCAGATCTTCTCGTTTGTTTTCGCTTTCTGCAGCGACCAAAGCGGCGATCCTTTCCCCAAAGGCTTCTTGAATGCATTCTGTTGTGGCGGCGGTATCCTCCACGACGTCGTGCAGAACAGCGGCTGCTATGACTTCTTCATCCGTTGTCAGAGTGCCTACAATAGACGCAGCCTCCAAGGGATGAAGAATGTAGGGGACCTGCGTACCCTTTCTCACCTGGCCGTTATGAGCCTTTACTGCGTACACGATTGCTTTATTTAATATTTCTCCCATGTTTATACCGCCTTTTTCCGGTGAGATGACAGCAAAAATAAAAAAGTTACATTCCAAAAATGAAATGCAACTTTTTTGGTGGGAGAGGATGGATTCGAACCATCGAAGCGAAGACGCAACAGATTTACAGTGCTTACGAGAAAAAAGCATATAAAGTCATTTGCGTGCAAACAGAAGAAAAGAATCTCTCACAAAGTGTGTCGTACTGAGATTTTTTTAGGGGTGGAACCCGAATATCATCGTGCCAATATAAAATGTGTTTTTTCTTCTGAATTAAAAATGAGAAGAAATAGAGAAGAAAACAAAGCCGTGCCGATAAATCTGTTTTGAGTGCGAAGATATTAAAGGAAATGAAGATAAGGGGGAGGTATAATCTGCAAACGAACTGTTTTTTTCGGTTTCCCCTCCCGAACCCACCCCTAAACAAGCCCGTAAAAAGATACAGGCGGAAAAGAGAATATAGAAAAATCAAGTGCAGTTCAAGTTTTGGACTGCACTTTTTGTATATACACAGAAATTAAAAGAAGGAGATGGAACGAGTGAAGCCATATGTAACGGAAGAACAAATCAGAGCGGCCAAGGCGGTGAACACGCTGGCTTTCCTGTTGCGTCATCAGCCTGAGCAGTTCAAACGTGTAGGGCGTACAGAGTATGCGCACTGCGGCCATGACAGCTTGAAGGTGAGCAGCAATGGAAAATGGAATTGGCACAGCAAGGGCGTAGGAGGAACAACGGCGGTGCAGTACCTCATAAAAGTAGAGGGGTATGATTTTGTCCGTGCGGTGCAGATCGTCTGCGCGGACGCGCCTTTTCTTTCCTCTCCGCCTGTAATCGGGGAAAAGAACAGCGGGTTTGCACTACCGCCGCGCGGTGATAATTTCAAAGCACATCAGTACCTGGCGGGGCGCGGCGTCTGCGATGAAGTCCTTGCATTCTGCTTTCATACAGGCCGCGTCTATGGCACAAACCGCAGGACAGCAGAACGGGAATACACGAACTGTGTTTTTGTGGGCTTTGACGAATCGGGAAATCCGGTCCATGCGGGGCTGCGGGGAACACAGGGATTTTTTCGCGGAAATGTAACGGGCAGCGACAAACGCCATCCATTCTGCATTCCGGCAGAAAAAGAAGGGGCAAGTACGCTTGCGCTGTATGAGTCCCCAATCGACGCAATGTCAGATGCGTCTTTACGCATCCGGCGCGGAGCAGCCTGGCGGGAGCAGCACTATCTTTCTCTGGACGGCCTTTCGATGCTGCCCATTGAGACCTTTTTGAAATCGCATCCCGGCGTGACACATCTGAGGATATGTACGGACAACGATAAAGCGGGGCGGGAACATGCCGCCCGGTTGGAAGAAGAATATGCTGCGCGGGGATATTTGGTGGAAAGCTGTATCCCGCATGGCGTGAAGGACTATAACGAGCTTCTGCAAAAGGAGTTGTCACGGGAAAGGGGGACAGAGCGGTGAACGTTTTGAATTGGCTGCTGGTTGCGGCCGGCCTGTTTATGGCCTTCATAGGATATGCCTGCATCGTTGTGGGTGCAAGAAATGAAAGAGACTGGGAGGAACGGAAATGAAAACCATTGCAATTTCAAACCAAAAGGGCGGCGTGGGAAAAACAACAACAGCGGTATCCCTCAGCGTGGCGCTGGCCCGGCAGGGCAAGCGCGTGTTGCTGATCGACGCGGATTCACAGGCGGACGCCACAAAATATCTCGGTGTGGAGAATCCGGACGAGTTACAAAACACCTTGTCTGCAGCGATGCACTGTATCATCAATGATCTACCATATAAAACAGGTGGATACATACAGAGCCATCCGGAAGGGCTTGATTTCGTTCCCTCCAGCATCGACCTGTCCAGCGTAGAAGTGGAACTCGTGAACGCGATGAGCCGGGAACGCATTCTGAAAACCTTTCTGGATGATGTTCGTGGAAAGTATGACTATGTGTTGATCGACTGCCCGCCGTCGCTGGGCATGATGCCTGTCAATGCGTTATCGGCAGCCGACAGCGTGCTGATCCCGGTACAGGCGCAATACTTTTCTATGCGCGGCCTGCTTCAGCTCATACGCACCATCGACAAGGTGCAGCGGCGGCAAAACCCGCATCTGAAAATAGAGGGCATCGTTTTGACTTTGGTAGACAACCGCACGAATCTTTCCCGTGATGTGAGTGCTATGCTGCGCGACGCATACGGAGCGAATGTGCATATTTTTAAGACAGAGATCCCCATGTGCGTCCGGGCGGCGGAAAGCCCATCCTTTGGAAAAAGCATTTTTGACTACGACCCCAGGGGCAAGGCAACGCTGGCCTACGAACAGCTTGCAAGGGAGGTGCTGACGCTTGGCCGCAAGAAAGAGCTTGGGCGGAGCGGGTTTGCCCCCACTCGCTGACCTGTTCAGCACCAGCGATGAACGGGCGCTGGAGGCACAAACGCAGGAGCGTGTTATGATGCTGCCGGTCTCGGAACTGCATGATTTTCCGGGGCATCCGTTTCGGGTACGGGATGATGAAGAAATGGAGAAGCTGGCGGAGAGCATCACGCAGCACGGCATATTGATGCCCGGTCTTGTGCGCCCGCGCGCAGCGGGGGGCTATGAGATCGTGGCGGGACACCGCCGCAAGTTTGCAAGCATGAAAGCGGGAATGCGGGAAATGCCCGTCATTGTCCGGGACATGGATGATGATACCGCCGTTATTCTGATGGTAGACAGCAATGTACAGCGTGAAAATGTGCTGCCCAGCGAGAAGGCGAGGGCGTATAAGATGAAGTTGGATGCTATCAAACGGAAAGCCGGAAGACCAAGCAAAGAAAATTCTGCCCAAGTTGGGCAGAAGTTAAATCTGTCCTTTCGCCCTGATGTTTCATCGCATCCAACTTCATCTTGTAGGCAAATGCTCTTTCGCTCGGAAGAATGGTTTCTCTCTGCAAATTCGCATCGACCATCAGAATAATGGCTGCATCATCGTCCAGGTCACGAACAATCGCAGGCATGGTTTCCTTACCCGCAAGCTCCGATGCCCGGT
>OOAG01001640.1_pt1 | contig 16165 bp, 15 predicted proteins | sample 1671461 | NCBI WGS metagenome assembly OOAG01 (sample SAMN06348159, study PRJEB24527) | human gut metagenome | biome: human gut; feature: ankylosing spondylitis patient; material: feces | host: Homo sapiens | place: China | collected 2015-10 | reverse complement strand
GAGATGATCAAGAAGCGCCACACCTACCGCAACTCCGAGGCTACCACCTCCATCCTGACCATCACCTCCAACGTGGTGTACGGCAAGTACACCGGCGCACTGCCGGATGGCCGTGCCGCCTTTACCCCCTTTGCACCCGGTGCAAACCCCAGCTACGGTGCGGAGCAGAACGGCCTGCTGGCTTCCCTGAACTCTGTTGCCAAGCTGCCCTACCACTGGGCTCTGGACGGCATCTCCAACACCCAGACCATCAACCCCGAGGCTCTGGGCCACAGCGAGGAGGAGCGCAAGGAGAACCTGGTGCAGGTCATGGACGGCTACTTCGATCAGGGTGCACACCACCTGAACGTGAACGTGTTCGGCAAGGAGAAGCTGCTGGATGCCATGGAGCACCCCGAAAAGGAAGAATACGCCAACTTCACCATCCGCGTCTCCGGCTATGCGGTCAAGTTCATCGACCTGACCCGCGAGCAGCAGATGGACGTGATCTCCCGTACCTGCCATGCCGCACTGTGACCCAGTCGGTCTCGTCCACTCGCTGGAAAGCTTCGGCTCAGTGGACGGGCCGGGTGTCAGGTTCGTTGTCTTTCTGCAGGGCTGTGCCCTGCGCTGCAAATACTGCCACAACCCCGAAACGTGGAGCGCTGAGGGCGGCACGGAATGGTCTCCGGAGAAGCTGTTCCAGCATGTCTGGCGCTACCGCAATTACTGGGGCAAGAAGGGCGGCATCACCGTCAGCGGCGGCGAGCCGCTGCGGCAGATGGACTTCTTGACAAAATTCTTCCAGCTGGCGCGCGCCAAGGGGGTGCACACCGCGCTGGACACGGCCGGTCAGCCGTTCCAGCCCGATGACCCCGCCTACCTGGCCGCCTTCGATACCCTGATGGCTTCTACCAGTCTGGTGATCCTGGATCTCAAGGAAATCGACCCGGAGAAGCACCGTCAGCTTACCGGCAGGGACAATGCCAACATCTTAGCCATGGCACGGCACATCTCTGATCTGGGCGTTCCGCTCTGGATCCGGCATGTGCTGGTGCCCGGCCTCACCGATGACGAGGAGGGCCTGCGCAGGACCGCAGACTTCATCCGCAGTCTGAAAACGGTGCAGCGGGTGGAGGTGCTCCCCTACCACACGCTGGGGCTGTTCAAGTGGCAGAAGCTGGGCATCTCCTATCCCCTGCCCGATGCTGTTCCCCCCACGGCGGAACAGGTCCGCCGGGCGGAGGAACTGCTGGAAGTGGCTAAGTACCCCGGCTGAACTGCACCGGCAGGGTGGACTGGGAAAGCTTCATCCTGACTTAAACAAAAAGAATGACCCTCTCTATCACGCTGACGTATGCCCGCTCCCTTTGGGGGGAGGTGGCACTGCGAAGCAATGATAGAGAGGGTCGTTTATTTTTCTTCACTTCCGGCGTGATACACCTGCAGATACACCCTTTTGCGCTCGGCATCCGTGTTCTCTGCCAGCTGCTGGCAGAAACGCTCGTCCTCGAACAGGGCGACCACATTGGGCGCATAGCGGGTGCCGCTCTGGGCCCGCAGCTCTTCCAGCAGAGCGCGGAAGGGCTTGGCAAGGTTGTAACACCGGCCGATATCATCGGTGGCGGCATCCAGCGAATCCGCCACGCTCAGCGCATCCACGATTCCCTTGATCCCCGCCGGGCAGGAGGATGCGTCATTGGGATAGCCGCCCTTGCCGTTGTAATAGCAGTGGTGATAGAGTGCCGCCGGGGCCAGCGTTCTTCCGCAGCCCATTCTATTCAGAATGGCAGCGCCGGTCCTTGGGTGGCTCTGGATGCAGAAAAACTCCTCATCCAGCAGGCGGCGGGCGTTGTTGTCGATGTACATCAGAACAGCACACTTGCCAAGGTCGTGGTACAGGCCGCACTCATAGGCCGTCTGGCAGAGCTCTTCCCGCCGGGCCTGCACCTCGGCCGCGCTCCTGCAGCCCAGCAGGCCCACCAGTGTTTCGGGCCTTGTCTCGATCTGCCGATGCAGCAGGGCACGGGTCAGCTCTGCCACCATCAGCGAGTGGACATAGGTCGGCTTGTGCCCGGCCAGGATACTGCCCAGCATCCGGCGGTTCGCCGTTTCATCTGAGCTGGTGTTGATCTTGCTCAACTCCCAAGCGGCAGAGTTTACCACACGGGGATACTGGCTGGCCGGCATCTGTTCCAGATACTGATCCGCAGAACGGCGTACCTGCTCCACGGTTGCACGATACCTCTGTGCTCCCGCCTCGTCCAGACGTTCTGCATAGACCGAAAGATAGGCCGCCAGAACCAGCTTCCGGTTGATGGCCTCGGCAGAATAATCATCCTGCGCCACGCTTCCCGCCGATTCCAGCACCTGCCGCGCCACCTCGGGATCCTCCTCCTGCCGCAGATGGGTCAGCAGGGTCATGCGATCCATGTGCATGGAATAGATGTAGCTTTCCCAGGGGAACTCCGGGTCCAGTGCATGGTAATGCGCAGACTGGATGATGTCCATTGCGCGGCGGAACCGCTCCAGATACCGGCAGCTTTCCGCATGGGTGCCGCGGGACATCCCCAGCCGGGTGTTGCCCACACAGCGGATGAGATACTGCCGGGTATTCCTGTCCAGCTGTTCATACCGTGACATGGATTCAGCAGCTTCCGTAAAATAGACCTGGATCGCATCTCCCAACAGGTTGATGCCAGTTCCCTCATCCCGGACGTTCATATAATGCAGGGTGATGCCCGTGTAGTACAGCTCCCTGACGATCATGGGCACGTCTTCCCGGCTGCGGGCCGCTGCCAGCAGCAGCTGATGCACCTTGAACGCCACGCCCATATCCTCGCTGTTCGCGTAGTTGAACAGCCTGCCCGCAAAGTCACTCAGTCCCTAGATATCCGCTTCGGTCAGGGAGGCAGGGTCGCGGTCGTAGACAAACTGCGCCAGCAGTGCCTCATTCTGCCGCATCAGGGCGTTGCATCTCAGCGCGTTGGTCTGGATCTCTTCCAGCACGGCAGCGGGAGCCTTGCCCTCCGGAAAGCTGGGCCGGGAGATCGAGCGCACAACGCGCAGATTCCGAATATACTGTTCAAAAGCCTCTGCCTGCGTGCACTCCATCTTATCAGCCCCTTTTGTCGAAGTCTGTCGTTCGATTTGAAACTATAATTCAGTATACGGCATTTTTCGGCAAAAATCAACTGATTTTCGCAGATTTTTTACCCCCCCCCCCCGGATTTTTTATGAATTCATACGTTATTTTTTGTATAAAATACACTTCCACCGGGGGATCGGGTGCGTCCGGTTTATGAAATTGCTTCCGGCAGCTGCATCCATTTGCCCTTCCATGCGTAGAGCACCATCAACACTGCACCCACAGCCCAGGACACCGGGTAGACCAGCAGCACGCCCTCAATGCCCGCAAACAGGGGCAGGGCAAACTGGATCCAGACGATGCGGAACAGGCACAGGGAGATCAGCAGCACCACCATGGGCGGCACGCTCTTGCCGGTGCCGCGCACCGTACCGGCAAGGCCCTGCAGGATGCCCAGCATCCAGTAGAAGGGGCAGAAATAGAGCATACAGATCTTGCCGTAGGCAACGACCGTTTCATCGCCGGTGAACAGGTGCATGATGGGGTCCTGGAAGGCGAGCAGCAGGATGCCGGTCAGGATGGTGTAAACGATGCACATCCCCAGGGTGACAAAGGTGCCCTTTTTGACACGGTCGATCTTGCCCGCACCAAAGTTCTGGCCCACAAAGGTGGTGGCCGCCATGCCGAAGCTCAGCACAGGCAGAATGTTGAAGCCATCCACCTTCATATAGGCGGCAAAGCCTGCCATGGCAGCGGCACCATAGCCGTTGACGCTGACCTGCACCAGCACATTGGAAAGGGAGATGACCATATTCTGGATACCGGTGGGCAGGCCCACCTTGATGATGCGGACCGCCATCTTTTTGTGCACGCGCACTTCCTTTGCCGTCACGCGGTAATCGTCCTCCACCCGCATCAGAAAACGCAGGGAGAGCACACAGGACACCAGCTGGCTGATATCGGTGGCAATGGCCGCACCGGCCACGCCCATCCTGCATCCGGCGATCAGAACAAGGTCGAGGACGATGTTGGTGATGGAGGCAACGCCCAGGTAGAGCAGGCTCCGCTTGGAGTTGCCGGCGGCGTTCAGGATACCGGCTGCCATGTTATACACCACGCTGAACAGCACGCCGCCAAAATAGAGCCGTATATAGAGCACCGCATCCTCCAGCACCTCTGCGGGGGTGTTCATGGCGGTGAGCAGGGCCCGGCTGACGGCAATGCCGCACACGGTCAGGATCGCACCCAGAATGGCCGAAAGGGCCAGGGAGGTGTGCACCGCAATGTGCGCGCCCTCCCTGTCCTTGGCTCCCAGAAACTGGGACACCACGACACCGGCACCCACGGCGATGCCCTGGCTGAACCCGATGAGCAGGAAGATGGGCGAGCCGCTGGAGCCGACCGCTGCCAGCGCGTTGCTGCCCACAAAGTTGCCCACGATGATGGAATCGGCGGTGTTGTACAGCTGCTGCAGCATGTTGCCCAGGATCAGCGGCACCGAGAAGAGCAGGATGCTCTTCCAGATGCTGCCCTCTGTCATCAGCCGTGATTTCTTCTTTTCTTCTAAAATCGTCTGTGCCATACTGTTTCCTTTTTCACGCTAAGCATCAGCTCACATATCAATCGTCATACAGATAAACGATACCTTGTTTCTGCCAAAAAGTCAAGCAAAAGCGTAAAAAGGGGCGTTTTTACCGGTTCCACCCTATTTCCACCCTCTTGCCGCTGGGTCCAGCATCTCGGCGGCAGAGTAGACCAGGGCGTTGCAGACTGCGGCGGCCACGGTACTGCCGCCCTTGCGGCCCATGGCCGCGATGGCAGGCACGCCGTGGGCTGCACAGGCGGCAAACAGCGCTTCCTTGCTTTCCACCACATTCACAAACCCCACCGGCACGGCGATGACCAGGGCAGGCCGCAGCCCGGCCTCGATCTCCTCCGCAATGGCCAGCAGGGCGGTGGGGGCATTGCCCACCGCAAGAATGGCCCCGGGGTGCTCCTGCGCCGCGCGGTGCATGGAGGCCACTGCCCGGGTGGTTCCGGTCTCGGCTGCGATCCGTGCCACCTCGGGGTCCGCCATATAGCAGAGGGCACTGCCGCCCAGCCGGGCAAGGGCAGGCCTGGAAATGCCCGAAAGTGCCATGTTGGTGTCGGTGATGATAGGGGTCCCGGCCCGCAGGGCGGCCACACCTGCTGCCACAGCCCCCGGCGTGAAGCGCAGATTTTTCGCATAGTCAAAGTCGGCGGTGGTGTGGATGACCCGCTTGACCACAGCGGCAGTCTCGGGCGGCGGGGTCAGGCCCTGCGCTTCCAGCTCTGCCGTGATGATGGAAAGGCTTGTCCGCTCAATGTCGGCGGGCAGATGATGTTGTGGGATCATTGTGCATTCCTCCGCGGGTTCTCCAACCCCATGGCCGCGTAAACGGCATCCAGATCCAGCGCGCCGCGCACGCCATCGGCCAGCAGGTCAAACTGCTGCTGGCGGTATTGCTCCATCGGGATGAGGGCCGCGCTGTCCGGCGCAATGCCCTTGCGCCGGCAGAGCAGGGTCACCAGCTTCTCGGTAAGCTCCCCGGTATCAAACAGGCCGTGCAGGTAGGTACCGAACACATTGTCCTGCACGCAGCCCTCGGGTGTGCCGTCTGCCAGTGTGCAGAAGGGCACACCCCGCACCTCGGTGCGGCCGGTGTGGATCTGGTATCCGGTCAGGGCCGCGCCCGCAAAGGGGGCGGCGGTCACGGCAGCAGTGTCCTGGGTGCGGTGCTTCTGACCGGTAAACACTGTGCGGGTGGGCAGCAGCCCCAGCCCTCGCACAGTCTGCGCCGTACCGCTCTCCGTGCCCTCAGGGTCGGCCAGTGTCTCGCCCAGCATCTGATACCCGCCGCAGACCCCCAGCACCGGCGTGCCGCTGGCCGCCAGCTTCAACAGGGCTGCTTCCAGCCCGGACTGCCGCAGCCAGAGCAGGTCATCCACCGTGTTCTTGGTGCCGGGCAGGATGATGAGATCCGGTGTGCCCAGCTGGCGGGTATTCTGCACATACCGCACACCCAGCAGCGGGTGCTGCTCCAGCGGCATGAAATCGGTAAAGTTGGAGATGTGCGGCAGGCGGAGGATTGCTGCATCCAGCGGGTGGACCGTTTTGCCCGCATCCAGCCGGGTGGAAAGGGAATCCTCGTCCTCAATGTCCACCTTCAGGTAGGGCACGACCCCCAGCACCGGCAGCTGCGTTTTTTCTTCCAGCATAGCAAGGCCGGGGCGCAGGATCTCCACATCGCCGCGGAATTTATTGATGAGCAGCCCCTTGATGCGAGCGCGCTCCTCCGGCTCCAGCAGCGCCACCGTGCCGTACAGCTGGGCAAACACACCGCCCCGGTCGATATCGCCCGCCAGCAGAACGGGGGCATCCACCAGCCGGGCAAGGCCCATGTTGACGATATCGTCTGCCTTCAGGTTGATCTCCGCCGGGCTTCCGGCCCCCTCAATGACGATGATGTCCACGGTTTCGGCCAGACTGTTGTAGGCCGAGAGGATCTCCGGGATAAGCGCTCTTTTCATTTTGAAGTAGGCGGCGGCGGGCATCTGGCCCCGCACCTCGCCGTTCACGATGACCTGACTGCCCACGTCACTGCTGGGCTTGAGCAGGATGGGGTTCATCCGCACATCCGGCTCGATGCCTGCGGCCTGCGCCTGCACCACCTGTGCCCGGCCCATTTCCAGCCCATCCCGGGTGACAAAGCTGTTCAGCGCCATGTTCTGACTCTTGAAGGGAGCCACGCGGTAACCGTCCTGCGCAAAAATGCGGCAGAGGGCGGCGCACAGCAGGCTTTTGCCTGCACCGCTCATGGTTCCCTGCACCATGATGCACTTTGCCTTGCTCATTTCAGCACCTCCGCAAGAAGTTTCAAAAGCTGTTCGTTTTCAGGCCCGGTGCGCACAGCGGTGCGGTACCAGCCGGGGCCAAGCCCGGGGTAGTTCGCACAGCTGCGCAGCACAGCGCCCCTTTGCCGCAGGGCTTCTCCCAGCGTCTCCGGGGCCTGAAACAGCAGGTAATTTGCCCTGCCGTCCAGCACCCGCAGGCCCAGCGCCCGCAGACCGTCCGTCAGGCGGGGCCGCTGTTCGGCAATGAGGGCCCGGACCTTTTCCACATACGCTGTCTCCTCCAGCGCGGCAAGGCCCGCCGCCTGCGCCAGACTAGACACACCCCAGGGCTGGCCGCAGGCCTGCATCTGTTCCAGCAGCGCCGTGTCGGTACTCAGGGCATAGCCCAGCCGCACGCCCGCCATGCCGTAGAGCTTGGTGAAGGCTTTCAGGATGACCAGATCTCCCTCCCCCAGCAAGCCTTTTGCCGTGTGCAGGGCATGGTCGGGCAGGAAATCAAGGAAGCATTCGTCCACCACCAGCAGGGTGCCGCACGCCGCGCAGCGGTGGAGGATCTGTTCCACCAGCGGCAGGGCCGTCAGCTGGCCGGTGGGGTTGTTGGGCTGGCAGAGGAACACCATGTCCACCCCCGGACGGATGGCCGCACAGAACGCATCCGTGACCGCAAAGTCCTCCCGCTCCCGCAAAAAGAAGCGTTCCACCGTGCAGCCGACACTTTCCAAAGCAGTGGCATACTCCGCAAAGGTGGGTGCGGTGACCAGCGCCCGGCGGGGCTTTTTGGCCCAGACCAGCCGGAAGATGAGGTCGGCTGCCCCATTGCCGCAGAGGATCTGCTCTGCCGGCACGCCCTCATGGAGCGCCAGCCTTGCCCGCAGCTCCCGGCACAGGGGGTCGGGGTAGCGGTCGGCCGTGGGCAATGCCGCCGTGATGGCCCGGGCCACCCCTTCCGGCAGGCCCAGCGGGCTGACGTTGGCCGAAAAATCCAGCGCGTCCCGCCCGAACTCGGCCCGATAACCGGCCCAATCGCCGCCATGTACTAGTTGCATGTTCGTTCTCCTTTTCCCGGATGGTTATGGATATCAGTTCCTGGTTCCCCCTTTGGGGGAGCTGTCATGCAAGGCATGACTGAGAGGGCGAGGTCGTTACAAAATAGCCCGTATTGCCACGCCCCACGCCAGTGCAAAGGCGCTTGCCACGTACATCATCCGGTTGGCACGCAGGATATCCTCCGGTTCAATGGGGCGCAGCGGATCGCCGATGGTGGGCTTGGCGTAGTATTCGCCAAAGTAATAGGCGGGCCCGGCCAGCTGCACCCCCAGCGCACCGGCGCAGGCGCTCTCGGTCTGGGCGCTGTTGGGGCTGGCGTGGTTCCGGCGGTCCCGCCGCCAGATCTTCCACGCCCCTTTTGCGTCATTGTGCGTAAAGGCCGCAGCAGCCACCCACAGCAGGGCGGCAAGGCGGCTGGGAAGGTAATTTGCCGCATCGTCCAGCTTGGCAGGGATGCGGCCAAAGTAGAGGTATTTTTCGTTTTTGTAGCCCAGCATACTGTCCATCGTGTTGATGGCCTTGTAGGTCAGGGCCAGCGGTGCTCCGCCGATGAGCATATAGAGCAGGGGTGCGATCACGCCGTCGCTGGCGTTTTCGGCCACCGTCTCCACAGCGGCTCTGGTCACCCCCTCCAGCGTCAGATCCTGGGTGTCCCGCCCCACGATGCGGCTGACCGCCCTGCGGGCGGCAGGCAGGTCGGGCTTGACCAGTTCCCGGTAAACATTGGTGCTCTCCTGCGCCAATCCCTTTGCGGCCAGTGCCTGTGCACACCAGAACATCTGGACGGCCAGCCCCAGCCACGGGCTGATGCGGGCAGCTCCCAGGCAGACCAGGCTCGTCAGCAGAAAGGTACCCACCGGCAGACAGAAGGCCACAATGGCCCCGCCCAGCAGTTCCCCCTGAGGCGTTTTGGGCAGACGGGCCCGCAGGCGCTTTTCCAGCGCCGAGATGGCCTTGCCCATGTACACCACCGGGTGGGGCAGCCAGGCCGGGTCGCCGAAGAGGCAGTCCAGCACAAAACCGCCGAGTACTGCGTATTCGATCATCGGGCATCCTCCTTTGTGTACTGCACAGTCTTCAGCAGGTGCAGCACCCGCTGCTCCGCCCAATCTCCTGCATCCAGAACGTAGCCGCCCGCGTTGGGGGCGCACCAATGGTAATAATCCGCATGGGGCAGAGCGTAGCGCTCCATGGCAGCCATCTGGGTGCCGCCGTGGGCCAGAATGACCAGTGTCTCTTCCCCATCGGCAAGGGCCTTGTCCACCAGTGCGGCAAAGGCCCTGCACACCCGCTCCGAAAAAACAGCCTTGGTCTCGCCGTCCGGGCAGGGGCTTTCGCAGTTGGCATTCACCCAGGCCAGATAATCCGGGTCGTGCTCCATCTCAATAAAATTGCGGCCCTCAAAGCTGCCGAAGCACATCTCCTGCAGGTCTTTCACCTCCACGAGCCTTGCACCCGGGAAGAGCACCTCCGCGGTCTGCCGGGTGCGGCAGAGCGGGGTGATATAGACCGTTTCCGGCCGGAGGTCAGCCTGCCGCAGCTGGGCGCGGCCCGCGGGGCACAGGGGGATATCCCGCTGGCCCTGATAGCGCTTTTCGGCATTGTAGGCCGTCAGGCCATGGCGCAGAAGATAGATCAGCATGGGGGCAGTTCTCCTTTCAATACGGTGGGGATACCGCAGAACATCTGCACCACGCACCCGGCCCGGGCCGCCAGCAGGCAGGCCAGCCGCCCGGCGGCTTCCCGGGCGGCCCGCTCCCCTGCGTCCATGGGCACCACGCCGCCGCCCACCTCGGTGGCCATCACGATATCATAAGCGGCGCGCTCCTCCGCAAGCTTTTCCAGATCCTCAGCCTCTGCGGCCAGGGCCTGCACCTCCGCAATGCGGGTGCCGGGCAGGCGCTGGGCAAAGGTGCGCTTGCCGCTGTACAGCGGCCCGGTGATAAAGATCATAACAGTCCTCCCCACTGGCAGGCACACAGCGCCGCCAGCATCCACAGCTCGGCTTTCTGCAAAAACCACCCGGCCAGATCGCCGGTGATGCCGCCAAACTGCTTGTCCGAAACAACATAGTAGCGTGCAAACACCAGCAACGCCGCCAGCACCAGCGCCCAGCCGCCCAGTGCCAGCAGGGCGGCGCTGAGCAGAGCGGCCAGCGCCATCAGCACCCGGCGGACAGTAGTTCGATCCGCCGCCGTGGCAAAGGTGTGGGCAAGGCCTGTGTTCTTTGCCATCGGGAACGATGCCACGGCCAGGCCCGAGAGGGCCCGTTCCAGCACAAGGGCCAGTGTCCAGCACAGGCCCACCCGGGGCGTAAAGTTCACGCAGGCGCAAAGGGCAAGGTAAGCCGCAAAATAACTGCACAGCCGGATCACCGCAAAGGCACCGCAGTGGGGGTCTTTGAGGATCTCCAGCTTCTTTTCCCGGTCGCCATAGCTGGAAAGGGCATCACAGGTGTCGGCATAGCCATCCAGGTGGATGCCGCCCGTGACCCAGACCGGGATCAGGCAGAACCCCGCCGCTTTTGCGGGCATCGGCAGGGGCAGAGCGCCGCACAGGCACCACAGCCCGCCAATGACCACCCCGATGAGCGGGAAGGCACACATGGTATACCGCATGTTTTTCTGGTTCCACGCGAACTGCGGCACCGGAAGGGCCGAAAACATGGCAAAGGCCACTGCAATGGTCTGCAATCCAATCATTTTTCCACTCCTTTATAATAGACCGGGATGCCGCACACCACCCGCACCACATGGTCAGCCCGGGCGGCAAGGGCATTGTTCACCTGCGCCAGCGCTTTCAGGTAGCGCCCGGTGTCGCCTGCGTAGTCGGCACCGCCGCTGAACACCTCGTTGGAGACCACGATGAGGTGCGCGCATTGTCCGGCCAATTGGTCCAGTCCTTCCAAAATGGCCGAAGCCGCATTTTCTCCCGCCCCGGCGGGGTCGTAGAGCTCGTTGGCGGTCAGGTTGCCCAGATCCTCCAACAGCGCGGTTCCCCGGGCAGGCAGACGGATGTTCTCCAGATGCAGGGGGCACTCCACGGTCTCAAACTGCTTTGCCGCCCGCATCCTCCGGTGCTTTTCCACCCGGGCGGCACACTCGGCATCCCACACCTGCATGGTGGCGATGTAATAGCGCGGGAGCGCGGTTTTCATCACCAGGCTCTCGGCATACCCGCTCTTGCCGCTGGCGGCACCGCCCAATACCAGCGTCAGCATTGGGGGGTGTACGGCGTGATGCCGCCCTCCGTGAAGGAATAGCAATCGCAGTAAACGGCCAGCGCCATATCCCACAGCGGGATGCTTGCCACCGCTCCGGTGCCCTCGCCGAGATGGAGCCCGGCGGTGAGCAGGGGCACTTTGCCCAGCGCTTCCAGCACCAGCCTTGCTGCCGGTTCGGTGGAGCAGTGGCTGGCAAACACGGCCTTTTCCGCGGCGGGGCAGAGCCGCACCGCGCACAGAGCCGCCACCCCGCTGATGAAGCCATCCATCAGCACGGGCAGGCCTTCCAGCGCGCCGCCCAGAAAAACACCGCACAGCCCGGCGATGTCGAACCCGCCCAGCTTGGAGAGCACGTCCAGAGGGTCAGCGGCATCGGGCTGATTCCGCGCAATGCCCCGCCGGATGGCATCCAGCTTGCGGGCAAGCCCCGCGTCGGAAAGGCCCGCGCCCCGGCCTGTCATCCGCTCCACGGGCTGACCCAGCAGAACCGCAGCCACGGCGCTGGAGGTGGTGGTGTTGCCAATGCCCATCTCCCCCGTGGCCAGCAGCTGCACCCCCGCCGCCTTCTGCGCCCGGACAAGCCCCATGCCCGCCGCAATGGCATCCACCGCCTGCTGGCGGGTCATGGCAGGGCCGGTGGTGAAATCCGCCGTCCCGGCGGCAATGCGGCAGTTCTGCACCCCGGGCACCGGCTCCCCGGCCATGCCAAGGTCCACAGGCACCACTTCACAGCGGGCCGTTTTTGCCATCTGGCAGACACTGGTGCGCCGGACGGCAAGGTTCTCGGCCACGGCCCGGGTCACGCTCTGGTCCGTCTGGCTCACGCCCTGCGCTACCACGCCGTTGTCGGCGCAGAGCACCAGCACGGCCCGGCGGGAAAACGCCAGCTCTGCCGTGCCGGTCAGGGCGGCGGCATCCTCCAGCATGGTCTCCAGCCTGCCCAGCCCGCCCAGCGGCTTGGCCAGGCTGGCCCAGTGGGCGTGTGCGGCCGCGCGGGCGGTCTCGCTGGGCGGGGTGATGGTAGTGAGAAGCTGTTTCAGTTCCGGTTCGGTCATGGGGTCTGCTCCTTCTGGTGATTGAGTACGGCGGCTTCCACGAACCGCCGGGGCAGGGGGGTGCCTGCCCAGTACAGATGCGGAAAACCCGCATAGAGATGTTCATTGGCAAAGCCGCAGGCCCAGCTGCGGCCATTGGCTTTTGCAGCGGTCAACGCTGTGCCGTTCGCGGTCGAGTCCCAGTGGTGGAACTCGTGGGCGGGGAATGCCTCTCCGGCGCGGAACAGCAGGCTGTCGGCGCAGGCGGTCAGCTCCGCGTACCCGAACCGCACCAGCCGCCCGACCGGGAAACCGCTGCCCGGCAGGACGCCCGCCATGGGCCAGACGGCACCGTCGGCGTCTTCGAGCGTCTGCCCCAGATAGAGGAAGCCGCCGCACTCGGCCACGGTGGGCAGACCGTGCTCCACAGCCTGCCGCACAGAAGCCCGCATCGAGCGGTTCTCGCTCAGCGGCCCTGCATACAGTTCCGGGTAGCCGCCCGGCAGATACAGCCCGCCAAGCTCCGGCGGAAGGGCCGCATCGTGCAGGGGGCTGAATGGGACAAGCTCGGCCCCGGCGGCGGTCAGGGCCTCCAGCGTTTCTGCGTAGGCAAAGCAAAAGGCTTCATCCTGCGCAACGGCGATACGGGTGCGCGCCGGGGCGCGGGCAGCAGGCTGAGCCTGCGGTGCAGGCCGGTCGGTCAGGGCCTGGAACTGCACCCAGTCCAGCACCAGCGCATCCGCAAGAAGGGCGATCTTTTGCTGAAGCCCGGCGATCTCCCCGGCGGTCTTCAGCCCCAGATGGCGGCTCTCGATGGACGCCTCCGGCAGGCGGGGCAGATGCCCCAGCACCGGCAGGCCGGTCTCGCGTTCCAGCATCGGTTTGAGCATTTTGTACAAAGCCGAGGTGCAGTCGTTGAGCAGAACGCCGACGATGCGGCTGGGGGTGCGGAACGTTTTCAGCCCGTTGATCTGCGCGGCCAGGGTCAAACTGGCCCCTTTGGCCGGGACCACCAGCAGCACCGGCAGGCCCAGCGTGTCGGCCAGATGCCAGGCGCTGGCCGTGTCGGTCACGCCGCCCAGACCATCGTAAAAGCCCATGGCCCCCTCGCACACCGCCGCCCCGTGCCCGGCGGCACCCTGTGCATAAAGGGCGCGCACGGTATCCGGTGCGGAGAAAAAGAGGTCAAGGTTGTGGCTCTCGACCCCCAGCACGGCCCGGTGGAACATGGGGTCGATGTAGTCCGGCCCGCTCTTGAACGCGCAGGGGTCGGCCCTGCGCCGCTTGAGCGCGGCCAGCAGCGCACAGGTCAGGGTGGTCTTGCCGCTGCCGGAACAGGGCGCTGCTACGAGAAATTGCATCATTTGCGTTCACCTGTGATGAGGAAGATGGGGTTGTTGGCCATCAGCAGATGCAGCCTGCCCGCCGGTTTTGTGCGGCTGACGGCGATCTGGGTGACTTCGGCGGTGAGCCCCCGCGCCGTCAGGGCCGCAACGGCGGCGCTCAGCGTTTCCAGCGCGATGGCGGAGATGCAGAGGCGGGCCTGCGGGTTTTTGGCCAGCACAGCGTCCACCACGGCCTCCATGCTGCCCTTGGTGCCGCCGAGGAAAACGGCGTCCGGGGCGGGCAGAGCTTCCAGCGCCTGGGGGGCTTTCCCCTCGATGAGGGTCAGATTCCAGGCTGCGAAGCGCTCCCGGTTCTTCCGGATAAGAGCGCAGGCCTCCGGGTCGCATTCCACGGCATAGACCCGTCCGCGCGGGGCGGCAAGGGCCAGTTCCACACTGACACTGCCGGTACCGGCCCCCACATCCCACAGCGTGTCCGTGGGGCGGACGGCCAGCTTTGCCAGCGCGGCAGCGCGGACTTCCTGCTTCGTCATGGGAACATCTCCCCGGAGAAAGGCTTCGTCCGGGAACCCGGCACAGCGCCGGGGCGGCTGGGGCAGATGTTCGATGAGCAGAACGCTCAGGGATGCCGTGCTTTTTTGGGAAACTTCCTGCGCGGTGCCGAAGAAGATCTTCTCCTCCGGTGTGCCGAGCTGTTCGCCGACCAGCGCATGGGCCTGCCCCAGCCCGGCGGCGGTCAGGGTGCCGCAGAGGGTGGCAGGGGTCTCGGAGCCGCCGGTCAGGAAGAAGACCGGTCGGCCATCCGCCGTCAGGCACTCGGCCACCGGGTCGCAGGCACAGCCGTGGGCAGAGACGAGTTTCCAGTCCTGCCAGGGGCGGCCGACCGCCGCCGCGAGCAGCTGGACGCTGGAGATGCCGGGCAGGACGCGGCAGGAGATGCCGCAGGCCCGCAGCATGGGCAGCAGCCTGGAAGCCCCGGAATAAAATCCGGTGTCGCCGCTGTACAGCAGGGCCGCGTCTCCCTCCGGATGCTCCGCAAGGCAGGTCAGGATCTCCTCCGGCTTGTACAGCGCCTTCCGGTGTTCGGTGCAGCCGTCCGGCAGGTGCTCCAGAAGCCGCCGGGCGCCTACGATAAGGTCGGCCTGTTGCAGGGCCGCAAGCCCTTCGGCGGTCAGGGAGCCGGACAGCCCGGCCCCCATTCCGATCAGTGTGACCATGCCAGCACCTCCTTGCAGCGGGTCAGGATCTGCTCCGCCGTTTCGCCCTGCTCTGCGGGGCGGCGGAGGACGATGAGCTGTGCGCCGGTGTCCTGCGCGGCCTGTGCCTTCTCGGCAAAGCCGCCCGCTGCACCGCCGTCCTTCGTGACGAGGAAGCGGATGTGGAACTGTTCCAGCAGGGCCCGATTCAGCGCATAGGAGAAGGGGCCCTGCATCGCGATGATGTTTTTGTGGGGGATGTGCGCGGCCTCGCAGGCTGCGATGCCCTCCGGGGTGGGCAGCACACGGGGGAACAGGCGGGCAGGCTCGATGCCGGAAAAGGCCGCGAGCTCCTTGGCCCCGGTGGCCAGCAGGAGATTGCCGCAGGTGTTTGCAAGAAACTCTGCCGCGTGTGCAGCCGACGGAAAGACCATGCTCCCCGCCGGGAGTGGGCTTTCGGCCCGGAGCAGGCGGTGATACTCAATGCAGGCGGTTTTACACGCAGACCGGATGTTTTTGGTGGCGTCCACCGCATAGGGATGGGTGGCGTCCACACAGAGGGCGGCCCCCTGCAGCAGGGTGGTCATTTCCTCCGGCGTCAGCCGCCCGCAGTGGACGGTGACACCCTGCAAACGGCCCTGCTCTTCGGCTCCCAGCGGGGTTGCTACGCTGACGAGGACTTCGGCCCCCTGCGCGGCCAGCTGGCGGGAGAACAGACGGCCCTCGGTGGTGCCGCTGAACACGACGATCTTCATGCGCGATACCCCCTCGGTGTGACCATCTTTCCGCCCAGCTGCCGGGTGGCGGTGTTGCCGATGAAGACGGTGGTGAACATATCCACCGGGGCGGTTTCCAGTTCCGCCAGGGTCAGGATGCGGTGGGCCTGCCCCTCGCGCCCGATGTTCCGCACCAGCCCGCAGACGGTCTGCGGCGGTTTGCCGTGGTCCAGCAGGATGCGGACGGCTCTGGCCAGATAGTCCGGCCTGCCCTTGGAGGAGGGGTTGTACAGTGCGACGCAGAAATCGCCCATCGCTGCTGCCGCCAGCCGCCGCTCGATGACGGCCCAGGGGGTCAGCCGGTCTGACAGGGAGATGACGCAGAAATCGTGGGCCAGCGGGGCACCCAGCACGGCCCCGCCGCTGAGAGCCGCCGTCAGGCCGGGCACTACCTCCACGGCGACCTCCGGGAACTGCTCAGCCAGCTCCAGCAGGGGGCTGGCCATGCCGTAGACCCCGGCGTCGCCGGAGCAGACCAGCGCAACGACTTTGCCGTGCCGGGCCGTTTCCAGCGCCCAGCGGCAGCGGTCGATCTCCTGGGTCATGCCAGTGGAGTAATATTCTTTTTCCGGGAAATATGGGCGCACAAGGTCCAGATAG
>OOAG01001629.1_pt1 | contig 16232 bp, 9 predicted proteins | sample 1671461 | NCBI WGS metagenome assembly OOAG01 (sample SAMN06348159, study PRJEB24527) | human gut metagenome | biome: human gut; feature: ankylosing spondylitis patient; material: feces | host: Homo sapiens | place: China | collected 2015-10 | reverse complement strand
CGGCCCGTTCTGGGCGCGCCTCAATCGTAGCCCGAGACGGTCCCGGGCTGACAATTTCGACTGTAATGGACGTTCTTAAACGACTAGTCGCTGGGGACAGTCTTTGCCGATTCGCCGGCTCGCCGGCCGGGCTGGCAAGGACTGTCCCAATATGTCGGCACTTGGGGACGTTCCTTTCCTGCCGGCACTCATTGGGGACAGACTTAAATGAGCGATTTCACTCATTTAAGTCTGTCCCCAATGAGTAGGTTGGAAAAAATTGCGCCTGTCGCTTAAAAATAGTTCACCTAGGTTTACTATTACCTTAGAAAAGTAGCAGAAGGCTAACAACGGGGGATAGCATGGCGACAAAGCGTGCCTACGTCCAGGTCAACGGACTCAAGAAACACTATGGCGACGGTGATGCACGCCTGACGGTGCTCGACGGCATCGACACGTCCATCAACCGCGGCGAGATCTGCGTCATGCTGGAGCCCTCGGGCTCGGGCAAGTCGACCTTTCTCAACCTGATCGGCGGCCTGGAGGATGCCGACGGCGGCTCCATCATGGTGGACGGCTGCGATCTCACGGCGCTCAAGCCCGCCGATCTGGGCGAGTACCGACGCCGCGAGCTGGGCTTTGTCTTCCAGTTCTACAACCTGGTGCCCGACCTTACCATCAAGGAAAACATCGAGGTCATGGCGCACCTGTCCAAAAACCCGCTCAATGTCGACGATCTGCTGCGCTCGCTGGGCCTCTACGAGCACCGCAACAAGTTTCCGCGCCAGGTCTCGGGCGGCCAGCAGCAGCGCTGCGCCATCGGCCGTGCGCTCGTCAAAAATCCGGGCCTGCTGCTGTGCGATGAGCCCACGGGCGCGCTCGACTACAAGACATCCAAGGAAATCTTGCGGCTCATGGAGGATGTCAACCGCACCTACGGCTGCACCATCATCATTGTCACCCACAATGCGGCCATCGCGCACATGGCAAATCGCGTGCTGCGCCTGCGCGACGGGCGCATCGTCGAGGACGAGCTCAACGAGTCGCCCGTCGCGGCCGCCGAGCTCGATTGGTAGGCGGCGCCATGACACCTCTCGCAAAACGTCTCCCGCGCGAGCTGCGCCGCAATATCGGCAAGTACCTGGGCATCTTTTTGCTTATGTGCGGAAGCATCGCCCTCACGTCGGGCTTTTTGCTCGCGGCGCATTCCATCGGCTGCCTCATTGACGACATGCGCGACGACTACACGATTGAGGACGGCCGCGTGACTACCTCCTTCGAGGCCACCAAAGATCAGCTCAAGGCTGCCGAAGACGCGGCTGAGGACGTCGGCGGCGTTACGTTCTACAAGAATTTCTCCATCGACGCCATCATCAAAAAGGCGGCTGGCGACGACGGCACCAAGCGCACCCTGCGCACCTACGCGCATCGCACCAAGGTTGACATTGCGTCCTACTGCGAAGGCAGGCAGCCCAAGACGGACGATGAGGTGGCAATCGACCGTGTTTTCGCCACCAACAACGACCTCGCCGTGGGTGATAAGGTCGAGCTTGAGGGCCGCACCTACACCATCTGCGGCATCATGACCCAGCCCGATAGCCAGGCGCTGTTCCTCGACAATTCGGACTTTACGGTGAACACCATCACGTACGGCGTGGCCGAGGTCACCGACGCCGGCTTTGCCGCGCTTGAGGACGCCGGCGGCGCGCCTGCCTACACCTACTCCTTTACCTTTACCGATCGCGACCTCCCCACCGCGGATCGCATCGATGCGGAGCAGGATATGGTCGAGGCGCTGACCGATGCCGATGCGCGCGTGGACGATCTGATCGATGCCGATTCCAATCAGGGCATTGGCTATGCGCGCGACGACGTGGACGGCGACTCCATGATGTGGATGACGTTGCTCGACATCATCATCGTGATCATGGCGTTTGTCTTTGTGGTGCTCACCGACGCCACCATCGAGGAGGAGAGCGCCATCATCGGCACGCTGCTCGCCAGCGGCTATCGCCGCCGCGAGATCGTTCTGCACTACCTCGCGCTTCCCGCCATCGTGGGCGTGCTCGCGGCGCTTTTGGGCACCGCGCTCGGCGTCGCGTTCTTTACCGAGCCCATGCGCGGCCTCTATTACGGTTCGTATAGCCTGCCTCCCTTCCAGGTGTACTGGAGCTGGGAGATCTTCGTGAAGTGCGCCGTGGTTCCCGCCGCCGCGCTCATCCTCATTACGCTGGTGGGCCTGCTCCGCAAGATGGGCAAGACGCCGTTGCAGTTCCTTCGTCACGAGGCGAGCGGCAAATCGGGCACCAAGCGCGGCCTGCAGCTGCCGGAGCGCATGGGCTTTGTCTCGCGCTTTCGCCTGCGCATCTTCCTGCGCAACCTGGGCAACTTCGCCACGCTCTTCGTGGGCATTGCGTTTGCGTCGCTGCTACTGCTCTTTGGCCTGGCGATTTTGCCCACGATGACGCACTACGCCGACAACCTCGAGACGAGCCTGGTCGCCGAGCATCAGTACACACTCAAGGCGCCGCTGGAGCTCGAGGGCACTACCGAGGAGCGCGAGCAGTGGTCGGCACTCGAGCGCTTGCAGTCGGTTGACGGCGCGCTGCTTTCTGCCGCCCAGGATGCCGATGACGAGCTTGACGGCGCGGCCGATGCGGCGCAGACGGCAGCCGATGCCGCGACCGCATCTCCGTCTGCCGAGAGCCTGACCGCAGCGCAGGATGCGCTTGCCAAGGTCCAGGACAAGAAGGATGCGCTCTACGCGCGCCTTGACGATCTTGCCGATGCCCTCGGCTGCAACCGCGATGAGGCCATCGATCTGATCGACAAGGCCTCTAAGATCGACACTGACAACGACGATATCCACCCGGTCAATACGACCGACAACGGCGCGGGCGCAATCGCGCAGGCCGAGAAATATGCCGTTCACCAGCTGCAGTACGACCGTGGCGACGGCAATGGCGAGGAGACGATTTCTGTCTACGGCATCTCGTCCGATTCGCGCTACTGGAAGGGCCTCAACATCGGCGATGGCCGCGTCGTCTTTGGCGGCGGTCTGCTCGATAAGTTTGGCTGGAGCGAGGGCCAGAAGGTCACGCTCAGCGACAAGTACGAGGGTGAGCATTATTCCTTTGAGTACGCGGGCAAGGACTGTGCCTGGGGCTCCAAGTCGGACATGAACATCTATATGAGTATCGACGACTTTAACGAGCTGTTCGACAACGACGCCGCCTACTTTAACGGCTATGTGAGCGACGAGAAGCTCGACCTCGACGCGCGCTACTTTGCCGGCGACACCACGCCCGACGACATGCGCGCCGTGGGTGACCAGTTCATCGGCATGATGAGCAAAATGATCGGCATGATGGTCGGGCTCGCGGTGTTTATCTTCCTGCTGTTTATGTACCTGCTGACCAAAGCGGTGATCGACCACAGCGCCCGTTCGATCAGCTACATGAAAGTCTTTGGCTATCGCGATAGTGAGATCTCGCATCTGTACATCCGCTCGATCACGCTGTGCGTGGCGGCGTCGCTCGTGCTGAGCCTGCCGGTCATTATTGGCTCGCTCACGGCCATCTTCCGCTCGATGCTGCTCGCCTACAACGGCAATATCGAGATTTACGTGCCCACTTGGTCCATGGCGGCGTGCGTGGGCATCGGCTTTGCAACTTACCTGGTCGTGGCGCTGCTACACACGCGCTCTATCAAGCACGTCAGCCTAGCCGAGGCCCTCAAGGTGCAAGAGTAGTCATCGGGGACGTTCTTGAACGACTAGTCATCGGGGACGGTCTTTGCCGATTCGCCGGCTCGCCGGCCGGGCTGGCAAGGACTGTCCCCAACTGCCGGAAGGGAGGCACTCATTTAAGTCCGTCCCCAATGAGTGGTTTCACTCATTTAAGTCTGTCCCCAATGAGTGCCTAACGACTCGGTGTTGCGCTTGACTTCGACCCTACTTCAACGGGTACCATCCTCTATGTCTGTAACGCCATATAGACCGAGGGGATATAACTATGACCGCAACTGCACCCACAGCACCCGCTAAGGTGTACTTTACCAACCTGCGCACGCATGCTCGCGAGAGCCAGCTCGACAAACTCAAGCGCCTCATTCGCCGCGCCGGCATTGAGCAGATCGACTTCGAGAACAAGTTTGTCGCCATCAAGATTCACTTTGGCGAGCTGGGCAACCTGAGCTTTTTGCGCCCCAACTACGCCCGCGCCGTCGCAGACGTCGTGAAGGAGCTGGGCGGCAAGCCCTTCCTCACCGACTGCAACACGCTCTATGTGGGCAGCCGCAAAAACGCGCTCGAGCACATCGATACCGCCTACCAGAACGGCTTTACCCCGTATGCCACGGGCTGCCAGATCATCATCGCCGACGGCCTCAAGGGTACCGACGAGGCGCTCGTCCCGGTCGAGGGCGGTGAGTACGTGCGCGAGGCAAAGATCGGTCAGGCGCTCATGGACGCCGACATCGTGATTAGCCTCACCCACTTTAAGGGCCATGAGCAGGCCGGCTTTGGCGGCGCCATGAAGAACCTGGGCATGGGCGGCGGCAGTCGTGCTGGCAAGATGGAACAACATGCCGCCGGCAAGCCGAGCGTCGATACCACCAACTGCGTAGGTTGCCGTGCCTGCGAAAAGATCTGTGCGCACAACGCCATCACGTTTGACGACACGCGCGAGCGCGAGCTTGCCAACGGCAGCACCCGCACGGTTCGCGTGGCTGCCATCGACCACGATCGCTGCGTGGGCTGCGGACGCTGCATTGCGGCGTGCAACCAGGACTGCATCAAGCCCGACTATGATGCCGCGGCCGACGTACTCAACTACAAGATCGCCGAGTACACCAAGGCCATCGTCGACGGCCGCCCGAGCTTCCACATCTCGCTCGCCATGGACATCAGCCCCAACTGCGACTGCCATCCCGAGAATGACACGCCCATCGTCAACGACATCGGCATGTTCGCGAGCTTCGACCCGGTCGCCATCGACCAGGCCTGCGCCGACGCCGTCCTGGCATCCGAGCCGCTGCCTAACACCGAGCTTACCGACAGCGCGGCCAAGATGGAGCATAATCACGAGCATCTGGAGGGCGAGCAGGCCAAGGATCCCTTCTGCATCACGCATCCCGACACCGACTGGCGCGCGTGCATCGCGCATGCCGAGAAGATCGGCCTGGGCACGAGCAAGTACGAGCTCATCGAGGTCAAGTAGCACCTAACTATTGGACATATCAAGCGCTTTTGTAGTGCAACGTTAGTAAAAGCCGCCCGCGAGCACAGTGCCCACGGGCGGCTTTTCGGAAGTGCGGTGAAAAATCGAATACCGCCGACCACAAACCGTTTTTTGACAACAAAACCCCTGATAAATTGTTGGTAAAACTGTGGTCTGGTCGGGCTTCGTGCGATTTCCCCGCACTTCCGAAAACAGGGGGTCAGATAGACAAGTAAACCGTACTATTTGCCTAAAAATTCTCGTCGAGGAAGCTGTCGACCGTGTTCCAGTAGAGTTCGGGGTCGACTTGCGCGCTCTTGGCATGGGTGGCGCCGTGGATAGTGAGCTTTTGCTTGACCTTGCTGGCGCACGCCTCGTAGTTTTGGTCGAGCATGCTGTACGGTACAAAGGTGTCTTGGTCGCCGTGGATAAATAGCATGGGAACCGTCGCGTGTTTGAGTTGCTCCACACTGCTCGCCTTATGAAAGTCGTAGCCCGCGCGCACGTTGCACACCAAGTTTGCTACATCGAGCAAGGGAAAGCTGGGCAGGCCGAACACGTCCTTGAGCTGCAGAGAAAACTCGTCCCAAACACTCGTATAACCACAGTCCTCGATAATGCATTTCACGTTGGACGGCAAAGATTCCCCCGCGACGTCCATGGCGGTTGCCGCACCCATCGACTCGCCAAAGACCAGGATGCGCGCCTCGGGGTCAGCCTGAACGATCCGCCCAATCCATGCAACGACATCGAGCCGCTCGGGCCAGCCCATGCCGATATAGTCGCCGCCGGAGCGCTCGTGGGCACGGGCGGCAGGCGCGAGCACGTTCATGCCGCGGTCATGGAATCGTTTGGCGTATCGGGCCATACCGATGGGCTCATCGGTGTATCCGTGTAGGCAGATAGCGTAATTGTGCGTGCTCTCTGGGGCGGCAAAATACCAAGCGGAGAGCTCGGTTCCGTCATCTGCGGTGAGGCTGCTGCTCTCGCGGTTCTCTTTAAACCATGCCCGCGCCTCGGTTCCCTCGGCATCCATCTGCTCGCCCTTTTCGGCGTCCTTGCCGTCCTGCATCATCTTCATGGTGTATGGCGCGCGGGGATTCAGCGCGAAGTCAAACAGAAAGTTGCCGGCAAATCCGAGCAGCACAATGACAACCACCAGTGCAACGATGCCGGCTATCTTGAGCTTTCGATGGGAATGTTCGTTTTGAGCCATGCGGTATTCTCCTATACGATGTTAATACATCAACATTTAAAACAAGCGCATTATGGATGTTCGCCGTTGATGCGTCAACAAGCAAAGAATGGGTAAACAAAGGGTCACGTATGGTGCAAATTTCGCACGTACCCAGACGCTTTGATATAGTGTTGAGAACTCTTTACATTGGAGGATGTAACCGGCATGTCCGATTCGAGCGACAGTTCCAAGCCGCGACCCAAGATCGCGGCCGTTCCGCACTACACGGTGGGCGAGGAGATCATGAACTCCGTCACCCATGGTGTCGGCTGCTTGCTGGGTATCGCGGGTCTGGTGCTCCTGATCGTATTCGCTGCACTGCGCGGCGGTGGCCCGGCCCACATGGCCGCGGCAATTGTCTATGGCGTCAGCATCATCCTCGAGTACCTAGCCTCCACGCTCTACCATGCGATTCAACCCGCGCGCGCCAAGCGCGTGTTCCGCATCATCGACCACAGCTGCATCTACCTGCTCATAGCCGGCAGCTATACGCCGTTTTGCCTCATCACGCTCGCAAACGACGGCGGCGCTGTGCTGTTCTTTGCCGTATGGGCCATCGCCATTATCGGCATCGCCCTCGAGTGCTTTATGCGCGAGCGTCAACCGCACTGGGTAAGCGGCCTGGTCTACCTGCTGATGGGCTGGCTCGTTGTCTTTAAGCTGCCCGAACTTGTGGCGCTGCTCAACCCCGTGGCACTTGCCCTACTCGCCGTCGGCGGCGTGTGCTACACCGCGGGCGTGCCGTTCTATATCGCCAAAAACGTGCGCTATCTGCACAGTGTTTTCCACTTGTGGGTGCTCGCCGGCAGCATCTTCCAGTTCATGGCGGTGATCCTCTTCGTAATCTAGCGACCGCGCCCACGGCCCCGCTCGCACGGGCGACCGGCGCAATTGCCCTATCCGTCACCTACGCTTACTACCCAACGTCCCGAATCTTGGAGGTTCGAGAAACTCCCGATGGACATAACCATCTCCCTTATTACCACGCTCGTTTTAACGCTTATCAACGGCTACTTCTCCATGTCCGAGATGGCTCTCACCACGGCTAAACGCGCCGTGCTGGAGCACGATGCCGAGGAGGGCGATAAGCGCGCCGAGCGCGCCGTCCAGCTCGCCGCCGACTCCGATCAGCTGTTGGCTACCATCCAGGTCGCCATCACGCTCGTGGGCTTCGCCTCGTCCGCCGTCGCCTCGACGAGCCTGTCCGACCCGCTCGCCACGTGGCTCATGAGCTTTGGCATCGCGCCGCTTTCCGCCATCGCACGCGGCCTGGCGCCGGTCATCATCACCGTCGCCGTCGCCTTTGTGTCCATCGTGATCGGCGAGCTCGTCCCCAAGCGCATCGGCCTGGCCAATGCCGAGGGCGTGTCCAAGCAGGTCGTGGGACCGTTGTCGTTTTTCCAAAAGATCGCCCGTCCGCTCGTGTGGCTGACTGGCGCTTGCTCCGACGGCCTGGCCCGCATCCTGCGCATCAAGAGCGCCGACGACCGTCAGAACGTCTCGGAAGAAGAGATCAAGTACATGGTCTCGGAGCAGGACGACCTGCTCGACGAGGAAAAGCGCATGATCCACGAGATCTTCGATCTGGGCGACACCGTTGCCCGCGAGGTCATGGTGCCGCGCGTGGACACCACCATGTGCGAGGACGACGAGACGGTCGCCGGCGTGCTGTCCACCATGCGCCAGACCGGCTTTAGCCGCATCCCCGTCTATCACGAGGATCCCGACAACGTCGCGGGCATTGCGCACATCAAGGACCTGATCCAGCCCGCGCTCGACGGCAAGGGCGACCAGCCCATCGCCGGCTTTTTGCGCGACGCCACCTTTGTGCCCGACACCAAGGACATCCTGCCGCTGCTGTCCGAGATGCAGACCTCGCACGACCAGATCGTGGTCGTCGTGGATGAGTACGGCGGCACGGCCGGCATCATCACCATCGAGGACATCGTCGAGGAGATCGTGGGCGAGATCGAGGACGAGTTCGACCCCGACAACAAGTACCTCACGCGCCTTTCGCGCCGCGAGTGGCTCGTCGATGGGCGTTTTTCGTGCGATGACGCGATTGAGCTTGGTTGGCCGCTCGAGGAAAGCGATGATTATGAGACCATCGCCGGCTGGATTTTGGAGCTTTGCGACTCGGTGCCCGACATCGGAGAGGTGTTTGAGGTCGCGGGGTACAAGTTTAAAGTGCAGTCGATGCGTGGCCAGCGCATCTCGCTCATTCGCGTGATCGCTCCGGCCGAAACCGATAAGAAGGATTCCGAGTCTTCGGTAGACGAGCCGACGACGTCGGGTGCGGGTTCCGCGAATCCGCACGACGGCGACGAGTAGGACAAGGAAGAGTAGGGGAGAGTTATGGCAGGCCTGTTCAACATCCTTAAGGTCACCGTCAGTGAGGACAAGATCTGCGCGCATGTGCTGGTGAACCCCGGCATGCCGCTCATGACCTCGGAGGACATCGAGGCCACGGCGCGCGTGTACTACCTGGTGCCCGCGATTGCCAAGCACCTGTGCCTGGGCGATTCCGGCCGCGAGTTCCAGGACTGCATGGGTCAGACCGAGCTCTGCCACCTGCTGGAGCACGTGACGGTCGAGCTTATGAACGAGACCGGTCTTGCCGGTAGCATCTCGTGCGGCCGCACGCGCGTAAGCGAGCATGACGAGCGTGTCTTTGAGGTCGAGCTTTCGTGCCCCGACGACGCACTGGCCATCGGTGCGCTGTCGTCGGCCACCTTTATGATGGACTGGGCGTACCTGCACGCCGACCAGCCTGCCCCCGACGTGGAAGGCACGGTCGCGGGCCTGCGCAACCTGGTGCTGGGCATGCGCGCCGAGGCCGAGGGCAAGGATCCTCACGAGGCCGTCGCTGCTGCGAACGGCGAAGATGCTGCCGAGGACGAGGGTGCTGACGAGGGCGATGTGCCGGTCGACGCCGAGCCCGTTGCCGATGCGACCGCCGAGCCCGTTCCCACCGAGCCCCAGGGCGCCCCCAACTTTGACGACGAGCCCCAGGTGGCGATTGATACCGAGGGCGCGGTTGCCGAGAACCACGAGGCCTCCGCTGCCGTCTTTGGCGGTGCTGCGACGGCTCCGTCCGGCTCAGCGCACGAGGGCAACCTGCCGCTCGTGGACGGCGCCGGCGAGGACCCGGGTGCCACGGTGGCCATGCCGGCTATGCCTCAGGAGTAGGCCTACGCGTTTATCGCCATCACGTACCTGCGCCTTTGCCGTACGCAGATGAGCGGAGCGGCAAGTGATGCGCTGCGGGTATAATGGACAGCATTCAAACGGTGGGCACCGACGTGCCCGCAGGAGAGGAATGATCATGGGTAAGACTTTCAGCTTTGTCTCCGGCGCACTTTTTGGTGCCGCTGCCGGCGCTATTATCGGTGTTGCTCTGGCCCCGCGCTCGGGCGCCGAGACCCGCGCCATGGCTGCCGATATCGCCAACGACGCCTGGGACAATATGCGCGACACCTACGAGCACAGCGCCGAGGAGGCCCGTGCTGCGGTGAATGACTTTGGCCCGATGGTCGACGCCAAGACCGACGACCTGCGCGCCAAGGTCGACCTGGCCCGCGAGCGCATGGACCAGCTGCGCGAGCAACTCAACGACGCCATTTCGGGCGGCAACGTGACGCCTGCCGCCGACGTCGTGGTCGAAAACGCCGTCGAGGCTGATACCGAGGCTGCGGAGCCCTCGACCGAGGCATAATGCGCGCCGGGGATTTTGTCGGCGCCAAGATCTATCGCAAGCCTACCGAGGACAAGCGCACCAAAAAGGACGGCACGCCGCGCAGCCCTAAAAAGCTCGGAAAGATTCACTTTCCGGTCTTTACCCCGGGCGGTACGCGCGTGGTCGGCTTTATGGTCCGCCAGTCCGATATCGCGGGCATGATCGAGCGTCCCGATCGATTCGTAGCGCTCGACGCCATTGGTGTCTACGAGGGCGCCATTGCGGTCGATGACGTCAAGGACACGTACGATGCCGCCGCCGCCAAGCGCCTCGACATCAACCTGGACGATTGCATCATCTGGGTCGGTATGGACGTGCGCACGGAATCGGGCGACGTCGTGGGCTATTGCTCGGACGTTGAGTTCAAGCCACGTTCGGGCATCGTGCAGGCATTCTATGTGACCGCCGGTGCTGCTTCGAGTGTTTTGGTTGGTGACACGCAGGTGCCGCCGACGATGCTACGCGGCTACGAGAACGGTGCGATGGTCGTCTCGGACGAGGTCAAGTCGCTTGGGTATTCGGGCGGTGCGGCCGCCAAGGCCGCCGAGGCCAGCGTCGTGGTGGGCGACAAGGTCAAAAAGGGCGCCAAGGTGCTCGACGACAAGGGATCGGTCGCCGTGGACAAAGGCAGTCGCGCACTGGGCAAGCAGCTCGGCAAGACGCGCGGCATGTTCAAGGCCTTTAAGGACGAATACCAAAAGGCGAGCGGAGGCTCGTCAAAAGCTACAAAATAGCGACGTACCAAATGATGGGAGGCAAGCCGGAGACCTGTTGCTCCGGCTTGCTGTGTTTATGGGGGAGGGCACATGCGCCAAAACGGATCCAACTTAAACGGGCGTTCGGGTGCGCGTCCGACGGCGCGCCGCGACCTGGGGCAGCTGCCCAGCGGTCAGCGCCGTCGCCGCCGTAAGCCCGGCGCGATGTACCTCAACCATAGCCGCGGGTTTAGCGACCGCAGCGCGCGCATCGGCAACGGGCGCTCGCCGCGCCGACCGTCCCGTCTGCCCTATGCGCTCATTGCCGTGGGCTGTGCGCTCGTGCTGTTTATCGCTGCCGTCGTGGGCTACGTCAACCGCAGCGTGGACGTGGAACTTAACGGGCAAAAGACCGCGGTGCGCGTGGGCTCTACGCTGCAGAATCTCATCGACGACCAGGAGTTGACCGATACCTACGACGCAGGCGACCTGCTGGCCGTCGATGACAGCGTGCTCAAGCGCCATGGCGGCGAAAAGCTGTCGGTTAAGGTGGACGGCAAGCGCATAAAACAGGGCAAATGGGATAGCCGCGAACTTGAGGGCGGCGAGAAGGTGACGGTCAAGGATGGCCGTAACACCTACGAGAAGCACGAGGTTCAGGCTACGGTTATCGAGCCCAAGCTCAAGGTCGAGGGCACGGGCGCTATCGAGTATGTGCAGACATGGGGTGTCCAGGGCCGCTCCGAGGTGTGGGTTGGTGAGCAGTCGGGCAAGACGCAGGACCGCGGCGAGGTTGTGCCCGCCACCGATTGCGTCGTTGCGTGCGCCAGCGTGGCGCCCAAGGGCAACAAAAAGTACGTGGCGCTGACGTTTGACGAGGGTCCGAGCGGCGCCACCAAACAGATCTTGCAGGTGCTCAAGGAAAAGGGCGTTACCGCGACGTTCTTCCTTTCGGGCGATGCGGCCGAGGCCTCGCCTGCCACGGCCAAGGCGATTGTCGATGCCGGGTGCGAGATCGGATCCAACAGCTACAGCGACGATTCGCTCAAGGGTCAGGACCGTGAGACGGTACGCGAACAGATCACGAAAGGCACCGATGCGATTAAGTCGGCGACCGGCGTGAAGACGATGCTGCTGCGTGCTCCCTACGCTGCCTTTGACGAACAAAACTGGATTGATGCGATGGACCTGGTCTCCGCCGTGGTCTCGTGGAATATTGACTCGGGCGACTGGCTGCTCAACGGTGCCGACGAGCAGGTCTCAACGGTGCTCGATTCGGTGACGCCGGGCAATATCGTGCTGCTCACCGATAGAGACGAATGCGCCGAGCAGACGCTCGAGGCGCTGCCGCAGATTATCGACGGTCTTGTCGCCGACGGATACAAGATCGTGACGCTCAGCGACCTGGTCAAGACGGACACATCGCTCAGCAAAAAGCTCACCTCGCTGACGAAGGTCACCATGCCCAAGGACGCCGTGTTCCCCCAACTTGCCGAGGACGATGACACCACAGAGTAGTCATTGGGTAGTCGTTTAAGAACGTCCCCAAGGGCTATGTCACGGATACGTCAGCGTTTGGTATGCCTGCAATGTGCAGCGCATAAATTCGATGCCGCAGGGCGATGCTGATGCTATAGTTACTGCGGTTAATGAGGGTCAAGAGAAAGGTTACAGGTGAAATCCAAACCTCGACCATACAGTCGATGACCCCATGCAGGTGCTTTTTGCGCATGCACGGGGTGTAAGCGTCGAGCGGCGTGCCGCCCGCGCATGCGTATACATATCCAGAAGCCCCCGGACGCCGCACGCGCGGCCGCGTCCGGAGGAATAATGATGGGGAGCACCATTGAATTATCTGAGTGAGATGCTCAAATTGCCGGTCTTGGACGTCGACGGCGAAAAGCTCGGCGTGGTCAACGATTTTGGCATTGCTACCGGCGAAGTTTTTCCGCACGTGACGTCGCTCGCGTTCCGCGGCCCCGGCAAGACGCCGTTTATGATCAGCTGGCGCAAATGGGTCGACCGTATCGACGAGACGGGCGTGTATCTCAACACGTCTGCCACCAATATTCGCTTCTCGTACCTGCAGCCGACCGAGCTCCTGCTGGCGCGCGACGTGCTCAATAAGCAGATCGTCGACACGCAGGGCATGAAGGTCGTGCGCGTCAACGACATCAAGTTTTCCATGTCGGGCGAAAACCAGCTGCGCCTGTTGGGTGCCGAGGTCGGTGCCCGCGGTCTGCTGCGCGCGATCAGCCCCGCACTCGAGCACGTCGTCGAGGGCTTTATGAAGCACCTGGGCAAGCCGCTCAGCGAGGACATCATCGCTTGGTCCTACATGGACCTGCTCGACCGCTCGACTAAAAACATCCAACTCTCGGTGTCGCACAAGACGCTCGGCGAGCTGCACCCTGCCGACATCGCCGACATTATCGAGCAGCTCGACCCGCGCCTACGTGCGCAGGTGTTTGCGCAGCTCGATACCGCCCAGGCAGCCGAAGCTATCTCGGAGTTCGATGACGACGAGCTTATGACCGAGATGCTCGAGGGCCTGTCCGACACGGACGCATCGTCGATGCTGGCCATGATGGACCCGGACGACGCTGCCGACCTGATCGACGAGCTTGATTACGAGAAGGCCGAGAAGCTCCTGCGCCTGATGGGCGTCAAGGAGGAGAAGGCGATTCGTAACCTGCTGGGGTATGAGGACAACACCGCCGGCCGCATCATGACCTCGGAGTTTGTCTCCCTGCCCGCCACGGCAACGGTCGGTGACGCCATCGAGGCGATTCGCGAGCTCGACGAGGACTTCGAGAGCGTCTACTACGTCTATACCGAGGATCCGAGCGGCATGCTGACCGGTGTGCTTTCGCTGCGCACGCTGATCGTAGCCGACCGCGACGCCACGCTGGGTCAGCTGGCCTATCGCGACCTGGTCTACGTGTCGCCCGACGAGGACCAGGAAGACGTGACGGACGAGATGACCAAGTACGACCTGGTCGCTATCCCCGTCTGCGACGAGAACCGTCATATCCTGGGTATCGTAACCTTCGACGACGCCATGGACGTTATCGCCGAGGAGCATCAGGAGGACCTGCAGATCGCCGGTGTCGGCTCGGGCGACAGCGCGTCGGACGACTCGACGAACGTGCTCAGCTGGTTCGTGCATCGCCAGTACTGGGTTGTTGTATGGGGCATCGCGTCGTGCATCATGGCGACCGTGCTGGGAACGGCGCTCGGCTCCGCGCATCTGGTGGTGTTCCCCATGTGCGCCATGCCGCTCGTGCTGCTGGCGGCCTCGCGCATGGTGTCGTTCGTCAAGAACTACTTCCTGGAGTATGACGGTCACGACGACGAGCCCAAGCCGTATCTGGGGTTCTTCTTCCAGAGCACGGGCATGGGCCTGATTCTGTCGCTCGTGACCTACCTGTGCGCCCAGCTGGTGCGCACCGCTGCGTTCCTCGATGCGCCCATGTTTGAGGAGCAGCTCTTTACCGGGTGCTTTAATATCGCTGCCATTATTTGCCTGGTTGGCAACATGAGCGCCGTGATTTACCTGATGGTGCTGTTCTGGCGTGACGAGCATGACCTCAACACGTCGGGCACCGCCATGAACGTCATTGCCGTCATGATTTCGTGTGTGGCGTATTGCATCGCCGCGGTGCTGCTCGCCATATCAGTCATGGGTTAGGTGGTCGCGTGCAAAATACCAAGCAAAAGTCGGGCACCAAGCAAAAGTTGACCATCGCGGCCATCTTTGGCGCTATGGGTCCCGGTCTGCTGGCGGCGCTTTCGGGCAATGACGCCGGCGGCATTGCAACGTATTCCAGCGCGGGCGCCAGCTATGGCTACAAGATGCTGTGGATGCTTCCTGTCATGACTGTGCTGCTCATCGTGACGCAGGAGACCGCGGCGCGCTGCGGCTGCGTCACGGGCAAGGGCCTGGCATCGCTCATTCGCGAGCGCTTTGGCGTGCGCAAGAGTGTACTTGCTATGGCGGCGCTGTTGATCGCCAACACGGCTGTGACCATTTCGGAGTTTGCGGGTATTGCGAGCGGCCTTGCCCTCTTTGGCGTGCCGGCGAGCATCTCGGTGCCGTTGGTGGCGCTGCTGGTGTGGATGCTTACCATGTCGGGGAGTTTCCAGCGCATCGAGAAGATTCTGCTGCTGGTGAGCTGCGTGTTCGTGACCTACATCGTCGCCGCGTTTATGGCTGGCCCCAACTGGGGTGAGGTCGCGGTCGACCTGGTCGTGCCTAACATTCAAAATGACCCCAGCTACGTGTCGCTCGTGGTCGCAACGATCGGTACCACCATCGCGCCGTGGATGATTTTCTTGGCGCAGAACAACGTGGTCGATAAGAACGCGGGCGAGGACGACATCGTGCTGCAGCGTATTGATACCGTGAGCGGCTCGCTTGCCGCCGATGTTATTGCCGGCTTTATTATCATCACGACCGGCACGGTGTTGTTCCCGGCGGGTATTCAGATTAGCGATGCTGCCGATGCTGCCCGCGCGCTGGAGCCTATTGCGGGTCAGTGGTCTACGGTACTGTTTGCCTCGGGCCTGGTCGCGGCGAGTTTCTTGGCTGCCTGCGTGCTGCCGGGCGTTACGTCGAGCGCTATCTGCGAGGCATTTGGCTGGGAGCGCGGTGCCGACCGCAGCTGGGACGAGGCCCCGGTCTATCGCGGCATCATTACGGCCATCATCGGTATCTCTGCCGTGCTGGTGCTTATGCCCGGCGTCGATCTGTTCCAGATTATGATGACCTCGCAGGTCATCAATGGCGTGCTACTGCCCGTGGTTCTGGTGTTCCAGGTGGTTATCGCCGCCGACCGTCACATTATGGGCGCCAACCGCAACGGCCGCGTATGGAACGTGCTCACGTGGGCGACTATCGGCGTGATTACGGTGCTCACGGTCGTCATGTTTGTCCTGCAGGCGATGGGCTACAGCGCTTAACGCCCACTTTTGCTTCCGAACAGGCCGCAGCGATGGACTGCGGCCTGTTTTTTGCCCGCTATAGGGCATTAGTTATATGGCAGTGGACAAAAAATGCCAAATATGAGTACTGTTGCTAAGTGAATAGCATTTACATCCAAGAAGATAATGGACATAGCCGATAGTATGTTCATTAAAATTGGCTCCAATATGTCTTAAACCAGTCAGGTTGGCTGCTTTAGGGGGTTGTAGGGGTCGCTCGGACGTCATTTTGGGTGGTTTTGCCTGCTACTAAAATGGTAACAGTACTCATATTTGCCCCTTTTTGTCCACGACCCCTTGGAGCCGGGTGGCGCGCGCAGACGTGGTGTAAGAGCGTCCCGAGGTCCGTCGCTGCAAGTCCCGATGTTACTCCTTCTTGAGAC
>OOAG01001627.1_pt1 | contig 16241 bp, 16 predicted proteins | sample 1671461 | NCBI WGS metagenome assembly OOAG01 (sample SAMN06348159, study PRJEB24527) | human gut metagenome | biome: human gut; feature: ankylosing spondylitis patient; material: feces | host: Homo sapiens | place: China | collected 2015-10 | reverse complement strand
AGCACAGCGTCGATGTAGGGCGGGTCCTCCTCACAAATCACGATTTTGATATCCGCCTCAAAACCGTTGCTGAACTTGGCGGTATGGGTGATGGTTTCATCACGTTTTAAGCCAAACTCATCGTAGAGCTGTCGGCCGGTTCGGCCCAGCAGATAGCGGTAGTGGGCCAATGTCCCCGGAGGCAGCTCAATCACCGCAGTATACTTTGCATCAGGCATCATGGCCTCTCCTTTCAACATGGACCGCCCTCGGCACCCCGGAAGGCGCCGGCTGGATAGTTCCAGATACCGGTGGTGTAGACGTCTGCCACGTTGAACTCGCCGCTCACCAACTGATGGAGTGCCTTGGGGTCATCGCGACAAACACAGCTTGGAGCGTTGCCGACAAAGGTGTCCAGATCTACCTTCGTATCGAGTGTGAATCCAAGCCTGATCTCATCCTGGCGGAACGCCTCATAATCCGTTGGGAACAGCTCCCGTATACCGGCCCAGAGCGTGGGCCGCGAAAATATGCACATCATGCAGGAGCAGCGGTTCCACCCGCAGGTGTAGCAGGGGTGGGGGGTGGCGCGGTGGCGTTTGATGACCTCCCAGACGTCACGCTCCGTGTAGTCAATCACCGGCCGCCATGCGTGTACCAGGCGCTTGGCCCGGGCGGTGGCGTTGCAACGGTGTAGTTCCATCTCGTTATACTTGGAGCGGCTGGTGCTCTCACCGCGCCGCTCACCGGAGGCGATCAGGATACGCACACCACGCCCGGTCTGCCCCAGATTGGCCATGACCCCGGAGCGGACCTCCGCCGCCACCGTTCCGCTGCACCGGCCCAGCGCGCTCTGTCGGTGAAGGTCATGCAGCACGGCGTCACCCACCCGTCGTTTGAGGTTGGGGGTGCAGTACCGGCCCTGGCTGATCGAGCCCTTGGCCGGTAGCCGCCGGACATATCCCAGGGCGGAAAGATCCCGGAGCACCGCGCTGGCCACGTCGATCTTGAGGCTGGCGCTACACCACCGGCGGGACAGGTCCCCAGTCTTGGCCGGGAACTTCATTCGCTGGCCGTACTGCTTCAGCGCCTCGGCCGCCTCAGAGCACTCTTCAGCCAGGATCTGAGCCCGCAGCCGGTCGCTCTCCAACTGGGCTGGGGTGAGCCGGCAGGTACGGATAACGCCGCTGTCCTCATATTCAATGGGCAGGGACGCGCCCAAGCGGTAGACTTCGGCCCAGAAGCCTCCGATCCGCCAGGACAGCCGCAGCGGCACGCCCTCCGCCTGGGCAAATGCACGCACATAGGCCTGCGTCACCGGCCAGTCCATGCGCCGGTCCGGGTGCCCGCCATCGACGTCGTGATGCCAGAGCTCGATTTTCTCCTTGGGTACACCCAGTTCCCGCAGTTTATAGTAGGCTGCGGTTGAGTCTTTACCGCCGCTATAGAGCACGATGACCTGGTCGTACTCCTCCAATGGCAGCAGCTCCGGGAGAAATGTCTTTTTTTCATAGGCGGTGGTTTTTTTCCCGGGCCAGCAGGGCCTGATGCGTGTTCCGGCGCCGTAAATTGGCGTGTCGGGGAAACCACGGAGGACCGGGGTGTCCCGGGTGCAGTCAATATCCTTGATGACCTGCATCCGCACCGGCGGTTTGTACTCAGCCGCCATTTGCCAACGCCTGGTAATCTACTTCTATGGGGGTGTCGGTCAGGATACTGACATAGCGGCTGAACAACGCTTTCAGCTTATCCTCCGTCAACTGCATCTCCAGCGGCTTCATTTTCCAGGGGTACCGGGGTTCATAGATCAGGAAGCGTCCGGCATCATAGCTATCGCAGGCGGTCATCTCGATGCCTTCAGCCTCCAGGATAACTTCCTTCATAATGGTGGCGAGGCCGAGACTGTAATCCTGGTCGTACTCCATGTAGTCATCCCACACGGGGTCCTCGATCCCACATTCGGTCAGCCATTTCTGGATTTCCTTCTCTAGCTCCGGCGCCTTTGCAAGTAGCGCTTGCAAGCGCTCCACATCCTTCGTTTGAATGGCGTCGGTACAGATGCCGAACCCATAGTAATGCCATGTAATATAACTCATATGGTTCACTCACTTTCTTAAAATAGGGGCGGCGTGTTCAACGTACCACCCCTATAAATGTTCATTGGTCCCGGTGCGGTATAGCCTCCATTTCAGCCTCATATGCCTCAATTTGCTCCCAGGTAAGCCATTCCGGTTTGCCATCCGCCGGGAAGCTGTTCCAAATCCCCTTCATGATGGCGATTTGGTCCTTGATATTTCCTGCCCAGAGGTGGTTGCCGCCGTAAATCCGTCCGTTCCCAACGTAGTAGGCGCAGTCGCTCCGCATCCGATCCAGCAGCTGATATCGAAACTTTTCGTCACGGGTCAAGACCCATTCCAAGGTGTATTCTTCCATCGGTAATCCCTCCATATAGAGCAGCGGAAGGCGTGGAGCGCACGCCTTCCGCTGTGGTGTTATACCAAATTTAGAGTGTTTGACTCAGGGGCAACTAACAAGCCGGTGCGTAGTGGATGCTCCTGCTTTTCGCACGGGCGACAGTCAGATACTCCGGCTTCAGCTTTTTAGCTTCCTCCATGGCCTCCTCACCGTAGTAGTCGTTGTAGATCAGCCTGCAGGACTGGGCCGGGAGGATCATATCTTCACGGCCGGGGATGAAGGTAAAGTCGGAAGGCTTGAACTCTACCGTTATCAAATTCCGTCCAGAGCTGTCCCGCAACTCGACGAATTCCATCCCCTCGGGGTCGAAAAGGTCCAGCGAATATCTCGCGCTCATGGTTACCCCGCCGCTGAAATGCAGGGTGATGTTGTAGACCTCATCGCGGGTGTTGATGATATTCAGGTCCTGAATGGCCTTTTCAAAGGAATCGCCACACTGCAATTCAAAGGCGATGGCCCGCAGGCAGTCGTAGTTCAAATTCACCTTTCTGGAGAACAGAACGACCTTCTCGATCTCGTCCTGATACTGACTGCCCATCTTGTCCTGGAGATACTCACGGATCTCAGCCGGGGTAGGGTAGTCGAACCTGAAGTGGTAATGGAAACGCCCGGGGCGGTTCACCAGATAATCGTTGAGCCTATGAAGGTCATTACAGGTGATGACGAAGAGCTTTTTGCCCTGGGAGATACCGTCGAACAGGCTGAGCATTCCAGACTGCGGATCCATCTCATTCTCTCCGGGTTTGATGCCGCCAAAGGTCTTGTCGAACTCGTCAAAGAGAACGACCGCCTCCTGTTCAATCGACTCGATGTAGGCGGCGATACCCGGGATAAACTTATCCACGATGATTACCGGGAGCCCGGCCTCGACCGCTTTTGAGGACAGGAGCCGGGCGAAGAGGGACTTGCCGATGCCCTTGTTGCCGCTCAGGATGACGCCCAGGTTCCGCTCAAACTGGCTGAACGCGGACAGCACCTTGTCGGCCTTTTCGGGGTGGACGCCATAGATTTTCTCCCCGACACCCAAATCCGGGCGCTCCTCCAGGAAGAACCCGGTCATCTTGCCAAAGCGCACATAGTAGGTCTTGGCGGGGAGGCTGTCAAAGGTCTTGAGGGAATCGTCATATATCTCATAGCGCGTACCGATCTTGATTGCTTTCATATGAAATGTCAACTCTCTTTCAAGAAATTATAATGTTTTCTATCAACGTGGCCGACCTACATTTCGCTCTTCGGGGTGAACGTGACTTCCCGGAAACCGAAAACGTCGCAGTAGTAAAACCGCTCCCCATCATCACCTGGGAGCGACACCACATCGGATACGGAGAGGCTGCGCGCCTTATAATCTGCGGGGTGCTCCATGTTCAGCACTCGGAACAGCCGCTCTAGGATTCTGGAGGTACTCCAGTTGGGCTCGCACGTCAGCGTGCCGCTGTAGACCAGGTCGTATGCGCCGGAGCTGACTGCATCAGGCTTGTCTTCACATGGCGTATAAGGACGAAGGGCCAGTTGTTCCGCGCCCTGGCGCTCAAGGCTGATTTGATAGATTTTGTAGTTGTATATCATACATCCGTCCTCCATTTATACGGCAATATCCAAGCCCTTTTCGGCGCACCAGCGTTGCAGGAAACTTCGTTCCTCCTTGGTAATGCTGCGGCGATTGCGGCCCTGGGCCTGGACGATACATGTCCCAGAGAGCTGGAGCGTGACCAGCGACTCCTCCGGGGTGCTTTTACGCCGCATAAAGAGGATATGACACTCCCCGGAGGCTACTCGGCTGATGTAGTCGCCGACGCAGTGGCTCAGGTTGATGCCTTCATCGGCCAGCTCCTTGGGCTTGGTGGGGATAAGGACACAAAACTGTTTCCCCTGGTAGGCAAGGTTCTGAATCTCCTCCGCCTGCTTCTCAAAGTTTTGGCATTGTTCGGTCTCTTTGGCTAGGTTCACCTTTAAGGCCATCACGTCGTGGGCAGTCTTAAAGCTATCCGGGTACTTCTCACGGATTTTGCCGTAAAAGTCAAGCTGCATCCGAAGATAATCGGTATACTCCGTCAAAAAGCTGCGGCCAATAGAAGCATATCCTTGGCGAAAGAGGTCAAAGAGGAGATAGTCGATGATGCGGCGTAGATTCAGCTTATAGCTGGCATCCAACAGATTGATGAACGGTGAAATATCCTTCGATATCCCAGTATTATAGCCATTGACCATGCTGATGCTGCGAATCCCGGATTGCACCAGGTGTTCCGCGAAGTATAGGGCCTCGTTGGTCCCAAACCTATCTTCCAGCCAGAAGATGATCGGGATACTGGGTTGGAACTTTGCACGGTCTGTAAGGCTGGGGAAGATTTTATGCAGCCGGATGAAGAGCTTGCTGTTCTGTTTCCAGTATGGAGTAAACCAATCAGGATCCTGCATGTCCGCCATGACGTTATGGCGGCACATATCGGTTATAGTTTCGTCGGAAACGACCTTCATGATATACTCCACGGCCTCTTTGCAGAGATGCTTCAGCCAGTGAACCTTCTCTAAGGGGAGCACTCTGTCTCGCAGGTCCCGTAGAAAAGAGCGCAGACTGTTCTCCGTCACTGGCTCCACGGCCTCGGTTTTGCAATCCTTGATGTAGTACAGCCCCTGGCTGACCAAAATGACAAGGTCGCGCTCCTTGGTCTGCGTCCTACGCCTGACAATGAAGTCCGTATTGTTTGTAAGGACGACCTCATAGTCTGCACCGCCCTTAGATATGGCGTCGGGCAGGCTAATGATATAGTCTGTTAATGCTACGGTTGTAGCGTTCATTGTGGTTTCCACAATAAGACCTCCTTCTTTATTTTTCACGCAGCCGATCAGGCCAGGGCCATCTGCGCGGCGGTGTAAAATGTTTTGAGCTTATCCATTGCGGATGCGAAAGCGGACTTGTCCTCCTTCTTCCGCAGTGTGTACCCCTTCAGATAGAGAAGGACCGATTCGCGTTCCTTCGGCTCCAAACGGGTAAGAGCCTTGTGCAGCCGGTCGTTGGCATCCAGTTCATCTTTGAACGGGGAGCTCAGCGGATGCCCCAGCTCCTCGGAGTATTCCGTGGAGTAGAGCGCCGGCCGCGCCCCATCAAGGCGGGTCAGGCCGCCGGGGCTCTGGTATCGCTTCATGTCCAGCACCGCATACTGCAGCTTCGCCCGCACATGCTCCTCCATACTGTCGGAGAGGCTGGGGTCGAAGGACTCGATGGCCATAAGCGCAACGATGGACAGTTCCTGGAAGACGTCCTCTTTTTCCAGCCGCAGTGCATAGAGCAGGATGCGGTTAAACCACATGACCCGCCTGATCGTATCCGTGTAGTCAAAGTACAATTTGTTCCGGACGTTGACGTCCATAATGGTGTCCCTCCTTATGAAAATAGTGCAGGGCAAGGCTGTTCGACCAGCCCCGCCCTGCTTTGGTTATAAGCGGATAAACCGCTTGATGACGCCGGCCAGCTTGACCGGCAGCTTTGTGAGATCGGTGATATCCAGGAAGGAATCACCATAAATGCGCTCAATGTTCTCCTTGTCACTGCCGATAGCAGCGGCCACGAACAGGATCCCCTTGCGTTGGTACTCCTGTTTGATGCCCCGCAGGTCCTCCTCGGCGGCGGTTCCCCAATAGCCGGAATCCGCCGGCTGGCCGTCGGACACCAGAATCAGGAGTTTGACGTCCTCCGAGCGGTGGGAGAGCCGTTCCGCCACATAGCGGAGGGCCACCCCATCGCGGTTGCTGCTTCGGGCGGAAATGTCCATCATGCGATAGCGGTCGTCCCGGTCGATGGCATCGAACTCCGCATAGGAGTAGAGATCGACACCGCTGCCGGTGGAGTGGCCGTAGACCATGATGGGGATGCCCAGCGCCTGACAGAAGTCGTAGAGGATGATGGCGGTCGCCCTGGCATAAGTGGCCCGGTCGCAGCTGCACATGCTCCCCGATTCGTCCAGCAGCAGCCCCACGGAGAGGGCCGGCGTCTCATTGGGCAGCGCGTTTTTGCAGAAAACGCGCGCATCGTTGCGACATAGGGCGTGGGTGTCCAGCCGGCGGCCCATGAGTAGGCCCGTCTGCTTTCCGCCCCGCCTGCTGTCCTGGAGCTGTTGGGTGACAGACTTCTGAAGCTGCCTGGAGATGTGCAGCAGCTCGCCGGCGATCTCCTGGTACTCGTCCTTCAGCGCATCGTCCACGTCGGCGATCCGGTGGACGGTCATAGTGACCCCCTTGTGGATGTCGCCGTAGGAGATGCTCTGGGCCAGTTCCGTCAGCTCCTTGGTGCGCTGGCGCTCCAGCTCCGTGCAGACGGTGTTTTCGGCAATCTTCTCCAGCAGCCGCTCGATGTCGGAGGCAGCGCCGGTATAGCCGGTGCCGTGGTAGTCCTCGTCCCGGCTGATGCCACCGCCCTCCGGCTCTGATAGGGCATCCGTCTCGCTGAGAGGGATACGGCCCTGTTCTGTTTCGGAGACCTGCTGACAGGAGCCGGGGGGCGCCGCGCCGTCACCGGCCGGTGCATCCCCATCGCCATCCTGCTCCTCACCGGGCTGGGGGGAGAGCGTCTCCTGGTCCTCATCGCCCTCCTCTGTACCGGAATCCGGGGCGGCTTCATCGGCCTCTCCCGCCTCGGGCTCTTCTTCGGATTCGCCCGCCAATTTAGCGGTGGCCGCACGCTTGCTTGCAGTGGGCGACTTCCCGCTGGAGGGCGCTGCGCCGTTGCCGGCGACCGGCTCGGTTTCGCCTTCTCCCTCTTCGCTGCCGCCCGCCATTTCAGACAGGATGCCCCTGACCAGCTCCGGGAGGGAGCCTCCGCCGCTACCGCTGGCCACAGCCTGCTCCGCCTGCTCCTCGCAGGTGTCCAAGAAGTCTTTGATGTAGGGCCAGCACCGGATCAGGATAAGGTTGGCCGTCCGGCACCGGTCCCTGGCGTCCCGGCTCAGGAGCGAACGGTCCAGGTCGCCCAGCAGGGAGAAGACAGTCTGGACCCGTTCATCCGTGACCGGTGTGTCGCCATACTTGAGCTCACCCCACTTCACGTAGGAGAGGATCAGCTGTAGAATGGTCTGCCAGATGTGCCTGCCCTCCGCCTCATGCTCAATGTACTGGGAGAGGGTTGGCATATCCTCAAAGTGGCTGGTGCGCATGGCGTCCAGGCTGGTACCCAGGACGCCCGGATATTCAGCGAGCATCCGCTGCTCGATGTAGCCGTCCTCCAGGACGTTCATGATCTCGTGGCTGAGCATGGACAGGGCCAGCTTGTGTTTGGGGTCGGACCGGATGTAGTCCATCAGCTCTGCCTCCGCATATCGTTCCGTGGAATTGCGGAGTAATGGTTGCTCCGGATACCATTGGCAGGCATCCTGACGGCTGTGGTAGGTCTGGCCATTGAGGAAGTCGGTGTAGAGCACGTGCCCCAGTTCATGGGCAAACATGCCGCACACCTGCTCATACCGCTCCGGCCTGGTCTTGTGCCGGGTCACGCTGGGGTGCCCGGCGTTGAGCCAGATGAGCTCATTGTTCGTTCTCGCCACGCCCTGCTCCTTGGGCTTCCACACCGTGCGCACCTTGACCCGCCGCCGGTATCCGTACCGGCGGGTTTGGGCCAGCGCCATATCGGCGAAATGGGCGGCCAGGATGCGTGAGGAGAAAAACTGTCGGTCGGTGATGGTTTTCTGCTTCTGTGCGATCAACTGCTTGATTTTCTTATGATCCACTCTTGCCAAGAGTAATGCCCTCCCTTCTAATAGGGTTTGCGGCGGTCATACCGCCTTTTTGCGCTTGGGCGCGAAGATGGGCTCCAGCACGGAGGCAAGGATCGCCTCCCGGTCCTCTTCATCCGCCGTGGCCTTGCTGATAATGGTACACAGCGCGGAGGCATAGGGGTCGCCGGTGATCTCCGTGCTCATGATCCAGTCGATGAGGCTGCGCATCCCGCAGCTTCCGTCGGTGATGCCGTTCTTCCGGCAATAATCGGCCAGGTCGTTGACCACCTGGACCATCTTGCTCACGATGAAGTCATCCTCGCAGCCGGTGATGCTCATGGCGCGCTGCGCCATGACCTCCGGGGTGGGCAGGCCGATGTCCTGGGTCAGGTTCATGCGGTCCAGGACCGACTGGTTGATGCCGCGGCAGCCCTCATAACTGATGTTGGTGGTGATGACGACCACGGCATCCGGATGCCGTCGCACGACCTCGCCCGTAGGCAGGCTGATAAGGCCGCCCTGCTCCAGCAGGGAATTTAGGCCTACCAGCACACCCGGCTGCATGATCGTCGTGGGCTCCTGTATCTCACATACATAGCCGTACTTCAGTGCGCGGATAAAATCCGTCTCCACGTAGGTGTAGGTCTGGCCGGCCGCTGCCGTCTCAGGCTTTACCCTACACAGCTTCTGGAGCTTGTCGGTGACCTGTGCCAGCACCACCCCCATACAGTCCTGAGTGGTGGCGTCCGCCTTGGCGCAGCCGGTCAGAGCCTGGTACACGCCAGCCGGGTCGTAGTCCATGTCGTCCAGATCGGGCAGGCCCATGAGCTTTTTCACGTTCTCATAGGTGATACCGCCCATCTCCTTCAGCTCCTGGCGCTCCCGGTCCAGCTCCGCGTCCCCTGTGGAGGGGCCGTCGGTGTCTGGAAACACCTGTCCAACAAAATCAAAAATCTCTGTGTTGGCGGAGCAGGTGTATTTCACATAGGGAAGGCCCAGCCCGGCCGCGATAGCCCGGGCGCCCTCCGTCTTACCGGTGCCCGCCGGGCCGCGCAGCAGGAAGTTGCGCATGGGCATAGGCTTCCCGGTGGACTGGTGGGCGTGCTTGCAGATGCTCACCACCTCCTGGGGCAGGATGTACCACGGTTCCAGCTTGGGGACCAGGTCCTGCTCCCGGGGAGTGAGGACCCGGGCCGGATTCAGGATATACTTGCCCATGAAGTCGGCGTGGGGGATGGTTTCCGCAGGCTGGATGACGGGGGCCGCGCCGGTATGGGCCAGAATGGTGAACTCCCCGGCCGTGACAGAATCGGGCGCAAATTTCCCCGCGTCCAGATGGGTCTGGGAGACCCGCATCACATTACCGGAGGTCTCAATGTTGACCTTCAGGTGGGCCGGGCAGGCGTCGTCATTCACGCGCCGGTATGCGTTGTCGCAGAGGATCGCCATTAAATCAGTGGCCTTCTTGACATCCGGGAAACAGCCTTGGTACTCCGATTCAAAGGCGTCCAGGGTCTCCCTGAACTCCTGGTCGGCCATCAGCGCGGGCATCATGGACAGCAGGAGTGCGGCGCCGTCGCGGCCGTTCTTGCCCACTGTGTAGGTCTCCATCGTTTCGGTGTCCTTATGGTAGGCGCTGGCCAGCACGGAGCCGGTGGCCGGGTCATAGACGGCCAGGTGGTAATCGTCCGGACCGGCTGCCGACTTGTACTCGGCCACGCCCTTCTGGCCGCAGGTGCCCACCGCGCCGGGCTTGGTGCCGTCACGGCAGGTGCAATAGGCCAGCACGCCCTTCACCACGGTGGAGCTCAACGTCGCCTCGGTGCCATCGCCATACTTAGAGGACACCTTGACCTTTTTGGTCCCGACCTTATCGAAGGGGACGGGCAGATCGCGGTTGAATACAAATAGTTTCGAGCTCAATGGGGCTCACGCTCCTTTCTGAAGTTTGACCTGGACCTGGATGCCGTCGGCCAGCGCCTCCGCGTTGGAGAAACCGGCGCGGATCAGCTCTTCACAGACCATCTGCCAGCTGTCCCCGTGGGGCAGCTCCTCGGACGGGATGCGAAAGCCCGTCTGGGACTGCGCAAATGCCTCGTTCGCCAGCACGTTCAGCCGCTGCAGGTTGGCCTCCACCCACTCAAAGGCCAGCAGGCCGTAGTCAACCTGCTCCGTGGGCTCGGGCTTTTCCTCCTGGGGCGGCGCGTCCGGCTCGGGATCGGGCTGGGCATCGCCTTCGGTTGCGCTTTGCAGATAGGTCAGGCTGTATAACTGTAGGTCGCTCACCTGGACCAGGGCCTTTCGATACCCGCCGGCACTGTTGAGCAGGATAAGCAGGGGGCCTCCGGCGGCAAACCGCTCCCGGGCGCCCGGCTCGCTCCACACCCATCTGGCCTGGGGGTAGATGGCCGTCACCTGCTGGGTGATGCGCCGCTGCAAAAGCCCGAAAGCCACCGTGATCACCTCCTGCTCCGTCACCGGCGCAGGCAGTGCCTGGAGCTGCGGCGGTGTGACGACTACGGGCTGCTTTCCGATCCGGAAGAGCATCCGCAGCGCGTACCCGAACAAGCCCAGGATCATCAGCAGCAGGATGGGCCAGAGCCTGGTGATGACCACCAGCAGCGCGAGCATGAGAATCGTGGCCATAAGGTCATGGCTCAGTTGTTTCTTCTTTTCGGGCGTCATCCCGATCCTCCTCCTTCTTTTTCGGCAGATAGATGTAGACGGTACGCGGCCGGCCCGGGGACGTCTGGCGGCAGACCAGCACCGCTGCTTCTTGCCCCAGTTCCTCCAGGTCGCCGAAGATGGTGTGGTAGACCGTAAGCCCGTCCAGACCGTTTTTCGGATTGACCTCCCGGCAGAAGGTCCCCGGATTCTCCAGGATCTGAAGGGTGTACTGCCGGTGCCAGCCGACGGCCTGCCAGACTAGGCGACGCTGCTCCTCAGTCAGCCGGTCGCCGGTGAGCTGGCGCAGTGCAGCGTCCAGTTTCTTGCGGCACTCTGCCTCTGTCTGCGTCTGGAACGCTTGATTTTTCATGGCTTCCCTCCCTCAGAACGCAAAAAAGCGCACATGAGAGAAAGCTGTCCTGCTTCTCCATGTGCGCTTTTCACGCTCGTATTTCATTGTGCCTCCGGCTTAGAAAAAGGGGTTTTCTGTTCCACCGAAGTTCTCGAAGCCGGTGAAATTCTCCGGCATGGCGTCCGGCGCCTGTCCATCGCCCTGCGGCTGGCTCTGGGGCGGCAGAGGCGGTGAAGGCGGTGTTTCGGTGCCTACGGTTCCCGCCGGCGCAGCGCCGCCGCCGTTCTCCTGCCCGCTCTTTTGGCCGCTGCCGCTGTAGCAATACTCGATGTCGTCCACGATGAGGACCGGGGCGCTCTTCTTTTCGTGGGTGGTCTGATCCTCCCAGGTTTCCTCGTCGTACCGGGCGATGATGTTGACGAAGGAGCCCTCCTTGAGCTTCATCTTCTTGATGCGCTCGCAGGCTTCCCCGAAGGCCTTGACCGAGAGGTTGATCCACCGGTGGTTGTTCTCGCACCGGTTGTCGTAGACACGCTTTCCGATCCGAAAGCGGACGCACTGGCCCCCGCCCTCCAGGTCGATGAACCGGAGCGCAGGTGCGCCGTCGTACCCCTTGGATACGCCGGCGTCTGTGACAATCATTTTTAACATGCTCGTTCTCCTTTCCGCAGGCTTTCCCTGCTGTCAGATAATATTTCTTTCAACCCGCGTTTCACGGGCAGAAAACAAAAAAAGTGCCAAACGGCGCACTGCGCCATTTGACACTTTGAAAACTCGGAAACTTTGTTTTCCTCTCGGAAAGCACGGTTACTATTGCCTAAATTATAGCACGGTAATTGTGGAGCGTCAACAGCGGGATTTTTACCGCTTGCTCAACAGTTGCCGGTATAGACGTACTTCAGCTCGGCCCGCGCCACATTGGCCAGATGATAGACCTCCTCAACCGGGGTAGGTGGGCGGTCCGTCAGGCGATAGCGGGGGAAGAAGCGGGACAGGTGCAGAGGGATGTCAGGGTCCAGCGAGGCCAGCCAGCCGGACAGGGCGCGGATCTCCTCTTCCCCGTCGTTCTCCCCGGGGATCAGCAGGGTGGTCACCTCCACGTGGCAGCCCGCCTCCACGGCCAGGGCGATGGACCGCTTCACGCTCTCCAGGTCGCCGCCTAGCCGCCGGTAGCCCCCGGGGGTGAAGGCCTTCAGGTCAATATTGGCCGCGTCGATGAGGGGGAGCAGCGCCCGCCACGGCCCCTCCTCTACGGTGCCGTTGGTGACCAGGACGTTGGCCATGCCCCGCTCATGGATGAGCGCGGCGCAGTCCCGGACGTACTCGCAGCCCACCAGCGGCTCGTTATAGGTGTAGGCAAGCCCGATGTTCCCTTCGCTCCGCAGGGCCTCCGCCTTCCGCACCAATTCCTCCGGGGACAGCTCCACCGTTTGGAGGTCTCCTGCGCCGGACATGGAGATCTCATAATTCTGGCAGAAAGGGCAGCGCAGATTGCACCCAAAGCTCCCTACGGACAGGATCAGGCTTCCGGGGTGAAAGCGGGCCAGGGGCTTTTTCTCAATGGGGTCCAGGGCCAGGCTGGTGAGTTTCCCATAGTTCAGGGACACTATGCTGCCGCCCCGGTTGGCTCTGGCCCGGCAGAGGCCAGCCTGCCCCTCGTTCAAAACGCAGCGGTGGAAGCACAGCTCGCAAACGGCGCTCACGTGTGCCTCACCACCTCGAACCGCTCCAGGGTATAGGGCTCATGGGGACCGATGCCGCCCTTCTCCCGGGCGATGCGCACCTGCTCCTCCACCGTGTCCACCCCGTCCAGGTTGGGCAGGAGGAGGCCACGGCGGCCGCCGTGGGAGACAATGACGCCGTAGCGCCTCACATCCAGCGCCTCGGGGCCGGGGATGGGTTCGGTGGGGCCCAGCACGTCCACGCTGTACTCCAGGCGGTCCAGCTCCCCCGGCCCCACCGGCGGAAAGCGGGGGTCCGCCGTCCCGGCGGAGACGGCGTTTTGGACGATCTCCAGAGCCACGCTGGAAGTTGTGGGGCTGGTGGTGCCGATGCAGCCCCGGAGCTGTCCGCGCACGTGGAGAGACACGAAAGTCCCGGCGGCCCGGCCCGTCAGCCCGGCGGGCAGGCCCTCCGGCAGCTCGAAGAGCCGCTTTCCCGTGCGGACATAGGTCTCCAGCGAGAGGCGGGCCAGGCGGACCCAGGGGTCCTCGGCGGCCCTCCGCCCCTCCAGCCGGTCGTGCTCCGCCTGCTCGTACCGGGCGACGAACCGGCGGCTTTCGTTCCGCCCCGTGACGGGGAAGACGGCCACGGCGTAGCCCACACCGAAGGGCCCCTCGTGGCTCAAGAGCTCCGGCGCAACGGCCAGGCCGTCCAGCGCCCCGGCCATGAGCTGGAAGGAGCGCAGGCCGCACTCCGCCGCCCGGTCGCACAGGCCTGGGTCCAGGGTGAGGAATTTGAGAAAGTCGCCGGTGGCCATGGCGTCGGTGACCTGTTCGTCAAAGACCGGCCCCTCCGGGGCGAAGCCGTAGGGGCCGTCGGCGGCGAGCTTGTGGGAGAGGTCCCCGCTGGCCACATAGACCGCCCGGCGGCCCAGGGACTCCGCCGCCTGGGCGGCGCACTGGCCCAGGCGGTAGTGCTCCAGGGGCGAGAAACCGGACAGGCCCACCCGCACGATGGGACAGTCCACCCCCGCCTCCCGGAGGAAGGAGAGGGGGATGCAGACGCCGTGATCCAGCGCCGGGTCCTGCTCCCCCAGGGTCCCGGCCCGGAGGCCCTGGGCCTCTGCCAGGCGGATGAACTCGGCGCGCAGGGCCTCGTCGTAGCGCGCCCGCAGCTTCACCTGGGGCGCGCCGAAGGCGGACATGCCTCCGGAGGCCCCCTCACCGGGGGAGACGTGGAAATAGTCGGCGTAGCAGACGGTGTGGGGGGAGGACAGGATTAGGACGTCCGGCCCCCAGTCCGCCACCCGCCGGGCCGCCGCGCGGCAGGCGTCGATGGTGGCCTGGATCTCCCGCTCCCGGCCCCGGCCCACCTCGGGCAGGATGACGGGGGGATGTGGGACGATAATCGCGCCGAGGATAGGCATAAAGCAGCGCTCCTTTCACGGCATATGTGCGGATATCTCTCAGAGAAGCGGTTTTACGGTCTCTGCCTGCCCGCCTCGTCCATTTACATCGGATTTCAGCCCCGCGAGTTCCTTTTCAATCAGGGCGTTGGCGAGCGCAAAGGCGGCTGTCCGCCTCTCCGCCAGGGTGATCTGCGGCTTGTACCGCGCCGCGTTTTCCTTGGCCTCCAGGGTTTTGACCACTTCTCTCAGCTTGTGCAGCGTGGAGTCGATCTGCCGCTTCGCTTCGAGCAATTCCTCTTTTGAAAATTCCATGTTTCCTCCTGTCCACGGGCCGTCCAATCATCCGTTTGCCCTGATCAGCGCGATGGCGAGCCCCACCATGACCAGGGCGGCCAGGAGCAGGGGGACCATCCCGTCGAGATATCCGGCCCGGCTATCCAAGCGGTAATAGAGCATATAGCATACCAGACTGATTAGCGCGGCGGCAGCGACTGCGGCCACAAAAGCCAGAGCCGGGCCATGCTGGAGAACGCCGGAGCCGTAGAGGGCGTTGATCTCGAAGAGCGCCAGCATGGCCCAGCCCACGATCAGGAAGAGCTCCGTCGTGACCGGGCGCTTCCAAAACACCCATGTGAGCGCCAGGAGCAGCACATAGGCTGCCACGCCGCCCCAGAGAACCCAACTGTCGGGGATCAGAACCCGCCTGACGTCCGCGCCGCCGATACCGCGCAGGATATGCACCACGGCCATGACCCCCGCCGCGAAGGCCGGCAGTAGCAGCCAGCCGGAGCGCAGACCCTTAACGGCTCCCACAGGCTTGAAGGCCAGCAGCCACCACGCCAGATAAAAGGCGCAGCAGAGTATCAGCAGCAGATCCCCCTGTAAAAGATGTCTTGCAGAGGCGTTTAGATTGGAAAGCATTTCTTCTTCCTCCTATTTCAGCTCCAGACGGATGCCGTCGCAGGCCGCCTCGGTCTCCGGGAAGACCGCCCGTTAGCATAAGGAACCTCCATATAACCTGCTATTTTAGCATAGATTGCCCCGCAGATGCGCCTTTCAGCCCAGATGCTCCGGGGAGGATAGGATCTCCTTTCATTTCACCACCATCTCATGGGAAAGTCAATATCCACCGTTGCTTACGCCCGGCTGGATATCGCTCCGGGCATGGCCTGGGCCGGCTTTTTGTGTCCCAGCCCACGGGGGCCGCGCGGGCCACACCGGCCGGCCGAAAGCCCACCGCCCGCACACTGCCGCCGCCCTCCTCGGGCAATGTGTAGGTGATAAAGCGGGTGTAGCCCATATCCCTGCCCGCCCGAACCGCAGCGGCATAGAGCTTGCTGCAGGCGTTGAAATAGGCCGGGTCGCAGCACACGCGGTTGATCTCCAGGGTGCGGCCGTCGTTGAGGGCGCGGGCCTTGGGGATGCTGGCGATGGCCACCCCGACGCATTCCTCTGTGCCGGGCGCTCTGAGCCCAATGGAAAACTTGTGCCCCTGGGGCGCCGTGTTGTGGCGGTGGTAGCGCCTCACATATTCGCTGGCGGTACGGAAGGACAGCGGGACGAGCTCCAGCGGCTGGATCAGGCTGGCTCCGACGCCGTCGGCGTAGTAGAGGCGCGGCCACTCGCCGCGCCCCTCCGCCAAAACAAATCGCCCTACCTGGCGGATAACCGTGAAGTCTCTTCTCAGCACCTTATCGTGCAAGCCTACCCGCGCCCTGGGCACGGAGCTGAACAACAGCAACGGGTCCAGGGTGAGGATAGGCCGCTCCAACATAATCCGGTTGGTGAGCGCATAGCAGCGCCCGTCCGGAGCGCCGAAATGGTAGACCCGGATATTGGCCGGGAGCCTCCACTCCATAACATCCATGATATGGGAGAACTGCTCGTCCGAGTAGGTGGTGGAATCCCGATACCAGACACAGATCGGAAGAGCACACGTCTGAACTCCAGTCACGATCAGATCTCGTATGCCGTCTTCTGCTTGAAAAAAAAA
>OOAG01001626.1_pt1 | contig 16256 bp, 3 predicted proteins | sample 1671461 | NCBI WGS metagenome assembly OOAG01 (sample SAMN06348159, study PRJEB24527) | human gut metagenome | biome: human gut; feature: ankylosing spondylitis patient; material: feces | host: Homo sapiens | place: China | collected 2015-10 | reverse complement strand
CTACCCGTCACCTCCACATCGTTTGCAGGCATCGTGGCCGGTATTTCGCTCCAGCCGCTGAAAGTGTGGCCCTCCTTTTCGGGAGCAGCCTCGGTAGCGGGGGCAGTGCCGTAAGTAACCTCGATAGTTTTGTACACCTCGCCGTCCACCTTGTAGACGAGCTTGTAAGTGTTCACTGTAAAGCTACCTGTCACCTCCACATCGTGTGCAGGCATTGTGGCCGGTATTTCGCTCCAGCCGCTGAAAGTGTGGCCCTCCTTTTCGGGAGCAGCCTCGGTGGCGGGGGCAGTGCCATAAGTAACCTCGGTAGTCTTGTACACCTCGCCGTCCACTTTGTAGACGAGCTTGTAAGTGTTCGCTGTAAAGCTACCCGTCACCTCCACATCGTTTGCAGGCATCGTGGCCGGTATTTCGCTCCAGCCGCTGAAAGTGTGGCCCTCCTTGGTGGGATTGGGCTCGGGAGTGACAGCATCACCATAGGTTACAGGCACCATTGTGTACGTCATGCCGTCCACAATGTAGATAAGGTTGTAGGTGTTGATTTGCCATTGCGCAGTGAGTGTGAGGTCGCGTGCCGGCATGGTGGCGGGCAGTTCCTCGTTCCAGCCTATGAAAGTGTATCCCTCGCGTGTGGGCGCGTCGGGAGCCGTGATGGCGGTGCCGTAGTCCTGCGTGATGGGCGCCACCTCGCTGCCACCGTTGGCGTCGAAGGTGATGGTGTATTGGTTTATTACAAACTCACCCGTCACCTCCACATCGTGAGCTGGCATGGTGAGCGGCAGTCCTGTCCAGCCGCTGAAAGAGTAGCCCTCGCGTTCGGGGTATGCGATGGGAGTGAGTGTTGTGCCGTATGGCACCTCCTTAGTATGGTGTTCCTCGCCACCGACTATGTATGTCAGAGAGTAGCTGCGTGCAGCGTTGAGCACCAGCGGACTGCCGGGTCGGCCGCCCAAACCTTGCGACTCGAAGGTGATGTCGCCGCTCTCGGGCTGCAGGTTGAGCACCTCGCCCGTGTCGGTGTCGCGCAGGCGCAGAACGATGTTTTCGCCCTGCGGCTGATTGCTGCGCACGCGCAGGTAGAGCCATTGCGCCTCGTCCTTGGTTTGCACCTCGGCCGTGCCGCGGCATTCGTCGCCCACAAAGGCCCCCACCTCGTAGTGGCTGAAGTCTGTTATAGGCGTGCCGTCAAACACGATGTTGGCGTAGAGCGTCATGTCGTATTTGTAGTCGTGCGGATTGACCGTCCATGGCGCCTCGCTGCCGCTGTTTTGGGCGCGTGCGCCGAACACGCTGAGCAGCAGTGTGGCTATGAGCAGCCACAGGCTTTTCGTGTGTATATGTGTCATGTTTGTGTCTGTATTTATTGTTGGTTGACTGGTTTACGGGTTAACGGGTTGACAGGTAAGTATGTTTTGCATTGTCAATATGCAGATAGTGTAACGGCATTTGGCAAGATGTACAAACTTACCCGTCAACTCATCAACTCATCAACTCATCAACTCATTCCCCAGTTTATTTCACCACTTGCTTGCGCACGGTGGTAGAACCGTCAAGTCCGGTAGTCTTGATAATGTAGAGTCCCGGTTGCGTCACGTTGTTCACACGCTGTCCGCCCACGGTATAGATGCCATTGGGCAGGTTGGTGTGCGAAGTCACGTTACCGTCAATGCCAGTGGCTGTGCCATCGATGTGCAGCACATAAGGCGCTCCGGCAGTGCCGAGCATGTCGGCAGCAAAGGTCGTCGTGTTGCTGATAGGCATCATTTCGCCCGAAAGTGCGTCGTAGGCAGCAAAGTCGATGGTTTCGTTGCCCAAGCCGTACACAGCGAGATAAATCATGCCATTGGCCTCGATGTTGGCAATGCCGCGGCATTCGCCCTCGCTCAGAGCCACCACCTGGCTGCCCTCGCTCAGTGTGGCGCCACTCAGTGTGGCCACAATGGGCATCATGTTGGGGTAGCGGTGTCGGTTAAGCTCGTAGGGTGCAGCCTTGGTCTGCAGGCGGTGCGCACCATAGAGCGCTTGCGCGTTGGCCACCGACGATACGGCATTGTAAGCAAAGCTCTTGTCAGAGCCCGACTTGTACAGATAGCCGCGTCCGGGCTGCATGAGTTGCAGTGAACCAGTCCATTCGCCGTCGGCAGTGTAAGTGGCAAATCCGCCATCGAGCGTTTCGATGCAGTCGTCGGTGTCAGGTTCGAGCAAGGCGAGCGCATCGTTGAGCGACAGCGCCGTGCCGAGCGGATAGCCAAGCCAGTTCCAGCCGCGCACCAGTTCAATTTGTGTGGCGGTGGGGTTATACTGTTCGCCGGCGAAAGCTTTCTCGGCCGTGGCCGGAGCAAGCAGTTTCATAGTCTCGGCAGCATTGATGCTCAGCAGGTTGCCCACCAGTCCGAGGTCGGGGTCGGCAATGGCCTCACGCTCCTGCGTCACGATGCGCGTAGCCACACCGTTCAGTTCGGTAGTGGCAAGCGGCGATGCCAAGTCGTGCGAGTTCCAGTTCCAACCCTCGGCCAGGAGCAGTTTCACGCTGCTCTGTCGAATGGTGTAGTCAAAAGTCTGCACATCGCTCTCGTCGGCATTGATGCCCACGGCCATAGCCTTGATGGTGACGGCATCGTTGATAACGATGGGTCGCTCATACTTGATGCGTGTGGCAGCGTCGCAGGGACATGAGCCGTCGGTGGTGTAGTAGATGGTAGCCCCCTCGCTCTCGGTAGTGAGTGCGATGGTCTGTCCGCGATATACCGCCGTGCCGCTCAGTCGTGAGGCACGTGGTGCCTTTACCGCGTTGAGCAGTGCGGGATCCACCACATTAACCATGGTAGTAGCCTCGAGCCCGGCGTCGGGCATGGCATACTTGATGGCCGTGGCACCCGGCAGTTGTGCGTTGATGGTAAAGGTCGCGTGTCCGTCGGCATCGAGTGTAAGTTCGGTGGCATCGGTGGCAGCAATGAGGTCAGAAGCCGAGCCAAGCGTGATAGTCTTGCCAGCGGCAGCCTCGGCAGGCTGTGCGGCCACACTTACGGTGAGCTGTGCGTTGTAGGCAATGTTCACCACATTGTCCACCACAATTTCGCGCACCTTCTTTTCCACGTCGAGTTGTTGTTCAAAGTTGTCGGTCATGCCAATGCCGGCATAGCTCTGCACGTTGCGCGACACGATGATGCGAGCCTCGTCGTAGTAGCCCAGTCGGTCGGTGGCCAGTCGCAGGCGCGAAGCGTACTGCTGTTCGCTGCCCTCAATGGCCGCTTCGGCGTTGAGCAACTCAATTTGAGCGTCGGTAATGAGCACCTCGGTGTCGGCCGACTTACACTTGATGTAGATGTTGTCGGCAGTGAGCGTGGCGGGGTCCATATATTTAGAGAACTGCAGTTCCACGCCGTCCTCGTAGGCTCGTGCGCTCACCACCTCGGGTTGTGAGTTTTGCACCATGCCAATGTTCACGTCCATTTGTGGCGGTGGCACAGGCAGCCATTCCGACTGTGCGGGCTGGTAGCCCTCCTTTTCAAATCGCACTTGCCACAAGCCTTGTGGCACGTCCCACTGGTACATACCGTTTTCGTCGGTAAAGAGCGGGTTTTGCTGTGCATAGTCCTCGGCATTCCACAGCACAACGTTCTCGTGCAAGTCGCCGTACATGTCCTCCACCGTCTCCTTGTAGTAGCAGGTGGCAGTTACGCCTTGCAGACGGTTAGACGACACGCCTTCGTAGACGTAGCCTGAGGGGTCGTGAATGGGTTGCTTGATAGGACGCGGCTGACAAGTGCAAGGGTTATGACCGCATTGCTTGCACTTTTTGCAAGTGCAGGGGTTATGATGGCAAATGGGACACTTGTCGTCATAGCATCTGAGAGAATAGATTCGGTTCTCGAGTCGTGAGAGATTTTTCTTGAATGTAAGACCATATACCTCTGATGCGGCCACATTTGCAACCGCAAGGCCGATGGCAATACCAACGGCACTCAGAGTTGTGCCTCCCGATGGCAGTGCTCCAGCTGCACCAGTTATAGCCAATGCTATTTGAGCTGCATCAGACACAATTTGCGCGCCATAATAAGCGCCTGCAGCCCAGCCCATGGCGGCAATGGCATTTTTGAGAGAGCGTGCTGCCGTGGCATCGTTTGGACATGGATCGGGCACTTTGTGGTAAGCTTCGATGACGTCGGTTAAGTCATCGACCATGCTGTTGCCTAACATCACAATGTCGAATGCTGCAAATGCGCCTCCTCCGATGCGGCCGATTCGCAGTCCGCTGGGTGATATGTTCTTGGTAAGCCAGTTAATAATCTTGTTGTTGACTATGGCCTCTTCAGCCAATGCCTTGTATCTTAGCTTAAGAGGATTTAATAAGAACTTGCTTGCTCCGCTTTTTTCGAGAGCCTTTATTGTTTCGTCAAGGTCGCATATCTCGTTGGCAATAGCAGCATTGCGCGCGTCAACGACGCGGTCAATGTCCTCAATGGTACTGGCGAGTTGCGTCATGTATGATCTGAAACGGTCAAGCCCATCTTTAAGTGAGTTGATATAAATCTGCATGCGTGCTTCAAAGCTCTCGCGTTTTGCCGCTTTGCACATGGCCTTAGCCAATGTAGACTTTTCGTTAGTCAGGTCAACTACGTAGCAGATGTTGTTGGCAATGTCAACGTATTTGAATGTAGAGTCTGTTGCCAACATATAGATGGGTGTGCTGTCAGTCTTCAGAATCTTAATAAATCCGAGTTCTTGGAGCGATGCTTCAGTATAATTGTCGGCAGTAGAGATGGTGATACCCTCAAGCATGCCATTTATACTCGTGATGTCCTGCGCTAAGAAATTAGACTTGAAGGGCGATATGCTGTCAGTCAAAATAGAGTCGCAACGTGCAATCAGAATGTCCAACTCGTCCTCATCGTAGATTTTGGGTTCTTTGTTAGACACGATGCCATACATATTGCTAACCTCTTGCTTTAAGGCTTCAACCGTTTGTTCATTGCAATCGTCTTTTGTCCACTCTTCGTATAGTTTGGCTGAAAGGCTGTCAGCTTGTTGCTTGAGTGAGGCAAAGTCTATTTTATCGTTGTTATATTGTTGTATCGTATTGTCGTACATTTCCGCATCAACAGAAGAATGCAAGTTTGCATCAATATCCACCTTTACACCAATAGGCAGGTTATTCGATTCAAAACGCTTGACAGCTGTCCAGCGGTCGATGGCTGGCATGTATTTTGCCTCGAGGTATTGCCATTCATTGCGGTCGGTGTAAACACCAATGGTAACCCCCTTGACAATGGTCGTGTCGTTGTTGGAGAGGTTGGCAGCAAAGGTGATGTCTGTGCCCGTGTAGAACATGTACGATTCGCCATCGTTAGTCTGTTTTTCAAGATCGAACGTAACAGCGATATTCTTACGAAGATAGGCATTGTAGAATGACATATCAACAGACTTTGCTACAATTTTCTCCTTGTTGTAGATGCACTCTTGTGAGCGCGTCTTAGTAAGTAAGCCCGATGCAGACTTGATGTCGGCATAGATGTTGTAGCGCTGCAAGTTGTAGGGGTTAGGCAGTTCGCTCTCAATTTGCCAATAGCCATTGGCAAGGGCACGGGTAGTGCCGAGAATTTCGCTGTTGGCATATACCACAATTTCGGAACGGCCTGAGGCCACACCGCTGATAATGATGTGCGGCGTGTTCACCTCAGAGGGCACATTGATGGCCACGTCCTGCACGGCATACTGTGCCGAGCCGATGGGCTGCACCATGTCCTTGCCCTTGAGGCGGAAGGCCACTGAGGCGTTGGGGGCGAAGGTGCCGCTCTGGGTGGGAATGACGCAGAAGCGCACGCGGTCGGTTATGTGACTGTTGTCGAGCGGCACGGTGATGGTGCGGCCGTTGAGCTGGTAGTACGATACTGTGGAACCAATCATGAGCGAACCGTCCACCATGTTGGTGCCCTCGGGCAGCTCAAACTGCAACTTGACACCCGACACATTGTCGCGGTAGACACTCTTAAAGTCCACTTTGGCCGTGAGTGTGAGGTAGTTGCCAGCCACGATGCTGCTCTTGTTGGCAGTGAACGAGGTGTTGGCGCCAGTGTAGTAGAACTTGCTCTCGTCGAAGTAAGGCACCACGGCGTTTTTGGCCGGTGTGATGAGGCCGCTGCGCACTGTGACGCGGTTGGCCACATAGTCGGTGCCGTTGATGAGGCCCGCCTGGTCGAACTGGCTGAGGTTGTACACCGAGTTGAAGAAGTCGCTCTGTCCCATGGTGACGAGGGTGTACTCTCCGTCCTTGAGTCCGCTGATGGAGAGGTCGGCGGCGGGGTAGGTGTAACGGTTGAGCAAGTTGCCCTGTGCGTCGTACAGAATGGCCAGCACGGTGGGGTTCTCGGTGGTGGTGTATACGGCACGTATGCCGCCCAGCTGGGTGATGGGCACCTCGACGGTGAGTGCAAGGTCGGCCGTGATGCGTCCGCCCGTGGTGACGGGCATAAAGGCATCGGTCTTGCTGCTGGCCGTGATGGTGAGCGAGTCGCCCTCGTTGACGTCCTCGAGCAGCACGATGTCGGGGTACTGCACGTTGAAGTGGGTGATGGCGCGCTGTGCGGTTTGGTTGTAGATGGTGTAACTTACGTTCTGGTAGTCGTCGTAATAGTCCTTCACCTCAGGCTGCACGCCCTGTGCCACGCTGTTGGTATAGGTGTAGCGTGTGGTGATGCGCGCGCCCTGAATGGGCTTGAGCAGCACGTCGGGCAGTTGTGCCGTGGCCACGGCCTGCAAGCTGTCGGGCAGGGTGTCGGTGCGGCTCACGTAGTCGGTAAGGGCGTAGGTGAGCACCGATGGTGCGCCGTAGCCGCTGAGGGTGTACTGTCCACGCTGGTCGGTGCGGGCGGTCACGGCCTTGGTGTAGCGGCTGTTAAGCGTCTGGCTCATGGTGACGGTCACACCGCTCACGCCCAGTTGGGTGGTGCGGTCGATTACGCGGCCCGTGAGGGTGAGTGCCGGCAGCGGCTGTAGGGCAATGTGCAGGGCGTTGTCGGCCTCGACCACCTGGTAGAGGGTGTCGGCGGGCAGTGCATACTGCATGGCCACGCTCTGCGGCACGCTCACGGCACACATGACGGCGGTGCCGGCCACCTGGTTGGTAAGCTCGTTGCCCTGTGCCAGGTAGTTGCCGCTGGCGTCGAGCCAGTTGACGGTGGTCTGCGCGGTGATGTCGGTGGCGCCGGCCGTGATGGTGGCCGCCACGGTGCGCAGCTGCTTCATGCGGTCGGGGTTGAATGCGATGCTCTGGCTCTCGAGTTCAATCTTTACGGTGTCGGTGCGCGCCAGTTCGGTGCCCTGCTGGTTGCGGAGCACGGCCACATAGCGTGTGTCGCGCATGAGGGTGTTGAAGGTGTAGTTGAGTCGGTCGGTCACCACGTAGCGGTAGCGCTGTCCCGTCTTGACGTTGATGAGCTCGAGGGGCATGTTTTTGTAACGGCCGTCGGCGCATGCCTCGGGCAGATTGACCTCAAGACTTGCCACGTTGTGCTGCACGGGCATGATGATGATGGTGCCGTTGCTGACGTAGTCCTTCCAGCCCTCGGCCTGCTCGTATATCTCGACCGAGGCTTTTGGCACGAACACGATGAGGCCCTTGTTCACGCCGTCGAACACGTAGCTGTCGAGTGTGGGGGGCGTGGTGGCAAGGCAGGTGAGTTCGGCCAGTGCGGTGGCGCCATTGAATGCGCTGTAGCCAATGCGTGTGATGCACGATGGCAGCATGATGCGCGTGAGGTGGTCGTTGCCGTACCAGCATGAGCCTGGCACGGTGGTGATGCCGTAGGTGCGGCTGAGGTCGACCACGGCGCAGGTGCTGAAGTTGTTGGCTATCTGGAAGTCGTTGCTGTTGACGTTGCCGGCCACGATGATTTTGCTCAGGGCCGAGGTGTTGCCACCTGTCACATCGTTGAGTGCGCCGCTCACATTGCCTGGCGTAAAGTCGTCGATGATGGCTATGCCCTCGTCAGCGTCGTAGGCGTTGCGGCCCGGATTTTTGGGGCTTGAGGGGTTGTAGCGGTAGTGGCCGTAGAGCTGCACGGGTGCCGCGGGCATGGTGTAGTAAAGGTTGCGCGCGGTGGAGAGGGTGTCGCCTGCCGCGTTGGTCCAGCACACAAACTCGAAGTTGGTGTTGGTGTAGGCGGTGAGACTCACCTGGGCGCCAGCCTGGTATTTGCGTCCGCCACCACTGAAGGAGCCGGCCCCAGCGGGTTTGGTGCTGGTGCTGAGCAGGTAGGTGGGCGCCTCGCCCTCGGGAAATGCGGGGAGCGAGGGACTGCCGGGCTGGTACTTGAACACGGCGGTGATAACTACATTGTGTGCGGGCATGGTGTAGTAGAAACTGGTTGAGGTGGAGAGGGTGTTGCCCTCGCCGTCAACCCAGTACTGGAACTTCATGCCGTTGTTTTGGCCGGCGCTCAGATAGACGCGCTGGCCGGCGGTGTACTTGTTGCCGCCCGTGGTGTTGAGCCCCGATGTGGCGGGCGAGCTGACCACGCGCAGTGTGTAGTAGTGCGTGGTGTCGCTGTCCGTGGTGGGGAAGTTTGGCAGTGGCGGATTGCTTGGGTCGTACCCTTCGGTCTGCGCCAAGGCAGTGAGGGTGCTGAGCCATGCCATTATGATGAATAATAATCTGTTCATATACTTGTTGTTATATATGTTTTTGGTTGACGGGTTTACGGGTTGACAGGTAGTTTTGTCTGCCTGCTTGCCCGTTAGTCCGTAAACTAATTGAAGTTCCGGATTTAGGTTCGCACGGTCTGTTAGGCGCTGCGAAGAAACGCTACCTCTAATGGGGGCGACGCGTCCCGCGTCGGGATAGAGATAGGAGTCAGACACGAACGCTACTGCTGCTAATAATAGTTGCATGTTTTCCCGACGCGAGACGCGTCGCCCCCATTAGAGGTAGCGTTCGGTGCCTTTGGCTGCACCCGCCTAAACCCGAAACTTGAGTAAACTAACTTACCCGTCAACTTGTAAACTCGTCAACTTGTAAACCAATTATCCTACTTGATAACCTTCTTTCCACCCTTGATGTAGAGGCCCGGCGCCGTGGGGTTGTTCACCTTGCGTCCGTCGAGGGTGTAAGTGTCGTCGTTGTGGTCAGCCTCGTTGGCAGTGGCGGCATTGATGCCCGTGGCCACAGCGTCGAAGTGGAGCACAAAGCGGTCGGTGCTGTCGCCGGCCTTGGCTGTGAAGCTGTAACCTGCGGTGCCGTTGAGCTGCAGTTTGGTGCCAGTGAGGCGGTCCTCAAGTGTGACTTGGCCGTCGGGCTGATTGCTGAGTCCGATGGTGTAGGTGCCATCGGTGCCGAAGTGCAGACCGAGCAGGGCCTGGCCATTGTTGAGCGGACGCTCGTTGATGGCGTAGCGTGTGGCGCCGTTGATGGTGAAGATTTGCGACACGGCAGGCTCGGTGCTGGTAAACTTGGCGGCATCGCGGCTGAGGTCGTACTGCATGGTGGCAGCCTCGTTGATGACTACGCGGGTGCGGTCGGCCTGCTGTCCGTCCTTGGCCAGTGTGATGTTGAACACGGTGCGCTGTGCGGCAGTGTGGGTGTTGCTGTCGTAGGCAGCCCTGATGCGCTGCGGTGCGCTGGCCGGTTCTTCCTCTACAAGTGTGCGGGCGTAGCGGTCGGTCTGGCGTCCGTCCTTGAGGAAGGTGATGTTCTCCTGGTCGACGGGGCGCTGCACGAAGAAGGCCTCGGCGGGTGCGAGAATGTAGCTGTCGTCTACCGGGCTGTAAGCCTCATAGTTCTGGTTGTTGCTGTTCCACACCATGAAGGGCGCCCCGAAGTCGAGGAATCGGGTGTCGAAGTAGCTTGGGTAGGGATTGCCAATGAGGTTCCAGCTGCGGTTGTGCTCAAACTCAGCGAGGTGCTCCTCAAGCGCCACGGTGCGGTTGTCGGCATTGAATATTTGCTGACGGTTGACGGTGGTGGTGAGGGGGCGCACGGTGAATTGGGCAGCGTCGTAGTTGCCGTTTTTATCTTCGGGCTTGTAGCACTGCATGATGTAGCCCTTGCCAGCCTGGAGCACGTCGTCGGCCGAGAGGTTCTGCCATACGGCAGCGGTGTTGCCTGCTGCGCGCTCGGCACCCGAGTGGCCGCGTATTACCCATGAGGTGGTGCTGTCGACGGGTACAATGTCGCTCACCTTGACATCGAAGGGGAATGACACGAACTGCCAGCGGTTGGTGGCGTTCCAAAGGTTGATGGTGACGTTTTCGGCACGCATCTCGCCCTTGACAATGAGGCTGGTGGGACGGAGGTGTCTATAGTTTTCGTTATAATAGTAGTTTTGCTCGTAAGAGTACTTGGCATACGGCGAGAGCACCATGCTGAAGTCGTTGACAGCGAGTTTGCTGCGTCCGCTGATGGTGAGGTTGCCGTGCTGGTAGTCGGTGTTGCCCTGTGAGTCGGTAATTTGGTTGTTGGTGACGGTAAGCTCGATGTCGGGACGGTAGTCGGGGTCGAGCTCATCGCGCAGGGTGAAGTAGAAGTCCTTGTTAACCTTGACGTACTGCGGCATGAAGTCGGAGGTACGGAAGGTGTAGAACTGGTTCCAGCCTGTGGCTAACTGATACTCGGCAAGGCTCCATACTGGCACGTAGAGTACGGCCTTGGTGAGGTCGGAGTTTGTCAAGGGACAGCCACTGCCGGTGTTGGGGGGCATGACAGAGCGTGCCTCGATGGTGACGAGGCTGTCGCAGTCGTCGAAGGCACCGCCTGCGCAATATTCTAACGAACTGGGAAGCACGATTTCTGTGGCCTTGTTGTTAGCTAATGCATATTGTTCAATGCGTGTCAGTCCTTCGTTGAGGTTGATTTGACGCAGATTGCGGCAGCCAGCGAATGCGGCGTTATATATATTGCGTAGGGTAGAGGGACAGTTGAGGGTGTCGATGGCTGTGTCTTGGAAGGCATAAGCCCAAATGTCGATAAGTCCCTCGTTGAGTGTGACTTTGCTCAGATTGCTATTTCCATTAAAAGCATACCCTCCAACCCATGTGGTTGATTTGGGAAGTGTTATTTCGCGGAGATTGCAGTTTCTGAAAGAATAATCGCCAAAACTTGTTATACTGTCGTGTAGTTCGACACTTTGCAGAGAATTACAACCATCGAAAGTATACCACGGAATCTCTTTAAGTTTGGTGGGTATCTTGACTGTACGCAAACTGCGGCAGGCAGAAAATGCGTAGCGGCCTAATGATGTAAGACTGTCTGGCAGATGCACTTCTTGCAGTTGCTTTATTTGACGAAAAGCAGCTTCCTCGATGGTCTCGACATTGTCGGGGATATTGACTGATGTCAGTGAGGTCCTTTGGAAGGCATAGCTGCCAATCTTTTTGAGTGTGGGCGGCAGCACCACTTTGTCGATGGCCCAACGCCCGTTGAATGCATAGCTTGGTATTTCGTCAATCAGGGCTTTTGACAGGTCGAGCTCGGTGAGGTTGGTCATTTGCCCAATCTTGCTCCAGTCGTCGCTGTTGAGCTCGCCCTCAATGATGAGTTTGTTCACCTCTTGCAGATAGCCGGCCTCTTCTACTACTACATGGCCAAGGTCGCCAGCGGCAATTTTACCTGTGCTGACAGTGATGCCTTCGTCGCCACCGATGAGCACGTTGTAGTCGGTGTTCCATGCACTGACAAGACGGTAGGCGTGGAAACTCTCGCGGGGGATAACTATTCTGAGGTAGCGGTATGTGGAGTAATTGTCTTCATAGTAACTGTCATCACCTAATGACCCCAATGTGGGTGGCACCTCGGCATTGACTTTGATGCGCTGGAGTTGTGGGCAGTTGTACACAATGTAATCGCCCATGCGCTCCACATTGGCGGGTATTTCGAGGTTGGTAATGGCGCGGTAATCAGACAAACCGTTATCGTTTATGTGGCGCAAGGTGCGGGGCAGGGTGAGTGTGCGCACTTTGTTCTGGTTGTAACGGTTGTCGTAAAGGGCCACGACGGCATAGGTTACGCCGTTGTAACGCACAGTGGAGGGTATGACGAGGTCGGTCACATCGGCATCTTGGACTTCCAAACCGGTGCAGGCAGCCACCTTGTGGTCTTGGTCGAGGTAGTAACCCATGTTGTCGATGGTGTAGCGTTGGTTGGTGTTGAACGCCCAGTCGTCGATTTTTTGGTTGCTCGACACTTGTACGGCAATGCTCGTTTCGAGCGCGTCGAATGCGGCCAGGTAGTCGGCGCTGGTTGAGGTGTTGACGTCGATGGCGCGGCCAAGGGCTACGGCTTCGGAGATGTCGACATAGGCGCCCTCGTTGAGGATAGAGTCGGCTACAACGATGTCTTTCTGAATGAGCGGATAGTACGACACGGCTTTACGCACATCGTTCAGTGTGGCGGCCAGGGTGTTGTAGAGTGCCTCGTCGTCGGGGGCAGCGTTATAGTTGTCGAGTGCTGTTTGCAGCTCTTGCTTGAGGGGGGGGTAGCCTTCAAGCGCGTTAACAAAGGCTGTTGCATTTGTTTGCGCATCTTCAGTTGCGATATCCGAAATGAAAGCGTAGGTTGTGCTATCGACTTCGCCATAGCATTCATTCTTAAATGTAAGAATGTGTCTGCCAGGCGTGAGTGTAACGCTAAAAGTATTGTTATAGGTGCCACCGTTCATTTCGCGAACGCGTTCATCGTCAATGAATATTTGTGTGTAAAAGTTCCATTGATCATCAGCAGTTCCGTACGAGAACGATAGTTTTGTTTCTCTTCGTGCGATGATTTCCCATGTTTTTTGTTCTACCGTGCCCTCTGTGCCTCCATAGACTATATATCTATTATGCTTCCACAGTTGTGCGAACGGAATGGTGTCGGGCAGTACCTCTTCTGTGTCGCCCGCCCCGCCATTGCCGATGGAGTCGGTGGGCGTGGTGGTGCCTTGGTCGGGCAGCACGGGGCTGACAACTTCGGAACTGTCAGCAACGGCCAGGCGCGGTGCACGGCTGGCCATGACCTGCACGGGGCAGAACATGAGGCCGAACAGGGCGAGGGCGCCCACATGGCGGGCGCAGGCTGCGAAATAACTGCTTGAGGCTATGCCCACGGCGGGCGTGCCTTTACTTAACGGTAACACTTGTGTAGCCTTGTGACTACACATCTTGGCGTTTGTTTTTCCCATAGTAGTGTGTGTTAGTGTTAGGAAAGTTATGTTTGTTGTTCTCTCTATAATTATTATCTCTATCGGGCACTTAACTGGTGTGTAATGTGCCACTGATTGTCAAGCACAAATTTACGGGAAATAAACAAACGTTTCAATAGCTTAAATGTGTAGCGTGCGTAAGTGGTCGATTTTCGGGTTTAAGTGGCGCGTTTATGGGTATGAGTGGCAAAGTTTTTTTGATCGTAACCATACGACACGGGCAGATATGTACCCGTCTGGTTGTCAGCCTGTTGGTGCATGTCTGCCCGTTGTCATTATTATTGGTGATGTGTGTGGGTGGGGGTGGTGCTTGAAGAAACGCGAGCACTAATGGGGGCGACGCGTCTCGCGTCGGGAAAGCAGGCCTCAATTATTAGCAGTAGTGGCCTAATATCAAAGACCATGTGACATGTATATGTAAGGAGGTGTTGGGATGGGATAAGCTGGTATCTGGCACTTGGGCACGTCACTTGTTTGCCACCAATCTCAAACTTGCTGGTGTGGAAGAACTCTACGTATCAGAGTCAATGGGACACTCACAAGGTAACCGTATCACGCCGTGTGCTCAGAGAGGAGACCATCAAGCTTATGTTAAATCCGAAACTTGAGTAAATAAATTCTCGATGACCTAAAATTGCGGAACAGACACCAAATGTCATCGAGAATGTCATTGATGATTTTTATAGCAAATCAAGCATAACCAATTGAATATAAATGATATAGATCATATACAACCATCGATGACATCGATTTACTTCAACGCAAAAAACATAATCACAGTTTTACAGCATCACTACTAATTTTTGAAAACAATAATAGATTTTTTCGTGGTGTGTAAAAGTATTAGTACTTTTGAAATATTGATTTTATGAGGTATCATTACGACTAAAGACTAATAAACTTATGCAATACCCCCTTATATCAGAATATCTGGCTGCCATTCGTGATGCTCACGATAATCTTGAAAAGCTAAGTCATTTGGTGCCTGTATTGGATAATTATGGCGAGCCGTACCGTAGCAGCGGTGCGTTTGCTGTCGTATTCAAGATGAAAGACGAACAGACGGGAAAGTGCTATGCCCTAAAGTGCTTCACCGAAGAGCAGGAAGGTCGTGCAGAAGCATACCGCCAGATTGCCGAGGAACTGGAGTTTGTCGATTCTACTTATATTACATACGTAAAGTATCTGGAGAAGGAACTGTTCGTTGACAGCAACTGCGAGGACGAAGAGTTTCCCGTATTGCTTATGGACTGGATTGAGGGCGAGACGATGGAGACATACATCGCCGATCACTATATGGACAACCACGCCATGTCGATGCTTTGCTACCGCTTTTGCAAGATGGCAGCTTGGCTTCGCTCCCAACCATTTGCTCATGGCGACATAAAGCCCGACAATATCATGGTGCGCTCCGACGGTACGCTGACGCTTGTTGACTACGATGGCATGTTTGTGCCGGCCATGAAAGGTCAGAAGTCGCCTACTATCGGCACAAAGGACTTTTCGCATCCACTTCGCACCATCGACGATTTCGACGAAACCATTGACGACTTCGCCTTGGCTTCCATTGCCCTCTCGTTAAAAGCAATATCTCTTAATCCGTCTCTGCTCAACGAGTATGGAGCGTCCGACCGTCTCCTCTTCTCAGCCGCTGATTACCTTGACTTGAGCAAGAGCAAGACCATGACAGCCCTGCAAGACTTGTTGGCAGACGAGGAAACCAGAACCCTACTGTCAATGTTCCTATTAGCCAGTGCCAAAAAGAACTTGTCTATGTGCTCGTTCAGATTGTTCGGCGTGCAGAAGCCGAAGGAAGAAGAAGTGTGGAGTACGGAGGTTACAGAAGAAGAGTGGAGCACGGAGGTTACAGAAGAAGATCTTAAAAATGCCGTAGAGGATGAGTTTGGTGTAAAATATAGTAAGGATTGGAAGAGATTGCTTCGTGCGCCATATAGATTGAGGGGTGAATATTCAATTAGGGAAGGAGTAAAAGTTATTGGAGACAAGGCTTTTTGGTGTTGCGGATCTCTTATCAGCATAAATATCCCAAATAGTGTCTCAACGATTGGAGACGAGGCTTTTAGTGAGTGTAATTCTCTCACCAGCATAAATATCCCAAATAGTGTTACAACGATTGGGAACGAGGCTTTTTGGGCGTGCAAATCTCTTATCAGCATAAATATCCCAAATAGTGTCACAACGATTGGAGAGTATGCTTTTTTCGATTGCAAATCTCTCACCAGCATAAACATCCCAAATAGTGTTACAACGATTGGAGAGGGGGCTTTTAGCTGGTGCAAATCTCTCACCAGCATAAACATCCCAAATAGTGTTACAACGATTGGAGATAGGGCTTTTGCCGGTTGCGAATCTCTCACCAGCATAAATATCCCAAATAGTGTCACAACGATTGGAGACGAGGCTTTTAGTGAGTGTAATTCTCTTACCAGCATAAATATCCCCAATAGTGTCACAACGATTGGAGAGGGTGCTTTTAGCCGATGCAAATCTCTCACCAGCATAAATATCCCAAATAGTGTCACAACGATTGGAGAGCATGCTTTTTTCGATTGCAAATCTCTCACCAGCATAAACATCCCCAATAGTGTCACGACGATTGGAGAGGATGCTTTTAGGCGGTGCAAATCTCTCACCAGCATAAACATCCCAAATAGTGTTACAACGATTGGAGAGGGGGCTTTTGCCGATTGCGAATCTCTCACCAGCATCTCAATTCCAAGTAGCGTAGTTACAATAATTGGTAATCCTTTTTGTTGTTGGCATGGTATTTTGAATAATGAATCAAAAGCTTTCATAGATGAAGACCATGTTTTATTCAATAAAAATAAAACTACTCTTATTGCATACAGAGCAAAAAAAACAAACTATACAATTCCCAATAGTGTCACAACGATTGGAAAGAGTGCTTTTAGCAATTGCAGATCTCTCACCAGCATAAATATTCCAAATAGTGTCACAACGATTGAAGAGCGTGCTTTTGTGGGCTGTATTTATAACCATAGAACAACCAAAACTAATCAGAAATATCCGAGTGTAAATCTTTAATTACCAGCATATTCTAAA
>OOAG01001601.1_pt1 | contig 16406 bp, 14 predicted proteins | sample 1671461 | NCBI WGS metagenome assembly OOAG01 (sample SAMN06348159, study PRJEB24527) | human gut metagenome | biome: human gut; feature: ankylosing spondylitis patient; material: feces | host: Homo sapiens | place: China | collected 2015-10 | reverse complement strand
TGCTGGCTGTGGGCCAGACCCAGTGCCAGCACCATCTGGTTCTTCCACAGGGGGATGGTGTTGACGATGGTGGACTGGATCTTCTCTGCCATCATGGTGTCGTTGTTCTGCAGCAGGCGGATCTGCGGCCCCATCTGCAGGCTGATGTTGCGGGTCAGCTCCAGATCATAGAGCTTCTTCTCAAAGCGTTCGCACTGGTCGGCCAGATCACGAGCCGCCTGTGCATCCTCCGGCAGGCCGGAAACCTTGGCCTTATCCATGGCCTGCTGCAGCTCGTTTGCGCGCACATCGGCCAGCTTCTTTTTGCCGGCAAGGATATACATGCTCAGCTCCTTGAAGTAGGCCATGTTCAGATCATACATCTTATCCAGCATGGCGATGTCCTTGAGCAGCTGCACCTGATGGCCCTCCAGCATGGACTGGATCTTTTCCACGTTGGTCTCGGCCTTGTTGTACTTCATCTTCATGGCATCCAGCTGGTCGCCCTTCTTCTTGAAGAAGCCGAGGATGCCCTTTTTTTCTTCCTCGCCTGCATCAAAGCTCTTCAGCTCACCGATCAGGCTGGTGATCATATCGCCCACTTCGCCCAGATCCTTGGTGGCCACCTTGGAAAGGGCGGCCTCGGAGAAATCGCCGATCTTCTTCTGACAGGCGGAGCCGTACTGCAGCACCTGCTGGCTGTTGGTAATATCGATCTTTTCAGCAAACTGATCCACCATGGCCTGTTCTTCCGGGGTCAGGTTCACCTGCGGCTGCTCCGGTGCGGCAGCTTCCTGCTGGGCGGGTGCAGCCTTTTCCTCTTCTGCCGGGGTGGGGTCCAGCGTCAGGGTGGGTACTGCGGGTGCATCGAGGTCAAAGTTGAATGTATTATCAGCCATAAGAGATTCCTTCCTTTCCAAATACCATTTACCTTTTTTCTTAGCTCAGGCCCTGCCCTTTGAGCATGTTCTGCAGCACCGTGATATCTGCAGAAAGGTCCATGCTCTCGGCGGCGTACAGGGCATCCAGCTGGTTTTCAAACGCCGTGGCAATGGAAGCAGCATTGTGCTCCACCTCGGTACGGATGGCTGCGGCATTCTCGCCGCGCACGCCCTGCTTTGCCAGCTTTGCATACTGCTGCAGAACGTTCACCGCATCCGGCAGGTAATAGTTTGCGAACCTGCGCACCTGCTTTGCCTTTTCCGGGTTTGCTTCCACCGCTTCCACAATGGAGCGGCCCGCCTTTTCCATGCGGGTCATGGCGGCAGAGAGCTGCGGGTCCGGCAGCTGCTCGTTGAGGGTGTGCAGGGTATCCAGTTTCTGCTGAATGTCGGTCAGCATCGCGTCCACATCCTCCACACCGGTGTGGAAAGGCACTTCGTGCTCCACCACCCGGGGCGGGCAGACCTTCTGTGCCGCACCAAAGGCCACAAATGCACCGCCCAGCGCCGCCAGCAGCGCCCACAGCTTATACACCGGCAGTACCGCGCACAATACCAAAAAGACCAGTGCCATTGCATAAAATGGCAGAACGCTGGGCTTTCTGGTGCGGATGATCTTGCTCATGTTTCTTCTCCTTGTCCGGGGCATTGCCCCTTATGTTACCCATAATACCGCACCCCGCGAAAAACACAAGGCTTTCACGGATAATTTACAACCTGGCCATCATTTGTTGATCCACGGCAAGAGGGCCGCGCCCCAGATTTCGCGCAGCTTTTCCGGGCGGCAGGCAGCGTTTGCCGGGCTGGTGCTGGGCAGCTTTACCGCTGCAATGCCGGACACCGGCTGCAGATACTTTGTATAGATCCGGTATGCGGTGGCTCCGTTGCAGAATACTGCTTCGATGGGTGCCTTTGCCAGCAGAGCGGCAATATCATTCGGCACTGCATCCTTGATGGAAGCATCCGCTGCGCCGGTGATGGTGCAGCGTTCCAGCGTGTCCCAGAGGGCCAGCCCATGGCGCAGGATGATCTGCTTTTTGGCTTCAATGTCCTCACGGGCAGGCACCGGCTCACCGGTCAGCGCGGCCAGCACGGGCCAGAAGCGGTTCTGCGGGTGGCCGTAGTAAAAGGCCATCTCCCGGCTTTTGGGGCTGGGCCATGTGCCAAGGATCAGCGCCCGGCTGTGTTCGTTATACACCGGTTCAAAGCTCATTGTCCGCCTGCACTTTCAATTTTATCCCAAGGCGAGCCAAGGTCGCGGCCGGACGGCTCTGCTCTGGGGCCGTCGAACCACAGCTCATCGATCAGGTCGGCAAGGCCGTCCTCCCGCACATCGCCAATGATGCGGTCGGCGGCAGCCTTTGCGTCCGGCGTGCCGTTTGCCATGCAGCAGCCAAGGCCCGCTGCCTTCAGCATGGCCACATCGTTGGCAGAATCGCCTGCCGCCACGGCATCGGCCAGTGTCAGGCCCATCTTTTCGCACAGGTCGGCAAGGCCAACGCCTTTGTCCATTCCACCGCGCACGATGTCGTAGTAGCACAGGCCGTCGGCATTCTGCGCGCCCACCTGCATCCAGTGCAGGCCCAGATGGCCGTACTTGGCGTTGAAGTCCGCCACACGCTCCGGCGGCATGGCCGCAAAAGCGGCGTGGGGCATATCGATCAGGTGGCGGTCCTGATCTTCGCCGTCCATACAGTCCAGCCCGATGCTGTTCATCTGCCGGTAGCCCCTGTGCAGATATTCATACTCGCAGTAGGCGTAGCAGGCATCCCTGAAATTGAACTGCAGCGGATAGTTATAATCCTCGCAGAAATCCACCAGCGCGTACATTTCCTCAGCGGTGAGCGGGTGCTCGGCCACGATGCGGCCCTCGCGGTCCACCACACAGGCACCGTTGCAGGTGATGGCATAATCGAACCGGATGCCGCCCAGCTGGCCTTTGAGGTTGACGCACGGATACGCGCGTCCGGTGCTGAGCACAAATCTGCCGCCTGCGGCCTGCAGCTTCTTTACCGCCTTGACCACCTTCTGACGCGGCTTGCCCTCGCCAAAGGGCACCAGTGTGTTGTCGTAATCGCTTGCCAGAATCTTATATTGCATTCTATTCTCCCCTATGGAACTGAGTTTTGTACCAGTATACCATACTTTTTTAAAATTGGGGTGCATTTGGGCATAAAAATAAGGCTACTGCACAGAATTCCATGCAATAGCCTTATTTTGTTTCACGATGCTGCTTTCTTTGCAGCTTCTTCTCGTGATCACGCAAACACGGCCACGACCACCTGCATTGCCACGCCGAGGAATGCGCCTGCACCCCATGTCAGGCCGGTGATGAACAGGTTCTGCTTCCACGAAGGATTGGTGCGCCACAGCACCGCAAGGCCCACGCCTGCACCGGTGCAAAGGCCCGCCACCAGACTGGAAAAGCGCAGGGCACCCTCCACATACAGCTGGGTCAGCAGCACGCTGGCGGCGCAGTTGGGGATCAGGCCCACCAGTGCGGCCACTACCGGCTGGAAGAAGCCCATGCTGCCCAGAAGGTCTGCAAACACATCTTCGCCCACGCCTTCCACGATCAGGCCGAACACCAGACTGAACGCAAAAATGAACACAAAGATCTCCAGCGTGTGGCGCAGGGCCGCTTTCCAGATGGGGGCGGGCTTACCCTCTTCGTCGCTGTGCTCCTCGTGACAGTCCACCTCGTCGGCATGGCCGGTGTAGCCGCCGCGCAGCGATTTGGGCAGCACACCGCGCAGCACAAAATCCAGCACAAAGCCCACCACAATGGCGTATACCACCTTGATGACCATGAGCACAGCCAGCTTATCCCAGTAGGCCGGCATGGATACCAGCAGCGGGATGGCTTCGTCGCTGGTGGCAAGGTAGACGGCCATCAGGGTGCCTAGTGTGATGACGCGGGAGGAATAGAAGTTGGACGCAATGGCCGAAAAGCCACACTGCGGCACACAGCCCAGCACCGCGCCCGGAATCGCGCCCCAGCGCCCGCCGCCTGCCAGCAGTGCTTCAATGCGCTCACCGTGGCGGGTCTCGATATACTCGATCAGAAGATAAGCCAAAAACAGGAAGGGCAGCATCTTGGCGGTATCCACCAGAGATTCGCCCAGAACATCCAGAAACAGTTCCATATACGCTCCTAAAAACGACCGTTCGTCGCTTCATTTTAGTAAATTGCAAATTGGTTGCATTTTGAACAGGGATGATTATACACGATATTCTCTCCAATTGCAATACCAAAATGCAAATTGATTGCAAATTTATGTTATGGAACGCTGCATCGCAAAAAATACGATTTCAAATGGTCTCCGCTGATGCTCTGACCATTTTCAGCGGAATTATTATTTTATTTCGCAATTCTGGAAAATCTGCGGATTTTCCAGAATTGCCTTTTCACGGGAGGAGTCATAACCGAAAGCGGAAGCTGCCGCGCTGGTTTCCTGCGGAAACATTCACGCGGCGGAATTAACGTTCTGCCCGCAAGCACAAGCCTTTCCTCCACGACCCCCGCCCATGAAAATGGGGTCCAGAAACACCCGCAGGCGTTTCTGGACCCCAAAATCAAAAATATAATTTCCTTAGCTTATGCGCAAAGCAACGCGGAGCGCATTCAAAATCGTCCCGCACAGCAGGAGTCTGCCTTTTGTTTTACCCCTTCATTGGTACAAAGCCCACAAGGTCTTTTACCACCTCGCCGCCGATGATCAGGCCGGCCACCGAGGGTACAAAGGCATTGGAGCCCGGCACCGAACGGCGCTGGGTGCACTTGCGCTGGGTGCCCGGAGGGCAGATGCAGTGATTCTTGCAACTGATGGCATCATCCTCGATGGGGGTCATGGCAGGCTCCTTGGAGTAGACCACCTTCAGGTGCTTGATCCTGCGCTTGCGGCACTCGGTACGCATCACCTTGGCCAGCGGGCAGACCGAGGTCTTGTAGATATCGGTCACTTCAAAGCGGGTCGGGTCCATCTTGTTGCCTGCGCCCATGGAGCAGATGATGGGGGTGCCTGCCTCCTTGCACTTCATCACCAGCGCCAGCTTGCCGGTGACGGTGTCAATGGCATCCACCACATAGTCGTACTGGGTAAAGTCGAACTGGTCCTGTGTTTCCGGGCCAAAGAAGCACCGGTGGGTGGTCACCCTGATGTCCGGGTCAATGTCGTGGATGCGCTGTGCAGCCACATCTACCTTATATTGCCCTACCGTGCTGCGGGTGGCGATGATCTGGCGGTTGAGGTTGGTCAGGCAGACCTTATCATCATCGATCAGATCCAGTGCCCCCACGCCGCTGCGCGCCAGCGCTTCCACCGTGTAGCCGCCCACGCCGCCGATGCCGAACACCGCCACGCGGGAATTGTGCAGTTTTTCCATAGCTTCCGCGCCCAGCAGCAACTGCGTGCGGGAATACTGATTTTGCATTTTGTTCTCCTTGTTACTTTTCCACTCTCGTAATGGTGCCGCCGCCCAGCACGGTGTCGCCCTGATACAGCACCACGGCCTGACCGGGCGTAGGGGCGCGCTGGGGCTGGTCAAATTCCAGCCGGAAGCCGCACTCCGCCGGGTAGACGGTGGCGGCCTGCTCCACCTGATGGTACCGGGTGCGGGCTGTGACCCGCAGCGGCCCGGTCAGCTCCGGAATGGCGATCCAGTTCACCTCGTCCGCATACACGATGCGGTCGAACAGCATCTCCTCCGGCCCTACCGTGACGGTGTTTGCCTGCATGTCCTTGCCGCAGACGTACACAGGTGCCCCCATGGCAAGGCCCAGCCCCTTGCGCTGGCCGATGGTGTACCGCACCGCGCCGTTGTGGGGGCCCACCACCCTGCCGCTCTCATCCAGAAAATCACCTGCCGGGTAGTGTTTGCCGGTGAAGTCCTCCATAAAGCGGGCATAGTCGCCATCCGGCACGAAGCAGATGTCCTGACTGTCGTGCTTGCGGGCATTGACAAATTTGTGCTGCTCCGCGATCTCGCGCACCTCAGTCTTGTGCAGGCCGCCCAGCGGCAGACGGATATGCGCCAGCTGCTCCTGAGTGAGGTTGTAGAGCACGTAGCTCTGGTCCTTGCCCTCGTCCAGCCCCTTTTTGAGCAGGAAACGGCCGGTGGCCTCGTCCTGCTCCACCCGGGCATAGTGGCCCGTGACCACATACTCCATGCCGTGTGCCCGGGCCCAGTCCAGCAGATGGCGGAACTTCATATATTTATTGCAGTCGATGCAGGGGTTCGGCGTGCCGCCCGCCTCATACACGCGGACGAATTTTTCAATGATCTGTTCCCGGAAGTCGGCCGTGAAATCCAGCACCTCGTACGGGATATCCATGGCATACGCCACCTCTGCCGCGTCCTCGATGTCCTTTTCCGAGCAGCAGGTGTGAAAGCCGGACTGTCCCAGCGTTTCGTTGCGGGTGAGCCGCATGGTGATGCCGGTGCAGTCATAGCCTGCCTGCTGCATGAGCCATGCCGCCACCGAGCTGTCCACGCCGCCGCTCATGGCAATGAGGGCACGCGGCTTTGAATCAGGGGTCTGTGTGGTCATAAGTTCTCCTTTGGTGCATTCAACACACTAAAACAGTAGTATAATAGTAACTCTGAAAAAAGAGCTTGTCAAGACGCAGCGAGCTGCTGCACTGCGGCCAGCAGGGCTTGCCGCTCGTTGGGATATTCTTCCCGGATCACACCGTCCAGCAGCGCTTCCAGCACTTTGCGGATGCCCGGCCCCGCCGGGACGCCTGCCGCCATCAGGTCGCGGCCATTCACAGCCAGCTGGCTGACGCGGCAGCATACGCCGTCCGCGTCCAATTGTTCGGCCAATTCGGAAAGTGCAGCAAAATCAGCCGCCCGTTCCGGCTGCAGGGCTGTGCCCAGTGCAGCAATGCGCTGCACGGTACACAAGTTATATTTGCCCAGTAGTCGGCGGGCGTAGATGGTAAAGCCGGGTGTGACGGTAGTTTCTCTGAGGACCGTCCGCTGGGGTGGGACCCTGTTGCCGAAGGCAATAGGGCGGGCGATGGAATGGCCTGCAACAGCAACGACCGCCGCCAGTGGCGGAAACAGGAAGTTGCTGTTGGGACAGCGGCCAGCAGGATGCGAGTGCTGCTCAAAGCACGAAGCATCCGCTGGGTGCCGCAACCCGTACTCGTGTCCGAAGAGAAAGCTACCGTCACGCCTTCTGGCTTCCCGCACCAACACCGCCGCCTCTTCAATCAAGGCGTTGGAGCAGCGCAGGCGCTTGAGGGTGCGGCGGATGCCATCCTCGCCAAGGCTCAGCAGCAGCGCCGCCAGCCGGATGGGCAGGTTTTCCGCACCCGCCGGGCAGGCATCCACCACCGGCTTTGCCGCCGCCAGTGCCTCCGATGAAAGCTCGGGCAAAACAACACCGAGTATTTTTTCGTTAAGATATGCCGCAGGGGCGGGTGCGGCCAGCAGTTTTGCAAGCTCTTCCTCGATGCGCTCCACCGATACGCAGTCCAGATGGGCACACAGCTCCTGTGCCGCCTGCGCCGTGGGCGGGTCGATGGCAAAGCCAAACCGGGCTGCGAAGCGGTACAGCCGCAGGATGCGCAGCGCGTCCTCGGTGAACCGCTGGCGGGGCACACCCACCGCCCGTACGATGCCGCTTTGCAGGTCGGCCTGCCCGCCAAAGGGGTCCACAAGGCCCTCTTTTTCATTGTAGGCCATGGCGTTGATGGTAAGATCCCGCCGGGCCAGATCCTCCCGCACATCCGGCACAAAGTGCACCTCGTCCGGGTGGCGGCCATCTGTGTAGGTGCCTTCTGTACGGAAGGTGGTGATCTCGTAAAGGGCACCGCTCTGCTTCACCGTTACCGTGCCGTGCTGCAGACCGGTGGGGATGCACCGCTGCGCGCCGAACAGCTCCATCACCTGCTGCGGCAGAGCACTGGTGCACAGGTCCCAGTCGTGCGGTGTAAGGCCCAGCAGACTGTCCCGCACGCAGCCGCCCACCACGTAGGCTGCATAGCCCGCCTTGTGCAGGGTGTCCAGCAGCTCTGCCGCACCCTCGTCCATCCGGATGGTCATGGCTGTGCCTCCTCGTACTGCAGGGTGATGCTTTTGCCGTCAAAGCCGCACTCCGCCGCCGGGAAGATGCTCTGTGCCTGCGCGGCATACTCCTCCGGGTCGGTGATCATGGGGGAATAATGGGTCAGCCAAAGCCGCTTTGCCCTCGCCTGCGCGGCAAGGGATGCGCTCTGCCCAAAGGTGCTGTGCCCCCACTGACGGGCCTGGTCTTCCTGCTCCGGAAGGGCATAGGTGGCATCGCAGAGCAGCAGGTCTGCGTCATGCGCCGCCTGCAAATAATACGGGCAGGGGGCCGTATCGCCGGAAAATACCACGCTCAACCCCTTGCGCGGGGCGCCCAGCACCTGCGCAGGCTGCACCGTTCTGCCCTCCACGGCAACGCTCTGCCCTTTCTGCAGCAGCTTCCATTGCTGCACCGGCACCCCCAGCGCCTGGGCCTGCTCCGGCGAAAATTTGCCTGCACGGGGCAGCTCCAGCCGGTAGCCAAGGCTTTTTACCCGATGCTTTGTGGCAAACGGCACCAGCCGCGCACCGGCAGGCCAGCCCTCGCTCAGCGCATCCAGCGCCAGCGGCTGGCCCGGCATAAGCACCTGCGGCTTCACCGGATAGGGCAGCGGGCCGGTCAGTGCCCACACCGCCGCCCAGATATCCGGCAGGCCCTCCGGACCCAGCAGCGCAAGCGGCCTTGTGCGGCCCTGCGCCCCCAGAGTCTGCAAAAGGCCCGGCAGACCAAAGATGTGGTCGCCATGGTAGTGGGTCAGGCAGATGGCATCTGCCCGCATCAGGTTCACGCCCGCACGGCGCGCTGCCGCCTGCGTGCCCTCGCCGCAGTCCCACAGCAGGCCGTGACCGCCACAGGCAGCAAACGCCGCCGAGAGTGCCCGGTCCGGCAGTGGCATGGTAGCCGCAGTGCCCAGCAGTGTAATGGTCAGCATAAAATCGTTCTCCCTGCACAATGTATCTCTTAAGGTTTTATTGTACCACAGCCGGGCCGGTTGCACAATCGGTGCCTGCGGCGCATAGGATGGCCCAGCACAGCAAAAAGGGGGGCAGCGGGATGAGACGCAAAAAAGGGGATCCTTTTTCCGGCAGGCCGCACAGCGGCCTTGGATGGGTGCTGCTGCTCGCCGCACTGGCCCTGTTTCTGCTGGCCGGTGCGCCCGGCTGCATGGCCCAGCGGATGGCGTGGTCTGCCCGGGGAACGATGATCTTTCTGCCCAGCGGGTTTTGAAAAAATGGGAGCATCCTGCTGCACAGAACGCTCCCATTTTTCTTTTTACTTTCCATCCGAATAGGGCAACTGGCCGGTCAGGGTCAGTGTTTCGGCAAGCTCGTCCTCCGAGCGGAACCGCCACGCCGCCGCTCCCACGGCCACATAGCAGGCATCGGCACGACCCTCCGGTGTAACGGCAAGGATCATCGTTTCACCGTCGCCCACCGCCGTTACCATGCCATCCGCACTCACAGTTGCCACGCCCGGATTGCTGCTGAGCCATGTCATCGTTCCGTTTTTGGTGCCTGCAGCCTGCGCGGTCAGCTTCTGACTGGCTCCCACTGCCTGCAGCAACATGGCATTTTTGCTCATCTGCACCCGTCCGATCTCCGATGTGACCGTTACCGTGCAGCGCAGCACCTGCCCGGCTGTGGTCAGTGCGCTGATGACGGCCTTGCCGGACCTCTGCGCCTTTACGGTACCGTTTGTGCTTACCGATGCCACCGCCGGGTTGCTGCTGACCCACTGCCGCACATAGGTAAACCCGCCTTTGTTCTGTTCCAGCTTCAGCTGTTTCGTCGGGACAGGCTCCTGCTCTGTAATGGTAAGCGTCAGATCGCTGGTGTTCAGCACCAAGCGGCTGGCTGTGCTTTTGCGCACCGTGATGGTACAGGTGGTCTTTTCGCCGCGCTCATTGCGGGCCGTGACGGCCGCAGTGCCCTCGGCATGGCCGGTCACCTTGCCGGTGCCGTCCACCGATGCCACTGCCGGATCACTGGAAGTCCAGATCAGAAAGAAGTAGTCGTTGGGTGCCTGCACATTCAGGTAGGCCACCGGGGCCGGGTCTCCTTCGGTGATATCCAGCGTCAGTTCGGCAGTGTCCAATGTCATGCCGCTGTCCGGCAGCGGCTGCTCCTGCGCAGCATAGGCCGACAATGCCCCGGCTGCAAACAGTTCTGCGCACAGCACCACTGCACAAACACACGCTTTGAACCCCTGCTTCATGGGCTTTGCCCTCCCCGCCTGCTTTGCTGCAAGATCCTTTAAATATTCCTGTCTCCGTATTATTTTACACGCAGTGCAAAACCGGGTCAAGTTTTTTGCCCATTCTGCCGGGCAGCTGAGCCTTATTTTGTGGAGAATAATAAAATCCGCTTTTCAATTTTGTACAAAACGCCGCCGCACCCGGCAAACCGGATGCGGCGGCGCTGTTCTGCTTTTGAATTTTCAGCTTAGTAGTTGATCTTTTTCAGCTCAAAGTAGCTCTGCGGATGTGCGCACACCGGGCACTTGAGCGGTGCGGACTTGCCGATATAGGTGTAGCCGCAGTTCCGGCACTGCCATACCTGCTGCTCCTCGCGGGCAAAGACCTTGTTGTTTTTCAGGTTTTCGGCCAGCGCACGGTAGCGCTCCTCGTGCTCCTTCTCGATCTGTGCCACCATGGTGAACAGTGCTGCGATCTGAGGGAAGCCCTCTTCTTTGGCCTCCTTGGCCATGCGGGGGTACATCTCGGTCCACTCGTCGTGCTCACCGCCTGCTGCCATGTCCAGACAAGTCAGGGTATCGGGGATCGCGCCGCCGCACAGCAGCTTGAACCAGATCTTTGCGTGCTCCTTCTCATTGCCGGCGGTCTCCTCAAAGATCGCGGCCAGCTGCTCGTAGCCTTCTTTTTTTGCCATGCTGGCAAAGAAGGTGTACTTGTTGCGTGCCTGGCTCTCGCCTGCAAACGCTTCCATCAGATTTTTCTCGGTTTTGGTACCCTTCAGTTCCATGATGCTCTCCTTTCAAAAACGGATCTTCTGTCAGGATCGACCGATCCCGGCTCTATCATTCAGCCCGGCGGTAATTTTTTCGCCTGCGGCTCAGGTTCTGAACAGAGTATACCATATTTTTTGATGGAAATCAAGAATAATTCCTATTTATTATGAGAATATTTCTCAGTTATGCTGCTTCAGTGCACACACAGCAATGCTCAGGGCGCTCCACGCTGCCTGATACATCAGCACCGTTGCCACCGAAAGCTCCCAGATGCTGCCTGCACTGGTGAGCAGCGCTGCAATGATAATGGAGAACAGCACCGAGACCATCTGTACCGTGGTGGCGCTGCTCTCGGCGTTCTGGGCCTGATCCGCAGCCTGCAGACCACCGGTCAGGCTGGCAAACGCCTTGAGATGGATCATGCAGCATGTGTCCTCCGGGTCTTCCGGTGCGGCCTTGATGGCGTTGCACTGCTCCTGATCCAGCACGGTGATCATGCCTTCCGGCAGGCGGTATGCTTCGGTAATGTGGTGTGCAGTCAGACTGGGGTCCTGGCATGTGACCAGCAGGCGGATGTTCTCCTTTTGCAGCACGGCAAGGCCGCGGGCCACATTGCGCCCGCCCACATATTTCAGCACGAACATAGCGTGCAGGTTGCCGGACACAGCCAGATACAAAATTTGCAGCTCGCCGTTCTTCGAGTGCTGCATCTCGTATTCCTCGTCCGGCAGTGGCACGCCCTCCTGCTCCAGATAGCGGCGGGTACCAATGAGGATGCGGTTGTTATCGCACCAGGCGGAAAAGCCCAGCCCATGGTGCTGCTCCAGATCCTTGACCGGGAACAGGATGTCTGTGCGTTCCTCAACGATCTGGCGGAACAGCCCCTTCAGGGTGCCGTGGCTCTCGTTCAGCACGCTGGCCGCGTACAGGATGGCGCGGTCGATGCGGCCGCCCTTGAAGATGCGGATATCCTCCAGCTGTGCGCTGTCGGCGGTGAACAGGTCGTCTGCATCGATCTGCAGCGTATCAATGCCGCCCAGCTGCTCAATAGCCTGCCAACCGGGCACGACTGCGCCCACAGCCGCAGCCGCACGCTGCAGCCGTAGCGAGGCAACGCCCGCGATCAGGGTAGAAGAAAGCGGTGCGCCCATGCACAGCACAGCGGCCATGGCAGCCGCCGCTTTGTTCCAGCCGGCACCTGCCAGCAGGAACAGCACACCGCTGAGCAGGGCAACGCCCAGCAGGATGTACGAAACTTTGCGTGCACGGCGCTCGCTTGCGCGTTCACTCAAGCTCTGCTCCACAAAGCCGTCAGCTTCCTTCATCGGGCGGCTCAGCAGCACCCAGGGGTCCTTCTGTTCCAGATCCCGTGCAAGGGCACGCAGCAGGTCTTTGTCCTTGGCGCGGTAGGCGCCCTCGAACTCCACACCATTGGTCACCAGCTCATAGCCGCCCTTGACAGCAGCCAGCATCACCCGGCTGCCCAGCAGCGCAAGGAACAGCCCCAGCGCGGCCATGCCGCTGAGCAGCGAGATGCCGGTGGTGCCGCGGTAAACATTTGCGTTCAGCATGGCTGTGACCGCCTGCACCAGCGCTGCTACTGCGGCCAGCGCCGGCATCGTCTCGGAAGAAGACCGTCCGCGCAGGCCGTTCAGGCCGTCGCGCAGCACCGGGAAGCCCACGCACAGGCTTGCTGCCAGCAGCAGCAGGTTTGCAGCATAGAATGCCGCCGGGGCAGCATCCGGGTCCAGCGCCGCCATGGCGGGCAGCAGCCCATCCGACACCAAACCAAAATGCAGCAGCACCACAGCCAGAATGCCGCCCAGCACGCAGCGCAGCGTCAGCTCTGCACTCATACGGTGCAGTTTATCCGCCGTAGCCTCCGGCTCGGTCAGCTCCGTTTCAGCATGTTCCTCCGGAGACACCGCGTCCTCCGCCTCAGCTTTCAGTTCCGGCTGTGGCGCAGCGGGTGCCTTCTCCGGTGCCTGCTGCGGCTCTTCACCGTCCAGCGGCAGCAGCGGCAGGCTCATGGTGTCCTCTTTTGCGGCAGGCTCCTCTGCCGGGGCCAAAGGTGCCTGCGGTGCGTCCTCGCTCTGCGCCTTGCCAAAGAAATCGGCCACCGGCTGCTTTTCCGGCTGCGGCACAGGTTCCGGCTGCAGCTCCGGTGCCGTCTCTTTTACCGCTGCAAACACAGCCGCGGGCAGCGGTGCACCGGACGGTTTCTTTTTGCCTTCAGCCGGTTCAGTTTCTGCTGCCGGGGCTGCTTCGGCTCTCGGTGCAGGCTTTTCCGGCTTCTGGTCGCTCAGGCCGTTGATCATCGCCTTGAGCTGTGCCATCTCCTGCTGCTCCTGCTCTTCCTGCGGCAGCAGCACCTCCGGCGCATTCTTGGGGTGCCGGAGAGACTTTGCCGTGCTGTGCTGCTCTGCGGGTCTTGCCGCCGGGACAGCGCTCTGCCGGGGTGTTTCCGGCTTCACTGCCGCCGGGGGTTCCGCCGTTTGCGGTGCAGATTTTTCCTCCGGCTTTTTGGCGGGTGCTTCCGGCTGTGCATCCTCTGCTTCCTTCTCCAGAAAAGGCCACGGGGCCAGTTCCTGTTCCGGGTCTGCCTCCGGCCTCAGCATCAGTTCCAGATCCGCTTCCGGTTCCGGCTGCGCATCCTCACCCAGCCGCACCTCACCGGTAGGCATTTCCTGCGGCTGCTCTGCTGCAGCTTCGTCAGTCTCCTGCTTTTCCTTACCACGGCCAAACAGGCCAAACCGTTTCTGCGGCTTTTCCTCCGGCTGGTTTTCGTCCCTCCGGGTCATCTCCTCCGGGATATCCACCGCCGTGGTGCTGAAAAAGGAGCGGAACTTTTCATCCGGGGTCATTTCCCGGCCATTATTTTTATCTTTCGGCATTCTTGTCCCTCCTGTAATTCAAATTGAGGTTCCGGCCCGAATGCCGGATCATGCCTGCTGTGCTGCGCGCTGGGACTGGATCTCGTACAGAATAATGCCCGCAGCCACCGACACGTTGTAGCTGTCCACACCGGTGCCCGGTGCTGCCATATCCAGCCGCACCACACCGTCGCACAGCTTTTTCACCAGCTGCGAAACACCGCTGCCCTCGCTGCCCAGCACCAGTGCAATGGGGCCAGTCAGGTTGTTCCTGCGCAGAGACACGCCGTCCATATCGGCGCAGTAGACGAACACACCCTGCTCCTTCAGGCGGCGGATGGTCTCGCCGATGTTGGCCACACGAGCCACCGGCAGGCGTTCTGCGGCACCTGCGCTGGACTTGATGACGGTAGGCGTGACCGATGCGCCGCCGCGCTTTGGAATCACGATGCCATGCGCACCGCACAGCAGAGCACTGCGCATCACGGCACCCAGATTGTGCGGGTCTTCAATGCCATCGCTCAGCACCAGAAAAGGTGCCTCGCCCTTGTCCTTGGCTGCTGCCATCAGGTCGTCTACCGTCACGTATTCGATCTCGCTGGCAAATGCCGCCACACCCTGATGGCTCTCGGTGCCGGTCATCAGGCGCAGCTTGTTGGGGTGCACCCGCTTCACCGTGGCACCCGCTTCCTTTGCCAATGCGGTATAGTAAGCCGCCACGGCCGGAGCCATGCCCTCAGCAATGAGCACGGTGTCCACGCCGGAACCGCTTTTCAGCAGTTCGGTCACCGGATTTTTGCCATAAACAAGGCTCTCGTTCTTCTGCAGCGGCTCTTCCGGGCTGCGGCGCGGACGGCGCGGCTGGTTCTTTTCTTCCATGATGATTTTCTCCTTCCGTTGTATCACCGGAAGGTGCTGTGCACACCCTCCAAAAAGCGCGCCGCACTCTGGGCCGCGCACCGGTATAATCTGAAGATGATAACTCATCTTGAAGTATAGCATAAGCCGACCTTGTTTGCCAGCAAATTACCGTTTTTTATCCGCGTCCTGCAAAAGTTTTTCTGTTCGTGGTGCCGGAGACCGTTTCCTCTTTTTTGCAGAAATGTTCTGCCGCCCTGCATCAGCTTTACCCGGCTGCTGGGTAGATATCCCTCTGTTTTGCCGGAGAAAAAAGTTTTCCACAAAAACGCGGTATACAATCCGTAGAAGAGCGATTATTTTTCCACATGTTGAAAACCCTGTGGAGAAAGTTCAAAAGTCCAGCTTTAAAGCCTGTTTTGCCTGTGGAATTCCACACTTTCCACAAGGTTTTCCACTTTTTGGTTCGACCTTTTTTGATTTCCTGCGTACAATTTGTAGAATACAAGTCGGAAATATGACAATTTTTTGAACTGCATCCTGTCCGCTTTTGCCAAATTGCCCAATATCATTTTGACGAATGTGGATCTGTGTTGAAAATCCGTCCTTCATCAAGCTTTCTGTCTTTCGGCCGCTTATTGCACATTATATGGAAATTTGTTGCATTCTATCGAATATACGCGCTTCTGGCAGTAACCCCCTGCACCCTGCCAGAAACAGAATCCCCGCATTGTTACAGGAAAAACACCGGTTTGGATTGATTTTGGCCGCTGTTTGGGGTATACTAATTCTGTAGATTCGTTAAACCGTGCACAAAGCGGATATGAAACGAGCAAGACCCCAATGATTTTGTGGAGGTAATGAATAATGTTGGTAAATGCAACCGAAATGCTGATCAAAGCACGTGATGGCCACTACGGTGTGCCTCAGTTCAACATCAACAATCTGGAGTGGACCAAGTCCGTTCTGACCGCCTGCGAGGAAATGAAGAGCCCTGTGATTCTGGGTGTTTCCGAGGGTGCCGGCAAGTACATGACCGGTTTCAAGACCGTCGCTGCCATGGTCAGCGCAATGGTCGATTCCATGGGCATCACCGTTCCCGTTGCCCTGCATCTGGATCACGGCACCTATGAGGGCTGCAAGGCCTGCATCGAGGCCGGCTTCTCTTCCATCATGTTCGATGGCAGCCACTACTCCATCGAGGAGAATGTGGAAAAGACCAAGGAGCTGGTTGCTCTGGCACACGCTAAGGGCCTGAGCATCGAGGCCGAGGTCGGTTCCATCGGCGGTGTCGAGGACGGCGTTGTGGGTGCCGGCGAGATCGCAGACCCCGAGGAGTGCGCAAAGATCACCGCTCTGGGCATTGACTTCCTGGCTGCCGGCATCGGCAACATCCATGGTGTCTACCCGGCAAACTGGAAGGGTCTGGACTTCGAGGCTCTGGACCGCATCCACAAGGCCACCAATAATATTCCTCTGGTTCTGCACGGCGGCACCGGCATCCCCGACGAGATGATCGCAAAGGCAATCAGCCTGGGCGTTTCCAAGATCAACATCAACACCGAGTGCCAGCTGGTGTTTGCTGAGGCCACCCGCAAGTACATCGAAGAGGGCAAGGATCAGCAGGGCAAGGGCTTCGACCCCCGCAAGCTGCTGGCTCCCGGCGCAAAGGCCATCGAGGCCAAGTGCAAGGAAAAGATCGAGCTGTTCGGCTGCGCCGGCAAGGGCTAA
>OOAG01001578.1_pt1 | contig 16592 bp, 16 predicted proteins | sample 1671461 | NCBI WGS metagenome assembly OOAG01 (sample SAMN06348159, study PRJEB24527) | human gut metagenome | biome: human gut; feature: ankylosing spondylitis patient; material: feces | host: Homo sapiens | place: China | collected 2015-10 | reverse complement strand
CCGTAGGCCTCATAGTCGATGTAATTCTGCAAATGCTCTGGCACCTGCATAACGTCCAGTTCTTCGATGTAATAGCGGCCCAGATCGTCATAGTCCTCGATATTGGGGTAAATCTCATAACAGTCCAGATTCTCGGTGAGGTTAATGATCTCCTGCAGGCTGCTGGTATAGTCACCGATCTCCATAGCGGCCTGAAACTTCGCATAGTCGCTCTGGTCCATTTCATCCAGCTTCGACGCCAGATAATTCAGCTAGTCCAGATTCTCATATTCACCCAGCTTACTGTAAAGACCGTCCACATAGCAGTCATAGTCCGTGATGAACCATTCCTCATAGGGCTGGCCGAAGTCATCCTTCTGGCCGATCCCGATCCGCTTAAACACTTCCTTCAATTCCTCGGCGGTGGTGGGAAACTTCACCCACTCGCCCACAAGCTCGCCCTCGTTATATTTCCCAAGATTGGTGATAAAGGCGGCAAAGGGATAATCCTTGTTGTGATCGTAATATGGCATATCAGCACCTCCTTACAGTTCCGGCGCAGACTTTTCCTTGTGGGGCTGCGCCTTGTTTTTCTCCGCACATTCCTTCTTGCCCTGTTCCAGCCGTTCCCGGATGGAAGGCTTTTTCTCCGGCTCCGCAGGGCGTTCATGGTTCCACTCGTCGCCGGAGAGAGAAATATATCCGTGTTTCGTAAAATGGCCCTGTTCCTCCTGCATGGCGTACTTGCCAAACGGAACAGGGTCGATCGCTTTCAGAAGTTCCGGGGGCAGCAGCATATCCATGTGCTGTGCCAGATACCGCCACCCCAGATCATTCAGATCGTGGATATTGGGCTCAAATACGAAATAGTCGATGTTGGCCGCAAACTCCTTGAACTGCTCCGGCGCTGTCAGCTTGAAGGGCGAGACCTGCACCGCCGCCAGCACCTCCCGATCCTCCGGGGAGAGGGCAGCCACCGCCGCCCTCACTTCGGGTAAATGTTCCAACGTCTTATTTTCTGCCATTGACACCTTCCTTTCTTTTTGGAAATTCCAGCTTGAAATTGATGTACTTGCCGCCCGTGTCGTTCAGGATCACCGCAGCGTCATAAGTGGCCTGTTTCTTTTCAGACCACATTTCCTTGACATTGGTACGTCCCTTTTTCAGAAGGTCCGCCGCCATCTTTTTTGTCAGCTCCTTCTTACGGCTTGTCCAGAAGCGGTCATTTTTCCAGAGGACGAAACCGCAGGATCGATCCGAACACGCAAAGTTTTTCTTTCCCTCATAGACCGGCTGGCCGCAGCGGGGGCAGGTGCCGATCACTTCCTTCTCCGGGGCAAACAGCTTTTTGCCGTCCTCGGAAATGCAGGAATAGGTTGAAACGATCTCCTGAACCATCGTGCGGATACCGTCCATGAAGGTATCCGGGTCAGCGTTGCCCTTTGCGATCTCCGTCAATTTCTGCTCCCACTCCGCTGTCAGCATGGGAGAGGTCAGCGGCTCCGGCAGGACCGTGACAAGGTTGATACCTGCTTTCGTGGGGATCAGGTTTTTGCCCTTGCGCTCCACAAATCCGGCTGTCACCAGCTTTTCGATGATGGCAGCTCTGGTCGCAGGCGTGCCAAGCCCTTTTCGCTCGGCTTCATCGGGGATATCCTCCTTGCCCGCATTCTCCATGGCCGACAGGAGGGTATCTTCCGTGAATGGTTTTGGGGGCTGTGTGAAATGCTCAGTGACGGAAACCTCCGCACCGTCAAAAGTCTGCCCTTTGGTAAAATCGGGCAGTTCACTGTCGTTTTCACCTTTCGGCTTTTCTTTCAGAGAGAAACGGAAAATGTGGTCAATTTCCCGCCAGCCTTCGGCAAGGATGCGCTTGCCCTTTGCGGTGAAGGAATGGCCGCCGCAGTCAAAAGTTGCTGTGACCGCCTCGTATTCGTAAGGACTTGCCGACGCACACAGCAGCTTGCAGCAGACCAGCAGCAGAAGGTTCCGTTCACCAACGGGGAGCAATTTCAAATCCGCTTTTTCAATCTCCATCGTGGGAATAATGGCGTGATGGTCGGATACGTCCTTGTCGGAAATCATGGCCTCCACCAGCGGAAAGAAGTTGCCGCAGCCATCAAAGGGCGGCAGCTTTGCCGCCAGGTGGATCACGCAGGAAGCCGTTTCTGCCATGTCGGAGGTCAGATACCGGCTGTCCGTGCGGGGATAGGTCAGCAGCTTCTTTTCGTAGAGGCTCTGGGCGTAGTCAAGGGTCTGCTTCGCCGTGTATCCGAACAGGCGGTTCGCTTCACGCTGCAAGGTGGTAAGGTCATAGAGCTTCGGAGGCTGTTCTTTTTTCTGCTCTTTCGTGACAGAGGTACAGGTGACGGCCGCACCCTTGCACATGGCCGCTGCCTGTTCCGCCTCTGCCGGATCGGTGAATTTCTCCGACACTGCTTCGGCTCCATCCAGCGTCAGGCGCAGCAGATGATATTTTTCTTTGTGGAACAGCGTGATCTTCGCGTCACGCTCCGCCAGCATTGCCAGCGTAGGCGTCTGCACACGACCCACATTCAAGGTACGGTGATAGAGAACGGAAAACAACCGCGTGGCGTTGATCCCCACCAGCCAATCCGCTTTCTGGCGGCAGAGTGCTGATTGATATAGGGCTTCATAATCGGCACCGGGGCGCAGATCAGAAAATCCCTCCCGGATGGCGCTGTCCTCCATCGAGGAAATCCAAAGGCGAAGGATCGGTTTGTGGCAATCCGCCATTTGATACACCAGACGGAAGATCAGCTCGCCTTCGCGCCCGGCGTCACAGGCATTGACGATGGTATCCACGTCGGGGCGGTCCATCAGGGCACAGAGATTTTCAAAGGTGTCCTCCTTGCCCGGTGCCAGCACATAGCGGAACGGCTCCGGCAGAATGGGAAGATCATCATAGCGCCATTTCTTGAAATTCTCATCATAGCCGCCCGCATCCATCGGGGATACCAGGTGTCCCACGCACCAGGATACGAGAAGGCCGCTGCCCTCATAAAAGCCATCGGCCCTGGATGAAGCACCCAGGGCCGACGCGATAGATTTTGCCACACTCGGTTTTTCTGCGATAATCAGTTTACTCATTCTTTTCCTCCGTTTCCTCGTCCTCGGTCAGATATTCTTCTTCATCCTCCAGGTCGAAATCATCCAGATCAGCGGGAACTTTCTTTCCCTGCTTCGGTTTCAGCACCAGGAAATAGACCGCCGCACCACCTCCGGCTGCAAGGATCAGCAGCACTGCCAGGAGCGCCCCGGCATTGCTTTTCTTTTCAGGCTCCGGATTGTCTGGCTCGGTGGGCTCTGCGGCTTTCTGCTCTGTGCCAATACATTCACTAAGGTTTTTTACGCAGACCGGGCAAGTGGTATTGACCGCTCCGGCCTGGCACTTCTCCGTACAGGTGCAGACAATAGGTGTTTCCGCCTTTTCTCCATCCTCCGTAAGCGCCATGAGGTCGGCTTCATCCACCTGGTTCAGAAAATGCACGGTTTCCTCGCCCTCATCGTCACGGTCGATAATGAGATAGAACACATTGCCGTTCTTCGTTTCCACTGTAATAAACTGCTTGCCGCTGGCGGTCGGGCTGCCGATATCGTCAATCAGCGACAGGTTCCCGTCCGGCGTCAAAGCGGCACCGCCATTCAGACCGTCGCCCAGCATCCCCAGCAGATTTTCCAGCGTTTCCATATCCAGAGAGAAAGAACCTTCCCCGGAACCAGCCTCGCCGTCACTTACCGTCATGTAGCCGGAATAGACATAGCCGACTTTCTCCGGCAGGATGACCTTCAGCCAGTCTCCGTCCGTGCCGATCACCTTCACGGTCGTTCCGTTGGGAAGCTGGGTGAAGGCGGTGTAGTCCATTCCCGCACCCGTGCGGACATTCAGATTGCCGCCGCCCGTGGTGACGGTGCCGGTCTGCCCGGAGTCATTTTCGCCGGAACTGAACTGGATACCGTCCTCGGTGACGGATACCGTGACCTGGCTGCCTGCCAGAGCGGAAAGCAGATCAGAAACATCACCGGCCGTTTCCTGTTCGGTCACGGACTCCGTGTTTTCCTCGCCGCCGCTGGCAAAGGCGGTGACAGAAAAAGCGGCAGTGCTGAGCACCACCGCCAAAAGAGCCGATACCATTTTTGTCATAAAGTTATGCTTCATCCTCGTATCCCTCCGTTTCCTCATTCTCGGTGTTGCCCTCCTGCAGCATACCTTCCGGCAGGGAGATCATACCGCTGGCATAGGCTTTCAGGAAGGCGGTCAGTTCCTTGTTATCCATCTTCACGGCTTTCACCATGCGGACGATTTCCAGATTTTCTTCCTCCGCAAGCTGGGCCTCCAGCGCACGAAGGCGTTTCTGCTGTTCCGCGATCTTTTCTTTGGTTTTCGCAATGTCATTGCGGATCTTCTGTGTCGTTGCCATAAATCAAATTACCTCCATATCGTTTTTTAGTTGTAGGGCGGTCGCCCGAAAGCGTAAAAGTGGGATTGCCAGTAGCTTGTGTTGATATCTGCATACTGAATGGGGTCGCCGCAATGCAGCATTTTTCCGCCGCCCACATAGATACCCACATGGGAAACGCCCGGTGTATCGTAAGTGCCGACGAAAAAGATCAGGTCGCCGGGTCTTGCGTTGGCAGAGGATACCGGGGTGGAAATGTCGTAGAGTCCCTGGGCTCCCAGCCTGCCCGTATTGCAGACGCCGCTTTGCGTCAGCACCCAGGACACGAAGCCGGAGCAATCAAAAGAAGTGTTCGGATTGCTGCCGCCCCAGACATAGGGATAGCCGATGTACTTCTCCGCCTCGGTAATGAGCGCTGCAAAGGTTTCATCTTCCAGTGCGGAAGGCGGAATATCATAGGTGGTGGGTGGTTTGGTGTACTTGTCTACATAGCCGGAGCCTGGGAACAAATCTTCCCGGTTTCCCAGCGTTGCCATATAGACCGCATACAAGGAAAGTGTTTCTTCGTCCATGATGTAGACCGGCACATGGGAAAGATCGAAGTTTTCCAGCTTCACATTGCAGATATAGTAGTTATACGGTACTTCCACGTCATAGTCATTTCCCTCACTGTCTGTCCGTGTCTCCGTCCGATAGTGCACCTCCACTTCCACGGTCTGCGTCAGTATGTACTGTTTTTCAAAGAGCATTTGCAGCTCCGCTTGAACCTCGTCGATGGTAAACACCCCTTCATGGAACGCCGTGAGAATGGAGATCAGCACATAAGGGTCATGCTCGATCTCGTCCAGGTCAAAACGGTATTCGTCATATCCGGGGTGCAGCGCCTCATAGTGATCCAGTTCATATTGAAGTTCCTGCTCCAGTTCACAGTAGGCCGCCTCCGCAGCCAGCATATCCGCGTCCTCGGAGAGATAAGAGGAAGTAAATACGCTACCTATGCCGGAGCCCGCCATCATGGAACAGGAAGATACCCCGCCAAACAGCAGGGCAACACAGGCGCCAATGCCGATCACCAACAGCACCGCCCGGCTATGGTGCTTGATGTAGAGGAAAGTTTCCTTGAAGGCGTCCTTTGCTTTCTGCGCCGCACTTTTCGCCGTGGCCGCTGTGTTCTTTGTGGTTTTCTCTGCCTGCCGCAGCTCCTTTGCATAGTTCCGCTTGATCCGCTGTTTCTGCAGAAAGCGGGATACCGGGTTAGAAGCCGCCAATGCAGGATCATCATGCAGTGCCTTTTGGTAAAGGTACTCGGCATTTGCCTTGACCGAAGCCTGTTCCGCCTTCGCCGCATCACGCCAGGGCTTTGTGCGGTGATGGTGGACGGCGGCACGGACTTTGCCTTTTCCGTAGGCAAGCCCACGCTCCGTCAGCACCTCGCCCTTGTGTCCGGCCTCAACACCCACATTTTCCTGTTCCACCTCATGCACCTTCGCATGGGCAGCGTGGACGATCTCATGGACCGGCCGGGAAAGCGGATTGTGCCGCAGGTGTCCATTGGGGCGTTTCTCCACTTCTTCAAAGTGAAGCTGCGTTTTGCCTTTTCCGACTGTCTCGTCAAAAACACGCTCGGTACGGAGAACTTTCTTTGTGGGGATGGCTGCTTTTGCCGCATCCAATTTGTCCGCCGCACGGTCGGAACGGTCGATGTACTTTCCAAGTGCGGGATCGGCACGTTCTTCCTCGGTAAATTGCAGGCGGGAGGACGGGCGCTGCCTTGCGGCAGAACCATCCCGCACCGCCTGGGTGTCAGCCTTTTCCGCCTTTCGTGCGCTTTTCTTCTCATGGTGTTCCGCCGCACGCAGGGCAAGGTCAGCCGCAGCGCCAGCGGATTCTTCCGAAGAAGCGGACAGCTCCGTTTCCGGCTCCCGGCTGCTGATATGTTCCACCTCGCCCGTGGCAAGGTTTTCCGATACCGCACCGTCACGGGTCATTTTCTGCGTGATCTTATCGGTCGCTTTCAGTTCCCTCATAGGCAGTCACCTTCCTTTCCATAGGGGCAGAAGTTACCGCAGGTGCCATTCTCGATCATGGCGATATAGCGGAAAATGGGGTAGGCCTGGGGCGGGCAGACCGCATTTCCCAATGTTTTCAGCCGCAGCGCCCGGTCATCCATGCGCTCAGTCATGCGGGGGATTCCTTCCGGTTCGGCGGCCCAGAGGATACGTCCGTCCATCCTTTCGGGAAGCCCATGAGCCATTCCACCCAATCCGGATTCAGCGCCGCCGTTTCGGACACCGGCCGCTCCTGGGAGATGATCTGCGCCGACAGGTTCCCGTCCTTCTTCGCCGGATCGAAGGCCGACGGCTTCAAGGTCGAGCGGAAACCGTCCGACGCCACCGGGGTCAGATAGAATACCGCCGCCGACAGGCTGAGGCTCCAGATCGCCCCGTTTCGGTTCCTCTTGCGGAATATCCCATTGTCCGACAGGAACACATCCAGGCTTGCCGCGTCCCTGGCGGTGTTGTTGTCGGAGGCAAGGGGTGTGGGAAACATCAGCCGCGACGATAAAAGTTCGCTGGCGCTCATGCCATGCGCCGACGCCGCAAGCCGGAAATACGAATGGGAGAACAGCGTATCCCGCTTTTGCCAGGTCAAAGATCGTTTTGTCGAGCCCCATATTGATGAAGCCAGCAACATTTTCCCCAAGCACCCAACGGGGCCGCAGCTCGGTAATAACGCGGCACATTTCCGGCCACAGGTAGCGTTCATCCGCAAAGCCCTTCCGTTTTCCGGCGGTGGAGAAGGGCTGACAGGGAAAGCCGCCTGAGATAACGGTAACTGTTTCAAGTCCTGTTTTTTCAAAAAACGCCTCCTTCGTAAAAGTAGTAATATCCCGGAACCTGGGAACATCCGGCCATCGTGCGGAGAGGACGGAGTGCGGAAAATCCGCCCACTCACACTGGCAGACGGTTTCAAACCCGGCAGCCTCCGCCGCCAGGTCCAGACCGCCAATGCCGGAAAACAGGCTCACATGGGTCAGGTTATTCATGGAGCATCCGCTCCCGGATGGATTTCTCCATTGTATCGTAGGCCCAGGGCGTATCATCCGTGGGTAGACCCCAACGCCTGCAAAGGCGCTTCATCCTGTGCTCATAGCCGGACACGCTTTTCTGGATTTTCAAAAGTGCCTTTTCGTCCGCAGCCTCCGCCAGTCTGCGGGTCAAACTGAAATGATAACAATAGAGATCATACAAATCACCGATCAGAAGCCGAAAACTTCCGCTACCAATCACATATTTTTCATCATTCATGCGCCGCGCCTCCTTTCCCGGTTTCACCAAGTTTTGTTGTCATAATGCTGTAAAGTTCATTGTCCTTCGGGAAGTCATCCACAAAAGGCAGGATCACATTGCCGAAGAAGATCAGCCCCTCGCCGGGGCCTGCGTTGCTGATATGCGCCGCCTGCTGGTTGGAGATATTCAGACGCTCACAGAGGATTTTCCTGTCTCCGCTGGCCTGGTTCAGAAGGTACACAAAATCGCTGTTTTCAAAGATGTTCTCGATCTCCGGGGAGGAAAGCAGGTCCTTGATGTTCTGCGTGATCCCCGTGGGGATACCGCCCCATTTGCGAAAGCGTTTCCAAATCTCCACGCTCCAGGAACCAACTTCACCGCGCAGAAGAAGGTGGAACTCGTCCACGAAGTACCAGGTGGATTTGCCCTGATCCCGGTTCTGGGAAACACGGTTCCACACCTGATCCTGGATCACCAGCATACCCAGGCTTTTGAGCTGCTTTCCCAGCTCCTTGATATCGAAGCAGACAATGCGGTTGTTGATATCCACGTTGGTACGGTGGTTAAAAACATTCAGGCTGCCATGCACATACAGTTCCAGTGCCGCCGCGATCCGCTGTGCCTCCGGCTCCGGCTGCCGTTTGATCTCGTCATACAAATCTTCCAGCAGCGGCATATTCTCCGGGCGGGGGTCTGCGATATAGGGGCGGTACACGATCCGCACAGCACGGTCAATGACCGTCTTTTCCACCGGCTCCAGACCGTTCCGTCCGCCTGCCGCCAGTTCGCAGAACGACAGGATAAAATCTGATTTCAGCGCCAGCGGGTTATCATCCTCACTGTAATTGAGATTGATATCCATAGGGTTCACATACTGCGTGCTGGTAGGTGAGATTTTGATGACCTGTCCTTCCAGACGGTTCACCAGCGGAAAATATTCCGCCTCCGGGTCGCAGATCAGGATATCGTCCTTTGTGTTCAGGAACACACCCACGATGGAACGCTTTGCGGAAAAACTCTTGCCGCTACCGGGCGTACCTAAGATCATGCCGTTGGGCGTTTTCAGCTTTTTGCGGTCAGCAAGGATCATATTGCCGGAAGTGGCATTGAGCCCGTAGTAAAGAGCTTCGCCGCCGTGGAAAATCTCCTGTGTGGTGAAGGGAACGAACACCGCCACCGCCGAAGTGGTAAGCCCGCGCTGTATCTTAATGCGGTTGACACCCAGGGGCAGAGCCGACACGAAGCCGTCCTCCTGCTGAAAGTCCAGCCGCACCAGGGAGCAGTTATATTTCTGCGCCACGCTTGCCGCACGGAGAAGGTCATTCTCCAGCTTTTGCCTGCTGTCCGCAAAGTTCACCACCAGGAAGGTCATCAGGAACATTCGCTCATTTCTGCTTTGCAGGTCACGGAGGATGTTCTTTGCCTCGCCTGCGTAGGTGGCAAGATCGGTGGGGATGATATCCATATCGAAACCTTCCCGCACTGCCTTTTTCTGTGCGTCGATCTTCATACTGTCAATGTCAGTGATCTTCCGCTTGACCGTTTTGATCGCCTCGTTCTGGTCCATGCTGCGGATATGGAGGCTGACAAGCAGCCCGCTGTCCGTATCCAGCAGTTCGGTGAGCATACGGTCATCCATTTCCGGTGCGCTGATCTGCAGAAAGGACACGGCACAGAATTTATCCGCCATCGTGAACTTCCGTGCTTCACCGAAGCGGAAGGAAGATGGTGCGATAAAATCCTGAACCGACAGGCCGGAAGGGGCAAGCCAGCTCCATTCAAAGGCAAACCGTTCCCCGTCCGGGTGCAGGATGCCGTGGAGCATTTCCAGCCACTCCTTGCCGCCAAGCTCTTTTGCCAGAGCACCCATGACCTTGAAATGGTTGAGGGCATCCATGACGATCCGGGAAAATCGTGCCCGTGCGGTTTTGCTGTCCCGTGCCTCAATGGTGAGGGTCAGATACTTTGTTTTGATAAGACCGTTGTTGCCCCGTTCAAGCTGCTTGCGGAGCATTTGCGTGTAAAGCTCACGGATATGGTCGAAGTGATCTCCCTGCGCCGCGATCTCGATACGCTTCACAAAATCCTCCCGGTTCATGCGGCGGCTCACAAGGGAGAGCTGCATCCCGATAGAAGCGTCATGGGCGTTATACATATCGCAGAGAGCTTCAAAAATCGCCGTCTGGTCGTCAGGCTTTGCAAGCTGATAATTCACATCCTCGAACTCAATACACTTCGACCAGGTGTGGTCGTCCAGCTTGCACAGACCGTCCGGGTACATCTGGCGGAACGGTAAGGTATCCTGTGCGGAATGTACCTTGCCGTCACCTCTGGCGGTTTCCAGAATGCGGCTAATCTCACGCTTTTCCGCGGCGGTTAGCTTTACCGTGGGTTTGGCCGCCTGCCGTGCCTGCGGCTCTGGCTTTCGCTTTCTGAACAATGGCTTTCACCTCCTTTTCCGCCTGGGCCTGCCGCTCCAGGGCTGCGTAGAAATTGTTTGTCTGATAAGGCCGATCCTTCGTCCGCAGGAACATACAGCGGATGACCTGTCCGGCCACCACCTCCAGGGGTTGGCCGTGCCGCTCATACATGGCGAGCAGAAAGAACGGGAGCATGACGATAATCATGCAGAACGCGGCGGCGCTGTTGCTGGCCGTGCGTCTGAGCAAAAAGAAAAGCGGTACTCCGATGAGTGCCGCCGATCCGAAACATATAAGCTGCCGTTTGGTAAGCCCAAACAGCACTTTGGATTTTACTTTCGTCAAATCCTTTGGAATGGTTACATACGCCAATTTATCAAGCCTCCTTAATGCGCTCCGAACAGGCTCTTAGAGAGGCTGCCGGTCTTGAACAGGGCGAAGCACAGCAGGACCGTGTAGCCCATGCAGGCCCATATCGCGCCTGAGATATTTCCGTCCGTGGCGATACTCTGTACCAAAACAGAGTAGATTCCCACGCACACCATGATTAGAAATGCCTGGAACGCCAATGCAAACAGGGATTTCAAGTAGTTCTGTCCTGTATGGCTCCAATCCCGGTTTGTCATAGTGGCAAGCGGAATCGGTCCAACGGAAGTTGTCAAATACACCTCGATCATGCGGCCGTAGATGACAAGCATGATACAGATGGAAAGGGCGTTCATGGTAAGCCCCACGAAAAGGGACTGGAACCACAGCCCGAACAGTTCTCCCGTGCCCAGGGCTTCAAGCTGCGCCTCCATATCCGTGATGACGCTGCTGATATCAATGGAGGTATTCCCGATGATGACGCCTGCGCTGCTGTTCACAACGCTTTGCCCCACATCGAAGATACCCATGACGATATTCCATGTGTTCGTCACAATGAGAACGGCACAGAAAGTCTTGAAAATCCACTTGAAGAACATCCAGGTATCTACATCGTGCAGATTGTTTTTCTCTGTCACAAGCTGGATCAGCTCATAACACATTACGAATGTCAGGATAACCCCGGCGATTGGAACGATCACCGTTTCAGAGAGGTTTCGGATCATAGAAAAGACGCCGCTGTTCCATGCCAGCGGCGTCTGTCCCACTTCACCGGCGATCTCGCCTACTTTGGTATTGACCGTATCGAACATGCCCGACAGGTTTCCCGTGATTCCCTCGATGAGCAGCCCTCGGAGCCATTCATCGAGTTTGTCGAGTATGCCGCCCATAAGCGATCACCGCCGGACGATCAACCGAACAGGCCGGAGAGCAGAGGTACAAGGGTGATGCCGATGAGGGCGACACCGCCGCCAGCCATCAACTGTTTCATACCCTGGCTTTTGGAAGCAGGGTTGTCCTGGCCGTAACCTTCCAGAAGGTTGATAACGCCCCAGATACCAAGACCTGCGCCCAGGGCCACTACGAGAGTCTGCAAAACACCAACTGCGCTGTTGAAAAATTCCATAAAATAATCCTCCTAAAAAATGTTTTTGATTTTGGGTTAAGTTGTTGCGTCAATCTCGTACACATCGAAGGTGTCCGTGGGTTTTACCACGGCACGCTGCTTCTTCATGTACCGTTCCATGTCAAAGACATTTTTAGGGTCGGCGTCGGCCGTGTATCTGTAATTCGGGTGCCGGGTGAGGTCGTACTTGTCCGAAAGAAACGGGCGCACGCCCCGCAGCATGAAGATACACTTGCCGCCGTCCATCACTGCCAATTCGTCCTGGGTCATCAACTCCTTTCCTAATTTCTGATAACTGAGGCCATGGGAAACCTGACTGCCCCGGTTTTCGGACTGGTTATAGAGATCAATGGTCTCTTTCCCCAGCAGCTCCGAAATTTCCTTGAGCGTGGATTTCTCTTTGCCTCCCAAAAACAAGGTGCTGTCACAGTTACCGACGATGGTATCTGCCGCATCCTTGTAGATGGTCTTTAGCTGACTCTGCGACTGCAAAATAATAGAAGCCGATATTTCACGGCTTCGGATGGTGGCAATCAGCTTATCGAAGTTCGGTATCTGGCCGATGTTGGCAAACTCGTCCAGGATCAAACGGACATGGACAGGTAGCCGCCCGCCGTAGAAGTCATCCGCCTTGTCGCAGAGCAGATTGAAAAGCTGACTATACATGAGGGCGGCCACGAAATTGAAAGTGCTGTCCGTATCCGACAGGATCACAAACAATGCCGTCTTTTGGTCGCCCAGGGTATCCAGTTCCAGTTCGTCATACGCCATCAAGTCCCGCAGCTCCTTGATATCGAAGGGAGCAAGCCGGGCACCACAGGAAATGAGAATGGATTTTAAGGTTTTGCCCGCCGCCATCTTGAATTTGCGGTACTGCTTGACGGCGAAGTGGTCCGGCTCCCGTTCCTCCAGTTGAGAAAAAAGCAGGTCCACCGGGCTTTGATAAGTCTCGTCATCTTCTCTGGCTTCACTGGCATTGATAAGGTCCAGAAGGGTGATGAAGTTCTTTTCTTCCTCCGTGGCCTCGTACCAGATGTAGCCGATCAGAGCGGAATAATAGAGGCGTTCCGCTTTGACCCAGAAATCTTCCGAAGATTTTTCGCCTTCTCCCTTCGTGTTCATAATCAGGGCGTTCACCAGCTTTAAGATATCTTTCTCTGACCGAATGTAAGCCAGTGGATTGTATTTCATGGATTTTCGGAAGTTTATCAGGTTGAGGCATTTGATACGGTATTTCTTCCGTTCCAGGAAAGTGCCGATCTCCGGCAGCAAGGTTCCTTTCGGATCGGTGCAGACATAGGACGAATGAGCTTGCAGCAGCGACGGCTTACAGAAGAACCGCGTCTTGCCGCTGCCGGAACCGCCGATCACCAGAATGTTTTTATTTCTGGCATACTTCGGCTGCTTTGGACGGCTCGCCATCGTGATCCGTTCCGTCTGCGTCATGGGGATGTTTTGGAAAAAGTCCTTGTCCATGTAGGGAGCGATATCTGCCGCCGTACCCCAGCGGGCAGAACCATACTCGATCCCGTGGCGATACTTCTTAGCGTTCTTGCCTTTCAGGTAGACCGCCATGCGAAGGATCACCGCACCGGCTATGCCGATCAGCAGGTCCGTGGGATGGAAACTGAGCCACGGGGAGGAAAGGGCTGCCGTGAAGCCGTCCCCAATGGAGAGCAGCTTGCCGGAGAGGTCAGCACCGGGCGCAAGCCGGAAAGCCTGTGCCAGCTTATCGAAGGGATACACAAACAGAAGATACGGAAGGTTCAGCAAAAACAGTTTTTTCATGTTCATCTCTGCACGCTCCGATCTTTGACCTTTACTTTCTCCCGGTCAATGGTGCGGTGTTCCGTTTTCTCTGCCGTCTGTTCCTTCGCCTGGGTCAGCCGATCCCGGATGGAGGGCTTTTCCTCACGGCTCATTTTCCGGCTGGCAAACTCCTGAAATGCCGCTGTGATGGCGTCTGCATCCCGGCTTTTGAAAAAGACCAGGTAACGAGGCTGTTCGGCGGCGGTGTCCTTCTTCAATGCAAAATCCACATGGTATTTCTTCGCCACATGGGAGAAAGCCTTGATATTCTTGTCGCTGATCTCGATATTGGCAAGACCGGCGTTCTGGCTGGCAAGCTGTTTAAGGCTCTGCCTGCCGCGGTAGATTTTTGGCTTCTGGCTTTTCTGAATTTCCTCCAGGAATTTTTTGATGGTCTTTTCAAAGACCTGCTCGCTTAGCTTGGCTCCGTCAACAATGAGCGTCACGGCACCTCGCGTTACTTCCTCCTGCATTTAGCCTCGCCCCCTTTGCCCGTCCCCGTACATATCGTGCTGCACCAGGGAAGAATAGTAGCTGTTGATGGTGGTCGGGGCGTTATACAGCGCCGCCAGAAGATATTTCTTGATATTGCGGACATAGGTGGTGTTGTCCTTCATGCAGTCCATGACATACTGAACATGGGAGCTGTCCAGCTTCATAAACCGGGACTTTACCACCTCCGCCGGATAATCGTCTCCGGCAATGCGGATGACTTTGCGGGCAGAACATACGGTATCCACGATCAGGTCAACGATCTCGTCAAGCTGCTCACGGTCGATATGGCTGTCCTGCACCAGATAGCTGTACTCGATGTTATCCAAAATCACTTCACGATAACATTCTCTGGCTCCCATCCGATCCGTTCCCATCCTTGCCCCTGCGGGGGTAGGGGGATTTGATCGGATAGGATTTGATATCTCCGTACTTGATAAATCAGTCTTTGTTTGATTAGTATTTAATTGTGCGGGGTTTTCCGTACACGGTTCCGCCGTATCCGGGACACCCATATCCGGGTTTTCCGTATATGGCTTTGCCGTACCCGGTAAAGGCGTACCTGGGCTTGACGGCGGCTCGCACTGAGGCATTTCGTAAATGACATACTCGGTATCCGTGATCTTGCCTTTTTCATCCCGAAGCTGTGTGCGCCGGATATACCCGTGGGTTTCCAGCTCCTTCAACGCCGCACCGATGCTGTCCACACCTTCCCGACAGATTGCCGCAAGACCTCTGGTGGTGTAATTCCACTCGTCAGGGAGCGACAACATCATGGACAGCAGCCCTTTGGATTTCAGGGTCAGCGTCCGATCTTTCAAGTGATGGTTCGACATGACCGTATAATCACGGGTCTTTTCAATACGAAAAACAGCCATCTTCGCACCTCCTTCCTGCGAAAATAAAAAGTGTTGGTTTTGAGCGGTTTATTCGTCTGTATGCCTCCGTTACCTTCCACATGGGAAAACATCCACGCCCTGTTCAGAACGCAAGCCACAGAGGAAGAAACAGAAGATATCCCACTGATTTTGATACATTTTTCAGGTGGCTACCTCTCACGGTCTTTATGGTCATAGTGGAGATCGCCGGAAAGCACCTTCGCATGGTTACGGATTTTGATATGTCCCTTTTCCTGATTTTCCAAAGCCTTGCTGTATCCGGTGTCGGTCAGGAACAGGCGCATTTTCTCACCCTTCCAGCCAACAGGCGAGTCATGGGTAAGAACATCAAAGACGATCATGTGTCTGGTTGCCGGGTCGAAACGCTCCAAAGCCATAATGTCATGGCCGGATAACTTCTGCGCCCCGGATTGCTGTCTGGCCTCTGCCAGCATTTCCCCGATGGTGCGGGCTTTCTCCGGCAGACGGTATTCGGCCTGCACCTTGCGGATCAAATCCATGCACTCCTGATCCGACAGTGGGCGGAGCTTGTCCAGAAGGCCTTCCGCCGTTTCTTTCGTTGCCGGGTTCGGCGCATAGCGCCATGTCATGTAAATCTCATTCAGGGCGGCGTTCTGATTGGTACTTTCAATCTGAAACACCATCCTCATTTCTGCTTCTGTTAGTTTCATTGCCAGCCTCCTTCAAAAATGGGTATAAAAAAACGCCATAGGTTTTTTGAGCCTACGGCTTGTGCCATGCTTCGCTTATGTGGGAGCGGAAGACAACAGAAAAGGGATACCATTCGTGAAAATAGTATCCCTGCTCTGTAAACTTATTCAATTTTTGATGGTTGCATTGTCTGTCACTGTCCACAAAGCCTTGATTTTACTTGTTTTTCTCAACCATCCTTATCAAAGCCTTGCATTTGTGCGGTTTTTCGGCTCGAAGGGGCAAAAACGCGCCGCTGATCCCTCGTCGACAGGAGCGGACCTGACCCGGCGAAATACATCCATCGACCGACGTGTGATGTCAGACCGAAATGCGGCCGCCGGGCCGGGCACATCCGGATGGGCAGAAGAACGGAGTTTGTGAAAAAATCATACAAAACCTTCTTTATTTTGTCATAACTCTCCAGTATAATAAAAGATGGAGAGCCTTTTTGACACATGGCCTGCCGCAAGCGCGGCGGCCATTGGATAGACCAGACGGGAGGAAACCTTTATGGCAAACGAAAAGATCCTTGTGGTGGATGATGACGCCAACATCTGTGAGCTGCTGCGCCTGTACCTGACCAAGGAGGGCTATCAGGTCACCACGGCCGGCGACGGCGAGGAGGGCCTGGAAAAGTTCAACCAGATCAAGCCCGACATGGTGCTGCTGGATGTGATGATGCCCCGGATGGACGGCCTGGAAGTGTGCCGCCGCATCCGCAAGGCGGGCAATACCCCGGTGATGATGCTCACCGCCAAGGGCGAGACCTTTGACAAGGTGCTGGGCCTGGAGCTGGGCGCCGACGATTACATGGTCAAGCCCTTTGACGCCAAGGAAGTGGTGGCCCGCATCAAGGCGGTGCTGCGCCGCTGCCAGACCACCTCGGCTGCAGCCGAGAGCACCGAGGGCGTGATCGAGTTCGACAACCTGCGCCTGGACATGAACAGCTATGAGCTGCGGGTCAAGGGCAAGGTGGTGGAGGCTCCGCCCAAGGAGCTGGAGCTGCTCAACTGCCTGGCTTCCCACCCCAACCGCGTGTACACCCGCGACCAGCTGCTGGACGAGGTGTGGGGCTTTGAGTATTACGGCGACAGCCG
>OOAG01001573.1_pt1 | contig 16624 bp, 8 predicted proteins | sample 1671461 | NCBI WGS metagenome assembly OOAG01 (sample SAMN06348159, study PRJEB24527) | human gut metagenome | biome: human gut; feature: ankylosing spondylitis patient; material: feces | host: Homo sapiens | place: China | collected 2015-10 | reverse complement strand
ATGGTGGAGACCCTGACCGACAACCGCAACCGTACCGCTGCCGACCTGCGCCACTACTTCGACAAGAACGGCGGCAACCTGGGCGCTATGGGCTGTGTGGCCTTCCTGTTCAGCCAGAAGGGTGTCATCGACATCTCTCTGGAGGACAAGGACGCCGACGAGGCCATGATGGATGCTCTGGACGCCGGTGCTGAGGACTTTGACGCCAGCGAGGACGCTGCCGAGATCACCACCGATCCCGAGAACTACTCCGCTGTGGTCAAGGCTCTGGAGGAGAAGGGCTACGAGATCCTGTCCGATGACCTGGCCATGGTGCCCATGACCACCACTCGTCTGACCGACCCCGACCAGCTGAAGGCCATGGGCAAGCTGTTGGACGCTCTGGAGGAGAACGACGACGTGCAGAACGTCTGGCACAGCCTGGAGAACGAAGAGGACCTGCCGGAATAACCGGGAGCGCTTCGGAATAAGAACGGAAAAAGCTGCTTTTTGCGTGCACTGCACGGGAAGGGCGGCTTTTTTTGTTTGCGGTACCGACGATTGAATGGTGCTTTGTTCTGGGGCGCGCAGCGGCGTTTCCAGAAACTTTCATGGAAAAAACACCGGACGTGACGCATTTTCAGGCGTCGAATTTGTGCGAAAACCATATCCTTTTGCGGGGGCCTGTGATATACTTCAGGGGAGAGGAACCAGAAAAAGGACAAGCGTGGAGGAAGTGCGGATGAGTGAACAGGAGCGGATCATGAACGTTGCCCTGCTGTGGGGCGGCTGTTTCTGCCTGACGGCGGCGTTCTGCCTGTCCATGGGAAATGACTACAACCGGGAAAAACGCAACTGGATGATCTGGATGGAGCTTTCGGCGGCTGCGCTGCTGTGCTGCGATGCGGCTGCCTGGTTCGTGCAGGGCACGCCGGGGGAAGCAAGCCACCTCATCATGGTCGCCACCAACTTTGTGGTGTATGCGGGGCTGTATCTGGTGCTGTTCCTGTTCAACCACTATGTGGGCTGCTATCTGCGGGAGGACGGCCGTCTTTGCGCCCCGAAACGCAGCCGGGCGGTGGACATTACCTGCGCCGTGGGCATCGGGCTGGTGTTCGTGTCCCAGTTCAGCCCACTGTTCTACTACATCGACGCCCAGAACATCTACCACCGCAGCGATACCTTCCCGCTGTCCATGGTGCTGCTGCTCATCGGCATGGGCACAGAGACCACCGTGATGGCCCAGTTTTACCAGAAACTCACGATGGGACGCCGCATCGCCATGTTCGGCTGTATGGTCCTGCCGCTGTCGGTGGCAGCGTGTCAGGTGTTCCAGGACGACATTTCCCTCATCAGCCTGTCGGTGGGGGCATCCATGATCCTGCTGTTCGTGGTGGCCACCAGCGCCCAGAACCGGGAGCTGGCCGTCTCCGAGCGGACCAAGGAGCAGATCCGCCAGCGTCTGGAGATCGCTACCATGCTGAACAGCTGCGTGGGCAAGCTGAACTCCGACACCGACATCGACGTGGGCATCAACAACCTGCTGGCCAATGTGAACGGCTATTTTCAGGCCGACCGCACCTATGTGTTTGAGATCGACCCGGACCGGGACGTGCTCATCAACACCTTTGAGTCCATCTGCGGGCAGGAGGTAAGTGCCCAGATGGACAATCTGCAGGAGGTGCCTGTTTCGGTCATCAAGGTCTGGATGCAGAACTTCCGGCAGGGACGTCCCTATTATATGTCCGATCTGGAGCAGGAGCGGGGCCAGCCCAGCTACGAGATGCTGAAGGCGCAGCAGGTGTGGCGCCTGCTGGCCGTGCCGTTGATGAAAGGCGGAGCCATGGTGGGCTTTCTGGGTGTGGACAACCCCCGCGCGCACTACGATGACGCGACCCTGCTGGCGTCCATCCAGTTCTTTGTGACCAACAGTCTGGACCGCAAAAAGCAGCAGGCCTATCTGGAAAAGCTCAGCTACCGCGACATGCTCACAGGCCTGTACAACCGCAACCGATACATCGAGCGGCTGGAAGCCTACAAGCAGGTGCAGGATCAGCAGATCGGTGCCATCTACATCGACCTGAACGGCCTGAAAAAGGTGAATGACGAGCAGGGCCACCGCGCCGGTGACGAGCTGATCGTGCGGGCGGCGGGCACCATTGCGGGCATTTTTGCCGAGGACGCCTACCGGGTGGGCGGTGACGAGTTCGTGGTGATCCTGCTGGATGTGAGCCGCGAGGAGTTTGCCCGCAAGACCGAGCAGCTGCGCCGCCAGATGCAGGAAAACAGCGTGGATGCGTCCATCGGCGGGGTATGGCAGGCCAGCACCGAGAACCTGGAGGACCTGCTGCGCCGGGCCGATGAGAACATGTACAGGGAAAAGAAGCGCTACTACAGCCAGGCCGATGCCGCCCGGAAACCGGAAAGCTGACCGGACTGCACGGACAAAGAAACGGGAAATCCGACAAAGGTGTTCTATTCTGCTCACGCTTTGCTATAGCAGGGTGAATGATTTTCATCTAAATTGACAAATTTCAACCTGATTACTATAATTAAAAAAGTGTTTCTCGGTTATGGACGATGGTGTTTATGCAGCCGCAAGATGCCATCGTTTTTCTATTCGCTTTTTCTGTCCGTGTGCCAAGGACAGACGTCTGCACTGTGAGACGCAGATGCGGGAAAGTGCCTGGCTCAGACCGGGAACGCCAAAATAGTATTTCATTGATAGGAATGGAGTGGCATCAAACGATGGCAAAGTACATCATCAAGCGTGTCGCAATGGGCATCTTCAGCATCTTCATTGTGGCCACGGTTACCTTTTTTGTCATGAACTTGGTCCCCGGCGGCCCGTTCGTGGCAGAAAAGTCCATCAGTGCGGCTGCTCAGCAGGCGCTGGCCGAGAAATACGGCCTGGACAAGCCGCTGGGTGCGCAGTACGTCAATTACATGAAGAGCCTGCTGCACGGCGACCTGGGCCTGAGCCTGCGTCAGCGTGGCCGCACGGTCAACGAGATCATCGCCAGCAAGCTGCCGGTGTCCTGCCGCCTGGCAGGCGTGGCGGTGCTGGTGGCCCTGTGCATCGGCATCCCGCTGGGCTGTATCTCGGCTTACAACCGCGGCAAGTGGCTGGACAACCTCATCATCGTGTTCGCAACCTGCGGCATTGCGATCCCGAGCTTTATTTCCAGCGTGCTGCTGCTGTATGAGTTCGGTATGAACCTCAAGCTGCTGCCCACCGTGGGCCTGAACAGCGCTGCAGCGTATATCATGCCGGTCACCGCACTGGCGATCTACCCCTCTGCATACATCACCCGCCTGATGCGTTCCAGCCTGCTGGACGTCATGGGTCAGGACTACATGCGCACCGCCCGTGCCAAGGGCGTGTCCCAGTTCATGATCCTGTTCAAGCATGCGCTGCGCAATGCCATCCTGCCGGTCATCACCTACGTCGGCCCCATGCTGGCCAGCCTGATGACGGGCTCCTTCGTGGTGGAGAAGATCTTCTCCGTGCCCGGCCTGGGCCGCGACTTCGTGTCTGCCATCACCAACCGTGACTATACCCTGATCATGGGCACCACCATCCTGCTGTCCAGCATGGTCATTATCGCCAACGTGATCGTGGATATCTTGTACAAGATCATCGACCCGCGCATCAAGCTGCAGTAAAAAAGGAGGAACGCGTTATGGAAAACATCAAAAAGAATCCTCTCAGCCTGCAGCTGAACGCTGACGACTTTCTGCCTGCCAGCAACGAGGAAAAGCAGAGCCTTGTGATCATGCGCGAGAGCGTCAACTTCTGGAAGGACGGTCTGCGCCGCCTGAAGAAGAACAAGATCGCCATGGTCAGCTTTGTGTTCATCATCGCCATTGCCATTTTTGCCTACCTGCTGCCCGCCGTGTGGCCCTACAGCTACTCGGAGCAGGTGAAGGGCAGCAACAATCTGGCACCGTTCGAGTACTCTGCCTCTGAGCAGGCCCGCATTGATGCCGGCGAAAAGGTATTCCCGCACATTATGGGCACCGACCGTATGGGCCGTGACTTTGCAGTGCGTATCATGATGGGCACCCGTGTGTCCCTGTCCGTCGGCCTGATCGCCTCGGTGCTGGTGCTGATCATCGGCGCCACCTACGGTGCTGTGTCGGCCTTTGCCGGCGGCTGGGTGGACAACATCATGATGCGTATCACGGATGTCCTGTACACCATCCCGGATATCCTGCTGATCATCCTGCTGGGCATGGCCCTGAAGGAGCCCCTGGAAAGTCTAGCCACCAAGCCCGGCTTCAAGTGGATGCAGACCTTGGGCCCCAACATGATCTCCATCTTCATCATCTTCGCTCTGCTGTACTGGGTCAGCATGGCGCGTATCGTGCGCAGCCAGATCCTGATCCTGAAGGAGAGCGAGTACGTCACCGCTGCCCGCGCTCTGGGCGCTTCCAGCGGCCGTATCATCAAGAAGCACCTGCTGACCAACTGCATCGGCACCCTGATCGTGACCACCACCCTGCAGATCCCGGCTTCCATCTTCACCGAGAGCTACCTGAGCTTCATCGGTCTGGGTGTTGCAGCCCCGCTGCCGTCTCTGGGTTCTCTGGCCACCGATGCCGTCAAGGGCATGAACACCTACCCCCACCTGCTGATCGCCCCCGCACTGATGATCAGCGTGATGATCCTGGTGTTCAACCTGTTCGGCGACGGCCTGCGCGATGCCTTTGACCCGAAGCTGAAGAATTGATGAGGTGAACGAAGATGAGCGAAAAAATTCTTGATATCAAGGAAGAGCGCCTTTCCTTCTTCACCCCTGCCGGTGAGGTCAAGGCACTGAACGGCGTTTCCTTTGCGATGAACCAGGGCGACGTGCTGGGCATCGTGGGCGAGTCCGGTTCCGGCAAGTCCGTTACCGCTTACTCGGTCATGGGCCTGACCGCCTACCCCGGCAAGCTGGTGGGCGGCACCGTGTGGTTCAACGGCCACGAGATCGAGAAGATGAAGGAGAAGGACTTCCGCAAGATCCGCGGCAACGAAGTCTCCATCATCTTCCAGGACCCCATGACCAGCCTGAACCCGGTGTACACCATCGGCAACCAGATCGTGGAGGTCATCCGCCTGCACACCAAAAAGAGCAAGCAGGAAGCCTGGGCACGCGCCGAGGAGCTGCTGGAGCTGGTCGGCATCAACGAGCCGGAAAAGCGCCTGAAGCAGTACCCCCACGAGCTGTCCGGCGGTATGCGCCAGCGCGTGATGATCGCCATCGCCCTGGCCTGTGAGCCCAAGCTGCTGATCGCAGACGAGCCCACCACCGCACTGGACGTGACCATCCAGGCACAGATCCTGGAGCTGATGCAGGAGCTGCGCAAGAAGCTGGGCATGAGCATCATCATGATCACCCACGACCTGGGCGTCGTGGCTTCCATGTGCGAAAAGATCGCCGTCATGTACGCCGGCCACATCGTGGAGTACGGCACCACCGACGAGATCTTCTACCAGCCGGGCCACGAGTACACCAAGGGCCTGATCAACTCCATCCCCAAGCTGAACACCGAGGTGCGTGAGCGTCTGGTGCCCATTGAGGGTACCCCTGTGGACCTGCTGAATCCGCCGGCCGGCTGCCCCTTTGCACCCCGCTGCAAGAACTGCATGAAGATCTGTCTGAGCAAGATGCCTCCGCGCACCGAGCTCAGCGACACCCACTATACCTACTGCTGGCTGCAGCAGAAGGCTGCATTTGAGAAAGGGGAAAAGGCAGAATGAGTGAACACAAGACGCTGGTTGAAGTCCAGCACCTGCAGCAGTATTTCCCCGCAGGCGGCGTGGGCAAGAACCGCAAGTATGTTCAGGCCGTGGATGACGTGAGCTTTGCCATCCGCAAGGGCGAGACCCTGGGTCTGGTGGGCGAGTCCGGCTGCGGCAAGACCACCACCGGCCGCACCCTGCTGCGCCTGTACGAGCCCACTGGCGGCAAGATCTACTATGACGGCAACCTGCTGTTTGATAAGGAAAAGAAGATCGCAGTGGATATGCTGCCCTACCGCCGCCGGATGCAGATCGTGTTCCAGGACCCCTACGCAAGCCTGGACCCCCGCATGACCATCGGTGACATCGTGGGTGAGGGCATCGACATCCATCACCTGGCCGAGAACGAGAAGGACCGCCACGATAAGATCATCGCCCTGCTGGAGCGCGTGGGCCTGAACAGCGAGCACGCAAACCGCTACTGCCACGAGTTCTCCGGCGGCCAGCGTCAGCGCGTGGGCATTGCCCGTGCACTGGCTGTGAACCCCGAGTTCATCGTCTGCGACGAGCCGGTCTCCGCACTGGACGTGTCCATTCAGGCACAGGTCGTGAACATGTTCGAGGATCTGCAGCAGGAAATGGGCCTGACCTACCTGTTCATCGCCCATGACCTGAGCGTGGTCAAGCACATCTCCAACCGCATCGGCGTCATGTACCTGGGCAAGCTGGTGGAGCTGGCCGACAGCTTTGAGCTGATCGCCCACAGCATCCACCCCTACACCCGCAGCCTGATCTCTGCCATCCCGGTGGCAGACCCCATTACGGCACGCCAGTCCAAGCGTATCGTGCTGCAGGGCGACGTGCCCAGCCCCCTGAACCCGCCGTCCGGCTGCCGCTTCCGCACCCGCTGCCCCTACGCAGACGAGCGGTGCGCCGCCGAGGTGCCGGAGTTCAAGGAGGTCACCTCCGGCCACTGGGCAGCCTGCCACCATCTGGACAAGGTGAAGTAAAGACACTTCATTCTTCTAAAAGATGAATACAATTCATCTTTTGGCTGAAATGTAGTAACGAAATGGTTACAGTCTCGCGTTTGGGCTTGTAACCAAAGCGCGAACGCATTATACTATTCGTGTTCCTCCGGAGGACAGGATGTTTTGGCAGACCGTGCTCCGGATCGAATATAGAGGCGGCTGGGGGAACCTGGCACACTCAATTTGATTTTAAGGGAAGGGATATTTACTATGAAACGCATTTCTCGTCGTAATTTCCTCAAGGTCGCTGGTGTCAGCGCCGCTGCTCTGGGCCTGGCAGCCTGCGGCGGCAGCAAGTCCGGTTCTACCGCAACCTCTGGTTCTACTGCCGGTTCTACCGCTGGCGGCGTCAACACCGCTGGCTTCACCGTCCAGTATGGTTCTAACCCCGAGACTCTGGACCCCGCTCTGAACAGCGCAATTGATGGCGCTAACACCATCATCACCATCTTTGAGCCCCTGCTGCTGATCAACGAGAACAACGAGGTCGTCGGCGGCCAGGCTGAGAGCTGGGAAACCAGCGAGGACGGCCTGACCTGGACCTTCACCATGCGTGACGGCCTGAAGTGGAGCGATGGCACCGACCTGAACGCCAAGGACTTTGAGTACAGCTTCAAGCGTATGGTTGACCCCAATACCGCTGCTCCCTATGCAGAGACCTGCCTGGGCATGATCGACGGCTTTGAAGAAGCTGCCGGCTTCCCCGATGCAGACGGCAACCCCACCGCAGAGCCCAACCCCGATGCTCTGAACGTGAAGGCAAGCGATGACGGCAAGACCCTGACCATCGTGCTGTCCTACCCCTGCTCTTACTTCGACAAGATGGCTGCCTTTGCAACCATGAGCCCTGTCCAGCAGGCAACTGTTGAGGCCAACGGCGATGCATGGTGCACCTCTCCCGACACCTTCGTGTCCAACGGCCCCTACATGATCACCGACTGGACCCCCTCCGAGCGCATCGTGCTGACCAAGAACCCCAACTACGTTGGCGGCTGGGACAGCTCCAAGATCGTCTCTGACACCATCACCCTGCTGCTGCTGGAGGACTCTTCTGCTTCCTATGCAGCTTACAACAGCGGTGAGGCTGTCCTGGTCAAGGACGTGCCCACCGATGAGATCCCCAGCCTGACCAAGGCAGAGGACGGCGGCGACTTCTATGTTGACACCATCCTGGGCACCTACTACGTCAGCCTGAACCTGCAGCGTGATGCCTTCAAGGATGCCAAGGTCCGCAAGGCTCTGAGCCTGGCCATCGACCGTGACTACGTTGCCAACACCATCATGCAGGGCACCTACTCCGCCGCCGACAGCATCGTTGGCCCTGGCATCGTGGACGAGAGCGGTTACTTCCACGACAACGGCAATGCTCCCTACATCTCTGCCGACTACGAGGCAAACCTGGCCGAGGCTAAGAAGCTGCTGGAAGAGGCTGGCTACCCCAATGGCGAGGGCTACCCCACCATTGAGTACAGCACCAACGACGCTGGCTACCATGTGCCTCTGGCAGAGTACCTGCAGCAGGCTTGGGGCGATCTGGGCATCACCCTGACCATCAACAAGATGGAGTGGTCCTCCTTCACCCCCGCTCGCCGTGCAGGCGAGTACGATGTTGCCCGTAACGGCTGGGTCATGGACTACAACGATCCCTCCAACATGCTGGATCTGTTCTGCTCCGGCAACGGCAACAACGATGGCAAGTACTCCAACCCCGACTTCGATGCTGCGATCGATGCTTCCCGCGTTGCTGATTCTGCTGAGCACTTTGCACAGCTGCACAAGGCTGAGGACATCCTGATGGAGGATATGGGCTGCCTGCCGATCGCTTACTACAACGACTACTGGCTGCAGAGCCCCACTCTGAAGGGCACCTGGCACAGCCCCTACGGCTACTGGTACCTGCAGTACGGCTACATCGAGGGCTAATCGCCCCGGTGCGGCGTACAGCGTGAGCTGAACCGTAAATCACAGGCACCCCGCTTACCGGAAACGACAGGCGGGGTGCCTTTTTGCGTGCAGGACCGAAAAACGGACGTCTTGCACACCCCGGTGGGCTATGATACAATAAAAGATGATCAAAGCACAAAGGGGAGAGAAGAATGGAGCAAAAACGCCTGTGTCCGTACTGCATGGGGGAGCTGCCCCCCGCCGCCGACAGCTGTGTGCACTGCGGCAAGGTGTTTGCGGGGCGCAACCCCGCCGGCTGCCTGCCCGTGGGCACGGTGCTGGCCGGGCGCTATACCGTGGGCGAGATGCTGAGCCTGGACGGGGAGGGCATCCTGTACCGGGGCGTGGAGAACCTGGGCTGCTTCCGGGTGACCATTAAGGAATATCTGCCGGTGACCCTGTCTGCCGAGCGGGGCGCGGACTGCATCCTGCAGCCCAAGACCGGCAGCGAGGTGCTGTTCAAGACCACCCGCATGGACTTTGCCGACCTGTACCGGGCGCTGGAGCGCATCACCCCGGCCACCGGGCTGGAAGCCGTGCTGGACGTGGTGGAGGCCAACAACACCGTGTATGCGGTGATGGAGAACCTGGGCGGCACCCCGCTGGACCAGTGGCTGGAAGCGCAGGGCGCGCCGCTGCGCCCGGACGACGCCTGTGCCATGCTGCAGCCGGTGTTTGAGGGCGTGGCCGCCATGCACAAGATCGGGCTGGTGCACCGGGGCATCTGCCCGGAGAACCTCCGGGTGATGGCCGACGGCCGGTGCCGTCTGGCGGGTTACGCCACGGTGGGCCTGCGCACCGCCGGAAGCGGCCTGCGCGAGCAGCTGTACGAGGGGTATTCGGCCCCGGAGCAGTATTCCACCGCCGAGTTTGAGGGCCGCTACACCGACGAATACGGCCTTGCAGCGGTGTTCTACCGCATGGTGTGCGGGCAGGCCCCGGTGCCGGCCGCCCAGCGCATGGTGTCGGACTCCAACCCCCGCGCCCGCACCGTGAACAGCGCCGTGCCGGGCTATGTGTCGGACGTGCTGCAGATGGGCCTGCGGCTCAAGCCCATGGAGCGCATCCAGACCGTGCCGCAGCTGGTGCAGGCGCTCTCTTCCAAAGAGTACACCGAGGAGCTGGGCCGCACCATGAAGCCCGAGACCCCGGTGGGCCAACCGGAAGAAAAGGCCCATCTGCTCAGCGTCAAGGGCCTGCTGGCGGGCATCCTGATCCTGCTGGCCATTCTGCTGGTGCTCATGGTGTGGACCATGGTGAGCCACAGCCTGCCCTCGGCGTCGTCGGGATCGATGGAGCCGGAACCGGCCAGCAGCGAGGTGCTGGAGCCCCAGAATCTGGTGCCCAGCTTCATCGGCATGGATTACGCCCAGGTGCAGAACAACCGGGAGTACACCGGCATGTACCTGTTCTACGTCACCGAGGAGTACAGCGACACCGTCCCGGCCGGGCAGATCATGACCCAGGAACCGGCGGCGGACACGGTGCTCAAGGCAGGGGAGACCATTCGTCTGGTGGTCAGCAAGGGCCCGCAGAAGGTGGAAATGCCCACCATCATCGGCTTCAGCCAGGACGCCGCCGTGCAGACGTTGCAGAGCCGCGGGCTGATCGCCAGCTGCTTTATGGTGGTGAACGACGGCTCCTATGCCGCCGGATGCGTGGTGTCGGCCAGTGAACCGGCGGGCGCACAGGTGGACGTGGGCACGGTGATCACCGTGTATATCGCGGCGGACCCCAGCGTGGAGATCACCACCCCGCCCGAGGAACCGGCAGCCACCGAACCCACCACGACCCCGGCTGACCCGGAGACCCCCGCAGACGGCGGGGACCCTGCCGCCGACCCGGAGCAGGGGACCAAGTGAGCACGGAAGGATCGTTTTAAATCTGCAAATCCGGCAGGGCTGCGGCCTTGCCGGGTTTGTTTTTTTGCCGGAGGGGAGCGCCGTTGCTGCGGCAGGCAAAACGGCTTCTGCGGGCAGAACGGGCGGCGGCCCCAGTGCTCCCCATAGTTCCGGGGTGGGGAACTGCGGCGGCTCATTTGTCCGCTTTTTTGTGTTTGAAGTGCAACAAAAACGTTCCCGTCCGCAACAAATGTGCAATTCAAAAACTGCGAAAATCGTTCATTTTTTCGTGCAATTTTGCCATTTTGGGGCCGGTCTGTCCGTCAATCAGCCGAAATTTCCGTGCAGGCTTTTTTTCGTGCAATTTACCCCCTTGAATTTTTTGGAAAACGTATATAATATAGGATTATAAGGACTGCCCAGCGGGCGTCTATTTTGTACTGTAGGTTTCTGAAAAGTTGTGCGAGGAACACAGTCTCTAGTGAAGTGAGGAGGACGATTATGAGAAAAAAGTCCAAGAAGAAGCAGATCGTTGCGATGACGCTGGCCCTTTCGGTGCTCAGCAGCTCGGTTGGCATGTGCGGTGCCGCTGCAGCTACCAACCCCCCCCCGGATGCTGATGGCTCCGGCCTGCAGGTGACCGTTGTCCCGCTGGCTGACAATACCGAAGCCCCTGCCCCGACCGCCGAGAGCAAGACCCCGGCGCAGAAGGAGGAGACCCCTGCCGAGAAGGAGCAGCCTGTCGCTTCCACCGGCGATAATACCGACCAGCCCACCGAGGGCGAGGGCGAAGGCGACAACGACACCTCTTCTGACGATAAACCCACCATCGAGCGCCCGGAGCAGTCCGAGACCGTCGAGACCCTGCCCGGCACCGCCAAGGATAACATCGACCACATCAAGGGCGAGGACAAGGACGACACCGAAGATAAGGGCGAGACCGGCGAGGAGACCCCCGACACCGGCGATACGGACACGGAGGAAAAGGGCGAGGAAGGTTCCGGCTCTGAGGAGACCCCGGAGGAAAAGCCCGAAGAGACCCCCAAAGAGGATGACACCGATTACAGCTGTGCCTATGACCCGGACACCGGTCACTTCAAGGTCACCTTCAACATCAAGGCTGATGCCAAAGGCGACCAGACCATTGAGCTGAGCAAGGTGCAGGAAGTCGTCAACGCCTACGGCAAGCAGGCCGTGGAAGAGTACCTGCAGACCGATGAAGCCAAAGAGAAGTACGATAACTATCTTTACTACGGGATGACGTTCACCTGCACCCTCCCGAACGGCGCGCAGTTCATTTACGATCCCAGCACCGGCGAAGCACGCCATTACGAAGAGCCCGGCTGCGTCACGGCGTTTGATGTGTCTCTGTCCAACGGTTCCAAGCACACTTATGTGTACAAGGACAACAGCCTGACTGTTGCCACCCCTGACGTGAGCAATACCGACAAAACTGGCGTCACCGGCTTTGACGGACAGGAGCTGCCGAAGGAATATGCTGGCAATACGAACCTTGAGCTGAAGTACGATAAAAACGCTGCGTCCGGCTGCATGGAGGATCTGGTGGATGCTGCGCTGAAGAAATACGGCGACGATCAGTATCAGAACCAGTTCCTTGATTCGGAGGGCAACCTGACCACTCAAATCACTAGAACCGATGTGCCTGCTGGTACCGAGGTGGAACTGATCAACGGTAAATATTATGTAAAATCCGGCGATCATTACTACGGCGGCTTCAGCAAGAGTGATGTTCAGACCACTGAGGATGGAAAGACCGTTCTGATCAACGACAAGAACACTTCCACCCTTGCCTACAAAAAGACCAAAAACGGCAAGAAGGTTGAAAAGGACTATTACGTTGGCCCCTTTACCCACTCCAGCGATGCTCTGATGACCTCGGATGTCCGGAAGGCACTGAAGCCGTACATGGAAGAAAAGGGTTACACTACTTACGACGACTACATTCTGGACTACTACCGGAAAGCCGATGGCTCCAAGTATGACAGCGTAAGTGAACTGCTGAAAAATGATTCCAAGGCTCTGAAGGAGCTGAGCCGTTCCGGAAAGGGTATGCCAGACAACCCCAATACCGGAAACAACACCGTTAAGATGGACCCCTCCACCCTTTACGACAACTTCTACAAAAACGTTCTCAGCTTCAAGGTGGGTGACCCGAAAAAGGTCGATACCGAGGCTGGCGGCAATGTTGACCACAACCACAGCCACGGCCAGTGGGCTGCCGACGGCACTCAGGAAACCATCGGCGATTACATGGCCGACAAACTGAACGAGACCCCCGGTGCATGGGACAAAGCCAATGCCTACTTCAACACCCTGCTGGCCAGCGGCCTGACCGAGGACGAAGCCACCTGGGCTGCATTCGCCATGGCCACCAACATCGACTTCCAGAACGCAGGCAACGACTACCAGAACACCGCATGGAACTGGTACGCTTCCATGGTGCTGCATCAGGCAGACGGCACCCTGGATCTGACCAAGACCGACAAGAAAACCGGCGAGATCATCGGCGATGACGAGGGCGAGGGCCAGACCAGCTTCTACCTGTGGAAGTACGAGAAGGACGCCAACGGCAACGAGAGCCCCATGTACTGCACCTATGTGGAGCCCACCTACACCACCAACAAGGATGGCGAACAGGTGCTGGAGAAGGACGGCTTCTACTGCTGGGTCAAGTACGACCCCACCAAGGACAAGCTGACCTACACCGTCACCACCACCAACGGCAAGCTGAACATCGACTATGCCCTGCTGGAAAACGTGGTGTACTACCTGCAGGAAGCCATCGCCCCCGACGGCTACGACACCGACCCGGAGATCTACGTCATCTGCGATGAGGAGTCCTACAAGGAGCTGGAGGGCACCGAGGTGACCAACCCCGCTACCGGCGCTACCAGCAAGGTGACCGCAGACAGCTGGCTCGGCTCCATCCTCGGCGGCAAGACCCTGTCCATCAACTTCGTCAACACGGCCACCGTGCCCGATCCGGAACCCACGCCGGACCCGGATCCCGTGCCGCCCGTTGATCCGGATATCCCCGTGGACCCCGCCAACCCGGACAATCCCCCGGTGCAGGACGAGACCCCGAGCGGTGAGACCCCTGTGACCCCGGAGAACCCCCAGAACCCCGCCGTGCAGGACGCTGCCCCGGACGCCGCCGCCCTGCCCCAGACCGGTACCACCAGCTGGATGGCCGGTGTGCTGGCAAGCCTGGGCTCCCTGCTGCTGGCCTGCGGATGGTTCTTCACCCGCAAACAGTATTCCCCCAAGCACTGAGCACCCCGGAACCGCAGGAATCCCAGCACTGACGCATAAGAACCGCCGCATCCTGTGCCTTGCAAAAGGCCGCCGGGTGCGGCGGTTTTGGTTGTGTGCCGCGCACCGCTGCGGGGGTTCGCGGCGTTTCGCACAAGAAGCGGTGCAAAGCGGCTGTTATATTTGGCGCAGCTGTCACTTGAACATTTTTCAGTGCAGGGTATAATAAAGCTATCGGAACAAAGGCGTTCCGCAGGGGCATCGTCTGCCCTTGCGGGGCGCTTTTTTCGTTTTCCGGGGTGCGGAGGGTGCCGCGCCCGGCAGAGCACAATCTGGAGTGTCAAAAGGATGGGAAAGACTATGCAAAACTTTACAGAGCAAACGCACACCCTTGGCCTGTACGATCCACAGTTTGAGCACGATGCCTGCGGCATCGGCGCTGTGATGGACATCAAGGGCCGCAAGAGCCACCAGACCGTGGACGACGCTTTGCGCATCGTGGAGCGGCTGGAGCACCGCGCCGGGAAGGACGCCGAGGGCAAGACCGGTGACGGCGTGGGCATTCTGCTGCAGATCAGCCATAAATTTTTCTCCAAGGTGGCCGATGAACGCAACATCCGCCTGGGCAACGAGCGGGAATACGGCGTGGGCATGTTCTTCTTCCCCCAGAACGAGCACATGCGCGCCCAGGCCATGAAGCTGTTCGAGGTGGTCACCCGCAAGGAGGGGCTGGAGTTCCTGGCCTGGCGCAAGGTGCCCGTGGACCCGGACGCCGTGGGCCAGAAAGCCCGCGACTGCATGCCCTCCATCTGGCAGTGCTTCATCAAAAAGCCCGCCAAGGTGAGCAAGGGCATCGACTTTGACCGCAAACTGTATGTGGTGCGCCGCGTGTTCGAGCAGGCCAGCAACGGCACCTATGTGCCCAGCCTGTCCAGCCGCACCATCGTCTACAAGGGCATGTTCCTGGTGCACGACCTGCGCCGGTTCTACGCCGACCTGCAGGACCCCGACTACGAGTCCGCCATCGGCATGGTGCACAGCCGCTTCTCCACCAACACCAACCCCAGCTGGATGCGTGCACACCCCAACCGGTTCATCCTGCACAACGGCGAGATCAACACCATCAAGGGCAACACGGACGCCATGCTGGCCCGGGAGGAGAGCATCTCCAGCCCCATCCTGCAGGACGACATGAACAAGATCCTGCCCATCATCAACACCTCCGGCTCGGACTCCGCCATGCTGGACAACGCGCTGGAATTTATGGTGATGAACGGCATGGACCTGCCCCTGGCCGTGATGATCACCATCCCGGAGCCGTGGGAGAACAACAAGAACATCAGCCCCAAAAAGCGGGACTTCTACCAGTATTACGCCACCATGCTGGAGCCGTGGGACGGCCCCGCCGCCATCCTCTTCTCGGACGGCGACGTCATGGGCGCGGTGCTGGACCGCAACGGCCTGCGCCCCAGCCGCTACTACATCACCAAGGACGGCCGCATGATCCTGTCCTCCGAGGTGGGCGTGCTGGAATGCGACCCGGAGAACATCCTCGTCAAGGATCGCCTGCGCCCCGGCAAAATGCTGCTGGTGGACACCGTCAAGGGCGAAGTGGTGGATGACGAGAAGCTGAAAGAGTTCTACGCCAGCCGCGAACCCTACGGCGAGTGGATCGACCGCAATCTGGTGGAGCTGGCCAAGCTGCGCATCCCCAATGTGAAGGTGGAGGGCTACACCGGCGACCAGCTCACCCGCCTGCAGAAGGTGTTCGGCTACAAGTACGAGGACGTGAACACCCTCATCCTGTCCATGGCCCGCACCGGCGCGGAGCCTTCCGGTGCCATGGGCACCGACACCCCGCTGGCCGTGCTCAGCAGCCAGCACCCGCCGCTGTTCAGCTACTTCAAGCAGCGGTTCGCGCAGGTCACCAACCCCCCTATCGACGCCATCCGCGAAAAGGTGGTCACCTCCACCAGCGTGTACATCGGTGCCCACGGCAACCTGCTGGAGGACAAGCCCGAGAACTGCAAGGTGCTCAAGGTGCACAACCCCATCCTGACCAGCACCGACCTGCTCAAGATCCGGTACATGAACGTGCCGGGCTTCAAGGTGGCCACGGTGTCCATCAACTACTACAAGAACACCAGCCTGGAAAAGGCCATCGACCGGGTGTTCCTGGAAGTGGACCGCGCCTATAAGGACGGTGCCAACATCATCATCCTGTCCGACCGCGACGTGGACGAGTACCATGTCACCATCCCCAGCCTGCTGGCGGTGTCGGCGGTGTCCCAATACCTCATCCGCACCAAGAAGAGCACCGCACTGGCCCTCATTCTGGAGAGCGCCGAGCCCCGGGAGGTGCATCACTTTGCCACCCTGCTGGGCTACGGTGCCTGCGCCGTCAACCCCTATCTGGCCCATGAGACCATCGGCCAGCTCATCGACGAGGGCCTGCTGGACAAGGATTACTATGCCGCCGTGGAGGACTACAACAACGCCATCCTCAACGGCATCGTGAAGATCGCCTCCAAGATGGGCATCTCCACCATCCAGAGCTACCAGAGCAGCCAGATCTTTGAGGCCGTGGGCATCTCGCAGGAGGTCATCGACAAATACTTTACCGGCACCGTGAGCCGGGTGGGCGGCATCACCCTGGCCGACATTCAGGCCGATGTGGAGGCCACCCACAACGCCGCCTTTGACCCGCTGGGTCTGGACATCAACATGGAGCTGGCCGACGGCGGTGCCCACAAGTTCCGCAGCGGCAAGGAAGAACACCTGTTCAACCCCCAGACCATCCACCTGTTCCAGAAAGCCTGCTGGAC